>Ga0210406_10008029_pt1 | contig 10620 bp, 8 predicted proteins | sample IncBWC30MmetaG_FD_155454 | JGI IMG/M metagenome (GOLD analysis project Ga0210406, IMG submission 155454) | Forest soil microbial communities from Barre Woods Harvard Forest LTER site, Petersham, Massachusetts, United States - Inc-BW-C-30-M | ecosystem: Environmental > Terrestrial > Soil >... | reverse complement strand
CATTCTTTCACGGACGGGGAACATGCGGAGGACAATAATTTGCATCGCGCGTACAAGACTTTTTTGTCGGACCTGTGAACGCACCCGGAAGTTTAGTGCTTCACCAGGGGCAGCGCATAGCGGATCGGCACGCCGAAGTTGGACCCGCCAAAACCCTTCACGATCGCGAACGTTACTCCAATCACTCCGCCCTGGCGATTCAACAAAGGTCCACCTGAGCCGCCGGAAGTGGTTTGCGCGTCGTACACAATTTTGTCCGGCAATACATCGCCGACGTGGCCCTGCGTGACCAGCGGCCGGATCAGTTTTCGCTTCGCCAATTCGACGAGCACGAGTTTCGGGTCGCCCGCGCTCGCTTTGACGATTTGCTGCACGGTTTCATCTCCCGCGCGCGCGAGAATGGCATCCAGACCCGTCGCGTATCCCACGCTGATCAGTTCTTCGCCGCTCACAGCGGCTTCCTTGCTGGCGTCGAGTTTCAGGATCGGCCGGTGCAACTCGGAAAGATCGCCGTGAACCAAAGCGAGGTCCGCTTCTTTGGAAATCTGCGAAATGTTCACCGGGATGCCGTTTGTCTCTCCCGGGAAATAAGCGGTCATTTCTGCGATGACCGGCTCCAGCCCCTGCTTCATGGCTCCCGACAGCTCTTCATTCTCCCACCATGGTTGCACGACGTGGTGGTTAGTAAGGATTTTGCCGTCCCCAACGATGAACCCAGTGCCAAAGAAATCGCCGCGCACTTCTGGGCCGCGCCCTTCGGTCGTATAGACCGGATTTCCGTCGCTGTCTTTCAAGGGCGAGCCGTCGCTGTCCATTCCGCCATAGCGCAGCCGCCGCCCGGACGATTTGTCATTGAACGCTACTGAGACATGCAAAAGTCCTACACTCGGAGCATACGAACGGATAATACTTTCCGCAGCTTGCGATTGCCCTTCGATTTTGGCCAGCCTATTGGTGGTTTCTTCCAATTGACGCCGAAGTTCGCCGGCCGCACCGTCATTTTGCGCGGCTAATTTTTGCTTCAATTCCTGGCTCTGCCTCTGCAACTGCTCTTTCTGCTGCAGCATGTCGGAATTGGAGGGGTCGTCCCGTAAACGGCGTGCGGACGCCAGAAGCTGGGTCTCGGTTTGAACGCTGTGTTCCAACTGCGCGATCTCCCCGTAAGCCCGCTTGGTTTCCTTATCCGCGCGGTGCGAGTACAGGAAGAAAACCGCGGAAATGATCACCGCCAGACCGAAGAGTGCAATCACGCCGACCTTCAGAATCCGTTCTAGCGAAAACGCATCGCGGGTCATCTTTTCTGTGACCGCCAGCGCCTGAAACGCTGTCTGCGCGACTTCAAAGCTCTCTTCCGCGATGCGAGTCTTTTCTTCCAGTTTTTCCACGGCGCTCTTTTGGCGCAATTGCGCGCGAACACGCGCCAGCAGCTCGCCTTCGGACCAGGGAAGCGGCACCACATCATCGGCGCCAAGATCGAGAGCGCGGGTCCGGTCCGCGGCGCTGCCCGAGGAAAGCACTACAATCCGCGTGTCCGGGCTGTGCGATCGGGCGACGGCAATCGCCTCGTTGCACGAGCCGCTTCCGGCCGCGGCGGAGAGCAGCAAAATGTCCGGCGGGGCGCTCTGCAACTTGTGAAAGGCATCTTCGCTGGAATCGGCAGTCGTCAGCGCGTAACCCGCGTCGGCCAGAAGATGGCCGAGCGCATCACGGCTGGGGTCGGGCGCGCCGACCAGGAGCAGGCTGGAAGTTTTTGTGGTCACGAGTAAGGGCGTCCTATGCTTCGAGATCGTTCCGCTCGAAGGAGTTAGCAGTCTACCCTAGTCGGAGCGGGGTTTCACGCCGGCCGGTAGCCCTCGGAATGTTTGATGCACGGACGCGGCGACTGGCGTCATTTCTTTCAGCGATTCCAGCTCGGCTTGCACGCGATCCCACGTCTTTTTGTCATTCTTGCCGTTGTAGGGAGCATCCGCGCTGGCAAAAAAGGTCAAAATCTCCTCGCGCAAGTCCGGAGAAACGCAGCCGAATTTCTTCTCGGCCAATCGGTGCAGCAGTTGCGCGTGGGCGTCGTCATTCAGGCGGTACTTCCCGCCGGACGTTTCACTGCCCACGTCAAAATTGAGGTTGGGAAGCTGCAGCGTTCCGCGCCGCTCATCACCCAGCAGCTTCTGGTACTCCTGAACGGAGGCATTAAAGCTCTCCTCGAACATCTTTTCGGTCTCGGGCGTCGGGGTCTTCAACTGCAGCACTCTGAGGGGTCCGATCTTCGGCAGCAATTTGTACAGAAAGGCATAAAACCTTTCTTTCCGGCTGGGGCGGTGGTAATCCTTGCCCCACTGTTTTTCAAACTCCGACCGTGAAAGGTTATAAAGAAACTTCCGGTGTGTGGCGCCGGGTTCATCCGCCTTGATTTCTTTGCTCTTCAGGCTCCAGGCGATGCGGGTCGCCTCGGGGATCAATTTGCTGACGTCCCGGCGGTACGAATTCAGGGCCTTTTCTTCGTCGTCGAGCACGGATATCAATTCGACCCCATAAACCTGCTGAAAGGCCTGATCAAGCAGTGGGCGCGAAACCTCGAACCCGATGAAGTCGTGGTAACTCGAAGGAGCATATTGCCCCTGGGCCACTTGAAGGACGTCAAAACCGAATTCCGTTTTCACGTGGGCGAGCGTGTCGTCCTCATAAGTCACGAAATCGCCAAATCTGACTTTAAGCTTCGGGTAAAGGATGGGAACCGCGCGATTGGTCGCCAGCCGATGCCCCTGGTTGTCCGTCGCATAGTGCGAAAGCGCTCCGAGTGCGAACGCGTAGTCATACACGTTCTGCGAATCTCGCAACAATGCCAGCACAAAATCGCCGCTGCGAACATAGTGCGTTAAATCACTGAAAAACGCGCTGCCGTGCGGATAGTAACCAAGATCCTGGATGATGGAGCCGCCGTATGCGTAAGCCTGCGCGGCGCTCAATTCCGCTTCCGTGGCGTCAGGATACCGGGCCTTCAGCAGCGGCTTGACATGCGATTCCCAGGTCGTGTCGATCAGGGCTTGATGGGCAAGCACCGCGTAGCCGTATCCGGCAGAAGGCAGGAGAAGCTGGAAAAAAAGTAAGAGCGCAAGTGCTGCTGCACTTGCGCGAAACCCATAGGGGAAATCGCTTTTGCGCGCCTCGCCGCTCAAGAAATTCCGCCAGGAACAAGAAGTGCCGCCAGCATCGCTTCAGTGTAGCTCACAAGCGTCCGGCTTTCCCTCAAGAGATTGCCTTAGTATTTGCGGAGAACTCCGATAACCCTGCCTTGAATTTTGACGTCGCCCGCCGGAACCAGGATGGGAGCCATCTCGGAATTGGCGGGTTGCAGGCGCACTTTGCCTGAACCTTCGCGATAGAACCGCTTCAGCGTGGCTTCGTCGCCCGCCACCAGCGCCACCACAATGTCCCCCGCATTCGCCACCTGGGTCTGCTCGCACACCACATAATCCCCGTCCATGATGTGATCCTCGATCATGGAGCTGCCTTTCACCTGCAGCACGAACGAATTGCCCCCGCGGGCAAAATCGCCGAGGGAAATCGTTTCGCGCTCTTCCACCGCTTCCAGCGGGCGGCCCGCGGCGATGCGCCCGACAAGCGGAAGCTCCTGGATGCGCCGCTCAATCACCTGCTCCTTTACGGATTTCGGCAACTGCACAATTTCAATCGAGCGGCTCTGGTTGTAGCCGCGCCGGATGAAGCCTTTCTTTTCCAAGGTAGTGATGTGCTTGTGCACCGTGGCGAGCGAAGTCAGCTTCAAGCCCTTCCCGATTTCCTCGAAACTCGGCGCGTAGCCATGCTTGGTCTCAAAACCCACCAGATAATCGAGAACTTCCTTTTGCCGTTTTGTCAGCGCCATAAGTAGCCTCCGCGGCTTGACGTCAAACCTGGAGACACTCTAGGCGAAAAGAAAGCGAACGTCAAGTGGCGTTTTGCGCAAAGCTTCCTCTTTCGTACCCTTTTCACTCCCTCTCCCATGTGGTCTTCTTGTCGGCAGCATGATCGAAACGGTTTGGTCTTCCACTCGGCGTTCCGCAGGGGTTACTTGCGCGGCCGCTCTCGCTATCCTCGGGAGCGGGTCTGCATTTTTTGTCTGGGGAAATCTGTTTCTCGACGTGCTGAACGCTCCCCCGAATAGCCACGGCAAGCACCTCTTTGAGCTCTATCCGCTGACCCTATTTGTGATGACCACTGTGCCGCTTTTCCTGATCGCCTCCGGGATTCGCACCGGCATCGGATTGTTCCAGTTGAAGCCGTGGGCGCGCCGGGCGGCACTTTGGTGGGCCCTCGTGGCCATCTGTTTCTGCCTGTACATGATTGCGTTTCGCCCGTTCGAGACGTTCTTCATTCCCGAACGCTTCGTGAGCGACGTGGAATCGTTCAAGCAACTGCTTGCCATTTCCCTGGTGGTTGCGCTGTTTCCCATCAGCGTCTGGTGGATCTTTTTTTTCCGCTTGCCAAGCGTGAAGCGTCAGTTCGAAGAACCGGCGCCGCCGGAATCCGCCCCGAACTGATCCACTCCTCGAACCGCTTCGCGTGTTGGTCGCACCCACCACACTATCGTCGCGCCCTCGGAAATGGTATATAGCTGAGCCATGAATCCTTCGGGTCCTTCCAGTTCCGTTGTTGCCGCCGGGGTTGTCGGGATACTCGTCAGCCTGGTTGCAATTCTCATCGCGGTCGTAGCGATCGCCGGCATGAGCATGATGCCGCCGGCGAACGGCTCCCCGGCGATCCCACCCTTCGCCAAGCCGCTGGCCATCGCGATGATGGGCTTCTTCGCTGGCCTTGCGATTTTTGGCATTTTCACCAGTGTGGGGGTGCTGCACTTAAAAAAGTGGGCGCGCGTCTCCATGCTGATTTGGGGCGGTGTGATGGTCGCGTTCTGTGGCCTGGCATTGCTTTTCGCGGCGTTCGGGCCTCTGCCGGAAGCGCCTGCGGATTCCCCGATGACTTTTCCATTCCTGCGCTTACTGCTGATGTTGGTGTACGGAATTCCGTTTCTAATAGGAATCTGGTGGTTGCTGCTGTTCAATCGGCACGACGTCAAGGAGCAGTTTCTCGCGGCTGCCCCGAGCGATGGCCAGCTCCCCGCTCCTGCGCAACCGCGTTGTCCCCTGCCTCTGGCAATCCTTGCGGGCTTTTCCATTTTTTCCGCCGGCTTCAGCTTGCTGCTGCCTTTTACGAACTTTCCGGTCAACGTGATTCTGTTCGGCTACCGCGTTCACGGTGCCGTCGGCGTCGCGCTCTTCTTTCTTTCTGCCGGGCTCGTCCTGGCAGGAGCCATCGGCATGCTGCGTCTTAAGCGCTGGAGCTATCCCCTGATGCTGGGTCAGTATTTTTTCTGGATGGCCAGCGGCACGGTCACCCTGGTCAGCCCAAGCTATGACCGGAACATGCAGGAAATAATGGCGCAGATGAATCTTCCCGAAGGTCCGATGGGGCAAGCAGCGTTCGCGCAGACGCGGGTGTTTGGAGTCCTTTCTCTCATCCCGGGCGTTTTGCTGATCTGGCTGATGCTCTACTACCACAACCGCTTCCTGGAGGCCTGCGCCGCAAAGGAAGCCCATCAAAGCACCTAAGGTGCCGCATTCCCTCTTCCTTTTTGCCTGTGTGCTATTCTTAGTGTGTCGGCTTCTGGCGGTCAGGAGTCCGCTCCCGCGGACAGCATCTCGGGCCGCCCACCGATTATGGACCACTCTCCTAAACTCCAGGGTGAGCAGTCCGCAGGACGGGGGTAACGCGCCAAAATGTCAACATTGATGGATATTCCCTCTGGGAAAGCCAAGCGGGAGGTTCTTGACCAGGCAGTCATCCGCTTCGCCGGCGATTCCGGCGACGGCATGCAGATCACCGGCAGCCAGTTTACGAACACTGTCGCGCTCTATGGAAACGACATTGCCACGTTTCCTGACTTTCCCGCGGAGATCCGCGCCCCTGCCGGCACGGTTCCCGGAGTCAGCGGCTTTCAGTTGAATTTTTCTTCCGGCGAAGTCTATACCCCGGGCGATTCGGTGGACGTCCTCATAGCCATGAATCCCGCGGCGCTGAAGGTAAACCTCGCCGATCTGAAGGCCAACGGAATCCTGATCGTCAATTCGGACAGTTTCGAGGAAGCTGATCTGCGCAAAGCGCATGTCACCTCGAATCCCCTGGAAGACAACACGCTCGACAAGTTCCGCGTGTTCCCGGTTGAATTGCAGCGCTTGACGCGCGCTGCGCTTCAGCATCTTGGCCTCGATGCCAAGACCATGGATCGCTGCAAGAATTTCTTCGCGCTCGGCATGTGCTACTGGCTGTACAACCGCTCCATGGACCCGACGATCCGCTGGATCGACGATAAGTTCAGCAAGAAGCCGCTGCTTTCCGAAGCCAACAAATTGGCGCTGAAGGCCGGGTATTCCTACTGCGAGGCGACCGAAGCGTTTCAGATCAGCTACGAAATTCCTCCCGCAAAGCTTACGCCGGGCACGTACCGCAACCTCAGCGGCAACCAGGCTCTGGCCATCGGCTTCGTCACTGCGGCGCAAAAGGCGGGATTGAAGTTGTTCCTCGGCAGCTACCCCATTACCCCGGCTTCCGACATCTTGCATGAGCTTTCGAAATACAAGAATTTCGGGGTGCTGACCTTCCAGGCCGAAGACGAAATCGCCGCCATCACCAGCGCCATCGGCGCGGCCTATTCCGGCGCACTGGCGATTACCGCGACCTCTGGCCCAGGTATGGCGCTGAAGACCGAAGCTCTGGGACTCGCGGTGATGACCGAACTACCCATCGTGGTTTGTAATATTCAACGCGGGGGCCCCTCCACCGGCTTGCCCACGAAGACCGAGCAAGCTGACTTGCTGCAGGCCCTCTTTGGCCGCAACTCCGAGGCTCCCGTTCCGGTGCTCGCCGCTGCCACCCCAGGCGATTGCTTCTGGACTGCCCTCGAAGCCAGTCGCATCGCGCTCAAATACATGGTGCCGGTCATTGTCCTTTCCGACGGATATCTTGCGAACGGCGCGGAACCCTGGCGCATCCCCACCGCCGAGGAAATTCCCCCGATTCCCGTGAAGTTTGAGACCAACCCCGAAGGCTTCTTCCCGTATAAGCGCGATCCGCAAACCCTTGCGCGGCCGTGGGCTATTCCCGGCACACCCGGGCTCGAGCACCGCATCGGCGGCATCGAAAAGCAGGACGTCACCGGCAACGTCAACTACGAGCCGCTGAACCACGAAAAAATGGTGCGCATCCGCGCGGCGAAAGTGGAAGCCATCCGCCAGGACATTCCCAACGTCGTGCCCGCAGGCGATCCCGAGGGCGACCTGCTGCTTGTTTCGTGGGGATCCACATTCGGCTCCGTCACCCAGGCCGTGAATGAGCAACGCGAAAAAGGACATAAGATCGGCCACTTGCACCTACGCCACCTGAATCCGCTGCCCGGCAACGTGGGCGAAGTTTTGAAGCGCTACAAGAAAGTTCTCGTTCCGGAACTCAACATGGGCCAACTGCTGTGGATTCTCCGCGCGAAATTCCTCGTGGACGCCGTCGGCCTTAACAAAATTCAGGGACGTCCCTTCAAGCAAAGCGAACTCGAACAAAAGATCGAGGAGATGCTGGGAGTTTAGGAGATTGTAATGACCACGACCGCTCTACCGCCTCTCACAAGAAAAGATTTCCAGACCGACCAGGAAGTGCGCTGGTGCCCCGGTTGCGGCGACTACGCCATTCTCGCCGCGGTGCAGTCTGTGTTTCCGGAACTCGGAGTGCGCCGCGAAAATTTCGTGGTGATTTCCGGAATTGGCTGCTCCAGCCGCTTTCCGTATTACATGAATACGTTTGGGTTTCACACCATCCATGGCCGCGCGCCAGCCGTCTCCACGGGCCTCAAGATCGCCCACCCGGAGCTCGAAGTCTGGATGGTCACGGGTGACGGAGACGCGCTCGCCATCGGCGGCAACCACACCATCCACATGCTCCGGCGCAACGTCGGCATCAAAATACTTCTGTTCAACAACCGCATCTATGGGTTGACCAAGGGCCAATATTCGCCCACTTCGGAATTCCAAAAGGTCACCAAGTCCACTCCGTATGGCTCGCCGGATCGCCCGTTCAATCCAATCTCGCTGGCCATCGGCGCCGAGGCCACCTTTGTGGCCCGCTCCGTGGACGTTTTCCAGGCCCACTTGAAAGACACTTTGCGCGCCGCGGCAGGGCACAAGGGTTCCGCCTTCGTGGAAATTCTGCAAAATTGCAACATCTTCAACGACGGCGCCTGGACCGGCGTCACCGAAAAAGAGGCCCGCAGCGAGCACGTTATCCAGATCGAGCATGGCAAGCCACTCGTCTTTGGAAAGGCTCGCGACAAGGGAATTCGCCGCAAGCCCGATGGCGACATCGAAGTTGTGCCCCTCGGCAACGGCATCTCCGAATCCGATCTGATTATTCACGACGCGCACCACCCGCGGCCCTCCTACGCCTTCCTGCTCTCCCACATGGAAGACCGCCCCGGATTCCCCACCCCCATTGGCGTCTTGCGCGCCTGGGACGACCTGCCGCGCTACGAAGACGTGGTCAACGACCAGGTCGCCGGAATCATCCAGCAAAAAGGCCCCGGAAACCTCAACAAGCTGCTCCGCGGCGGGGACGTCTGGGAAGTAAAGTAAGCCGCAACAAACCGGTAACATCCGCTCGCAACCCTGCGTATCACTGAGTTGACGAGAAGGATTCCTCGTTCAATTAGTGCACGTCCAGAAGAAGGGAGGCGCCCAAAATGGCCTTCGACTCTCTCAGTCCCGCCGCATGGGCCTTGTTCCCCTGGCGGGCATTAAATTTTCAATTCGTGAAACCAAGTTGGCCAAGTATCATCTAAACTCTTAGTTAGGTTTCTCCTCATGGAACAGAGCTCGCCAAACCCAATTCCCTTCTCGCTTCTCGGCGATGCCGACCCCGCCGCTCCTGCGGTGCTCGTCGCCCAGCCGGAGCAGGCCCAAACCATCTCCCTTCTCTACGAAATCAGCCACGAGCTCACGTCCATCCTCGATCGCGAGGAACTCCTGCGCCGAATTGCGGAACGCGTCAAGAAGTTGGTGAACTATCACGTCTTCACCGTCATGCTCTGGAATGAATCGACGCAGATGCTCGAAAGCGTTTTTAGCCAGCGTTACGAAAATGCCCTTCCCTCTCGATTTCAGATGCCCCTCCATCAGGGCATCACCGGCACCGCCGCCGCGGAACGCCGCACCATCCGCGTGGTGGACGTTCGCCTGGATCCGCGTTACGTCTCCTGCGGCGAGGAAGTCGAAGTCCGCTCCGAGCTTGTTGTGCCGCTCCTGCTCCGCGACCGCCTGGTGGGAGTGCTGGACCTTGAAAGCACCATGCCGCAGGCGTTCAGCGCCGAGCATGAGCGGCTGCTGAACATTCTCGGCTCTTACATCGCGGTCGCTCTCGAAAATTCCCGGCTCTTTGAAGACGCCCGCGAAAATCAGACGCGGATGATGAACGACCTGGAGACGGCGCGGGAAATCCAGCGGCAGCTTCTGCCCAGCGGCGCGAAAGAAATTCCCGGTCTCGACCTGGCCACCGCATACGTACCGGCCCGGGAGCTTGGCGGCGATTTTTACGACTTGCTTCCCTACGGCGTGGGGCGGCTTGCCATCGCCAATGGCGACGTTTCCGGCAAAGGCACCGCGGCGGCGCTTTACGGCTCGCTGGCCATCGGCATCCTGCGCGAACTTGTGCACGACAACGAAGTTTCGCCTGCAGAAATGCTCGAGCAGCTCAACGGCCGCCTGCTTGCCGCTCGCCTCGATGCGCGCTTTATCGCCATGCAGTTCGCCGTGTATGACGCCGCGCTTCGCGAACTCACCATCGCCAATGCCGGCGGCACGCTGCCGCTGCTCATCCGCAATCGCGAAGTCACCGAGATTAATGTTGCGGGTATGCCGCTGGGGCTGCTCCCCGAGGCGGAATATGAACAAGTGACGCTCAGCCTTTCGACCGGTGACGTGGTCGTGTTCGCCTCCGACGGCATTCACGAGTCCATGAACAAGGAACAGGAAGAGTATGGCGTGGACCGGCTGAAAGCGTTGTTGTCCACTGTCGCGTCTTCCGATCCAGGCTATAAGGTGGCGCAGCGCATCGTGAAGGCCACTGATGACCACACCGGCCCCGGCCGCCTGCCGCACGACGACCGCACTCTCCTCGTCCTCCGCGTCACCGACGACACTGAAGCCGACTTCTCGAAACTCCCAATCATCTACTAACTTTGGAGTGCGGGAGCTCAGCTCCCGCTTTTACGGTTGGATCCTTCCCGCAGGCCGAACGACACCCGAACTTATGCAGTCCTGATTCGCCTTATAATCTTGGACCTTTTCATCAGTGGAATTAAGTGCAGATTCGGCGCTTCTTCAAAAAGAGGTTAGCGCTCCGGCTTCAAAAACGTCCCGCGATCCAGTTCGTCAAATGCCTGGCGCAACTCCGCTTGTGAGTTCATCACGATCGGCCCATACCACGCCACCGGCTCTTCAAGCGGTTTGCCCGAAACGAGCAGGAAGCGCAGGCCGTCGTCGCCCGCCTGCACCATCACCTCATCGCCGCGATCGAAGAGCACTAGCG
>Ga0210406_10008026_pt1 | contig 10622 bp, 7 predicted proteins | sample IncBWC30MmetaG_FD_155454 | JGI IMG/M metagenome (GOLD analysis project Ga0210406, IMG submission 155454) | Forest soil microbial communities from Barre Woods Harvard Forest LTER site, Petersham, Massachusetts, United States - Inc-BW-C-30-M | ecosystem: Environmental > Terrestrial > Soil >... | reverse complement strand
TGCGTCGCGGAAAGCGGGAGCTGTCACTTGTGCCTGCGCCGGTGCCGGTGAGGGTCCCGATGCCAGTGCCGATGCCTGTGTCGATGCCTGTCCCTGTGCCTGTGCCTGTCCCTGTGCCTGTGCCTGGGCCGGTGCCGGTGCCGGTGCCAGTCCCTGTGCTTGTGTCTGTGTCTGAGTTTGTGCCTGCGGCGCGGGGGCAATCACGCTACCGGCGCCCTTACTCACGATGTAGCCCGTGGTAACCAGTATTCGCTGCTTCTCTGCGTCGTCACAACTATAGAGAGAGACGGAACCACCCGTCACGCCGGTCATCCCATCCGCCCGCGTGACCAGCTGACCCAGAACTCCATTGGGCTCTTTCTTGCCGGTCTTGGGGTCGACCAAACAATAGTATCGATGTACGTTCGGCGGTGAACCGAGGTCGAAATGGCCGCGCACCACTTCACGATCGAAGTCCTTATTGAAAGCCTGCTTCAATGAGGAAAGAAAGCTCTGCTGGGGAAGCGATGCCGGCGCGTCGCTCGGAGAGGGGATCGCCGATGCGCCCGTTTCTGTGCCGGCCGGCGGGTCGGCCGAGGCATCACTCCCGCCGCCGAAACAAAGTACGAGGCCCACAGCAAAGGCCTCGAGAAAGTAGCGGATTCGCCGCATGGCGCCCAAATTTCCCCCGGGAATACTGTTCGGTTCTTTGTTCGGGACGATTCTAGTCGCTCTCGAGCGGCTCTGTACAGGAGCGAGGGCGCAAATCACACAGCGACTGCGGCGGCGAGGCGCACAATCGGTCGCGCGCGCAAGGTCCCTGATCTGTCTGGAAGGTGAAACCGATCTCGTAAAAAGCTGGTATAAATGCTCGGCGGATTCCGGCTGGCGACCGATCGTAGTATAGGGGCATACTGGAAACGTGCATGGTTGAGACTTCGCATCGCAACGACGACTGGCGGCGAGACCTCAAGGTCAAGATTGCCTGGACTCTTGCCGCCAAGCTGCTGGGATTGATTCTGCTCTGGTTCCTGTTTTTTCGAGGAAATCATTCGTGATCGACTTCGACGTCGTCACCCTCTCCCGGCTGCAATTCGCGCTCACCGCGCTGTATCACTTTCTGTTCGTGCCGCTGACCCTCGGCTTGTCCATGATCCTCGTCATCATGGAGTCCGTGTACGTCATGACGGGCCGCGAGATATGGAAGCGCATGACGAAATTTTGGGGATTGCTGTTCGGCATCAATTTCGCCATGGGTGTCGCCACCGGAATCACGATGGAATTCCAGTTCGGCACCAATTGGGCCTACTACTCGCACTACGTCGGCGACATTTTCGGCATGCCGCTGGCGCTTGAGGGCATGGTCGCGTTCTTCTTGGAATCGACCTTCGTCGGCCTGTTCTTCTTCGGATGGGATCGAATGTCGAAGCTCGCCCATCTGATCACGACGGCGCTGGTCGCGCTCGGATCGAGTCTCTCCGCTTTGTGGATTCTGATCGCAAACGGCTGGATGCAGCACCCGGTGGGTGCCCGCTTCAACTTTCACACCATGCGAATGGAATTGTCCTCGTTCGGCGAGGTGCTGTTCAATCCGGTGGCGCAGGCGAAGTTCGTCCATACGGTCGCCGCCGGCTACGTGATGGGTTCGGTGTTCGTACTGGGGATCAGCGCGTGGTATCTGCTGCGGGGACGCAATCTCGACATCGCCAGGCGTTCCATGGCGGTGGCGGCGAGCTTCGGATTGGCCTGCTCCATATCCGTCGTCGTTCTCGGCGATGAATCAGGATACCTCGACGGCGAGAACCAGAAGATGAAGGTCGCCTCCATAGAAGCTGAGTGGAAAACCGAATCGCCGCCGGCGAGCTTTACCGCCTTCGGTCTGCCCGATGTCGCTGCGCGCAAGACGCACGCCGCGATCAAGGTTCCCTGGGCGCTCGGTTTGATCGCGACGCGGTCCATCGATCGGCCGGTGTTGGGCATATTCGATCTGGTTGCGCGAGCCCGGGCACGCATCGTCACGGGAATGGAAGCCTATTCCGAACTCCAATTGCTGCGCGCGAGACCCAACTCGCCGGACCCCGAACTGGTGCGGCGCTTCGAGGCCCATCAGACGGATTTGGGCTATGGATTGCTGCTGCTGCGCTACACAGACAATCCGGCGCTTGCGACGCCGGAACAGATCGACGCGGCGGCATGGTCCACGGTGCCCAACGTACCCGTTTTGTTCTGGAGCTTTCGCGCGATGGTCGCGCTGGGCCTGTTCTTCATCGCGATGTTTGCAACGGCGTTCTATCTCGCGAGCCGGCATCGCTTCGACCGGCATCGGTGGTTTCTCAAGGTGGCGTTTTTCAGCTTGCCCCTGCCGTGGGTCGCGGTGGAACTCGGTTGGATCGTCGCCGAGTACGGGCGGCAACCCTGGGCCGTCGACGGGGTGCTGCCGACGTTCCTGGGTGTCTCGAGAACTTCCGCGGGCAACCTGTGGCTCTCGCTGTCGGGCTTCGTGGTGTTCTACTCTGCATTGGCCATCGTCGATGCCTATCTGTTGACGCGCACCATCCGCCGTGGACCTGACGGACTGGGATATTGGCCCGCGGCGGCGGGAGCATCTTCACCTCACGGCAGGGAGGGAATCCCATGAGCACGCCGCTGTTCGATTACGCAACGCTGCGGGTGATTTGGTGGCTGCTGATCGGAATACTTCTGATCGGCTTTGCCATCATGGACGGTTTCGATCTGGGGCTGGGCGCGACCTTTCGGCTGCTGGGCCGCACCGACGCCGAGCGCCGAGCGCTGCTCGCTTCCGTCGAGCCGGTCTGGGAAGGCAACCAAGTGTGGTTCATATTGGGGGGCGGAGCGGTGTTTGCCGCCTGGCCGCAACTGTATGCGGCCTCGTTCTCGGGACTGTACTTGGCAATGTTCATTATTCTGTTGGCGCTGATCCTGCGGCCCGCCGGTTTCATGTACCGCGATAAATTGACCGATGCGCGGTGGCGATCGGTTTGGGATGGCGTCCTGACTTTCGCCGGTGCGGTGCCTGCGCTGTTGTTCGGCGTGGCGTTCGGCAATTTGTTCCTGGGTTTGCCGTTTCATTTCGATGCCATGCAGCGACCCTTCGGCGCCGGCGGTCTGTTCAGCTTATTGCATCCCTTCGCGTTGCTCGGCGGAATCATGAGTCTGTCCATGCTGATTTTGCACGGCAATGCCTATGCGGCGCTGAAGGTGGGAGAACCGATGGCGAGTCGCGCCCGCGCCGTCGGACGCGTGGCATCCGTCATTTTCGTATTGGTCTTCGTGGCCGGCGGCTTCTGGCTGCGTTCGATGGGCGGTTACGAGATCGTCGGCGGCATCGATCAATCCGGTCCCTCCGATCCCACGCGAAAAACCGTTATCGTCGCGGCCGGCGCGTGGCTCCAGAACTTTCACACATGGCCCTGGATGTGGGCGGCGCCCGTTGTCGCGGCGCTGGCGGCGGTGTGTGCGAATCTATGCCTGCGAGCACGCCGCGCCGGCGCCGCCGTCTTGGCCAGTGCCTTGGTGCAGGCCGGAACGATACTGACCGCGGGGTTTGCCTTGTTTCCATTCTTGATGCCTTCCTCGACTTTCCCCAACCAAAGTCTGACCGTGTGGGACGCGTCGAGCAGCGCGAAAACGCTGCTGCTGATGCTGGGCTCGGCGGCTGTTTTCCTGCCCATTATTGTTGCGTACACTACTTGGGTATTCAGGGTTCTCAAGGGACGCGTTACTCTTGAAACCCTGCATGAACATGAGGGCCCGTACTGATGTGGTACTTCAGCTGGATTCTCGGCACCGGGCTTGCCCTGGCATTCGGCGTGCTCAACGCCATCTGGTACGAAGTCGTCGAAGATCAGCCGCCGAAATGATTCATCGATAATCCGCCGGCGAACCGTTGCCGCCAGAGCAGGCCTTGCGGATGATCAGGGTGCGCCGCTAGCTCAGAACCGTGTTGCGATAGATTCTCGGCGTCATCGAGGTCAACTTACGAAAGGTCGTCGTAAAGTGGCTCTGATCCACGAAGCCGACTCGCACGGCAACATCGATGATCGGGAGATTCGATTGCGCCAGCAGCACCTTGGCCCGTTCGATGCGCCGCTGAACGATGAATTGATGGGGAGTCAACCCCGTGGTCTTCTTGAATTGACGGTGAAAGTGATACAGGCTCACGCCGGCCACGTTTGCCATGTCTTTCAAATGTATCACCCGGTCGAGGTTGGCGTCGACGAACTCGACCGCACGGCGGAGTTTGTACCGCGGTAAACCACCCTGGAGCGCCGAGGCTTTGCGCCGGAGCGCATCCGGAATGAGCACCAGGGTGCCGATACACTCACCGTTATCGATGATCGGCTCCAGCCATTCCGACTCGAGCCAGTGGGGCAGCTTCGCCTGCGCATCGTCGCTCCGATTGACGACATCCAATCCCTCGATTCGAGTATAGACGTCGGTATTCGGCACCAGATCCATCTCGCTGAGAGCGACACCGCCTTGTGCATCTGCAGTCAGGAACTGTCCCCTTCGGTCGAACACCAGGAGTCCGCTGGATTTTCCCTTCGACAGCCTGCTCAGACTGCACGCCAGGAGCCGCTCGCGCCGGATCAACTCCCGCGCCGACAATTCGCTTTGAATGCGCCCGGCAACGGAAAGGGCCAGCGCCTGGAAATGGGGATTGTAAGCATCGTTGAGTCCGGCAACGCTGACCACACCCAAGGTGGTTGCGTCAATGTCACGCACGAGAGCGCCGGCGCAGGCCCAGGTTCGCACTCCCGGGCAGTAGTGTTCCGGTCCGTGAACATGCACTGAGGTACCGCTACGCAGGGCAGTCCCGATCGAATTGGTGCCGCGCGAACGCTCGGTCCAGTCTTCATCCGGCTTCAGCCCGACATTGACCGCCGCGTCCTTGGCGACTTGATCGCCTTCCATTTGGAGCACGATGCCCTCCGAGTCCGCCAATACGGCAATCGTTTCCGAGTGCGACAGCACATCTCTCGCTTCCTCCAGTATCGACAACCCCACGCGCACGAACTCTGCGTCGCGCAAGCGGCTGCGCGCGGGATCTGGCCGCGGCGCGGCCTTCGACGTTCGCCTCGGATCGCGTTCTACCCCGTCCTGATAACAACGCATCCACGATTCAGCAATGGGGGTCCGCACCGAATTCTGCGCCAGCTCGCCGCTGCGCAAGAACCGGTCGAGCACCGCACCGATTGAGTTCTGCTGCGCCACATGTTTGGGAAGCGGTAAGGCCATGGATGTTCTTGACTCAATTGCTCGTCGACAGTTCACTCATACCGTAACAACGGCTGGATGCCATCTCCAGGGTGAACAGGTGAATGAAATAGTATCCACTCAATGCAATTCATCACCTCTGCGGATGACCTCCAGGCGATCGCACACTGATGCAATCCCATCGCGCCGATCGAATCGGCTGCATCTTTCGCAAGATTCTCAGAGATTGAGCAAGGACATGAAGGACACCCCGGGCATCGGGCGATTAGTCTGCCGGTCGATGTAGATATTGCACACGCGTTGATGGAGGTATTGCGATGGTATTTAAATCACGACCCGGCGCGAACGGCCGCGACGCCGCCTACACCGATACTTTGCGGCTTGCCAGGCCGCACGTTCTTCAGCACGCAGCCGAGATCCAGCCCTTCGGAACCACCTTGCGCTATCCGATTGCCCTCGATGAAAAGGTTCGCGCGGAAAGCATTTCCATGCTCAACCAGCTGCTGGCGGATACGATGACGCTTCGCGATCTCTACAAGAAGCACCACTGGCAGGTATCCGGCGCCACCTTCCACCAGCTGCATTTGCTCTTTGACAAACACCATCAGGAACAGCTGGGGCTCGTCGACGCCATCGCTGAGCGCGTGCAGATGCTAGGCGGAATCAGTATCGCGATGGCCGCCGACGTCGCGGAAATGACCGTGATCCCTCGCCCGCCGCGCGGCCGGGAAGAGGTCCCCGCGCAGCTGTCGCGCCTGCTCGCAGCGCACGAAATGGTGATTCTGCAAGTTCGCCGCGGGGCCACGAAGGCATCCGCACTGGGCGATGACGGCACCAACGACTTGCTGGTGAGCCACGTGCTGCGAACCCACGAAATGCAGGTGTGGTTTCTGTCAGAACACCTCGTGAGCGCACCGCCCATCCTCGCGGCGAGATGAAGTCGAGCGTTGCCTGGGCGAGGCTTCACATTGATGGATCAGCGAGGCAGAACGTTTCAAATGTAATGATCGAGACAGGTCTTGCAATCGTCCCCCGATCCGGCGGCCCCATGCTTACCCGACTGAAGCTCCCCGAGGAGCCGGGGTTGCGAGGTCCTTTGCGGTACCAAATGAAATTGCGTGTCAATAACTCAACTCGATTGTCGGTGGCCACATGCTCGGCATAGTCCGTGTCGCGCTCAGCCGGCCCTATACGTTCATCGTCGCGGCCTTGCTCATCCTTCTCATCGGCGTGCTTGCCGCATTGCGCATGCCCGTCGACATTTTTCCGAGCATCAATATCCCTATTATCGGCGTGGCCTGGCAATACCAGGGCTTGCCGCCCGACCAGATGGCCGGGCGCATCATCACCCCGTTCGAGCGCGCGCTGACGACGACGGTCAACGACATCGAGCACATCGAGGCGAATTCGTATACCACCTTTGGCATCGTCAAGATCTACTTCCACCCGTCGGTCAATATCGCCACCGCCAACGCGCAGGTCACCGCGATTTCGCAGACCTTGCTCAAGCAGATGCCGCCCGGCGCGACGCCGCCGCTGATCGTCAACTACAGCGCCTCGACCGTGCCCATCATCCAGCTCGCGCTCTCTGGGTTGGGACTGACCGAGCAGAATCTCGCAGATCTCGGCCTCAACTTCGTGCGCACGCGTCTGGTCACGGTACAGGGCGCGGGCATCCCCTACCCGTTCGGCGGCAAGACGCCTCAGGTCATGTTCGACCTCGACACCGCCGCGCTACAGTCGCGCGGCCTGACCGGCCTGGACGTCGCCAATGCGCTCGCCGCGCAGAACCTCACCACTCCGGTGGGCACGGAAAAGATCGGCGATTACGAATACACCGTCAATCTCAACAGCGCGCCGTCCAAAATCTCGGAGCTCGATGACCTGCCCATCAAGAGCGTGGGGGGCGCGATGGTCTATATGCACGACGTCGCCCATGCCCACAACGGCAATGCGGTGCAGGTCAATGTCGTCCACGTCGACGGCAATCGCTCGGTGCTCCTCAGCGTGTTCAAGAACGGTATGACCTCGACACTCGACATCGTCAGCGGCATCAAAAAGATGCTGAGGGTCATCAAGCCCTCGCTGCCGGACGAGCTCGAAATCAAGCCGATCGGCGATCAGTCGGTATTCGTGCGCGCGTCGATCCAGGGCGTGATCCGCGAAGGCGTGATCGCGGCGGCGCTGACCAGCCTGATGATCCTGCTGTTCCTCGGCAGCTGGCGCTCGACCCTGATCGTAACCACCTCGATTCCGCTGTCCGTTTTGGGCGCGATCGGCGCGCTCTCGGCCATCGGCGAAACGCTCAACATCATGACCCTGGGCGGCCTGGCGCTGGCCGTGGGCATACTAGTCGACGAGGCGACGGTGACGATCGAGAGCATCAACTACCACCTCGAAAACGGCAAAGCGGTGGAAGCCGCGATCATCGACGGCGCCTCGCAGATCGTCGTGCCGGCTTTCGTGTCCTTGCTTTGCATCTGCATCGTGTTCATTCCGATGTTCTTCCTGAGCGGAGTGGCACGCTTCCTATTCGTGCCGATGGCGGAAAGCGTGATGTTCGCCATGGTCTGCTCCTTCTTGCTGTCGCGCACGCTGGTCCCGACGATGGCGAAATATCTGCTGCGCGCACACGCATCCCACGTCGACGAGCATGACAACGACATCGCGCCGCCGCCGTCGGCGAACCCGCTGGTGCGCTTTCAGCGCGGCTTCGAGGCGCTCTTCGTACGACTGCGCGCCGGGTATCACGATCTGCTGGCGCTCGCCATCGAGCATCGCCGGCTGTTCGTCGGGGGTTTTGTCGGCGTCATCGCCCTCTCGTTCCTGCTAACGCCGTTTCTCGGCCGCAATTTCTTCCCGCAGGTCGACGGCGGTCAGATGCTGCTGCATGTACGGGCGCCCGTCGGCATGCGCATCGAGGAAACGGCCGCGCGCTTCGCCGAGGTGGAAAAGGAGATTCGCAAGGTGATCCCGCCGGCCGAAGTGGCGGCGATAGTGGACAACATTGGCACGTATCTTTCGTCGATCAATACCATCTACAACAACACCGGCACGATCGGCGAGTCGGACGGAGACATCCAGATCTCACTCAATGAGGGGCACGCGCCGACCGCCGACTACGTCGATCGGCTACGCGATCAGCTGCCGCGTCGGTTCCCCGGCATGAGCTTTTCCTTTCTGCCGGCGGATATCGTCAGCCAGATTCTCAACTTCGGGGCTCCGGCGCCGATCGATCTGCAGGTCCGCGGCAACGACCTCGGCGCTGACTATGCCTACGCCAACAAGCTGCTGGCGCAGATCCGCGGGATCACCGGGGTGGCCGATGCGCGCATCCAGCAGTCGGCCGGGCAGCCGACGCTCGATGTCAAGGTGGACCGCACGCGTGCGCAATACACCGGCGTGACCGCAGCCAACGTGACCGACAGCTTGGTCGTCAACTTGGCCAGCTCCAGCCAAGTAGCGCCCGTCTATTGGCTCAACGAGAAAAACGGCGTCACCTATCCGATCGCAATGCAGACCCCGCAATACCAGATCGACACATTGCCGGCGCTACAGAATCTACCGATCAACGCCAATGGCGCGCCCACCACGGTGCTCGGCGGCATCGCCGACATCCGCCGCGGCCATAGCAACGCGGTGGTTTCGCAGTACGACATCTCCCCGATGGTGCAGATCTACGCGACGACTCAAGGGCGCGATCTCGGCGCGGTTTCCGCCGACATCCAGAAGATCATTGCCCGGAACGACAAGGACAAGCCGAAGGGCGCGATCGTGGCCCTGGTCGGCCAGACGGCGACCATGAACAGCGCCTACTCCGGCTTGCTGTTCGGCCTGCTGGGCGCCATCGTGCTGGTGTATTTGCTGATCGTGATCAACTTCCAGTCGTGGAGCGATCCCTTCGTCATCATCACCGCGCTGCCGGCGGCGCTCGCCGGCATCATCTGGATGCTGTTCGCGACCCATACGACGCTGTCGGTGCCGGCGCTCACCGGCGCGATCATGTGCATGGGCGTGGCGACCGCCAACAGCGTGCTGGTGATCAGCTTCGCCCGCGAAAAGCTCACCGAGCTCGGCGATGCGACGCAAGCCGCGCTCGAGGCAGGATTCGTGCGCCTGCGCCCGGTATTGATGACGGCACTCGCCATGGTCATCGGCATGCTGCCGATGGCGCTGGGCCTCGGCGAAGGCGGCGAGCAGAATGCGCCACTGGGCCGAGCTGTGATCGGCGGCCTGATCTTCGCCACCGTCTCGACGCTTTTCTTTGTCCCTGTGGTGTTCAGCATCGTTCATCGGCGTGAAGGCCCAAAACCTGAGCCGGAAACCAACCTCCGAGGATCCCATGCCCCAGCCTGATCTCAATCACCGCCGCCCTGTTCTACGCCGGCTGCGCCTGGTCGGCGGCGCGTTCGTGCTCCTCGCGGTCGCTGTCGTCGCCTACGGCCTGGTCTCCCGCGCGTCGGAAAACTCGCGTCTGCACAATTTGACCGAAGCGCAGGCGGTCCCGACCGTGACCATCGTGGCGCCGGCCCATGTGGAGAATCAGGTGGGCCTGGACTTGCCAGGGCGTCTGGAAGCCTACATCCGTGCGCCCATCTTCGCGCGCGTCCCGGGCTACCTGAAAAGCTGGAAGCACGACATCGGCGGCAAGGTGAAGGCCGGAGACGTGCTCGCCGAAATCGATACGCCCGATCTCGACCAGCAACTCATGCAGGCGCGCGCCGACCTCAGCGTCGCCCAGGCCAATGCCAAGCTCGCGCAAATCGGCGCGGAGCGCTGGCAGGCGCTGGCCGGCACCGACGCCGTCGCCAAGCAAGACGTCGACCAGCACACCTTCACCTACAACGCCAATGTCGCCCAGGTCAAGGCGGCGCAGGCAAACGTCGACCGCCTGGTTGCCGAGGAAGGCTTCAAACATCTGATCGCGCCGTTCGACGGCATCGTCACTGCGCGCGAAACCGACATCGGCGCGCTGATCAATGTGGGGGCCACCGGCGCCGCGGAACTGTTCGTCGTCTCCGAAACGAGCAAGCTGCGCGTCTATGTGAACGTACCGCAGAATTATGTGCCCAGCGTGCCGCCGGGCACCAAGGCCACGATCAGCGTACCTGAGCATCCCGGCAAGACCTACAACGGTACGGTCGAGTATTCGGCCCAGGCCGTCGACCCGACCACCGGCACGACCCTGATGCAACTCATCGTCGATAACAGCGCGGGTGAGATGATGCCGGGTGACTACGCCAGCATTCATCTGCAGATGGGCGGCGCCGCCAATGTGCTCAGCGTGCCGTCGAGCGCGCTGATTTTCGACGCCAAGGGGCTCTCCATCGCCACCGTAGACGCCGACAATCGCGTAGTGCTCAAGCCGGTGTCGATCGAACGCGACCTGGGTCCGGTCGTCGAAC
>Ga0210406_10008025_pt1 | contig 10622 bp, 7 predicted proteins | sample IncBWC30MmetaG_FD_155454 | JGI IMG/M metagenome (GOLD analysis project Ga0210406, IMG submission 155454) | Forest soil microbial communities from Barre Woods Harvard Forest LTER site, Petersham, Massachusetts, United States - Inc-BW-C-30-M | ecosystem: Environmental > Terrestrial > Soil >... | reverse complement strand
TCCGCTACAGGCCGAGCGTCAATGGCAGCAGCAGGCGGAAGACAACGTTATTGAGCGCCTCACCCGCGCGGGCTTGCTCGCGCCCGAAGGCGATGTCGACCACATTCTCCAGACCGTGGTCAACAATCTGGAGGTCACCAACAACATCGACCTGCCGCGTCCCGTACGCACGCGCGTACTACTCACGGCTCCGCTCGAAACCTTTAGCGTGGGCAACACCATCGTCATCAGCCGGGGATTGATCGACGTGCTTCCTGACGAAGCCAGCCTCGCGGCTGTGCTCTCGCATGAACTGGCGCACATCGTGCTCGGCCACAATCTCGGCAGCAAGTATGCGTTCAACGACCGCATGCTGTTCTCCGATGATTCCACCTACGCCAATCTGGGCTTCAAGCACATTCCAGAAGAGGAAACCGCAGCCGACAAGAAGGCCCTGGATTTGCTGAACAACTCACCCTACGCGCAGAAGCTCGACAACGTGGGCTTGTTCCTGAAGGCGCTGCAAACCCGCGCTCCTCAGCTTAGCGCTCTCTTAACCACACACCTGGGCAATCCGCTGGCGGAGAACGGAACCGTCAACCGCCTCGCGGCTCTGGCCACCAAGGGTCCGGCGCTGGACAACAACAAACTGGATCAGGTCGCGGCTCTCCCGTTGGGGGGACGCGTCAAGATCAATCCCTGGGACGACAAAGCAGAAATGGTGAAGACGGCTCCGGTCGCCATCACCTCGGCGCGTGACAAAATGCCGTTTGAAGTCACGCCCTTCTATCCGCGGTTGGCACGCTACGGCGCCTCGACACCGAGCGCCACGCCGGCCACCGCTGCCGCTAACTCAACTCCAGGCACTAACTAAAGCTTCACTCCAAGTTGCAATAAGACGAGGGCCGGGATCCGGAATCACCTTCCGGGATACCCGGCCTTCGTTTTTTGGGCAGGCCACGGCCGAATCGTGACGACCCGAGCCTCCCACAGCCACGAGAATCCTATTACTGATGACTGCTACTGTATTTGCAAGCTGAGCAGATCAGGCCACAGGTGAACAAGGGCAAACCGGAGAGCGATGCCGGCGCAGAGAGCGACAAGGACGCTGGCGAGTGACCCTATTAGAAAGTACTCCGCGAAGTCTTTGTTTTTGTCGAATTCGTCAGACCGCACGACTCCCTTGGCAGCAACGAGAAAGGCGAGAGCCGCATAACTTCCAGCAGCCACAACAATCGTGAGGACGATGCGCTCCAGGTTCCCTATCAGGCGGCCCCGGTTGTATTCTTTCTCGTCGACCGTGGTCCGCGCAGCCTCGGCCGAGGCTGCGATCGTAATTGGAGAATCCGCTACCTCTTGGGGCGAAGATAGCTGCGACGAGACTGGTGGCTGTTGCGGAATATCGTTGAGTCGTTTCTGGGAAGGCACAGTCCCAGACTTTCCGAGGATTCCACGCACAATATAGGTGCCTCCACGAACGACCAGGAAGAGTGCCCCCGCCAGAATGCAAAGCGCGGCCAGTTGAGCGGGAGATATGGAAGCCGGGACGCATCGCGCCGGCAGGCGGAACTGGCGGATTATTGCCAGACTGCTCACCAGGAATGCTGCCGCCCACAAGCTCTCGAACTCCGCAAGCAGAGGCATGGGCAACCGATAACGGAGAATCGGTTGAAAAGAAATGCTCAAAAACAGCAAACTGGACAAGCCAATCGACTGAGACAGTGCGTACGCAAACCCAGCGGCTACAAGTGCACGGGCTGACAGAACCAGCATCCATCGCACCCATCGGAAGTGCGCCGTTTCCCCGGGTAATGGGTCGGCCATCACTCCGTAGGCGGCAATACTCCACAGCGGCAGACACTGAGACCACAGCAAGAACTCGGGGCTAATGACTGTGGGAGAAGCCATGTTTCGAGCCGAGCAAAGGGTCGGCTTGTTTCTCAAGAATCATACGCCACGCCTTGTCCCCGGCGATGTATGGATAACAACCGGATGCGAGGACCTGCCGGGAAACAACCTGCTTCGTGATTCCTAACTCCTCGGCAACCTCCGTCTGCGACATCCCTTTTCGAAGGAGATTTGCGATGTTTCGCTGAGGCTGAGTCCAGCGAGAGCGCTGAAACCAAAGCAGACAGGCTACCCCACTCAGAATTTCGTCAAGTTCACCGAAACCGCGGAATACCCCTCCAAGGGCTTTGACTTTCTTGGCATGCTCGATTGCCGCACGGGCGGTGTGCAGCGCCGGTCCATCGATGTTAATGGCGTAGTTCTGCAGAGGCGTGTCAAGCCTGCCGAGACCGATGCCCACCCGGAACTCACGCTGCGGCAAGTCCTGCTCTAGGTGCCAAATCAGGTCGGAAACCGTGGTTGCAGAGGTCAAAAGACCCTGAAACTCGTCACCCAAAGTAATGACAAACTTGGACGCGATTGTCTTCCGGTAATCCCGGTTGAGATTGGTGATCACTCCAGAGAATTGCTTTTGGAGAACGCGGCGCTGGGAGCGCGGCACATTACGAGAGCCCACCATATCCGCAATAAAAGCAATGTAGCGTTGTGACGCGCGGGTCAGTCATCCTCCCTGGCAGCTCTGCTTTAAGCGCCAAGGGCTATCGTCACCCAAATATGGGTGATTGTCAAGTAGTCACCCATATTTGGGTGACATGTGAGAAGTCACCCGATTATGGGTGACTGCCTTATGCGATGAGCGGGCATGATTTCTTTTTGGATGGCACATGGATACTCTTTCTATTTCACCCCCAGCCCATCCTTCTCGTGATAATTCGGATACGCTGGCCGCTGGAACTGTGGCAGCGGATGCTCCTTCAATTGCTGCATCACCACCTCGATTGCCTTATCAAGCTGTGCATCGTGCCCGTTGCGATAGGCGGCGGGATCGAGATCCACCTCATAGTCGGGAGCGACACCGTGATTCTCGACTTCCCATTCGCCTTTGAGGCCGTAGAGAGCGGCTCTCGGCGCCGTGACATATCCGCCGTCGAGCAGTTGCGGATATCCGCCGATACCCACCAGCCCACCCCAGGTTTTCTTGCCGATCAGCGGCCCCAGCCCAGCTTTACGGAAGTACCACGGCAGCGCGTCGCCGCCCGAACCTGACATTTCGTTGATGATCATCACCTTCGGTCCGTAAATCGCCTCCGACGGACTCGACCAGTCGTGCCCTTCGCGAGTGACTACCTTGCTCATGATCGGCCGCTGCAAGTAATTGATGATGTAGTCGGCAAGCTGGCCGCCTTCATTAAAGCGTTCGTCGATGATCACCGCTTCCTTGCCAACCTGGGAGAAAAAGTAGCGGTTGAAGCTGGTGTAACCTGCGCCTGCGGTGTTCGGCACGTAGACATAGGCAACGCGTCCTCCCGTAGCCTGATCCACGGTGCGCCGGTTGCCTTCAATCCACGCCAGGTGACGCAGATTCTCCTCGCTCTCCACCGGCACGACGGTGACCTCGCGCGCATCTTTGTCTTTGTCTTTGCCGTCAAGGTTCGCGCCGATCTTCAGCGCCACCTGCTTCCCTGCTGTTTCCTCGAAGAAGTGGTAGATGTTGTCCGAGGAATGCAGTTCGCGCCCGTTCACCGCCAGAAGGTACTCGCCGGCCTTGGCGTTGACGCCCGGCTGCGTCAGCGGCGCCTGCAGGCCCGGATTCCAGTTCTCCCCGTCATACACCTTCGCAATTCGATAACGTCCGTTCTCCAGGCTGTAGTCAGCGCCCAGCAGTCCGCCTTTCAACTTCTTTGGCTCCGGCGTCTCTCCTCCGCCGACGAACATGTGGCCCACCGTCATTTCGCCCAGGCACTCTTCGAAAAGATATGTGAGTTCGCCACGGGACGCGATTCCGTCCAGATACGGCTCGTACTTCTTCTTCACTTTGTCGAGATCGAGACCGTGGTAGCGCGGATCGTAAAAGAAGTCGCGCTCGATCCGCCAAGTCTCGTTATAGATCTGCTTCCACATCGCCCGCGGCTCCACATAAACCTCCCAGCCCTCGAGCTTGAGCGGGCCAAGGCCCGGCTTGGGCGGGCCACCGGGCGCCGGCGCATCATCGGCCGACGCGGTCGTCCATGCTTCCCCTTTGCGATACAGGATTTTCTCTCCGTTGAACGAGACAGCGTAATCGTTCACCTCGTCAATCCATTTCTCCACCTTGCGCTTGCTCAAATCAAATTTCTGAATTACTTGCGGCAAGTTCTCCTGGTCGGCCTCGGTAACCACCATAGGACCCTCGGACAAGAACAGAATGCCCGATTTCCCCGCAAGCAGGTTGACGTAATTCTTCGCTGGAATCGGCAATCCCAGAATGCGCTGGCTGATCCCCTCGAGGTCGATCTTCACGACCACGGGCTCGTCTTTTTTCTCCTTGTCTTTGTCTTTGCTTTTGTCGGGGTCCTTGTGGGCGTCTTTCTCGACGGCCGCTTTGTCGCCGGTCTTGCTTTTGTCCTTGTCCTTGTCCTTGTCCTTATCTTTGTCTTTGTCTTTCTCGGGAGCCTTATCCTTATCCTTGTCGCCGCCAATCTTCTCCTCATCGCTTTCCGGCACCAGGGGTGACGGCAAATCCTTGCTCAGCACCGCCACATAGGCGCTGCGGGAAACCCGGTGCTCCTCGCTCGACATGTCGAGTCCCGCCGTGGAAAGAGCCACGTCGGTTGATGCCGTGAAGTAAAGGTACTTGCCGTTCTTATCGAAGGCGGGATACAGCGCGTCGCTCATGCCATCCGTGATCTGAAATGCCTTGCCCTGATCGAGCGAGTAAACAAACACCGCGTGCAGGCCACTGAGCAGTTGCCGAGTGTATGCAATCCACTTATTGTCTGGAGCCCAGGTCTGGTTGAGCTGTGTCGCGCCGAAGCCGCCAAAGTAATCGGTATCGACCAGTTTCGGCTGCGGGTTGTCGAGATCGACGTACCACAGGTTCAGCCGCTTGTCGGAGTAAGCAATTTTCTTGCTGTCGGGCGACCAGGTGGGGCTGTAGAAAAATGACGGCGGAGCGCCCAGACTGATGTGCCGAACCTCGCCTAACCCGTTTTGCGCGCGTATGCACAAATCATATTCGCCCCGCTCATCGGAGAAGTAGGCGATCGACTTTCCGTCCGGCGACCAAGCCGGGTCGCGGTCGGCCACCGCGGGACTGTGCGTCAGATTTCGGATATCGCCTTTGTCGGTGGGCACCGTGAAAATCTCTCCCCAGGCTTCAAATACCGCCCTTGCCCCTGTGGGCGAAACCCCGAAATTCTGAATGCGCTTCGGCTCGACCTTGGCAAAGTGCGGCCGCACCGCTTCGATGTCGCCTCTGACAAGGATCGAAATATTCTTCGCCTGCCTTGTACTCAGGTCATACAGTTTGATGGCGCCGAACTGCTCGATCACGATCGCATCCGGCCCCGCGGAAGCGGTCTTGAAGTCCAAGCCGTCGCTGTGCAGAGCTTCCGACACTTGCTTGCTCTTCGTGTCATAGGCGAACAGGCTCACGGGACCATTCCGGTCCGAAAGAAAATAGATCGTATCGCCTACCCATAGGGGATAGTGGTCATTCGAGTTCTCGCGCGGAATTTTCACTACGCTCGAGTCTTTCAGATCGGCAATCCAGATGGGCGTGGTCTGCCCGCCGCGGTACCGCTTCCACGCGGCCTCCCACTGCAGGTGCGGCACATATGCCAGGTGCGTGCCGTCAGAAGAAAACGAGGCTTCTTCTCCGATGGGGATGGGCAACCTGGTGGGAAAACCGCCTTCCACCGGCACGGTATAGAGTTGGTCCTCGAAGTGCCGGAAGCTGCTGCCCCAGGAATTGAACAAAATATTCTTGCCGTCAGGCGTCCAGCCAAGCACGAACTCATCCGCGGGATGGAACGTCAGCCGTCGCGGCACGCCTCCAGCCGCCGCAACCACGTAAACATCGCGGTTCCCGTCATACTCGCCGGTAAAGGCGACCATCGTTCCGTCGGGAGAAAAGCTGGGAACGGTTTCGACTCCGACGCCGGATGTGAGCCGGCGCGCATCGCCGCCGTCGCGGCTGACTATCCACAGATCGCCGCCGTAGTTGAAAACGATCTGCGTCCTGCTCACTGTGGGAAAGCGCAGCAAGAGTGGGGGATCACTCTCGGCCGAAGCGGTGGGCACCAACAGCGCGACCAGAAACACAGAAACGGCGGCCAGGGCGAACGTTCCCCGAAGAAGTGTGCGCATTTTAACTCCTGACAATGATTGTAGAGTGACGGGAAATCTTAGTGTGCCAGCGGCTAGGCGGTCAACTTTCCCTCAGCTTATGACTTGCTCTTTTTGGACTTGCTCTTTCCCGGTAACCCTGCCGGGTTTTCGTGGGTGCGTTCACGGAAGGTTCCACGCATGCCAGTGGCCAGAGTAACGCTCGACTCGCCGAACTTATCCCGCAAGCGATCAGCGGCGGCCAGCGCATCCTTCCAACGCTGCTGCCGGGCACCTTCGAGCAAATTCATCTGATCCGCCTGGCCTTCGAATGACGACGCATGCACTCCCAGCAGCCGGATTTGCCTGCCCGGCTTCCAGTTCTTGCGAAACAGCGCGAGCACCTGCTCGAAGATTTCACCGTCAAGCTGGGTCGGCGCCGGTAACGTATGAGCCCGCGTGATGGTGGTGAAGTCTTTGTAGCGCAGCTTGAGCTGAATGGTGCGCGCATGCAGGTTCGCCTCCCGCAATCGCCGCCCCACCATTTCGGAGAGCCGCATCAGCGTAGCCCCAAGCTGGTTCGCATCCGCCGTGTCTTCATTAAAAGTATGTTCGTGGCTGATGGATTTGGCGTCGGTGTCGGCCCCGACTTCGGTGTCGAACCATCCACCAGCGTCTTCTCCACGCGCCTTGCCCGCCAGCGCCAGCCCCCATTTGCCGAAGCGTTCTTCCAGTTCCGCTTCTTCCAGCCGCGCCAGGTCGCCAACTTTCTTGATGCCCAACTCGTGCAGATGCCTCTCCATCACCTTCCCCACGCCGGGAATCGCCCGCACATCCAGTGGCGCAAGGAACTTCCCTTCTTCTCCCGGAACAATCCACAACACGCCGTTGGGCTTGGCCTGTGCGGATGAAACCTTCGCAATTAAACGCGAACTTCCGATGCCGATCGAGCAATTCAGGCGCGTGTCTTCCTTCATCTTTTGATGGAGCTTGTGCGCGGCTTTCAGCGGCGGACCGTGCAACCGCGCAGTCCCCGTCATATCGAGGTACGCTTCGTCGATCGAAGCCATCTCTACCTGCGGAGAGAACGTCGTCAAGACCTTGTAGACTTTTTCCGAGCATTCGCGGTAACGCTCGGGATGTCCGTCGACAAAGATGGCCTGGGGACAAAGCTTGGCGGCTGTGCGCAACGGAAGTGCCGAATGCACACCGAACTTCCGCGCCTCATACGACGCCGCCGAAACCACCCCGCGCTCGTGACGCTGTCCGCCGACCACCACAGCTTTACCTTTCAGTGTGGGATCGTACAACTCTTCGACCGAGACAAAGAAGGCGTCCATGTCGACGTGGAAGATGGTGCGGGCGAACGGCGGGATGGGTGAGGTCGCGGCCACGCTAAGCGAATTCTAGCAGCCGGATTAAAGTATCACTGTCACAACGTTGCCTCCCGAAGCGGAGCGGGGGATCTTGGTTCTTGCGCACGCCGCGACAGCACGTTGGCGTAAGCGGAAACCAAGGTCCCTCGCTTTGCTCGGGATGACAAGACGATGAGTACGGCGATAACGGCCTTACTTCGGTTGCGTACGCCCTGCTTCCTGCGCTCGAAGGTATTGCTCAATTTTCGACTTGCCTTCGTGCTTTGCCCAGCCGGCGGGTGTGCCGTGCCAAAGTACGTCTTTCATATCCAATCTTGCGCCGCGGTCGACAAGGAGTCTGACCATCTCCTCGTGACCCGCAGCGGCAGCCTGATGCAGCGGGGTTGAATGCGAATGGCCTCCGACCGGGTTGTAGCGGTTCGGATCTTCACCCGCATCGAGCAGCAATCGAACAATCTCAACCTGGCCAAACTGCGACGCCATAGCGAGCGCCAGATGACGGTCGTCTCGGTCAGCGTCCCAAAGCAACCGGCGGAAGTCGTCGATCTGCCCCAGAGCGGCCGCGACCGGCAGATCGATGCGAGCCCCGCGCCTGATTAAAGCGTGGGCCGCTTCCATCTCGTTGTGCAACGCCGCAGCGCGGAGGGCGCTGTTGGGATCGGCCCCATGATCGCAGAGAACATCGATCAAGGGAAGTTGCATGCGGCATTCCCGTGGCACACTTCCGGTGGCAACGAGCATGAGCGTCTCGTTCAGCTCAGATTGCGCCGGGCCGGAATCGAGAATAACTCTAGCTATCTCGACAATGTTCGCTGGCAGCTTGCCGTGGCGAACCGGGTTCTCGGCGATGAACTGCAACAGCGTTGGATTGTGAAAGTAGTTCCAGCCTTCGAATGCGACATGCTGATGCACCAGCTTCGGATGCTGCTTCAGGTACGCACGCAAGCCGGCTGCATCCCCGGCATCGATTAAATCCACGGCGTGGCGAAAAATAGGGTCTTCAATTCGCTCATGGTGCGGCGAATTCAATTGATCGGTCAGCGTCGGTTTTTCAATATGCCGCTTTAACCGCGCCCAGCTCGGAAACCCAGCCTCGCGGGCGATGGTGAGCTGGGCATCGCTGAGCTTCAGGTGCGCCGCGAAAATGTCAGCGTCCGTGGCGCGATGGAAGCGTGGATGAAATTCCCTGAGACGTTGCGCCGCTCGCGCGTCGCGGGCAGCATGTTCGTCTAACAGGTCTTTCGCTTGATACTTGAGATGATTGAGATTGGGATTGGGCGGGAGGCGTCTTACCGGCATGGTGAACTTCCTTTCCGTGGCCCGAGGTCCGCATTTACGGGCAGAAAGTAAGTTCGTAAAGCTAGATTGTTACGACCAGGTGGACTTCTGTCCTTTCCGCGGACCGGATGCGCCCTTTGTCGCTGTGGAAAGTTTATCACCCCTGATCAGTATTTGGGGTCAACGAGTGTAAACGCCTGTTATCAACAGTTAGGGTTACGGATTGAGGGCCTGGCCTAGAAAGCTCTACAATCCAGGCGATGTTCATTAACCTGCAATCGCTGAGAGCCGTGCTCATTGTCGTCTGTGCGGTCGCGCTCGCTTTCGTGGCGTGGCGATTCGTCGTGCCGCTGGTTTGGATGCATGTAGGAGGAGTGGGTGTTGAAATCCCAGTCCCTAAGCGGCTTGCGACAGCATATCCAAGACTGGCCCTCTATTTATTTGTCTTAGGCGGCCCGCTGCTCTTCATTGCGCTCGGTGTAGCCCTCGTCTGGCTGCTGCGTTTGCGCTTGACGCCGCAATAAAGCCGCCAATGCGATTGTCTGGATAAAGACAGGTACGCTAGGAGTCACCAATGCAGGATGTTATCGCAATAGCCATTCTCGTCGCTGTGGCTGTCTGCTTTAGGTTGTTCCTCCATTCCACCGTATTCGTATCTTTCGCTTGGCGGGACGTGATTCGGGTGCTCCCATTCAGCGTCATCGCCTTTTGGGTTTTGCTAGCGACTTCTGCCCTATGGTTCTTGTTTGCGGCGTTTGCCTTCGCTATCAGACCTCGATGATTCTGCGGAAATCAGGCCTGACCCACTGCCGCAGGTTGTTCCAGATTGCAAGAACTCAAGAACTGAAGACTGAGACTTCAAGATATCCGATTGGCGTTATATCGCCACAGCACTCATTGACTCATGAGTGTTTCTGGCAACGGGTCAGGAAGGAATCTATACCAAGACTTTCTCCGCTGCCATTTGTGCCGCTCCCCGCACCTGCTTCACCCGCTCGTAGATCTTGCCGTATTCCCGCGCCGAGGCGTTCCAGGAGAAATCCTTGTTCATGCCGTTGCGCATCAGCACCTGCCACGAAGTCTGGTCACGGAAGGCCGTCAGCGCCTGCTTGATGGTCAGCAGTAAAGACTCGCCGTTGTACTCCGTGAACTTGAAGCCCGTGCCTTTGCCGGTGCGCGCGTCCCAAGGTTCGATCGTATCGTCGAGACCGCCGGTAGCGCGCACGATCGGCACCGTACCATACTTCAAGCTGTAGATCTGGTTTAGTCCGCAAGGTTCATATTTTGAAGGCATTAAGAACATGTCGGACCCGGCTTCAATCTTGTGGGCGACGGCGTTATCGTAGGCCACCTTCAGCGCGATTTTGTTAGGGAACTGCTTGTTGAGGCGGGCAAACATTTCTTCATACTGTTTGTCACCGGAGCCGAGAACCACCATGATCATCTCTTCGCGAGCCAGCCGGTCCATGATCTGCGCGATCAGGTCAAAGCCTTTCTGCGCGGCGAAGCGGGACACAATGCCGATCACCGGAGTCTTTGCGTCAGCATTCTTTACGCCGAATGCGGTCAGCAGGTCCTGCTTGCACTGGGCTTTGCCCGAAAGATCCTGAGCCGAGAACTTGGCTGCGGCGAACTTGTCGGCCTGCGGGCTCCACTCGTCGTAGTCCACGCCATTCAAGATTCCGGTAACAGTGGCGTTGCGGTCGCGCAGCACGCCCTCCAGTCCAAATCCATATTCTGCGGTTTGAATTTCCTGGCTGTATTTCCGGCTGACTGTAGTCACGTAGTCGGAATAGGTAAGTGCACCCTTCAGAAAATGCACCTGCCCGAAGAATT
>Ga0210406_10008022_pt1 | contig 10625 bp, 6 predicted proteins | sample IncBWC30MmetaG_FD_155454 | JGI IMG/M metagenome (GOLD analysis project Ga0210406, IMG submission 155454) | Forest soil microbial communities from Barre Woods Harvard Forest LTER site, Petersham, Massachusetts, United States - Inc-BW-C-30-M | ecosystem: Environmental > Terrestrial > Soil >... | reverse complement strand
GACAGCAGTGGGCGGCGGAGCAGATGTGACCCTAACGCGTCACGTCTCCCTGCGGGCTCTTCAGGTCGATTATCTTTACACTCATTTCGGTGGCGCTTCGCAGAACAACTTCAGGTTGCAGAGCGGCATCGTGTGGCGCATCGGCAGGTAGTTCGCATTCACGCGTCATAGCCGAGAATGGATCGAAAACGGCGGGCTTAGGCCCGCCGTTTTCTTTCAACGAAGTGCCGTGGCGATGCTGAGACTCGAATGACTTCCACGAATATGAAACATGGGGGAAACATGGGGACAGACGGGACGTTGTCCTAAATTCCTCTGATGGAGCAGAAAAAGTCAGAAAACGTCCCGTCTGCCCCCCGGGCCTATCCGGAAGTTGAGACGGGAACCCGGGGCCCCAGCATGCATTGACTGTCACAAGTGACAATTGCCCCTAGCTATGAGTGCGGTCACACTTACGGGGTTGGTTGGCGATTCAGCTCCGTTTCCTGGGACCATGTCGCCACGAACGTCGATGAATCCCCGCAAGGGAAGCTCGATTGGTACTAAGCATGGTTTCCACCATTACAGAACTGGAGGTCGTATGATCAAGAAGAACATAGCAGCCGTTCTTGTGCTGATCGGGTCTCTTTTGGCCGGTGAGCCGTTATTCGCTCAGAACGATGCAGCCCAGACCGCGCAACCCGTGGCCGACCGCGAGAGGGCAGCATCCGTAGATGAACAGATCGCCATGCTGAGGACAGATTTGCGATCCACCCGAAAGCAAGTTGTCGCCGCCAACATGAAGTTGACCGACGTTGAAGCTCAGAAGTTTTGGCCGATCTACGACCAATACGTTAAGGAGTTGGTGGACATCAACAACGCGAAGTACGCGCTCATCAAAGAGTATCTGCAAAACACGAACATGACGGATCAGCAGGCCGATAGCCTCTCGAAGAGGTGGGTCGAGGTGGATGCAGCCGTCGTCCAACTCCGATTCAAATACATTCCTATATTCCGGAAGGAGCTGTCGGCGAAAGGCACAGCAATGTTCTTCCAGCTCGACCGGCGCGTTCAAATGATGATCGACCTGCAACTGGCAAGCTCGATTCCTTTGGTTCAGCCTTAGCTGCCCGCAGTCCGAAACGGGGACTACCGGCAGACGGAAGGTTTTCTTGCATTGCGGCAGCTTGAAAAATTCGATGGGAACATCCCGTCTGTCCCCCGGGCCATGTTGTCTTCTCCCGGCCTGGTGCCCCTCATAAGTCCCTGAATTTATCGTGGCTTGGAGATTGAAACCGCAAAAATGAATTGACGCGCCAAAGATACCGCGGCCAATCTGCCATCCGTTTGTTTCGCGGTGTTCAATAGTGGACAGATGCCGGTCTGCTTTCGCTGTTAGCATCTCCGGCGGTTTGGAAGTTCGAAGTCGGCTCGACAATGTTGTCCCCGCACTGTCAGCGACGAAGAAAACAAATCCAAGGAGCTTCGATATGAAGAAAGTCTTGTTCGTAATTTGTATTTTGAGCATGGGCAGCCTGGCCTGGGCGCAGTCGGCACCATCACTGGGTTCGTCGGCAAGCTTCGCAGTCCTGGCCACCACAACGGTAACTAACGCGACCACACCTCCGGGCCCCCCGGCTTTCACCACCATCACCGGGGATCTTGGTCTCGCACCGCCGGGTGTTTCTGTCACTGGCTTTTCGCTGGTGCCAGGAGTGAACCGGATCGTCGTGGGGCCATCCCCCGCGACCGGCGTGACCGCTGGGTTGGGAGTCGTGACGGGAACCATACATGTGGGAGACGCGGTCGCACTTCTGGCTCATGCTGATGCTACTAAAGCATACGCTGCCCTTCTAGCCGAGACCTGCGGGACCAACTTGAGTGGCTCGGATCTGGGTGGGCTTACTCTTACCCCGGGCGTCTATTGTTTCGATTCTTCGGCTCAGTTGACCGGAACCCTCACGCTCAGCGGCAACGGTGTCTATGTTTTCCAGATAGGGAGCACGCTTACGACAGCGACCGGTTCCTCTGTTGTCCTGACTAACGGCGCCCTGTGTGGCAACGTGTTCTGGCAAGTCGGCAGCTCTTCCACTCTTGGCCTCGGGACCGCCTTCGCGGGAAACCTCATCGCCTTCACCAGTGACACCGTGACTACCGGCGTCAGTGTAGCGGGCAGAGTATTTGCGCTAGGCGGTGCAGTGACATTGGATACTAACAACATCACAGCTGGGGCGTGCGCCTCAAACGGCGGCGGTGGCGGCGGCCATGACCACGACGGCTGCAAAAATGGCAACGGTGATCATGACAAGGACAAAGACAAGGACAAAGATCATCATGACGAGGACCATAAGTCCTGACGATCCTATGGACTGAAATCAACCTGAGAAACGCCCGGAGGCGCGGCTTGGTTCGCGCCTCCGAGGTGAAAGTTCCGGGCTTCTTGTGAACTTCTCTTTGCGTTTTCTGGGGACGGAAACCGGGGACAGACGGGACGTTTCCTTCACTCTTCGAACTTTGAGCTATTGGCTTCAGCCGCGTTACCCTTTCGCCCCAAAATCGTACCAGTACTACACAATACTATTAATAAACTAGCTATAACTTTGAGAAAATCCCTCATGGTCGCGCGGGCAGTTTTCTCTTTCCTCCCTACACCCCTCCCCGCTTCCAACTGCCGGCTCTTCTGAGTCATTCGAATTGTATACTACATAATTAACTATTGATTTTGGGCGCACCAGCAACGACCTTTTCAGGTTGGAGTGCGACCAGCATCGGCGTGACGGTGCCGGCCGGCGCCAACACGGGAAATGTGGTTGTCGCGGTGAATGGGGCGGCCAGCAATGGCGTGAACTTCACGGCAACAACGATGTTTCTCACGCGCAGTCCCAAGCGCGCCGCCGTGACCCTGTCTCAAAGCCAGCAGTTCACGGCCACGGTCAACAACGACCCGCAAAACGACGGGGTGAGTTGTACTGGTCGTAGATCCAGCGGTACGTTTTTTCCATACCCACTCGCAGTGGAGTGCTTGGCTCCCAACCGAGATATTTCTTGATCAGGGTATTGTCGCTGTTTCTTCCATTTACGCCCTTCGGCGCGCTCAAATCGTAATTTCGTTTCAGTTTAATCCCAGCAATCGATTCGGTTATGTCCACCAATTGACTGATCGTTACGGCTTCGCTCGAACCCAGGTTAATCGGTTCCAGTATGTCGGACTCCATGATTTTCTGAATGCCTTCGGTGCAGTCATCAATGAACATGAAGCTCCGCGTCTGGTTTCCGCTCCCCCAGATTTCAATCTCGTGCTTCCCCGAAATCTTCGCCTCAATCACTTTTCGGCAGATCGCCGCCGGAGCCTTTTCGCGCCCTCCAAACCATGTTCCCCATGGCCCGTAAACATTGTGAAAACGCGCCACACGCGTGTAGAGCTTGAAATCCTCCCGGAAATGCCTGCACATTCGTTCCGAAAACAGCTTCTCCCAGCCGTAGCCATCTTCCGCGAGAGCCGGGTAAGCATCTTCCTCTTTCAGGGAAGGAGCCTCGAAGGTCTTCTGCTTATCTGCGTTGTAGACGCACGCAGACGACGCGTAAAAGAAGCGCTTTGTCCCATGCTTCAGCGCCGCTTGCAGCATGTGCGTATTGATCAAAACAGACAGCATGCAAAGCGCTTTGTTGGCTTCGATGAATCCCATGCCGCCCATGTTGGCCGCAAGGTTGTAAATATCGCTTGCGCCTTCCGTTGCCCGCTCGCAGTTTTCTTTGAGGTTCAAATCCAACGAGAGATTCTCTACGTCCTCAAACCTCTGATACCACTGATCGAACGGCTTGACATCCACTCCACGCAGATCCCGGTACCCCTGATGCCGTAAAAACGCAATCAGGCCGCCCCCAATGAATCCACCGGCGCCAGTTACAAGAATTTTGGAATTTTTGCTCAACGAAGGCTTCCCCCGAACCTCGATCCTGCCTGCTGCATCCTTTCATCATACATCTGCCGGCAATGAAATCATTCGAAGTCCGTGAAGAGGCTGCGTGGCCATGGTGCAGTTAGACCTTCGAGGATCACATCCGGATGGCCCGATAATGCCCGCGCAGGGAATTCCACCGAATAATCACCACATCCAGAAACATCTGCACGCTGTCGCGTAACATACTCACTTTTGTTGCCGGCGAGTGCGCCCAGCGCACCGCCACCTCGACGGTTCGCAGCCCGTGGTGCCGCGCAAGATAGAGCAGTTCCGGATCAAATCCAAACCGTTCGATGGTCTGTTGTTCGAAAATAATTCTACACTTCTCGCGCCGGAACGCCTTGAATCCGCATTGCGTGTCCACGAATGGCAACCACAGAATTACCCGCACGATCCTGTTGAAGATAATTCCCGCGAGTTCACGGAACTTGGACTCGTGCACCTCGATCAGTTTCCGGTTCATCGCGCGCGAGCCGATCGCCACGTCGTACTCGTCCATTTTCGCAAGTAACTTGTCCGCTTCCTCGATTGGCGCCGAGAGATCCGCGTCCGTAAACAGCACGATCTCGCCGCGCGCTTCCATGGAACCGTGCCGAACGCTGTACCCCTTCCCGCGGTTCTGCCCATTCGAGACGACTCGAAGATCCTTGATTTTCCCGCGGAAAGATTCCGCCGCATGCACCGTGCCGTCCGCCGACCCATCATCCACCACGATCACTTCCGTTTCTCGGCCTGACGCGTTGATGTAGCTGGCGATTCGCTCCAGAGTCGCCGGGAGGCGCATCTCTTCATTGAACGAAGGAATCACAATGGATAATTTCGGTGAGCCAAGGTTCATCCGTTTTCCTCGACCTCAGGTAACTCCCCGTTCATTTCACGCCGGCAGATCGCTCTTACGCCCTAAATTCGCGCAAGTATACCCGATTTGTGAACCAATATTGTCTTTTCGTTGCGGAATCCCCGGCGGGATTCACTGTCCCGGGCCCTCGACGTTCCGTCGCCGGGTGATAAGAAAGATCAAACCCCGTCCGGGCTCTCGCCCACGCTGAAATACGTGCAGTCCGGGTGGTGAAACGCCAGCGCGCTAACACTGGCTTCCGGATCCATCATGAATCCTTCGGTCAGCTGCACGCCGATCTCCTCCGGCCGCAGAATCTTCCAGATTCCGGCCTGATCTTCCAGGTCCGGGCACGCCGGATACCCGAAGCTGTATCTCTTCCCGCGATAACGCGATGTAAATCGCTGCGCCATCGTCATCTCGGGCGGGTCCGGGAAACCCCAATCCTCGCGGATTCTCCGGTGCAGCCACTCCGCGCAAGCCTCCGCGCTCTCAATCGCCAGCGCCTGCAATCCGTGCGACTTGAAGTAGTACCCGTCGTGCTTGGCCTTCTCCGCGCGTTCGCGGATTCCCTCGCCGGCCGTCACCACAAATACGGCCACGTGGTCTCGCTTCCCATCCTTTGGATCCAATACGTAATCGCTCAGGCAAAGCTGGTCGCCGGTCTTCTGTCTCTTGAATTTCCACGCTAGCAGCGGCTCTTTTGCCCCGGGCGCAAAAAGATGCAGCGTTTCGCCTTCCGCCTCCGCTTCAAAAAACTGCCACACCGCACGCACCTTCATGAACCCCGCGGCTTCGTTCTTTACCTCTTCCATCTCGTCGAACAGTTCCACCGCTTTCGTTTCCCGCGCCGCCAGGTGCTTTTCGAAATCGCCTCGGTAGCCCATGTGCCGCCCATAAAGCATGAACGGGTTGATGTAGCTCCACAGCTCGCGCAAGTCCGGCACCAGCCGCACCTTGCGGCCCAGCGTTGCGACGTCCGGAATCGGCAAATCCCTCCGCACTTTCGGTGATCGCTTAACGGCTGGCTTTTCCACGATCTTGACTGTGGTCGCGACGCTCACACCGTTGCCCGAACTCGTGTGTTCGCTGATTACCCGCGCGCGCGTCGCCGGATCCATCAGTTCGTTCATCAGGCGCAAGCCGGTCATGGCGTCCTTCGCATAACACACCGCGCTCTGGTAGCTCGGCGCAATTTTCTGTTCTGTAAATCTTGCGCTCAGCGCCGCGCCTCCTACCAACAATGGCACATTGATCCCCGCATCCTTCAAGTCGCTTGCAGTAATAATCATCTGCTGCGCGCTCTTCACCAGCAGCCCGGAAAGCCCGATTGCATCCGGCTTATGCGCCAGAAACGCCTTGATCAGTTCTTCGGGCGGTACCTTGATCCCCAGGTTCACCACGTCGAACCCATTGTTCTTCAAAATAATTTCCACCAGGTTTTTCCCGATGTCGTGGACGTCGCCCTTCACGGTCGCCAGCACCACTTTCCCGCGCTTCGCCGTGTCCGCCTTCTCCATGAACTGTTCCAGGTGGCCCACCGCGGCCTTCATCGCCTCGGCGGACTGCAGCACCTCCGCCACAATCAATTCGTTGGCGTTAAATAGCCTCCCTACTTCCGCCATTCCCGTCATCAGCGGTCCGTTGATGATGTCCAGCGGCGGCACACCCTCCGCCCGTTTGCGCTCAAGGTCCGCAATCAGGCCGTCGCGTGTCCCCTGAATGATGTAATTGCCCAGCCGCTCGTCCAGCGGCAATTCTTCTCCCGCCGCCTTATCCTTCTTCTTCGTTGTACGGAAGTGCTCCGTAATCGCCGCGATATGAAATTGATTGATCGCCGCCTTCTGTTCCTTGGTCTGCTGACGCCAATCTGCAGGCACATCTCGCAAAAGCTCAGCACGCGGATGGTCAGCGGCTAGATCCCTCGGCTTGTGCTGGAACAACAGATCTTCCGCCAGCCGCCGCTCATGCTCCGGTATCGAGGCGAAACGCTCAAGCTTCTCCGCGTTTACGATCGCCAGGTCCAACCCAGCTTTCGTGCAGTAGTACAGAAAGACCGAATTCACCACCTCGCGTGCGCCCGCGGGCAGCCCGAACGACACGTTCGAAATCCCCAGGATCGTCCGTGTATCCGGCAGCGCCTCCTTGATCAGCCGAATTCCCTCCATCGTTTCCACCGCCCCGCCAATGTAGTTTTCATCTCCCGTCGCGCAGGGAAAAACCAGCGGGTCAAAAATAATATCTTCCGGCGCCATTCCATACTTCTGCGTCAGCAGTTCGTACGATCGTTTGGCGATCTCTCGCTTTCTCTCGCGGGTGAACGCCTGCGCCTGCACCGGATCTTCGTCAATGCAGCCCACCACAATCGCGGCGCCAAAATCGTGCGCAATCGGCACCACCTTCTCGAATTTCTCTTCCCCATCTTCCAGGTTGATGGAATTGATGATCGCCTTGCCCTGGCAATACGTCAGCGCCAGCTCCACGGCCGTCGGATCCGTGGTGTCAATCATTACTGGCGCTTTGATCTTCCGGATCAGCTTTTCGTAGAAAGGCTCAATGTCCTTCTTCTCATCGCGCTCCGTGCTCTGCAGGCACACATCAACGATGTGCGCGCCGCCCTTCACCTGCCGCCGCGCGATTTCCGTCGCCTCTTCCCATTTCTCTTCTGCCACCAGGTTCTTGAACAGCCGCGACCCAATCACGTTCGTCCGCTCGCCCACCAGCAGCGGCCGCGTCGAATCGTCTGCTTCGATCGTTTCAATTCCCGAATAGACCGCCCGGTGCGCTTCCTGCGGCCGCACTCGCGGTTTCTTCCCGTCCACCATCTGTGCGATGGCCCGAATATGCTTCTCTGTCGTTCCGCAGCACCCGCCCACCAGGTTCAGCCAGCCCTGGTTCACAAACTTTTCCAGCTGTGTCGCCAGCGACGACGGCGTTTCCAGATATTTGCCTTCTTCATCCGGCAAGCCGGCATTCGGATAGCACGATACAAATTCCCCGGTAACCGTGCTCAGCGTCCGGATATGGTCGGTCATGAACTCCGGCCCGGTGGCGCAATTCATCCCGAACGCCAGCGGGTGCGCGTGCCGCAGCGATGCCCACATCGCCTCCACCGTCTGTCCCGCCAGCATCGAACCCATCGGCTCAATCGTCACGGAAACAAGGAAGGGAACCTTCATCCCGATTTCCCTGGAAAGTTTTTGAATTGCCAGGATCGCTGCCTTGATATTTCGCGTGTCCTGGCAGGTTTCCACCAGCAGCAGGTCGCTCCCGCCCTCAATCAGCCCCTTCGCCTGCACATAATAAGAATCCTGCAACCCCTCGAACGTGACCCCGCCGGTCACTGTAATCGCCTTCGTCGTCGGCCCCATCGAGCCGGCCACAAACCGCGGCCTGCCGGGCGTCGAATACTCTTCCGCCGCCTGCCGAGCCAGCGTAGCCGCCCGTTTGTTCAACTCCAGCGCGTCCGCCTGCAGCCCATACTCCGCCAGCACCAGCGGCGTGCCCCCAAAGCTGTTCGTCTCGACAATGTCTGCCCCGGCCTCAAAGTACTTCCTGTGGATGTCCAGAACCACGTCTGGCCGCGTGCGCACCAGGTTCTCGTTGCACCCCTCAAGCGCAGGCCCCCCGAAATCGGCCGCCGTTAAGTCCCGCTGCTGCAGCATGGTACCCATCGCGCCATCCAGTACCAGGATGCGTTCCGCCAGCAACTCTTTCAGCGCCTTTTCGGATTGTTTCAGGTCTCGCACTTCCCGCCTCTATCCCCAACACCAAGGCGCTTTCGGAGCCTTGGGGGTATCCCTTCATTTTACGGCCTTTCCTGCGGAAACGAACCCCTTCTCATTGAACGGGTTGCTACCTCGTCCCAACCCCCCGAAAATACGTCCTAACTGTCAGTAACAATTCGTGAACATCTGGCCCCAAGGTCCTTGCCCGAAAGCCTCGCTTTCTCTACCCTCTAGTACAGTGGCTACCAAAACTATGGCTTCCAAACTGACCGTTTGCCTGCTCTCGCCTCACCCTCTGGTGCTGACCGAGTTTGAGCGCCTGCTGGGCAAGGCCCCCCAATTCAAAGTCATCGCCAAACAACTCGAATCCACACTCGCTCCCGACTTGCGCAACTTCGAGCCTCCTGTCGCTCAGGTTTACGTTGTGGATGCGCACGCCGCTCGCCAGGCCACCGGCGCGCTGCTCACAAATATTCTGGAGCGCCACGTCGACGCGCGACTGATTGTCGTTGGAGACGCGATCAATGAAGCCAACTGCTTTTCGCTTCTTCGTCTAGGCGTCAAGGGAATCCTTAGCTACGCGGAAGCGCGTGACCAGCTCTCTCGCGCCCTGCCACTCGTTTCGCAGGGCGGCTTCTGGGTCCCGCGTTCCGTACTCTCCGGCTTCGTCGATTCCATTCTCACCAGCCAGGGACGCCGACTGAAGACCGACTCGGTCACCAACCTCAGCCGCCGCGAACAGGAAGTTCTCGATTCGCTTCTAGAGAATCTTTCCAACAAGGAAATCGCCAGCAAACTCAATATCGCCGAGCGCACCGTCAAGTTCCACGTCTCGAACTTGCTCAACAAATTTGGCGTCCGCCGCCGCGCCGATCTGATCCTGTTGACCTTTCAGCGCCGTCTCTCCCAGGCCTAGTCCCGCGCATGCAGCACCACCTTCAGGCGGCCCCGCTTTCCCGCATTTGTAGCGGCCGCCGTCCGCGGCGGGCGTTTTGCGTCTACGCCGGCTGTAGCTTCCTGAAAAGATGTCAGTTGTAAGCTATCGACCGTTGGCTGGCGACCTAGGCTCAAGACCTATTAATTTTTGGGATTCCGATTATTTCAACGATGAGGGCAGCCAGGCCAACAACAAGGGCGGCGTTTTCCGTCTACAAGCCCCGTGCGCGTCCTTTCGATCCGGCGGCTCCTCGTCTCCGGCTTTTTGGCAGACTCAATCCAACATATCCACTCATTGCGCGCGAGCGGCGTAATATCCTCCCATGCTGCTAGCGCCTTCGGGTTAGAAGTAAGGGTCTTTCGTAAATCCTCGGGCACTTTGTGTACCGCACCGGCGGCGATCTCTTTTTGGGCCATAGATTTAAAAAACTTTACTCATGGCGGTACCTCTGCTTAAGAGCGGATCAGACTTCAGCCGCTGAGTAAATCCATAAGTTAATGGGTCCTGAGCCTAGTCGCCGAATTTAAATCGAATAATGCACCACAGCGCCTGCACGCCGTCTTTCCACGTGATTTTCTTTCCCTCTTCATACGTCCGCCCGGCATAGCTGATCGGCACCTCGTAAATTCGCCACTTTCCTTTCGCGATCTTCGCGGTGATCTCCGGCTCAAATCCAAACCGGTTCGACTTCAACTGGATATCCTTCAACACTTCGCGCCGGAACACTTTGTAGCAGGTCTCCATGTCCGTCAGCTTCAGGTTGGTGGAAATATCGGAAAGCAGCGTCAACACCTTGTTGGCCACGTAGTGCCAGAAATAATGCACGCGCTGCGGCCCTCCCAGAAATCGCGATCCATACACCACATCCGCGCGCCCTTCCACGATTGGTTCCAGTAACTTCGGATAGTCGCGGGGGTCGTATTCCAGGTCTGCATCCTGCACCAGCACAATGTCTCCGGCCGCCATCGCAAAGCCCCGCCGCAATGCCGCCCCTTTTCCCTGATTCTTCCCTTGAAACAAGACGCGCAGGTTCCGCAACTGGATTGGGTCTTCCCCATCGCTCGCGGGCGCCTGGCTCTCTCCCCGGCTCTGCCTCTCCGCCAGCCCCTGCAGAATTTCCCGCGTTCCATCCTTCGAGCAATCGTCCACAACCACGATTTCCTTCCGCATGTCGGCTTCTT
>Ga0210406_10008020_pt1 | contig 10627 bp, 12 predicted proteins | sample IncBWC30MmetaG_FD_155454 | JGI IMG/M metagenome (GOLD analysis project Ga0210406, IMG submission 155454) | Forest soil microbial communities from Barre Woods Harvard Forest LTER site, Petersham, Massachusetts, United States - Inc-BW-C-30-M | ecosystem: Environmental > Terrestrial > Soil >... | reverse complement strand
AACTTTCATGATCCTTGGCGTCGTGCTGATACGGACGTATCTGCAGAAGATGATGCGGCCGTAGTCGCTATGGCGTAACCTTGAAGCGCCCGCGTCGTCACACCAACCAGCCAACGGCGCTTTCGCGTTGTGAGAGGTCCAGCGATGCCCGCAGATCATGATACGCGCCATGATACGCGTCCCTTGGGTCGAACCGGCATCCATGTGCTGCCCTTGGGCATCGGCACGAACAAGTGGCGGCGTGCCGATCGTGGGGCCGTGTTGGAAACATACAGGACCATTCATGACGCCGGCCCGTGCATGATCGATACGGCTGAGATCTATTTCTCGGAGCGCGTCGTGGGTGACTGCTTGCGCGCCGGTCCGATCCGCGCGGTGATAGCATCGAAATTCCTTCCCTTTCCGGGCCGAACCTCTCCGCGCCGCCTGATGAGCGCGCTTGACGGTTCGCTCGCGCGCCTGGGCCTTAAGACAATCGATCTCTACTATGTCCATTATCCGCTGCCCTTGATCGACGTGGGAGTGTTCGCGGAAGGCCTCGTCGAAGCGGTGAAGTCCGGCAAGGCACGCGCGGTCGGCGTGGCAAATTTCAATGCGGACCAGATGCGCCGCATCGCCGATCACCTCGCAAGGGCAGGCGTTCCGCTCGCCGCCAATCAGGTCAACTACAGCCTGCTCCGACGAGCAGCGGAAACAAATGGCGTGCTAGAAGCCTGCCGTGAACTCGATGTGGCACTGGTCGCGTATTTTCCCCTTGCGTCCGGCCGCCTCACGCAGCCGTCGGACAGCATGGGCACGAAGGCGCTGCTGGCGTGTCTCACCGATATTGCCCGCGCGCACGACGCCAGCATCAGCCAGGTCGCCCTGAACTGGCTGTTGGCGCGCGACACTCGCGTGATTCCCATCCCCGGCGCGACCAAGCCTCATCACGCCAGGGCCAATCTCGATGCACTCGGTTGGCGCTTGAGTGAGACCGAGTTCGACGCGATCGACCGAGCCTCAGCAAAGCGTGCAACATGAATCCGGCGCCCATCAAACCCCTCATTTCCACCTCTGACCTCGACAAGATCGACGTCCGCGTCGGGACCATTCTCGCTGTTGAGGACGTGGCGCATTCGGAGAAGCTCGTACGGCTGCGTGTCGATTTCGGCGACCACGCGCGCTCCATTCTAGTCGGCATGAAAAAGGAGCGGCCATCTCCAAAGGAGATTGAAGGCCGGCAGGCGCTGTTTGTCGTGAACCTCGCGCCGCGAAAGGTGGCGGGCGAGATTTCCGAAGGTCTCCTGTTCGACATCGGTTATGCCGATGAGATCACGCCAGTGCTGGCGCAGCCGGAGAGGCCGGTTCCGAACGGCACCCGCGCGGGCTGAGGGCCCTATGGAGCGTCTGTTAAGCTTCGCGAAGCTTCCAATGAAAAGCGACGGCGAAGCGCCTAGTGAGCCTGCAGCGGCGACCTGTTCGGCCGAAAGCGGACCAACTATGCTCACTTGAGTTTTATCGGTCGTGACCTCAAGCAGACCTTCTTCTACTTTTCTACTGCGCAGCCATGAGGGAGTTATGACGCGACTTCCCGTCGACATTTTTTACATCTGCCCGCGGGCGCTGTTTCGCTGTTCCTAACCAGACGGCGGTTTCTCGGGCCTTCCGCGCGATGGCCGGCTTGCTTTCTAGTGTCGCGGAATTGGTCGTGAGTGTCGACACGCGAACAGACATCCAACAAGCCAATGGGTTTCTACTAGCGCAGTAGTCCGCGGCCGTCTGCGCTGGCGGCGGTTGATGGCTACAGCCGACCAAGTTCGCAACCAGCGCGCCGACCAGGAGCGTTCTCATGTAATCCCCCTAAAAGAGGCTGAGTTCCGCCCGCAATTCTTGCTGCGTGATAATGTTCGCGCTGATCATCCATCAGACGTGCAAAAGCGTTAAACGCGCATTAAGCTTGGCCCCCTGGCCGAGAGAAGCTCCACCATGGTTAGTGTCAGCGCGGACTAAGGACGTCACTTGCTCAAGCCCGACCTCGATCAGGGAGGTGGAGCGGGACTTCCGGTTATGGGCACCTTTGAGACGTCCTGACGGCGGCTGAGAATAAGTTGAAAGTGCAGCTAACCCAGCCCAATCAGGTCGCCACAGCTATGGAAAATCAAACTGGGACGGTGGCAGTGAAAAAGGGAACTAAGACCGAGGCTCAAGCCTTACAAGATTTCCGCCGCCAACAAGGCGTCAATACCACGCAGTAAAGCGCCGAAGACGCAAATGAAGACCCACACGGTGGCTGAACAGGCGCTCACGATGATGATTGAGGACTACAATGCAGGGCTCCGCCCGACCACGTACGGCGATCTGGCGCGACGTTGCGGCTTCGAGGGGCAACAGAACGCGCGGTGGTTCGGGCAGGTCACTGATTTGATCGATGCCGCATGCGCACTAGCTGGCGTTCCCAGCTTCGCGCTGGTTCGCGTCCGCGAGGCAAACGGCAATATCAACAATGCGGCATGGCGCAATGAATACAGCCATTTGCGCGATCGTATCATTGAGACAGCGACGGCCGGTGTGTGGACCGATCACGACTTCACAAAAGACCACGACTTTCCTGGCGGCGCTGCGTCACGACCGGATCGATGCACCGTGGTTCATTGAGGGACCGATCGATGGCGAGAGCTTTCGTCTCTACGTCGCGAAGGTTCTTCTCCCGACGCTTCGTCCCGGTGATATCGTGATTATGGACAACCTCGGCAGTCACAAAGGCAAAGCTGTGCGTCAGCTCATTCGCTCGGCCGGTGCCAAGCTCTTCTTGCCAAAATACTCACCCGACCTGAACCCGATCGAGCAGGTCTTTGCCAAACTCAAACATCTCCTCAGAAAGGCTGCGGCACGAACCGTCGACGCCGTGTGCGCCGCTATCGGCGACGTTCTCCAAGCCTTCACACCCGAAGAATGCGCCAACTATCTCACAAACTCAGGCTATCGAAGCTAATCTCATCACGCTTTAGCGTGCACCATGTTTTAGCGCCCGTCGTTCAATCCAGGCACAGCGGCGAGCCGCGGTCCCAGAGCGCGCGATGGCGGATATACCTTCGCCTGCTTGTAATAGTGGTCCCATTTGCTCGCGCAACGCGCGGCAGTGATCCAATTCAGCCTGCCAGTCAATCGGTCGTGCTTGAGCGACTGTTGCGAGCATCGGCAGCATCGCCATCGCGAAAAGTGTTTGTTTCATGTCTCGTCCAGGAACAGGTGGCATGGTGGCCCCGGCGGATGCCGGTCGCTTTCCAGATATTCAAGGCCTATGTGGTGGTGGCAGGGCCTTTGGCGACGCGTCATTGTCATTCCAGCCGCGCCCCACGATCTCGAGAAGTTGGCTGTCGGTCAACTCTGTGATGGGCGCGCCGCCGTAATCGACGCTTTGAACAGCCCGCCCGTCTAGCCGGTCGATGATCTCACGCGCCGCAGGTAGGTCACCCTCCGACTGTTTGACCAGTTCTTCGCAGATTTCCCTGCCCCATGTGGCCCACGGCTGGAAACTCTGGCCATACGAATAAAGGAACAGGATTTTCTTCGGCTGAGCGGCAGCCTCGCCAGACCTGTCCTGAGCGGCAGTCTCGCCAATGATGTGGTGCTTCCGGGAGAAGCCAACGCGGCCGCGCCGGTAAGCGATCAGCCCCCGACACAGCCTGCGAATGCTTACCGGATTTCGCGTCGAGCTAAATCAACGGACTGGAGCCAGAGCATGCGACAGCCCCGGTTAGGGGACCCGGGGCTGCCACTCTCATGAGAGGCGCGTGGGGTCTTGGGGGACGCCTGCGCGCTCACATTGAACGAAAATGCCGTCGTTGGTTCAATTGCCCTAAGGTGCCATGTACCTCAGTACAATCCGCAGGCTCAGGAAAAGCGGTAGCTTGATATGAAACTTCACGCCTACTCGGGCTGGTTCCACACTGGTTTCATCGAATGACCGGCATGTTCTTCGTACCCTTGTGGGACGCACGTTGGGCACGCTTTCAGCCGCGCTGCCGCACCCATCAGGACCGAGTGCGAATGGCCTTGGCTGCCTGTTCGAGCATAACCGTGCCCTTCCCTTCGGCCAGCCTGAACCGATAGGGTTGCCTCAATGTTCAGGACCGTGGCGATGAAATCGGCGCAAGTTCACCAGGCGGGTTCTGAAACGGCCCCTTTGCCGGAGGCCGCAGCCGACGCTGTTCAAAAAGAAGGGCAAGATTTCCCATTGGTGATTGCAACGATGCCAGCTACCGACCGGCAACGGACGATAGCCGTCGGCGTCGTCATCCTTTTGACCGTCGCGGCGGCTGCTGTCGCGCCGTTCGCGAGCATACAGGTGGCCCGATTTGATGCCTTCATTCCGGTTTTACAGACCGTCGTGAGCGTTGCTGATCTTGTCACGGCAACCCTTCTGTTCGCTCAATTTTCGATCCAGCCTCAGCGCGCCCTTCTTGCGCTCGCGAGTGGTTACATATTCAGCGGCTCGTTCGCGTTCTTGCAGACGCTGGCTTTTCCGGGCGGGTACGCCCCCGCTGGTCTGATCGGTGACAGTCTTAACACCGCAGCTTGGATGTACGTGCTTTGGCATACTACGTTTCCGTCGGCGATCCTCGTCTATGCGCTCTCCAAGGATATGACCGGAGCCGCCAGACTGCCTGGTAGACCGGCAATGACCGCCATTGTAATCACCGTTACCTGCGTCCTTGCCGTGATAGCTGGACTGACTTGGATCGTGACGGCGAAAACGGAATATCTCCCGGTCCTATTCACCACCGACGTGAGGTTTAACTCGCGGCTTCCCAATCAGATCAACCTTGCGCTTTGGCTATGGGGTTTCATCGTGCTGGCGGTGTTATTTGCTCGCAGACGCACAATCCTCGATTTATGGTTGATGGTGACTTTGCTTGCCTACATGCCCAACTTTTTGGTGGCGATCATCGGCAGCTCGATACGATTTACCATCGGCTGGTACGCGGCTCGTGGCTTCATTCTGGTCGGAAGTTGCCTGTTGCTGAGCGTGTTGCTCGTCGAAATAACGCTTCTCTATTCACGCCTCGCCAGCGCGATCATTTTACAGCGACGCGAACGCACCAACCGGCTCTTGAGCGTGGACGCAGCGACAGCCGCAATCGCACATGAAATCAACCAGCCGCTGGGTGCAATGTCACTGAACTGCGACGCAGCGCTGGAGTGTCTCAAAGCAACGCCACTTGACCTCGAAGAATTACGTTCCTGTCTAACGGACGTGAAGAACGATAACAGCCGCGCGAATGAAATAGTTGCAGGTGTTCGCGCACTGTTTAAAACGACCGCGCGTCAAAGAACGATGATTGATGTCAATCGTCTCGTTCGGGAAGTGTTGAGGATGGTTGAAAATGACCTGCGAGTTCACGGAGTATCAGTTTCAACCGAATTTCAAGCAGACGTTCCGCAGGTAAGGGCTGACCCGATCCAGCTACAGCAGGTGATCTTGAATTTAGTCAAGAACGCGATTGACGCAATCGCAATTGGCCCCACAACCATAAATGCCATTCGACTGATAACGACCTACGACGGAAAAGCGGTCGTCTCGCTTTCCGTCCAAGACACCGGACCCGGCATCGCTACCGAAAACGAAACCCAAATATTTGATCCATTTTTTTCGACGAAAGCCTCCGGTATGGGATTGGGACTTTCCATTTCTCAGAGGATCATCGAGGATCACGGCGGTAGTCTTCGGCTCACCGAAACAAGTTCAAAAGGCTGTATTTTTGAAATCACTCTGCCGATGTAGCAACGAGCGACAGTAGGACAATCGCTGCTGCGATCAGCAGGTAGTTTTTAGTGCGGCCGCGCGCCTACGTGAGCGCCGCCGATGCTTTCTCGAGCGGTTCGATCAGCGACTGCGCCGAGAACGGCTTGGTGAGATAGGCGATGCATCCGGATTGAAGCGCAGCCTCGCGAACGGCAGGGGTATCGTTTCCAGTCATGTAGATGACAGGCACAGTATTCCCAGCCGCTTTGAGACGGTGCCTCAGCTCGATCCCCGATCCATCGCCCAGGTTGATGTCCAGAAGGGCGCAAACCGCGCTGTCGAAATCGCTGTGATTTGCGAAGGCTTCGGCCGAGGGAAACAGCAGGCTGGCGTAGCCGAACTGCCGCAGCATTCGAGCTACACTCCGCAGTATTCCGGGGTCGTCATCGACGACAAAGACAACATTTCGATTTAGCAAGAATGATGTCCCTTGTGCTGCTCGCCACGCAGCTTCAGGGACTGCTATGGATTGCGACAATGCGAACCAGTTGAGCCTCTCAAGGCCGGTGGTTGCAACATCCGTTGGCATTACGTATGCCTCGCACAATGCATTTGCTATTGTCCCATCGGACAATAACAACTCGAAAACTGTTGAGAATTGTTAGGCCGTCTGTCGGCTGTGTGACGCAAGACATCGACCCGCTCGGCAAGGGAGACAAGTTCCGCTAGGGATCGGGTCTGCATTTTCGCCATCACCCTGTGGCGGTGGGCCTTGATGGTGCGCTCGGTCGCGCCCAAGGCGTTGGCGACCTGCTTGTTGGTCTGGCCGCGAATAACAAGTTCGAAGACTTCCCGCTCGCGCGGCGTCAGTTTCCCGATATGAGCGCGAACCATGCCCAGTTCGCTCTTCCGGCTGCGCGTGACTTCATGATGCGCGATAGAGTTGCCCATACTGTCGCCACGCGCCGCGGGAGAGGTAGGATTTACCGGCACCATCCCAAAGCGAAAGAATGGCAATCCATCGTTTCAATTTTGAGGGGGTCACTCGAAAGATATCGCGTAACGATCTCAGCCGGACATGATACCGCTTCCGGACAGAAGAGCTTTTTCTCTATTCCGCGGAATTCCGTAGCCGACGAGAGTTAACGTGAAGCCTCTCGCCGCAATGCAGCTTTGTCTATGTCCGCCGCTTCCGCTTCCCCACCGGCGGCTTCCGCTTTCCCGCCGGCGGTTTCCATCCCATCACGACCTCCGCCCTCCATGGTGCGTCCGCCAATTTTGCGATGAAGAAATCAGCCAGAACGGAAACGTTTGCTGGACGTGCTCGAGCAGACGGCGTCACAAAATACAATCCAGCTTCGGGGAGGCACCAGTCGACAAGGAGCGGCTCAAGTTGCTTCTCGCGGAAATATTGGGTCGCGACAAATTCAGGCAACTCAGTAATGGCGAGCCCATCAAGTACGATCGGCAACAATGCGTCGGTGCACGTTCCCCTGAGCGGCCCGGTCGGTGTAATTATGCACTTTTCATCGCTCTTCCGATTGGTGAACCGCCAGACGTCCCGCATCGGCTTATTTGCATAAGTCACGCATTGGTGAGCACGCAGATCCTTTGGGTGCCTCGGACGACCATATCGAGTGATATAGGCCGGCGACGCCACGACAAACCGGCGAACCGGCACGATGAGACGTGCGATGAGCGATGAGTCCACCGAGACTGCTGCGCTGCGAAGGGCGACGTCAAAACCCTCACCGATTATGTCGACGTACACGTCTGTGAGATGGAGATCGATCGTGATGTCTGGATTTTGACGAAAAAAGGCCGGTAGAATCGGGGCGACCCAGTGCGCACCAAAGGACAGCGGTGCGGTGAGCTTCACAAGACCCCGCGGTTTGCTCGTTGTCTCCCGCGCGAAGTCTTCCGCTTCCGTTGCTTCCGAGTAGATTCTCGAAGCTGGCTCGGCCAATCTGTGACCAAGATCCGTTAACGCAAGGCGCCGCGAAGTTCTGTTGAACAATCGCCCGCCAAGCCGCTCTTCGAGGCGGCTTACCGACCGTGACACGGTCGCTACCGACACGCCCATGGTGCGGGCCGCTGCAGCGAATGATCGCTCCTCTGCGACCTTCGCGAACATCGCAAGACCCTCAAAATCAGGGAGCGTGGACATCGACAATCCTGCAACGATGAATTTCGACAATTACTATTCCATGAACATGCTCGGCGCCACACATTGCTGACGCCACAGGATCACAAATAAAGCGCACACAGGAGACTGTTGACATGGCCAATCCCAAGCTCGAAGTCCTCACCCCGCAGAACTGCCAGCTCATCTTCATTGATCATGAGCCGCAGATGGCGTTCGCCGTGCAGTCGATCGACCGGCAGGTGCTGAAGAACAACACCGTAGCGCTAGCCAAAGCCGCGAAGCTGTTCAAGGTCCCGACTACCATCACCACAGTCGAGACGGAGGCCTTCTCGGGCTACACCTATCCCGAGCTGCTTGACGTCTTTCCGGACGCGGTGTTGCTCGATCGCTCGTCCATGAACTCCTGGGACGACAAGAAGGTTCGCGACGCGCTTAAGGCCAACGCCCGCAACAAGGTGGTCGTCTCGGGTATGTGGACCGAGGTTTGCAACAACACCTTCGCACTATCGGCGATGCTGGAAGGGGGATATGAGATCTACATGGTTGCCGACGCCTCAGGCGGCACCTCTAAGGAGGCGCACGAATACGCGATGCTGCGCATGATCCAAGCTGGCGTCGTGCCAATGACCTGGCAGCAGGTCCTGCTCGAATGGCAGCGGGATTGGGCAAACAAGGACACTTATGACGGCGTCATGGCAATCGCACGCGAGCATTCGGGCGCGTACGGCATGGGTGCCGATTACGCTTATACAATGGTTCACAAACAGCCGCAGCGCACGTCGAAGCTCCACAAAGTCCTTCCGGCTGTGAAAGCGTAACTGTCGCCGGGATGCTCGCAGCAATCGGAAGGCGATTGCCGCGACCGGGCGCAAGAAGTTCGTGCTCGCCGGTCTCTGGACGGAGGCATGCGTGATGTTTCCGGCGTTGGACATGCTCAAGGAGGGGTATGAGATCTATGTCGCGGCAGATGCATGCGGTGACTTGTCAGTGGAGTGCCACAACCGCGCCATGGATCGCTTGGTGCAGGCCGGTTCGGTTCCGATCACCTCGTGCCAGTACGCGTTCGAATTGCAGCAGGATTGGGCGCGCGCCGAAACCTATGACGGCATGATGGAGATCCTGAAAGCGCAACCAGATCCGCTTCTCGAAGTGGGCGCTTGGCGAGCACGCGTCGGAGGCCGGCACCAAGGTCGCCTGATTTCTCTCCGGTCTCCGGGAGGGGTGCGATGAAAGTCTATGTTCTGTCTCTCGGCGCCGGCCTTCTGGTCGGCGTCATCTACAGCCTTCTCAACGTGCGCTCTCCCGCGCCCCCCTTGGTGGCCCTGGTCGGCTTGCTCGGCATCCTCGCCGGCGAGCAGATCGTTCCGGTCGCCAGGCAGATCGTAGCTGGTCAGGGCCTCGCCGCCGCGTGGCGGCAGGCCAAATGCGCGCCTCACATGTTCGGCCCGCTGCCCGGGCGGCATGCCGGGGAGGCCAGGACAACCACTGATGTTGCGGAGAAGGCGTCATGAATGCTCCCGATACGATTCTTCATCGCGGTCTTTTCGCCACGCTCGATCGTTCCAACCCGGTCGCGAGCGCCGTTGCCATCAAGGACGGCGTCTTCACGGCGGTCGGACATGACGGCGATGTCATGAAGCTGGGCGGGCCGTCGACCAAAGTGATCGACTTGAAAGGACGACGCGCCCTGCCGGGCCTGATCGATAATCATCTTCACATCATCCGCGGCGGGCTCAACTTCAACATGGAATTGCGCTGGGACGGCGTATGGTCACTCGCCGACGCGATGGCCATGCTGAAGAAGCAGGTCGCGATCACGCCGCCGCCGCAATGGGTGCGCGTCGTCGGCGGATTCACCGAACACCAGTTCGCCGAGAAGCGGTTGCCGACCATCGACGAGCTCAACGCTGCCGCGCCCGACACGCCGGTCTTCATCTTGCACCTCTACGACCGCGCCATCCTGAACGCGGCCGCGCTGCGCGCCGTCGGCTACACCAAGGACACGCCGGCGCCGCCGGGCGGCGAGATCGTGCGCGATGCCAAAGGTAATCCGACGGGGCTTCTGCTCGCCAAGCCAAACGCCAACATCCTCTATGCGACGTTGGCGAAGGGGCCGAAGCTGCCGTTCGACTACCAGGTCAACTCGACCCGCCACTTCATGCGCGAATTGAACCGTCTCGGCGTCACCGGCGCCATCGATGCCGGCGGCGGCTTCCAGAACTTTCCCGAGGACTACGCCGTCATCCAGAAACTCTCCGATGAGGGGCAGCTGACGATCCGCCTCGCCTACAACCTGTTCACCCAGAAGCCGAAGGGCGAGAAGCAGGATTTTCTGAACTGGACCAGCACGTCGAAGTACAAGCAGGGCACCGATTACTTCCGGCACAACGGGGCCGGCGAGATGCTGGTGTTCTCGGCCGCCGATTTCGAAGATTTTCGCGTCGCGCGACCGGACATGCCCTCTGAAATGGAAGGCGAGTTGGAAGAGGTCGTCCGCATTCTCGTTCAGAACAAGTGGCCGTGGCGGCTGCACGCGACCTATGACGAGACGATCTCGCGCGCGCTCGACGTGTTCGAGAAGGTTAACCAGGATACTCCGCTCCAAGGTCTGCACTGGTTCTTCGACCACGCGGAGACCATATCCGATCTGTCCATCGACCGCATCGCGGCGCTTGGTGGTGGCATCGCCGTGCAGCACCGGATGGCCTATCAGGGTGAGTATTTTGTGGAGCGCTACGGTTTCGGCGCGGCCTAGG
>Ga0210406_10008019_pt1 | contig 10628 bp, 8 predicted proteins | sample IncBWC30MmetaG_FD_155454 | JGI IMG/M metagenome (GOLD analysis project Ga0210406, IMG submission 155454) | Forest soil microbial communities from Barre Woods Harvard Forest LTER site, Petersham, Massachusetts, United States - Inc-BW-C-30-M | ecosystem: Environmental > Terrestrial > Soil >... | reverse complement strand
ATCGGCGCGAAGCTGCTCTCCGTCGATGAAGGCTCCATACGAGCGATCCCGGATGTTCGCGTGGTGCGCATCGAGAATTTTCTGGGCGTGGTCGCGCCCGACGAATGGGCCGCCGTGCGTGCCGCCGCGAGCTGAAAGCGACCTGGAGCGAGTGGCAGGGTCTGCCCGGTAACGACGGATTGGAGCGCTTCATCCGCGAGGGCGCAGTTGACCGGCATCAGGATCTGGTAAGCCGGGGCGATCCGGCCGCGGCGCTATCCACAACCGACAAGCAGTTTTCCGCGACCTACGAGTGGCCTTTGCAGAGCCATGCTTCGCTCGGGCCGTCTTGTGCTGTTGCCGATGTGCGCATCGACGGCGCGACCGTTTGGACGTCCACGCAAGGGACTCACGGTCTGCGCGCGAACCTATCGAAGATCTTCGGCATTCCGGTAGACAAGCTTCGCGTGATCTATCTGGACGGGTCGGGCTCCTACGGCGGTAATGGTAATGATGACGCGGCTGCCGACGCGGTGCTTCTTTCGAAGGCCGCCGGAAAGCCGGTGCGCGTGCAGTGGATGCGGCATGACGAACACGGCTGGGACCCGAAAGGTCCGGCGCAGCTTCTCGATTTGCGCGGCGGTCTGGATGCCGAAGGACGGATCGTGGCATGGGAGACGGAGATGTGGCTGCCCACCAGCACGCCGGGCAACCGTCCCATCCTGGGCGTGGACGCAGCCGGGATCGCGCAGGCGCACGGACAAGGCGCGGGCCAGATCTCGCAGAACGGCGATCCGCCCTATGCGGCTCCGAATGTTAGGGTGACAGTGCACTGGACCAAAGAGACGCCGCTGCGAATTTCGAATCTGCGCGCGCCCGGCAAGATCGCCAATAGCTTCGCGGTGGAAAGCTTCACCGATGAGTTGGCATCGGCGGCTGGAATCGATCCGGTCGCATTCCGGCTAAAGGGTTTGACGGACCCTCGCGCGATAGAAGTGATTCAGCGCGCGGCCGACATGATTGGGTGGCAGGCGCGGCCATCGCCCAGCCCGAGCATCGCGTCAGCGCAGGGTAATTTGCTCACCGGCCGCGGGTTTTCTTATGTGCGCTACAAGCAGGCTGAGAATTACGTCGCGATGGCGATGGAGGTCACTGTCGAGCGCACCACTGGCAAGATCAACGTGCAGCGTGTCACGTGCGCACACGACTGCGGGCTGGTGATCAATCCCGATTCTTTGCGGAACCAGATCGAAGGCTCCATCGTGCAGACGCTCAGCCGCGCCCTGCATGAGGAAGTGAAGTTCGATCGCTCGCGAGTTACCAGTATCGATTGGGCGAGCTATCCGATCCTGACCTTCCCTGAGATGCCGGCCATCGAGGTGGCGCTGATCGACCGTCCAACGCTGCCGCCACTGGGCGCGGGCGAGGCATCCACGGCGCCCGTCGCCGCGGCTTTGGGCAATGCTGTATTCGACGCCACCGGGCTCAGGCTGCGCGCGGTTCCGTTCCTGCCGGCGCGGGTGAAGGCCGGGTTGATGCGAAGTTAGCATCCAGGCGAGCCGACCAGAAACATTTTGATACACTTTTGTTGGGGCGTATATTGTGCCTTCCAACTACGATCAGATCGGTCCCTGGACCGAAGTCAAGCTCGACATTCTTCGCGAATATGCTGCTCCGTATTCCAAAATCCTTGTTAACAACCACTTTTATCATTTCTACATTGATGCCTTTGCAGCGGGCGGTTCCCACATTTCCCGCACATCAGGCGAGGTGGTACCAGGAAGCACGCGCATCGCCCTCGCGACAGAACCGCCCTTTCGTGAATATCACTTTATCGATGCTGATCCAGCACGTGTCGGGCAGCTTAGGCAGTACACCGCAGATCATTCAGACGTTTACGTGCATGAGGGCGACTGCAATGACATTTTATTGCGCGATGTCTTTCCCCTGGTCAGATACGGAGACCGGTGCCGGGCACTTTGCCTGCTCGACCCTTATAACATTGATCTCTCATGGGATGTAGTCGCCACAGCAGGGCGCATGAAGTCGATTGAGATCTTCGTCAATTTCATGGTGATGGACATGAACATGAACGTCCTCCTCCGCGATCCATCGAAAGCAGAAGATTCGCAGATAGCGAGAATGGATCGTTTTTGGGGCGATCGTTCCTGGCGCGAAGGGGCGTATGAAGTGAGCCGGCAAATGGACTTGTTTGGTAAAGAAGAGGAGGTAAAGGTTGAGGAAGCCAACGAGAAGATTGCGGAGGCCTACCGCAAGCGGTTGCTCGACGTTGCTGGCTTCTCGTACGCACCCCGACCTCTGCGATTTGTCACCACCCATGGAGCAACGATTTATTACCTGTTCTTTGCGTCTCCGAAGCAAGCTGGCGAGAGCATTGTCGAATACATTTTCGAAAAATATCGGAAAAAGCAAGGCCTGTAGATCATGGCGAATAACTCTCATATCGAATGGACCGATGCGACGTGGAACCCGGTGACGGGCTGCTCAAAGATAAGTCCTGGCTGTAAGTTCTGTTATGCCGAGCGCCTCTCGCGGCGTCTCCAAGCCATGGGACAGAAGAATTACCGGAACGGATTCAAAGTGACCTTGCAGCCACACATGCTTGAACATCCGCTGTTGTGGAAGCAGCCTCGCCGAATCTTCGTTAACAGCATGAGTGATTTGTTTCACGACGAAGTCCCCGAGTCCTATATCGCGCGGGTGTTCGACGTGATGCGGCGCGCTCCGTGGCACCAGTATCAAGTGCTCACGAAGAGATCAGAGCGATTACTGGAATTAAATTCCGTACTGTGCTGGCACCCCCACATATGGATGGGCGTCAGTATTGAGAACGAAAACTATTTGTATCGCGCCGATCATCTCCGGTTGACTGGCGCGAACGTAAAGTTCCTCAGCATCGAGCCGCTGGTCGGTCCGCTAAGAAAGCTAAATTTGCGCGGAATTGATTGGGTGATCGTTGGTGGGGAATCCGGGCCAGGCTCGCGCCCCATGAATCCGGATTGGGTACGCGAGATCCGAGATTGTTGCGCTCGCACACGCGTGCCATTTTTCTTTAAGCAGTGGGGTGGCGTTCTCAAGGCGAGAACAGGCCGCGTTCTCGACGGCCGCACGTGGAACGAGATGCCCGCCGCGCTTGCGCGCGAGACCCGGCATATCCATAACGCCGAGCTTGTTGTTCTTCCTTGAGTCTGCGGTTATCGCTCTGCGACCACTGTATACGGCCATCCGCGGCGTGGCCGATGTTTTCATATCCGTCGGTGACGATAACCTTTTCGCGGGTCGCCTGCGCGAATGAAATCAAAGCCTGCACTGGATTCTGGAGATGCAGCAGAATCGATCCAAAGAACGCGTAATCGAACTGGCCCAGTTCCACGGGCCACTGGTACACGGTCCCGCTATAGAGCTTGGCCTTGGACGGAACTTGAGCCGACAGCGTAACACAGTGCCGGTCAATTTCGAGTTCCGGCCAGCTCGATTCTACTAGAAAATGAACTTCAGCGCCAACTGAATCTGGCGCATGGTGTAAGCGGTGCCGAGCGTGCTGCCACTATCTCGAATCTGGCCAAAGCTGGACACCGGATTTGTTTGGCTCCCACCCCAGCTTACGTTCGGGTTACCTAATGCCGGATGGTTCAATACGTTGAATGCTTCCACGCGGAACTGCAGAGTCGTTCTTTCGGTGAAGCGGACATTCTTGAACACCGAGAAATCATCCGTCCAGGTGGAAGGTCCGATCAGACCGTTTCGTTGAATATTACCAAACGTTCCGGGCGCCAGATTTGAGAAAGCCGCGAGATTGAACCACTGGTTTTGATTCGGGTTGGCGGCGTACGGACTGATGCCGGTGGAGTTCAGCCGGTTCGAACTCGGTTGAATAATCTGGCCTGCGGCATCCCAACTCACGGTATTCAGCGGGCGTCCGCTTTGGGCGGTAAAGATGGTAGTGACCTGCCAGCCACCTACGATTTGATTTGCGAAGCCGCCGCGATTGAGGAAGGCCTTGCCTCTCCCGAACGGGAGTTCATACAAAATGGAAGTCACCAAGCGAAGCGGCGTGTTGAAACCCGAAGGCCCCCACTCGCAACTCAAGATACAGTAGGGATTTTCCGGATATTGATCGCCGGTCGTCCCGCGGATAGCGCTTCCGTTATCGAGCGCCTTGGACCAGGTAAACGCAACCAAGGTGGTCAAGCCCGATTTGTATCGCTGGCTGAGCTTGGTGGACAAACCGTTATAGTTGCCGGTGCCCCAACCCTCGGTCAATTCGATACCGGAAGAGTACATCGGGAACGGAACCCGAGTTTGCGCCGCCGCAACACCAGGGACGCCCGCGTCCATATTGTATTGGTCCTGGAGATGACGATCCAACACGCCTTGGTAGCCGACTTCGAGCGTGGTGGATTGGCCCAACTGTCTCTGGACGTTGAACAGATACATCATCGACATGGGGGTACCAATGTCTCGCGCGATGGCCCAGGTCAATCCGGGATTGAGCTGCACCGGTAAAATGGCCGTGCTGAAGGAATTCCCATAAGTGAGGGTCGCCGGCGACTGCGTGTTCGGCAGGTCGGTCAAACGGCCAGCTGTGGCGCGGTTTACGTCAAACTTCGAGTTGGCGGTTTCCTGCGAATAGAAAATTCCGAACCCCGTGCGGATGGACCATTTGGAAGAAGGACTGTATGCGATTCCGAAGCGAGGCCCAAAATTCTTGTAGTCCGTGTTGACCATTCGAGATCCAAGGCGACCGTCCCTGGCGACCGCTACCGGTCCGCCGACTCCCGTGAGGTTGGCGTAGCGGTAATCCAGACCTTGGTAAAAATCGCCGGTACCCGCGCGAACTAAGACCGGATACAAGCTCGGATCCACGTTTGCCTGATGGGGAAGGTTTCCTTGAAACTGGAAGTTGGTCTCGTTGTGCATGGTATCCAGCCAGGGCTGAACCAGCTCCCAGCGCAGTCCGAGCGTGACGGTCAGCTTGGGTGTCATTTTGTAGGTGTCGTCAACATAAAAAGCAAGGCTGTTGGCCGTGTCATTTGCCTGGGCGAGCTGAAGCGCCAGGTCGATACGGTACGGAGAGCCTAGTACGAAATCCGCGGCGGCATTCCCGCCTTTCAAAGTTTGCGGGTCGGCAGTGTACTGGCCGTTGAACTGTAACTGGCTGCGCGTATATTGATTTCCGTACTGATTGAAAACGTCGTAGCGATACTCGCCTCCGAAGCGAATGGAATGCTTGCCATGGTTCCAGGAAAAATTATCCAAAACCTGGGTGGTATGGTCATTAATTACGAAAGGACCGTTCGTGTTATCGCCCCAGCCGCTCAGGTTATTGGTAGCCAATGCGATACCGGGAACTCCCCAGCTCTGAGGAATCTCCTGCGGAAATGGAAGCCCCAGTTGCGAGACAACGTCGGTCTTGCCGGCTAAGATATCAGCTACGGCATTGAAGATGGAGGTGTATCCAAAACGAAACTCATTCACCTTGCTGGGTGACAAAACAAAGGTATTCGAAACCATGTATTGCTTGGAATTCGTTCCCAGCGTGCCGCCCTGCTGGGGCAGAATGGGCGTAACCGTGTTTTCATTGGTCCAACCGAAGCGTCCGAACCATTGCGACCTGGCGTTTTGGTTGAAGTCGATGCGCTCGGTAACCTGATTCTTGTCAACTGTGATTTCTTCGGGAATCTGGAGGTTGCTGTTCGGATTTACGCTATTCATAGGGTTGATGTTCGGCAGAGGCAGGAACGCGAACAGCTTTTGAGAGGTCGGATCCAACCGATTGGCAGGAATCATATTTCCAGGGAATGGCGTCGCCGTCCAAATCCCATTCGAACCCTTCACGCGGGTGTTCGGATCAAGCAACGCTACCGGATAAGCAGAAAAGTCTCCGTTGCGCCATGCGGCCGTGGGAACGGTGTAATTGTTCTGGTTTGTAAGCCGGCTCTTGAATCCTTCCTAATTCGACATGAAGAAGAGCTTGTTCTTGCCGTTAAACAATTTGGGAATCCAAACTGGACCGCCCAGGTAATAGCCATACTGATTTTGTTTGAAGGGAGCCTTGGCGGGGCTGGTCCCAAGGAAGTCGTAGGGCTTCGCATCCAGATCGCTGTTGCGCAGGAAATCGTAGGCCGTTCCGTGAAAGTCGTTGGTTCCGGACTTGGTTGACACATTGATCTGTGATGCCTCACGTCCAAACTCGGCGGGGTAAATGCCGGTCTGAACCTTGAATTCCTGAAGGGCATCGATGGAGGGGAGCTGGATATAGAGATTGAAATTAGAATCGAGATCCGAAACTCCGTCCAAGGTGTAGTTGTTCCACACGCCTCGCATGCCGGCTACCGAAATATTCTGATTTACCCGGTCGCCGCCTTGGCGGCTGGATGCGATAGAGGGAGCCGCGAATCCGTAAGTCACGTTGGGAGCCAACGCGACCAACTGGAGGAAGTTTCGTCCATTCAGAGGCAGGTCGTTGATATTCTTTTCCTCGATTACCGTGCCTACTGTCGCGTTTTCCGTGGTTAGAGTGGCTGCCAAGGCGCTCACTTCGATGGTCTGTGAGGATTGCCCGACGGTCAGTGTGATGTCCACCCGGGCGGTCTGTTGCACTTGAATTTCGACGGTGCTGGTGGTGGTCTGAAAGCCAGGAGCGCTAACCTTCACTTGATACGTGGCCGGGTTCAGATCCGGAAAATTATAAACTCCGGAATCGTTGGTCGCGGTGGCTCGCGAAACGCTAGTGGCGACGTTCGTCGCCGTAACCGACGCGTTCGGCATAACCGCACCGCTGGGATCCCTGACTTCTCCCGTGATCGATCCAAATGTCTGGCCAAAGGCCAAACTAGCGGACAACCAGAGTCCGGAAATGAGCAGTACGTGGCGCATTCACCCTCCTCTTAAGCACACCCTTGCGAAGTGGTAAAAATCTATCACAAGACGGTGGAGGATGCAAGGCCGGGCCCCAGCGATCTGTAGCGACATTCGAAAGCGTGTATACTACACCTCCGAGGATGGTCGTTATGAAGAGGATGGTCGTTATGAAAATGATACTGGGTGTGTTGAGTGGATTGGTGCTGCTCGCGCCCGCTAATGCTCAGCTCGCTGCGCCAAATGAAGCGGGTGTCGCGATGGGCCACGTCCATTTAAATGTCCGCGACGTTGAGGCGCAGAAGAAATTTTGGACCGAGCAATTCGCGGCGGTGCCTTTGAAAAAAGAGGGGCTGCAAGGCGTGAAGATTCCTGGGATGCTCATTCTAATCCGGCAGCAGGCGCCCACGGGCCCCAGCGAAGGAACCATGATGGATCACGTTGGTCTGAAGGTACCCAGCACCGCCGAAGTTGTCAAACGTTGCCGCGCCGCCGGCTATGAGATCCAGCGCGAGTTCAAAGGCACGGAAGGTTTTCCGAACGCATATATCATTGGCCCCGATGACGTGAAAGTCGAGATCCAAGAGGACACCACGCAGACCATACCGGCCATGGGTTATCATTTGCACTTCCTCAACAAGATGGGCGATCAGATTACGCTCATGAACTGGTATGCAAAGACCTTTTCTGCAACCGTGAAGAAGCGCGGCATGCACGATGCAGCGGACATTCCCGGTATGAACCTGACTTTTGGAATCTCGCGAACTCCGCCCACTACCGGCACCAAAGGCCGATCCATCGATCACATCGGTTTCGAAGTGAAGAATCTGGAAACGTTCTGCAAGAAGCTGGAGGCCAACGGCGTGAAACTGGACGTGCCCTATAAGAAAATTCCGGCGGCCGGCATCGCCCTTGCTTCTCTGACTGACCCCTTCGGTACTTATATCGAGCTGACCGAGGGTCTGGATCAGTACTGATACATCCCGCGATCTTGCCCTCCGGCTCCGGCGCGCTACTGCCGGAACGATTTTTCGCGGGCGGGCAAGAACTCGTCGCCGGATTTCCAGGTTGGCAGCCTATCCTGATTAGCGACCGTGGTTCCGATTAAGAAGCCGAAGCGAGCGACCTCTTCCATGCCCGCGAAATCCCAATCGTCGTGATATTCGTCCGATGGCTGATGGTAGTGTTTATCGTTGTATTCTTCGAAAACCTTTTCGCCATAGCCGGCCGGTTTACCGTAGTAATCGGTGCCCAGGCTGATCGAGAACGACGGCACGCCGGCGTGCGCAAGTGAGAAATGATCGGAACGATAATAATGTCCTTGTTCGGGATGCGCTTCCGGCTTGATGATCAGTTCCATGCGGTGCGCGGCTTCCTCCACCACCGGCCAAACGCTAGTGCGATCGGCGCCGCCGACTGAAACATCCTTGGTTCGTCCGAAGGGATAAAAGCCATCGAAATTTAGGTCGAGGGCAGTTTTGCCCAATGGCACCACGGGATGGGCGGCGTAATATTCCGAGCCACGGAGGCCGGCTTCTTCGGCGGTGACGGCGGCAAAGATGGCCGAGCGGCGTGGTTTATGCTCGAGCTCCTGCCAGGCTCGCGCCAGCTCGATAAGAATGCCACAACCGGTAGCGTTGTCGACCGCGCCATTATAAATCGTATCGCCGTTCACTTCCGGTCCGATGCCCAGGTGATCCCAGTGCGCGGTGAAAATCACAGCCTGCGATTTGAGACTCGGATCGCTACCGGGAACCATCGCTACGACGTTGTGGGACTCAATCTGGCGAATGCTGGTCGGGATATTCGCGCGTATATGGACTCCCAGAGGAATGGGACGAAAGTCGCGTGAGTTCGCCGCTTTCAGTAACTCGTCGACGTTCTTGCCGGTCATGGCGAACAATTTCTCCCCTGCATCTTGAGTCAACCATCCGGCGAGTGCCAGGGCAGGTTGGCCAGGGGGAAGCTGCAGCTGCGGATCTTCCTTGCCCCAGGAACTTCGCACTACGTCGTAGCCATAGCCGGCGGTGGGCGTGGTGTGAATGATTAGGACCGCTTTGGCGCCCAGCCGCGCCGCCTCTTCGTACTTATAGGTCCAGCGGCCGTAGTAGGTGAGTGCGCGGCCCCCGAAGAACTTCGGATCCTCGGAAGGTGGCTCGTTCGTGAAAAGGACTAGCACCTTGCCTTTCACGTCCACGCCCTTGAAATCGTCCCATTGGAATTCCGGTGCGACGATGCCGTGGCCGACGAAGACCGCTTCGGCGTCGAACTGATTGGCTGGCTGTTGCAGTTCGCTGACCCCGACGAAATCGTCGAGCCATCGAAACGATACAATTTTGTTGGCCCCGACGGCCGAGAGCGTCGCACCGGGATCGGTGGTGGCGCCCACCATGGGCACTCTTTGGAAATAGGTACCCTGGTCGCCGGCCGGCTTGGCGCCGATTAAGGCGAATTGGGTGGCGATATATTCAGTGGCGAGCTTTTCGCCGCGTGTTCCTACACCACGCCCCTCCAATAAATCGCTGGCCAGGAATTTTACATGGGCGCGAACGCGCTCCCCGGAAAGGTCGGAGATCTGCGCGAACGTCGCAGCCGCTGCCAGCGACAAGAGACTATATTTCTTGAGCATTTTGTTCCATGATACAGCGCGTCGCAATGTAACTGTTAGCGCGGAATTCAGCGGATAGCAAACAGCTTGAAACGCGGTCTAACCAGTGGGACGTAATGTTCCAGGAAGGGGATTCATGATTAAGAACAAGACCCTGATCGTCTTGTTGGGTGTGGCTGTTTCAGGAATTGCTGTTGCCGCCGAAGGGAGCTAGCTCCTGCGAGTACTACTTTCGTTCGCAAGGCAGCGGAAGGCGGAATGGCAGAGGTCAAGTTGGGGGAATTTCGCCAGGAGTCGCAGAGCGCGACGGACCCGGATGTTCGACAGTTCGCGTCGCAGACCCTGCCGACGCTCGAAGAGCACTCCGGTTGGCGCAGAATACAAGTTCTCAGTGGGAGGAACTGATGCCCGAAAAAAAGACGTTAGAGCGGGCTCGTGAAGATGCACGGGACGGTAAAGCGCCCAGCACGCAGGCCGGGGAGTTCGTACGCGAAGAGATGGATCACATCCGGGAGGGTAAACATGGAGCGCGGTCGCCGCAACAGGCTATTGCAATCGGCTTGTCGAAGGCGAGACGAGCGGGAGTGAAACTGCCGCCTCCGAAAAAAGGTCGCGTCTCGGAAGCCACCGCAACCAGGGCCGAGCGCGACTATGCAGACGGACAAAGCGGGAGCCATCGTAAGCCATCCGCCAAGCGATCGCGCGCCACGGTGGCTGCTTTAAAGAAAGAAGGCCGAGCAGCCGCGTCGCATGCCGCGTTATCACGACAGGCTAAGAGGGCGGCGAAGGCGCGGAAGAGCCCGCGGCCGGTGAGACAGCGTTAGACCATTACTTGGGCGCCATGCGGATGGCTCCGTCGAGCCGGATCACCTCGCCGTTCAACATTGGATTCTCGATGATCTGGCGCGCGAGTAGGGCGTACTCGGCGGGCTTGCCGAGCCGTTTAGGAAAAGGGACCATGGCCCCCAGGGCGGTCTTCACGTCGTCGGGCAGCGATGCGAGCAGCGGAGTGTCGAACAGGCCGGGCGCGATGGTGCAGACGCGAATGCCGACGCTCGAAAGATCGCGGGCGAGAGGCAAGGTCAGGCCGACGATGCCGCCCTTAGACGCCGAATAGGCAGCTTGGCCGATTTGTCCATCGAAGGCCGCGACGGAGGCG
>Ga0210406_10008015_pt1 | contig 10634 bp, 10 predicted proteins | sample IncBWC30MmetaG_FD_155454 | JGI IMG/M metagenome (GOLD analysis project Ga0210406, IMG submission 155454) | Forest soil microbial communities from Barre Woods Harvard Forest LTER site, Petersham, Massachusetts, United States - Inc-BW-C-30-M | ecosystem: Environmental > Terrestrial > Soil >... | reverse complement strand
GCGCGCGGCGTCATCTTGATGGCGGTCTCCAACAAGCTCGGCCTGATGGTGGTGACCACCGGCAACAAATCGGAAATGTCGGTCGGCTACGCCACGCTCTACGGCGACATGAACGGCGGCTTCAATCCGATCAAGGACATCTACAAGACCGAAGTGTTCCGGCTGTCGAGCCTGCGCAATTCGTGGAAGCCGGAAGGCTCGCTCGGGCCCTCGGGCGAGGTGATCCCGGAGAGCATCATCGTCCGGCCGCCGACGGCGGAATTGCGCGAGAACCAGACCGACCAGGATTCGCTGCCGCCTTACGACATGCTGGATGCGATCCTGGAGCGCCTGGTCGAGCACGAGGAGCCGCTCGCGTCCATCGTCGCCGCCGGGTTTGATCGTGACGTGGTCGCCCGCATCGATCGCCTGCTCAACATCGCCGAATATAAACGCCGCCAGGCGGCACCGGGCGTGAAGGTAACGAGCCGCAATTTCGGCCGCGATCGTCGCTATCCCATCACCAATCGTTTCCGTGATACGGGAAAACCGTTGCCCGAGCCCGACGAGACGCTGCTCTCGCGCGCAGGCCGCGCCTCCGCGGAGGCGTTCGACGGGTAGGGCCGCCGGCATATCGGTTGGTCTGTAATCCAGCAGCGACGCTCGATGTTTGCTCTGCCGATTGAGGCAGCATGCAAGCGCCTGCCGAAGTCCTTCTGCCTGACGCTGTCGAGACGTCCTATCGCGCGTAATTCAGCGCTTGCGCAATCAACTGTCCAGGTGATGTACGCGACGTATCCAGGACCAGTCGGGGATCGGTCCATGCTTCGTATTCGGCGCGCCGCTGTAGAAAGCGCGGCCAGGTGAGCTGGGTGCCGGCGATACTGCCCACCCGCGATTCGATCCGCTGCCGCTGGATCGTTTCATCGGAGCAGACGCATTCGATGATCTTGAGGCTGACGCGATATTTCGTTGCCAGATTGCGCCAGGCTGCACGCGGTGCCTCGGCCGGATTGACCGCATCGACGATGACGGAATGCCGCAGACGGAGATGTTCGTCGGCCAGGGCCAGCGCAACCTCATAGGCGGCGACGCTCGTTTCAGCTTTGTCGAGGCCGGCGCGCCGAATTGCTACCTCGATCGTGTCGATCGCGAAAATCGGGATGGACAAAGCACGGGAGAGGCCTTCGGCCAGCACGGTCTTTCCTGAACCGGGCAGCCCGGACAAGACGATCAGCGTGGTCGGCATCGTTGTCGCTTCCGTCATGGCGGCTCTCGAAGGCCCGGGCAGGCAGCCCGGTGTTCTTGTTCACAGCAGAGACAAAACCGCGAAGACGAGCATCACAATCCACCCAGCGCACAACAACAACGAGATCGTGCCGGCAATGGTCTTCGCCTTGACGCTGTCTTTCCATGATCGGCGATCACGACGATGCTGAGGCGTGACGGTCATTTCTTCGCCTTCAGCCCCCGATCTCGACTAGGCTTGGGGCAGCCCCGCGGGCTTTGCATCGTCATCGTTGGCTTCAGGGAGATCGCAACGCTTATCGAAGGCGCTCGTCATGAAGCGCGTCCATCCACCCGCGCGCGTGCAAGACTTGAACTTCGCTAAATCGCATTTTCAGCTGCGGCTTTTGCGTCGGCTGGGTAGGTTCCAGAGCCGCTTGCAGCGCTCGCGACATGGCTGCGCAGGACGTCACGGATCCAGGCTTCCGCCGAGGCCTTTGACCTGAAGTCGCCGATGTCCTGGTAGGCGATACTGGGGCTCACGACCTCTACATACCAGGTGCCGTCTGCACTTGAGCGGGGCGTGAATGTTACATCGGAAATCAACGCAGACATGGAGTCCTTCTCCGCTTCGCTGAAACCCCCACGCAAAACAACTACGTCTCCGACGATCGGTGATCGTCGGCGTAGATGCGAGGGGTCGCGCCAACAGAAGACAATCAACGCGACAGGGGGCATGTGAACTTCGAGGTTTCTTGATGCTCATTAGTTTTTTAATTTTATGGCTTTTTCTTGGGGCGCAGACGGGCTCCATCACATTTTACAACCTAGGGTCAAATCCGACTTCACGATCAAGCCGCCGGAGAAAAATCATCTCGATGCACCGAGCGAGAGCGTATGTACGATTCGAGATGCAGTAGCTCACGCTCAAGATCCGTCTTCCGACAGAGCGTAGGAACGTAGAGGTGGCTAGATTCCGCAGGAGCGATAGCTGCCTTGTCGCGATGCAATGGGTGAAATCGCCATTTAGCCACCGCAAAGATCAACCGAAAATGTAACCTTGTTGGATCGAGCATTCTAGTTTTGTAGATGGATCGGTCGAGTGGCGAGACAGCTGAAGAGTCAGTATCGACCACCGGCCCAGTAACAACCGCCGATACCGCCGATGCACGGCCCGGCCTGCCGGGAACTTCGGCGGAATCCTGTGGGCATCAGGTTCTCGAAGGCGCGCCGGACTGTTGGAGGACGATCGTTCGCAGCCGGGGTTGAAGGCGCTCTTCTCGCGTCGGGAAATGGCGTCGGAGCAGGTGGCGCTGCGGGGACGGCAGCCGACGGAGGTGCGGGAGGAGCTGCTTCATTTGCAGAAGGCGCGGGTGCGATGCTGGGGGAAGCCAACGCGGTCGTGGGGACGGCCGACGGGGTTGGCGACGGGGCCGCGGCCGAGGGAGACGGGATCGCAGCGGGGGACGCCTGCGGCGCAGCAGTTTCCTGAGATTGCCGCAAGATCGGCTTGTCGACAAAAGAACTCACCGACGAAATCGCCTTGTCCACACGCTGACGAGCGCCGGCAACGCCGTCCACGAACCCCGAAACTTGCTGACCGAAACCCACAAAGCCACGCAGGGTGTTGAACAGCACAAAGACGAGAACTGCGATAGTGAAGAACCGCAGGGGATGCCGCAGCGGAAAAAAGACGATTCTTACGAATAGATCGAGTGCACTAAGCCACGCGGGTGCACCCCACTCATCTGCGATCTCCAGTTGGCGCTGCGGCTCACTCGCTGCCACGGCCTCCCCGTATCGCGGAGTGGGTCCGCCATTAAGTTCGAGGGCTTCGGCAATTTGACGAAAGCTCTGGCCTTCTCTCCGGAGCGCGGTACCCGCGTCATGGAATGCCGCGTCTCCGAGCATTTCGGGCTGGTCCATGCGTTTGATGCTGGCCACGATCCTTGGTCGTAGCAGTAATCGACGCTGTTCGATCAGCTCGGCCATTTTCGAAAAGCTCAGCTTGGAAGCGCCGAGGATGTGCGCGGCGCGGTCCTTGGCGGCCTCCGCGACGGCAGGGTCCTGCGCGTCCATCTGCTCCATGGCCTGTTTCAGGGATGCCATGTCTTCGATCATCGCAAAGCCTCTCCGGCGACAATCGCATCAACGGCGTAGCTTGTTCGCGGTTTGCGCGAGCCGAGCCGTTGCGCTCGACCGGTCTTCCGAAAACCAGACCGGGGTCTGTGTCGCAGCACGATCAAGGCTCACTATCGCCAGCTACACGCGTGAGCCGCTCTCATAGTGATAAGATAACCATACTAAGAAAGGGCAAACGCGGCCAGCCGGGCTCACACTTCGGCGGATCATACGCAAGTGTGGCAATGATCTGGCTATTTGATGTTCGGCCTGATTGCAATGAGGACAGAGCTGTTCTCAAGCGCGGGCCTCACGCCGGTTCTTCCAACCCTGCTCAATGATGTCAGGATTTCCAGCTGTCGCGAAGTCGTCGTAAGCCAGGAATCCACCTGACGTGAAAGTATCTTCGCCGATTACTTCTATCAATAACTCTATAGCTATAGACCCAGTCAAATATATCAGGATGCCGTCTTCTCTCTACTATTTCGAGCCAGACGGTGACATTGTCGATTATGACTGGATGCCAGGCAAACCATCTTCGCCACTGGGTCCTGTCTTTGGGTTTTATTTTCATTTCATCCATCCTTTCGTTTTGGTCTGCGCACGACGCACACTTGAGCACCCCGTTGTTTGGGAGTGTCGAGACCACACTATGAGTTGGATTTCAGTCGCTCCGAGCTCCTGATGTCATGTCGCGAGTATGTGCCGCCTACTGCTGTTGCGGGGCGACGTCGGCATGCGTCTCGCGCCTGTCAGCGTAACGTTTGGCATAATAGTCTTGTGCTTAAGCGAGCGCCACGGCCGCATCGTCGCAAAGGCGCGGCAATCGAGATGTCTCTTGCCAGGGATGGCCTCGCGAGTCCCGTCTGGTATTACCGCGCATACGTCTTCGCCCGAACATGAGACTGTCCTTGCAGCCATAGCATCAGGTCACCCACGCCGGCTGTCGCGTTGGATACAACTTGAAGCTTCAATCGCAGTATCGGGACCGATCGACTCAATGTCGACATCATCAAAAGCTACGAATGATTCGCGCGCGGTAGTGAGTCTGCGTAATTGCGCAGCCGATGATGGGCAGGCTGAATCTATGAAGTCTCTTCGCGTACTTTCGATTGCCTCCGAAATATATCCCCTGATCAAGACTGGTGAACTTGCCGACGTTACCGGCGCGCTACCGATCGCCCTGAAGGCGGAGGGCATCGAAGTCCGCACCCTCGTGCCGGGATATCCCAGCGTTTTGGATTCGCTCGGCGCCGTGGAAGGCGTGCTTCACCTGCCGCTTTTTTACGGTGCAGACGCGCGGCTTCTCTGGGCGACGTCCTGTGAACTCAGCCTTTTTGTTCTCGATGCGCCGCACCTGTTCGCGCGAGCCGGAAACCCTTATCTGAGGCCTGACGGCGGTGAGTGGCCTGACAATGCATTGCGATTTGCAGCGTTGGCACGAATCGCCGCCGATATTGGTCTTGGAGCCGTTTCCTCCTTCGTGCCTGATATCGTCCACGCCCACGACTGGCAGGCCGCTCTTGCCTTGGCGTATTTGCACTACAGTAACCGACGACGTCCGGCCACGGTGCTGACGGTTCACAACATTGCCTATCAAGGGGTGTTTCCGCGGGAGATGCTTGCTGCGATCGGCTTGCCCGCTGAGTCGTTCGCGATGCACGGAGTCGAATATTATGGAAAGATCGGCTTCTTGAAGGCTGGGCTGTATTTTGCCGACCGCATCACGACGGTCTCGCCGACCTATGCCAGGGAGATCCTGAGCGACGAGGGGGGGATGGGGCTTGGCGGCCTCCTGCGCGAACGGTCCTGTGACCTCAGCGGGATCCTCAACGGAGTTGATACTTCGGTGTGGGATCCTTCAACAGACCCTCACATTCCCGGCTGCTTCTATCCGGACGTTCCGGGTGGTTTCGAATCGGACGTTCTGAAGAACCGGGCGACCAACAAGGCTGCCTTGCAGCAGCGGCTTGGTCTGCAGCGCGCGCCCGATGCGTTTACGCTCGGCGTTGTCGGTCGCCTGTCCGGACAGACGGGGCTGGAGCTTCTTCTCGAAATTCTCCCAACAATCCTGAGCGAAGGAATGCAGTTAGCGGTGATGGCGAGCGGAGATCGCCGTCTGCAGTATCGTTACCTTGCGGCAGCACAAGCCAATCCGGATCGGGTGAGCGTGACGATCGGACATGATGAAGGTTTGGGCCATCTGATTCAGGCCGGTGCCGATGCGCTTGTGGTGCCGTCATTGTTCGAGCCGTGCGGCCTGATGCAGCTTTGTGCCTTGAGATATGGCACGGTTCCCATCGTGTCCCGTGTCGGCGGCCTGGAAGATTCGGTTGTCGATGCTGAGGGCCTGGCGGTTACCGGCGGCAAACAAACCGGGTTCAAGTTTGGACCCGTCACCGCCGAAAATCTTGTCGGGGTCCTTCAACGGGCTAACGCCACGTTTCACGATGTTGCTGTCTGGCGACGGATTCAGCGCAACGGCATGTCGACCGACGTGTCGTGGCGCAATCCAGCGCGTCACTATGCCAGCCTTTACAGCCGGTTGGTTGAATTACCTCAGCAAAAGGTTGCCTAGAGCGTTTTCGAGCGAAGTGGGCACCGGTTCGCGTGAAGAAAACGCGTCAAAACAAGAATCCCTGCCGAACGCGCATTGAGGCAACACGGATATTGCCGTGGCGTTGCGGTTCGCTTCGCGTATCGGCTCCGTCAAACGGTTTTCAGAGCGCGCGCGCCGCAAATCGAGAAAGTTCTCGAGAGGATGGTTAATGCCAAATGCGGACGCGCATGTTGGCCGTCTGGTCTGCTTGAAACGCTCGTGTTTGCTGCGAGTTAGATCAATCGTCGCGGCGTGTTCGTCGCAAGGTCTCAAGTCGACTTTATCGTCCGCCGAGCGAAGCCGCGCCTGTTAACGTGGTTGCTTGTGCAACATGTCGTACTTTGGCCGAACTTTTTCTGCCAATGCAACGTCGACCAGCGCGCGCTTCCCGGAGTTTGTAATGAACAGTATCGCTACTGTCCACGCGCCCGCGCGCGTCCGACTGACACTGCTCTTCGCGGGCATTGTCGCATTGCTCGGATCGTGCGTGGTCACAGCACCTGCGCAAGCCGGCTATTATGAGGGTTACGGTTACAATCCCTGTTCCTACCGCTGCGGCTACCCCGCCTACCACTACTACCCGCGCTACCGGTACCACTCAGGATGTTATTCGTGCGGACGGCACCTGATCTATGAGCGTCGCTACGTCGAACGCGAATATGTCGAACGGCGCTACGGCTACGGGGGTTACCGCCGTCACTACGGTTATAATCCGTACTACCGCAGCCACTATGGCTATTACCCGTATGGAGGTTATCGGCCCTCTGGCTATGGTTATGGCCAAGGCTCTGGCTATGGTTATGGCCAAGGCTCTGGCTATGGTTATGGCGGTGTCGGGCGTCGCTGGCCGGTGCCGCCTCTCGATGGTGACGGGCCGTACGCGGAAGGATATGAGGATCCACCACGGCCGCCAGCGCCAATTTGGGACGGGCGCGAATACTAAGTCGTTCCCGACGATTGGAGGAGCGCTCCATTGGAGCGCAGCCAATCTCGGCCACGCGATTCAACATCGCGGGCACCGCTAGCTCATACAGAGAAGCAGACACGAACATGAACGCCGCCGCACGATCCGTCGGCGATGCCAGCGTTGAGAGTGCTCGGATCTCTCAATCTCCGAACGCGGTGCCTGCGAGCATGATGTAGGCGCCGATCGCAAACCAGAAGGCGTAGTTGCTCACGATCGGTATCTCGATGAACACGCTTAGAACCGCAAGGATCACGACAATGAGCGAAGCAACAAACCCGAAGTTCACTGCGCATATCTCCCGCGCTACGACCAAACGCTCAAAATCTTGTCCATACGATCACATGACTGCGTGCTCGTCGCGAGGTCATGGCCACAGCGCCTGACATTCGCGGTGCGAGTACTCTTCTGGAATGCTGCGGAATGCTGCCTTTAGCCCCGACGCCCGCCACAAGCCTCTGCCAACTGCGGTAAGCCCGATTCAAGAATTTTTCAGGGCGTCAGTTGGAGTGTTTCAAGGCCGACTTTGGTTTCGCGAAGGGCGAAGGCCGGAAAGAGAAGTGCGTGAGAGCGTTCGCGGTCGTTGGATGAAGAGCCGGCAACCGCAATCGATAGAAGTCGTCATGTGATCGTCATGTAAATGGAGAGTTTCCAATGCTCGTGACCGAAGAAGACGCAGTGATGAAGAAATGGTGCCCGATGATCCGCCTTCGTTGGGAAGAAAGGCCATTTGCGTTCAATCGCTCCAATCCGGGCCCCAAAGGTCGCTTCAAGAACATGCTGTATCGAATGTTTTTCCCACGCCTGCATCACCAGATGAGGGGACATTTCTTTCGATGCCAGGGAGGGGGTTGCATGATGTGGCGTTGGGAGACCAACGCTCCGCGACCAACAGAACCGCGCAAGGGGTATTGTGGCTTGGCAGGAACGCCTTTCACACTCACTGCGCAGTGATGGCTCCATGCATGGCGCTCATCCATTGTGCGCAATGAGCAATTTCTGAGCAACGCCTGTCGCTAATTGCCGGTCATGCAAGCAGTTTGCGGTAGCTCTTCCGGCTGACCATCGTCTGCCCGGATTCCACCCGCACTTCGGTCAAGAAAGTACCGCGAAACATCCCCGAATCACCTGCCTTTATCCACAAGAAAGAATCGTTGGAGTTCGTCATGCGTGGCCATGCGATTATCCTGCTTGCAACGCTTGCATGCTTTGTCTGCAGCGAAAGCGCCGAGGCAAAACTCGACATACTTGTCGACAAAGCGACGCAACGCATGCTCGTTATTCAGGATGGGTACATTCGGTATACGTGGCCTGTCTCCACCGGCCGCGATAACATGGCAACCCCGAATGGGGTCTATGCTCCGCAGCGATTGGAGCGCAGTTGGTTCTCCACCGCGTACTACAACTCGCCGATGCCATTTTCGATATTCTTCCACAACGGCTATGCAATCCACGGTAGCTACGCGATCGATCAACTTGGTGGACCAGCGTCGCATGGATGCGTACGGCTTCATCCCCATCATGCGGCAATACTCTTCGACCTGGTGCAACAGGAAGGTCCGAGCAATACCGCCATCGAAATAACGGACGATGGACGTCCCCAAGAGCGACCGGCGCCCGGGCGTGAAGTCGCAGGCGAACCAGCGCGTGACATCGCTCTGGTGCCGCCGCGTGACGTTGGTGTGGGACCGGGCGAGATCCCGCCCGTGCCGAAGATCGTTCGCTATCGGGAAAATGGTGACATGCCCGAGCCGCTCGCGGCACAGCGCGCCAATCGGCCAATTCCCGCGAGGAATGCTTTACCGCCGCTGCGGCCTGTGCAAGCCAGCCACCGTATTCTGGCCGATGTCAGGCCGTCTCCAAATTTGCCGCGCGCACCTGCCGAGGCCGGCGCCGCCAATACGGCAAACGGCTCTGCGCGGCCGCCAGGCGAACTTTCCAGACCCAGGACTGTTGAAGGATCAAAGGTTGCTGTAGGGCCGAAGGCCGTGGACGGATCAAAGGTTGCCGAAGGATCGTCTCCAGAACCGGTGCAGCCGGCTCCATCATCTTCCACCAGCTTCAAGATGCTGCCCGCCTCCTGCTGGTCCGGTGGCGCTTCGCGATGGCAGTGGTGGTCATCGAACCAGGGAAATCCGTGCAAGTAATCTCGCCGGTGCATGGCGTCGACGGCGCTTCGATCGCGGCGTTTCGATGGTGACCCGACGTCCTAAAGCGCGATGCGATTAGGTTGAACCGTCATCGCGCTTTAGCTTCTTGTTTGGGCATGATCTCCGCACAAACGCTTCGCGTTTGTCGCGAGGGAAAACCGCCTCACACTTTGCGCTAACGCGGCCCTACGGGTCCGGATCATGCCCTAGTTGATGACGGATTTGCGTCGCTCGCTGTGCACGGCCACCGGCTCGTGGAAGCCACGCAGCATCAAATGGTCGGCACGCACCTCGATGCTTTCGAGCCGGTCGAGAAAGCTCATGCCAAGCAAATTGGTCGTCATCTGCCCGTGTGGCACCACCAGCGCCGACACCGAGCGCTCCTCCAGCTTGCCGATCGCCATTCGATCGAGCCAGATTCGCGCTGCCTTGGTGCGCCCGCCCGCGGTTTGAACGTCGACATTATATTCGAGCAGTTCCAGCGGGAGGCCAATGGCCTTCGCAGTTTCGTAGGTCAGGACGATCGAGGTCGCGCCGGTATCGACCACCATCGCGGTACCGACGCCGTTGATTCTTGCCTGCACGGCGAACTCGCCATTCGAGCCGCGAGGGATCTGCACGGCGTAGGCTGACTCGCGCTGCCGCCCAAAATCCGGAACGGCGCCGCTGGCTAGCGCCGACCGCGGCAGATCCTTGTAGTTGACAATCGCATTCGCCGTTAAGGCTACGAGGAACAGGAAAATCATCAGGCGCCTCATGGTTCGCCCCCCGCGACGGCGCGGCGCTGCCTCACTCGCGGTCGGGATCCGTCGGGATCGATTACGCTGCCTACGAAACACGGCGTCTCCGAGTTTGTGTTGGAATCGTGGGGATTGCTTGTGGCGGCAGCGCAGGCGCCAGGTCTGAGTTCCGGGCCTGCGTTCGGGTTCGGCTTGTGGCGCGGCCGGCTCTTCTGGCCGGTCGAGGCAGATTGGCACTTTCCGGCGGTAACGGCGGCGCCTCTTCAGCGACCGACGCAAGCGCCGATATCACGCGCTTCCCGCCGGCAGGACGATGATCGTCCTTGGCGTCAAAGCGCAGCCTTGATTCAGCGTGCCGCCGCGCACCGCCATCAGGCTAACGGCCCGCAGTTTGCGGGCCGTTTTGGATTGCCTATCTGTGGCGCCAAATCCTTAAGAGCTGCCTTAAAAAACCAAGAAATCCGGATCAACGCGAGGAACACGCGACGAAGTAACCCCAGGCAAATCGGGGCCACCGAGCGAAATCGCGCGCTCCTCCGCGTGAGGGATGCGGCAGGCTACGATCTAAACCGGCCGACTTTTGCCCAGCGCGCTTTTCGCGCGACAGCCATGCATTCACGTATCCTCGTCTTGACGCATCCCAAGCGCGAGGCGACACTTCGCGCCAACAACAACAGTTCGTCGACATAAGGTACGGTTCCTTTCTGGGAGGAAGACCATGTCCAAAGGCGGCACGCGCGAAAGCGCGCCCGACGCATCGCGTCGAAATTTCCTCAAGGGGGCAACGATCGCAGGCGCCGCCGCGCTGAGCACCCCGGTTTCCGCCAACACGCCGATATCAGGCGTTCCCGAGG
>Ga0210406_10008014_pt1 | contig 10634 bp, 9 predicted proteins | sample IncBWC30MmetaG_FD_155454 | JGI IMG/M metagenome (GOLD analysis project Ga0210406, IMG submission 155454) | Forest soil microbial communities from Barre Woods Harvard Forest LTER site, Petersham, Massachusetts, United States - Inc-BW-C-30-M | ecosystem: Environmental > Terrestrial > Soil >... | reverse complement strand
GCAGTAGCGAACGGCGGAGCGCCTGCAGATCACGAGGATTCAATGGGATCGACAAGGGATCTATTTTAGCCGGTGGTGTGCTGCAGCTGCGCGGCGTGAGAGTTCCTTATTGATACGCGCGCGGGGCTTGCGCCCCGCGCTACAAAGGCGTGGCCGTCGCTGCGCGACTGGCACTAATGTCGCACGAAGAACTGCTCCTTATCCACATTTGCTGGCACCGCGACGTCGAAGAATCCCACCATCATCTCTTCATAAGTCTGACCGCCCCACATCACGGTCTTGTTGGGATCGGGATTGTGCGGGTTGTACTCGGAGTTGTCGTACCACGCGACGGCCTGCAGGCGCGTACCGGCCTTGAGGAAGCGCGGCTCGGCCAGTCGATAACTGAGCTGCCAGTGAAAGTGATACTTCACACGCAGCAGGGTTTCGGCGCTCCCGTCCGCATGAAGGATGTTGTACTCGAAGCGCTTGCCGCGCAGATGCATGTGCGGAAAGAAGCTGAGCAATGTCGCGTCGTTGGGCAGCGTGCCTGACACTTCGACTCGATAGTCGTCGGTGCGCGGAGGAATGACGAACGTATGGTTGGCGAGTTGTAGCGTGAGCACCCGCTGTTTGGGCGGTTGCTTCGAGAACACCATGCCGACGCTGGTCTGGTCCGTGCCCGCCGTGCCGTTAGCGGTGTAGTGCAACTGGAAGACGAGGTCAGAGCCGGCGGGAATGAACTTCGCTACGCCATCAGGCCAGCGATCAGGCTCGCTGCCCGGGGCGTAAACAAGCAGCATGTCAGTCGTGGTCTCGTGCGCCTCGGCGCGCAATTTCGGGTCGGAGAAACTCGACGGCGTAAACGGCACTCCGACGGGCGCGGACTGCAGCCACTTGGAATCTGGCGGTCGCACGTAAACCACGGCGTGATGGACGTACTGCGGACTCGACGGCCGAATCTGGACGAACTGCACCCACTTGTCCTCGGTGAAACCGGTGGGCACGATCTCGTAGGTGTATTCCACATCACCGTGCGCGGGGATCGAGACCGGTACGGGCATCTGTACAACCGTTTGTGGCTGCGGAATGTTCCAGATTCCCGCCCACGGTTTTGGTGGCGGAGCGTCGTTGGCAGAGCCTTCGGGCGCTCCGCCATCGGCCCATGCGGATATCAGTTCGATTTGCCGCGGTGTGAGGGAAGGATCGTTGGAGAACTTACCGTAGCGGGGATCGGCGAACCACGGCGGCATCTGCTTCGACACCACGGCCTGCCCGATCGCCGCACGTGAGTTCCTGGCGTTCGCGTAGGTAACCAGTGGCATGGGGGCGATTCCGCCCGGGCGATGACACACCTGACAGTGGTCTTGCAGGATGGGCAGAATGTCTTTGTAGAAAGTCGGCTTCGGCTCCGCCTTTGGCGGCATATTCTGGGCCAGCGAACACGCTGGAAGAAACGATACAACGGCAACTGCGAACAGAGCGCTGCGAAAGAGGCTCCCGCTAGTGCGAAGGCGCGGCAATTGTTTCCAAGCTCTAGTTCGGCTGATTGTGTTCCGGCAACTCTTCTTCCTGAGCCGCATGGCGGCGCAACAGTTGCGCGAGGTTCTGCGAAAAAGCGGAACGCGGCAATACCATGTCGCAACCGGCCTCAGTGGCCTTCATCTTCAGCTCGCCCTGCACGTGGGAGACGAAGCCGATGATGTTGGTTTCCTTTTTCAGCTTGTTCTTCAGTTTTGGAATCATGGTGAGTGGCTTGGCGCCGGTATTGTTGAGGTCAACGATGATCAACGTCGGCTTGCCGTTGCCGTTCTGCCCCATGCGGTCGTAGACGTCCTTGTCGGTCTTGACGAATTCGACCTTGATATTCATCTTGCGCGCCGTTTCCTGGATCTTGGCGAGGAAGAACAGGTCGTCGACAAACGCATAAATCCGCGCAGGAGCGTCACTGGCAACGGGCAGCGGCTCAGGCTCCGGCGGCATGAACTGCTTGCCGAAGGACTGGTTGTTGCGCCCGTGGTTGGGACTGTGAGTGTTGCCGTCATTGTTGCCCTGTGCGGCGCGATAGCTGTGGTCCATGGGGGCGGAGTAGACTCCGCCAAGGGGTTCGCGCAGGCTTGGGCGGCCGCCGGGCTTGCGTCCCGAAGCACGCTTCTTGCCGAAGCGACGGGAATTCTGGTTGCGGCCCGGGCCTTGCCCCGGGCCCTGCCCCTGTCCCTGGGCCGGTCCCTGACCTTGTCCCTGGGGGCGTCCGTGTTGTGGAGCTGCACCGTGCGCAGCAGGTCCACGGCGGCCGCGCCGCCGTCTGCGTCCCTTCCCTCCGGGCTGACCGCCGGAAGGAGGATTCGATCCTTGATTCATATTGCTCTCTTAGTTATGTTCGTTTTCCCGCGAGTCGCGGGCTCCCACATTTGCAAACCGCGCTTGCTGGCCGTGTGCTCGCGTTCCTGCCTGCGTAATCGGCGCGTCTGCGATTGGAATCGTCTTAGAAATCGAATCAGTTACGTCCGTCTGGCGCCCGGAACCCACGGCGCGAGGAACGCCAGCACGGGAAGTGCGGCGATTGGAGGACGTCCCTATCGTACCTAGCTTTGCTGTTAAAACGCAAGCGGCAAAAGCTGTTAATCGTTTGAGTTCTCTCTTTCGTCACCCGGGAACCCACCCACCGGACGACTTCGAACATCGCAGACACAAACCGGCATGGGGAATCGGCTTGCGATATTAACTACCTCAGGGGCCGGAACAGGCGAAGAAATCTCGCCGCTGAGCACAGACTGCACCAACTCGCTCAATTCTACCAAGGATGTACAGCGAACGGCGAATTGGGGCAGCGAACAGCGTCAATTCAACCTTGCAAGTAACTGGCGCAGCATGTCGAGGGTCTCCCTTACGTCGTCGGCTTCGGCCGCATCGGGCCGCAATTGCAAATAACGTCCCAGATCCTGTGCCGCTCCTAGAAACTGGTCGAGATTGAGACGTACCAGTCCACGCTCGCGCAACAGATCCGGGCTGTGCGGCGGAATCGCCAGCAATAAATCGAGGATCATCAGGCCTTTGGGAAAATTGCGCTGGGTGAAGTAAATCTGGCGCAGGTTATTCAACATGCGCGTCAGGATTTCGCGGTGCGTCACCGGCTGCAGGAACTCGGGCCGCAACTCGATCTCGCCAGAATAGATCTCGTTGAGGCGCTGCTGGCATTCGGCGTTGCCGACAATGCGTCCACGATTGAAGGGGTCGATGATAATCTCGCCCGACATTACGTCGTAGTGCTTCAGCAGGAAGTGTCCGGGCATGCCGGTGCCGGCAATCGGGAAGCCTACGCGGCGAGCGACGTCCATATAAACCACCGAGAGGGTGATCGGAATCCCCAGCTTGCGGTCGAGCACATCATTGAGGAACGAGTTCCGGGCATCGTAATAGTCGTCGTGATTACCGCGCAGCCCCTCTTCGTCGAAGAGCACACGGTTGAGCAGCGCAGTCGCCTCCCTCGCCGTGGGGTTGCTGCGCATGCTCACGCGAACCCGACGGGCAAGGGCGTCCAGGCGTCCCACATAGTGGGAGATATCGAGCCTGGGATACTCGGTGCTGGCAATCGCCAGCGCGGCCGTCGCGATGTCGATGGAAGCGTCCTCCCGAGTCGGTTCCACCAGGGCAGCAAAACCCCGCAGGGCGGATTGGTATGAATCGGGTTCTGCCATCGCGTGCCTGATTGGATGAGGCGACCGCCAACCGCGATTCGCCCAGTTGCATCACTGGCGGAACATGTTTCGGACGATGAAGAACACATTGGCCGGCCGTTCGGCCAGGCGCCGCATGAAGTATGGATACCATTCCGTACCGAACGGAATGTACACCCGCAGGCCGTAACCCTCGCGCACCAGCTTTTGCTGCAAGTCGCGGCGCACGCCGTGCAGCATCTGGAACTCATAGGCCGTCGGAGGAATGTTCTCGGCGCGCGCGAACTGTTTCATCTCCTCGATGATTTTTTCGTCGTGCGTGGCAAGCCCATGATAGACGCCGCTCTTCAGCAGCGTCTTCGCCAGCTTGATGTAGTTGGCGTCCACGTCGGCCTTCTTGGGAAAGGCGATCTCCGGCGGCTCCTTGTAGGCGCCCTTGCACAGCCGGATGCGGATGTGCTCGGAGAGTAGCTGGTTGACGTCGTCTTCGCTACGATACAGGTAGGTCTGGATGACCGTACCGACCTTGCCGGCATGTCCCGGCTGACGATGCAGTTGGCGGACGAAGTCGAGCGTGCGCTGAGTGTAGGGCGAGCCCTCCATGTCGACGCGCACGAAGTTGTTGATCTGCACCGCGTGGCCGACAAGTTCGGTCACCAGAGTAAATGCCAGGTCTTCGCTCACGTCGAATCCCATGTGCGTAAGCTTCAGGCTGATGTTGGCATTCAGCTTGCGCGTGGAGATTTCGTCTAGCATCTGGTGATAAAGCTCGGCACTTTGCTTGGCCTCATCGGCGTTGGTGACGTTCTCGCCCAGGTTGTCGATGCTGACGCTGGCTCCGGACTGGTTGACCTTCTCGGTAACGCGAATCACGTCGCCCAGTTGTGTCCCGGCGACAAAACGGCTGGAGAAGCGCAGTCCGAGGGCCGAGTTCTCGGCAAAATGGCGCATGGACTGGTTCTCGGAGAGTTCGATGAACAAGGTTCTCAGCATGCAGCCTCCGCGGGGCGGAACGGCAGAGGCTTTGCCCTGGAAAGATTAAGAGTATGGCGCATAAGAATGTCGGGGACAGCTGACTAAACTTACGATGATAGCGCCCGGCCACGTATAGGGACAAACAATTGCCGAAATGGGCTCAATCCGTGACGCGTCTCAGCAACGTTGCGGTTCCGACCCGGTTTCTTGGTAGGATGTCTGAGCCCCAATGAACTGAAACGGAGGCTTCATGAACTCAGTGGCGCGGCGCGTTGGCGCGGTCGTGTTCGCAGTACTTCCGCTGGCGGCATTGATGAGTACGCTCTCCTGCAAGCGGAGCAATTCAGCTGATGAGGAAATCTCGCACAGGGATGACTATCAGCAAGCCTACGTTTACGCCTTCCCGATGATCGCCGCCTACAAGGCGATGTATCAGTTCAGTGTCGACAAGACCAACTCGCAATATAAGGGCCCGTTCAACGTGGTGCATAGTTCGGCGGAGGTCTACACGCCGAAGGACACCGCCATCGTCACGCCTAACAGCGACACGCCTTATTCCATGCTGGAAGCCGATCTTCGCGCCGAACCGATCGTCTTTTGCGTTCCCGATGTGCCCAAGAACCGCTACTACTCCGTGCAGTTGACCGACATGTACACCTTCAACTACGGCTATGTCGGCTCCCGCTCCACCGGCAACGATGCCGGCTGCTATATGGTCGCCGGCCCTGGTTGGAAAGGTGAGACGCCGAAAGGCATTCGCGGGGTCTTCCAGTCCGAGACGCAGTTCAGCCTGCTCATCTATCGCACCCAGCTTTTCAACCCTGCGGATATCGACAACGTCAGGAAGATTCAGGCAGGCTACACTGCGCAGCCGCTGTCAGCGTATCTTCACCAACCGGCCCCTCCTCCGCCGCCGTCCGTCGATTTTCCCAAGTTCACCGAAGACGCATTTAAGACCGACTTCCCGAAATACCTGAACTTCCTGCTCCAGTTTTGTCCCGAGGTGCCCGCTGAAGCTACGGTCCGCCTGCTCTTCGCCCCCATCGGCATCGGCCCCGGCAAACCCTTCGACTTGGCTTCGTTGTCCGACACCCAGAAAGTTGAAATCGACAAGGCGGTAAAAGACGGATACGACGCCATCCAGCAGCGCCGCGAAAACATCGGCAGAAACGTTAACGGCTGGAGGGTTGCCGCGCCCTTTGGTGACCGCGACTTCTATCGCGGTGATTTTCGTCTCCGTGCCGCGGCCGCTATGGCCGGCATCTTCGGCAACAACTCCGATGAGGCCATGTACCCAACCACGTCGTCGGATGCCATCGGAATTCCGCTCGATGGCAGCAAGCGCAACTACACGCTTACGTTTGGCGCCAACAAATTTCCTCCCGTCAACGCCTTCTGGTCGGTCACAATGTACGACGGCAAAACGCAACTGCTAATCGACAACCCTCTCAATCGGTACCTCATCAACTCGCAGATGTTGCCGGGCTTGAAGAAGAATCCGGACGGCTCGTTGACGATCTACATCCAGAAAGACCCTCCGTCTGGCGACAAGAAGGCGAATTGGCTTCCCGCCCCCAATGGTCCCATCTATCTGGTGATGCGACTGTACTGGCCGCGCAAGCCCCCTGCGCCATCCATCCTGCCGGTCGGAACAGGAACGTGGGAGCCACCAGCCCTAGTGGGCCAATAGTTACGAGGTTCTGGGTTGAAAGTGATCGTCCCAATCTTTAACGCTCGTCGCTTGGTGGCGAGCTGTTGAAAGCGATTGCCTTCGCCTCCCAATCGTGAGCGCCCGCTTGTAGAGCCAGTCCCGCTAGAGGGGTTCGGCAGCTTGGCGATTCCAGATCCCTGTGACGCCCATCTGAGTCTGGAATCAGGCAAGCTCTGCTCCTGGCTTCTGTCTTACTTGCAAATCGTACCCAACCTAATCTCCGTCCGAAATCGTTCACACAATGTGACTTTCTTTGTGGAACCCCACCTGGCCCAAGGACTGATTATACTAGTGGGTGTCTATGCGGGTTACAGCGTTTATATCCGTGATCGTCTGAATCGCGCCGGGATCACTTTCATCTCACAGTCTGGGGAAGGAAAGAGAGCCCGCTTTTTGCAGGAACAAGTGCCAATGGGGCGCAGTCAACGGGCCAGGGTTGCAATAGTCTTGTGCGTCGCGGTGATCGTAACTGTGATTACGTTGCGCGCCGCTGAGCCAAACTCCGAGACTGATCGCATGACCACGCTGGAACGCGTCGCGCAGCCCGGCTGGTGGCCCACTAAGCTTCTGCCGACACGCAAGGACTTCGTCGGTTCTGAGGCTTGCGCGCCGTGTCATGCCTCAGTGGTAGCTTCAGCGAGGAACAGCGAGATGGCCAAGGCGCTGCTACGTCCGGAAGACGCGACGGTGCTTCAAGCCCACGCCGGCCAGAGCTTTCAAATTGACTCTTATCGGTACAAATTGGAACACACTCCGCAGGGCTACGCATTTTCTGTAGGCACAGGTCCAAATGCCATCCGCCAACCAATCACATGGGCCTTTGGTGACGGGACTCTCAGCCAGGTTTACATGACGGACGATCATGGCACTTGGGTCGAAAGTCACTTCAGCTACTACGGAGGAACGAAGCAATTCGATCGCACGACCAATCAGCCGCGGCAGGCCAACTCGCTCGAAACCGCCGTGGGACGCAGCCTGCCGTCGACAGAGATCCGAAAGTGTTTTGCCTGTCACGCCACTGCTGTCACTGCGGGAGGCGGATTCGATGACGTGATTCCGGGCGTGTCATGCGAGGCCTGTCACGGTCCGGGAGCCGACCACGTAGCTGCCATGAAATCCCACGTCGAGGGTGGCGATGGACTCATCATGAATCCGAAGCGGCTGGACCGCACGGCGTCGGTGGATTTTTGCGGTGCTTGCCATATGACCTGGGTGGACGTCCAACTCGGCGACGCCATCGGATCAGCGACGGTGCGGTTCCCTGCTTATCGACTGGAGAACAGCGAGTGCTGGGCCAAGGGCGATGCGCGCATCACTTGCGCGGGCTGCCACGATCCGCACCAGCCCCTGGCGCGCAGCGCGGCTTACTACGACCAGAAATGCCTGGCCTGCCACCTTTCTTCCACCGCCGCGGTGGCTACTAAACAGCATCCGGGAAAGGCGTGCCCGAAGGCGGACCACGATTGCGCCAGTTGTCACATGCCCAAGCAGGAGTTCGCTGACACACATCACTCGTTCACCGATCACGACATACGAATCGTTCGCCAGGGCGAACCGGTGTCGGACTGATGGGATATCGCCAAGAAGTGCGTATATGAGTCGACGACGGTTGACACTTGCGGGATCCGCGCTCGTTCTGCTCCTGGGCTTGACGGCGGGTGACTTGCCCATGCGCGGTGCGCCGGCGGTGAAGACTGCCGCCGACCAGTTCAAGAACATCCAGGTGCTCAAGAACATTCCCGCCGAAGAATTGATCCCGACCATGCAGTTCGTCGGTGCCTCGCTTGGCGTCGAGTGCGAGTTCTGCCACGTCGAGCATGAGATGGACAAGGACGACAAGAAGCCCAAGCAGACCGCGCGAGAAATGATGCGGATGATGCTCACGATCAACCAGAACAACTTCTCCGGCAAGCGCGAGGTCACCTGCAACACCTGCCATCGCGGAAACATTCAGCCGCAGGCGGTCCCCGCCATCGCAAACGGCACATCGAAGCCTGCCCCAACGGATAATGATCCTGACAGTGCAGCTGACCTTGCCGGTTGGCCTTCTGGAAACTCGGTGATGGCGAAATATCTCGAGGCCCTTGGCGGTAAACCCGCGCTCGAAAAAGTCGCAACCCGAGTGGAAAAGGGAAACACGTTGCTGGCCGGAGGACGAACAATCCCCATCGAAATTCTGGCCAAGTCTCCCGACGCCCGCGTTTCGGTGATGCACGCTGCCACCGGCGACAGCGTTACGGCCTACAACGGACACTCGGGCTGGCTCACTGCTCCCGGACGGCCGTTGCGGAAGATGTCGGCCGCCGACCAGTATGCCGCACGGCTCGATGCGATCGCGATGTTCCCTGCCAAACTGGCGTCGATATTCGATGAACTCAAACTGCAACCGCACTCTGAAACCATAGATGGCCGAGCTGCCACAGTGGTTTGGGGCCTGAACAAAGGACAGCCGCCGGTGCGCCTGTATTTCGACCCGCAGTCGGGGCTGCTGCTGCGCATGCTGCACTACACCGACACCGCCCTCGGCTTCAATCCCGTTCAGGTCGACTATGCGGAATATCGCGAGGTCGGTGGCGTGAAGACGCCCTATCGATGGACTATCGCAAGACCCAGCGGTGCATTCACCATTCAACTCGACGAAGTGATCAACAACGCACCCATCGACGCCGCGAAATTCGTGGAGCCGCCGCCGTCCCCCGACGACAACGCCAAGAACGTTTCTGCTCATTGATCGCGGAGCCGGTTTTGGCTGTAAGCTTTCCTGCGTGATCGAAGTTCGTAAACTCGCCGCCATCGATCTGCACTTTCTCGGACCCAAGATCATACTGGCCGAATTTGGATTGGGTGTGCCGATCATGTTGGCGCTCGGCGTCCTCAGCCTGCGTGTCGGCCTGTTTCGGACGCACGCTACCTGGCAGATTGGGTTAGGCGCATACCTGGTGTTGATGGGAATCAACTACATCCCGATGCTGTGGAACGCGATCGACCTCACTCGACATGGTAGCGCTACGGCGGAACTCGGAGACGAGCTACGCGACCAGGGCCCGGCGATGCGCAAGTACAGGAGGCAATCGCTCTGGTTGCTGGTACCGCTGGCAGTGCCGGTCGCAGTGATAATGACGCGGAGAAGCGCTGGGCCGACGCGTTGAAGCCCGTTCGTCCTCGCGACTCAAGCAACGACGTTCAGCCAGCCGGCCGGATGTTCTGATTCACTCGAAAAAAATTGTTCGGGTCGTACCTTTTCTTGATCACCGCCAGGCGCTGATAGTTGTCGCGGTAGCTCGCTTGGATGCGCTCCTGTCCCTCGTCCATCATGAAGTTCAGATACGCTCCGCCCGCTGAAAACGGATGCAGCGCGTCCCAATACTCCTTGCACCAGTTCGTGATTTTTTCCGCGTTGGCCGGATCGGGGTCGACGCCCACAATCACCTCGGCGAAGAGTGCTTCGCGAAAACTGTAGGCCGTTTCGTTCTTCCCCACCCGCTGGGCCGCCCCGTTGACGGGATACAGATGCATCGTCGACAGCATCGTCGGCACCTCAGATCCGTGCCTGACGTGCTGCGCAATCGCTTCCTCGCTCAAGTCGGTGAAGTTATCCGCGCGCCAGTACCACTGCAGGCCGGTAACGAACAGCCCGTCGAACATGCTCTGCACTACCGGAAATGGTGCCGGGCCGACGTGGTCCAGCAAAGGCGTGCCGACCGACCGCATGGACTTAGTGGCCGCATCGGTTTGCTCGGCCGACGCTGTACAACACCACACGATGGCGCAGACTTTCTTCATATGGAGATGCTCAGGAAACATCGGGGCCGGTGGCACGACCAGGAAGGCGAAAAATCCACTCACGTCCTCGGGAGCCTGCTTGATGAACTCGCGATAGGCGCGTAGAACTTCGCCGGATTGCTCGAGTGGCCAGAAGGTCGGACCGAATTGAACCATGTCGACGGGTTGCATCCGAAATTCGAAAGATGTGATCACTCCGAAGTTCCCACCCCCCCCCGCACGGCCCAAAAAAGATCGGGGTTGTTCTTGCTGTCGCTGGTCACGAAGCTGCCATCGGCAAGGACCATGTCCACGGAAAGCAGGTTGTCGATGGTCAGGCCGTAACGGCGCGTGAGATAGCCGATACCGCCACCCAGCGTAAGACCCGGGACGCCGGTGGTCGAGATGAAACCGCACGGTACAGCCATTCCGAAGGCATGGGTCGCGTGATCGACGTCGCCCCAAACGCAACCTGGTTCGACGCGCACAGTTTTCTCCGTGGGGTTCACGCGAATGCCTTTCATGCGCGA
>Ga0210406_10008013_pt1 | contig 10634 bp, 9 predicted proteins | sample IncBWC30MmetaG_FD_155454 | JGI IMG/M metagenome (GOLD analysis project Ga0210406, IMG submission 155454) | Forest soil microbial communities from Barre Woods Harvard Forest LTER site, Petersham, Massachusetts, United States - Inc-BW-C-30-M | ecosystem: Environmental > Terrestrial > Soil >... | reverse complement strand
CGTCCGGATCGGCAAGCCATCCGTTCCGGCGCGTTGCCACGCCTGTGAGCCTCCAGCGTACGTCATAGCGGCGGCGAAGTTCCGTCTCCTTCGAGATCAGCAGGCGCAGAAATGCTCTGCCCACATTTCCAAAGCCCACGATGGCGAGGTTATACGACGGAATGTGCGCTCCTCAGCGACGGCTCGGGCTAGCAACAGTTCAGATGCTTCTACAAGAGTTACGGTGCTACTCCGCAGCTTACTTTGCCGCAGCGAGATTGTTGGCCGCGGATGTGATCAAAGCAGCTTCATCACGTAAAACGCCAGCAACCACGACAATTGCTTCATCCGCCTGCTTCCACTGTTTCTGCTCGATGGCTTCGCGCACGGCCGGCATGGTCTTGACCGCGTAGCCGGTGTAGAAACCTGGCGCGTAGAGCTGATGCTTGAACCACGGCCGATTCGGCAAGCCTTGGGAGTTGGTGAGCTTGCGCTCACTCTCTATCAACAGATGGTTTACTTCAGCGAGCGACGCGGAAGCGAGCCGCGCGCCGCCATTGGCGTTGGCTTGGTCGAAGGCCTTGCGGTATTCGGCTGCGCTGCGCGCGACTTCCTCGGACGCGTTTTCAAGTGGGGCAAAGTTTAGATGCGGCGGCACGGCCTCTGCCGGGGGCGCAACTAGCGGGTGCCGCGGATCGTCCGTGGCCTTAAATACGCCCTCCTCGATTTCGCGATTGCGCTCGCGAATGTCATCTCGCGTCTTCTCCGACAGCGCCTTCAGCTCTTTCACGTACGTCTGAACTGTGTCGGCGAAGTCGCCGAATTCAAACGGCAGCAGCTCCGCATCAGCGAGGCGCATTACCGCAGTTCCGCCGGTTTGTGCGAGCGCGCGGCCGTAAACAAAATCCGTGTCGCTGAAATGGGTATACCAATAGAAATCATCGTAGACGGAGTGGTAGATGCCGCCGCCATCTTCCCCGCCGAACCCGATGTTGAGGGAAGCCACGCCATCGTGCTGCAGAAACGCAGTGTAGTCTGACCCTGACCCCAGCGCCGGGATGCGCAGGTCCGAACGTTCGCGGATTTCCTTGCGCTGCTCGGCGGATTTTGCGCCAGCGATTTCGTGCAGGCGGCTGCGTTTCCAAACGGAAAGCTGCGTCTCCGGATCAGCAACATCGCGCGCAACGTCGTTGCTGAATTTCTCAAGCGTATGCGAGCCTTCGACGCCCAAATAACCGCGGCCATTGCTATCCGAGTTGACGTAAGCGACGGCATGCGCGCGCAGCTCGTCGTAATGCTCCTCTGCAAATTCCGTCGAGCCCAGCAGTCCCGGCTCTTCGCCGTCCCACAAGCAGAGAATAATTGTGCGCTTCGGTTTCCATCCCGCCTTAAGGAGTTCGCCGAATGACCGCGCTTCTTCGAGCACCGCGACCGCGCCAGATACCGGATCTTCCGCGCCATTCACCCAAGCATCGTGATGGTTGCCGCGAATCACCCACTCATCCGGAAACGCCGACCCGGGAATTTTCGCGATCGCGTCATACACCGGCTTGATTTGCCAATTCGATTTCACCTTCAAATGAACCTTCGCGGGGCCTGGTCCAACGTGATAGGTAACGCCCAAGCCGCCGCGCCAGCCGTCCGGCGCGACACGCCCTGTCAACGCAGCGAGCAGCGGCTGCGCGTCGCCGTAGGAAATTGGGAGCACGGGGATTTTCGTGATCGTCGGAGCATCCTTTATGTCCAGGCGCTTGGCATCTTTGGTCGCGCCGACTCCCGGCGTCAGCGGATCGCCGGGATAAACCGGGATGTCTGCAACGCTGCCGCGCTGCACACCATCTTTCGGACGCCACGCGCCGCTCGGGAAAGTATCGCCTTGCACGAAGCCGTCTTCGTGCGGGTCGGAATAAATGAGGCACCCTACTGCACCGTGTTCGGCAGCAACTTTAGGCTTGATTCCGCGCCAGGAATGGAAATAGCGCGCGATCACGATGGCGCCTTTTACGGAAACGCCCATGCGTTCCAGTTGCTCGTAGTCTTCCGGAACGCCATAGTTCACATAGACGAGCGGCGCAGTCACGTCGCCGTCAATCGAATACGCGTTGTAGGTAGGCAACTGCTCGTTTTGCTGGTTCGAGGTGAGATCCTGCGGGACCGGCGGCTCCTGCAGCTTGGCCACAAACTTCGGGCCTCCATCCACTAGCTCGACAACGCGCTCTTTCGGCGTGGGGAACAGCACGTCGAACTGCTCGATGTGTGCATCCAAACCAAACTCTTTGAACTTCGCCAGAATCCATTCGGCGTTTTCCTTGTCATACGCGGAGCCGACGTTGTGAGGGCGGGCGGAGAGATGCTGCATATAAGATCGCAGATTTTCCGGGCTGGGAATTGCGCGAAGCTTCTCTTCCCATTGGCGCTCAGCGCGAGAAGACTCCGCCGAATAGCCATACAAGGTTTGTTCGTCAGCGGTGACCTGCATTCCCACCGGCGCAAGCGACACAGCCGCAAACACAACTCCAGCGATGATGCTCCTGCGATTCATCCACCCTCCTCACAGACGGACAGGGTCCGTATTCTGCCTTAAATCGTCTGCATTTTAAAATTAACTGTGAGTGTCGCAGAGCGCCGCGCAGAAGTTCTGTTCGAGAGAGTGTTAGTACTGCGCCTCAAATGAGCGGCTTGGACATCAGAATGTAATGCGAGGGAGCCTTCGTGGCTAAGTCTCCGGGGAATGGCTCTGTGCGAACAAACTCGTATCCAAGCCGGCGATAAAAAGGCAGCAACTGTTCGCCGCGCACGCTGATAACGCGCAAATCCATTACTCGAGAACCCGATCGGCACGCAAAATTCTCCGCAGCGGTCACCAGGTGCCGGCCAAATCCCCTTCCTTGCCGCGCCGGGTGCACGGAGAGAAGACCCAGATAGCTGCGGTCGTCGCGGGTCTCAACGTAAACGCATCCGACCAATCCCCTTGTACTTGGTCCGCCTGAATCTTCGGCAATCAGAAATGTGCCGCTGCCCATGTAGGTGCGCACGCCCAAGTCATCCACGCGATCACCGTCGAATACCATCTGCTCAACAACGAAAGCCGCATTGATCAGGCGTGTTAGCTCTTCGACGTCGCTGTCGGAGGCCTGCCGAATACGGATATCTCCAGAGTGCGAAGCCGTGCTTGCCTTGTGCGTCATGGACGATGGAGGTTCATTCTGCCGATTGGGGAACGCTACCGCAAGCTGGTTCCAAGGACAGGCACGAGGCACTTAGCCTATAGATTTATTCACCGAACCGCGTTAACCGCCCGTCCCATTTAGCCTTCGACAAAGTGGCAGGAATGCGTTTTCAGCACGAGCCACACCTTTTTTCCTACGCCGAGTTCCAGGGCACGTTCTGCGCCAGGCGTCACATGAACCGTAAAAACGACACCACAATCCACGCGCGCAATCACCAACGTGCCACGGTGCTCTATCGAGGCGATTGATCCTTCGAGGACATTGCGCGCGCTCAACGCTCTCGGCGGCTCAGTGGCTAATAGAATGTCTCCGGCCCGGATGGCTACGCGCACGCGATCTCCGGGGGCAGCGTGTCCAAGCGGCACTTCGATTTCGCAGGCGGCATCTACAAGACGCACGCGCATGACCCCATCCGGTTCGCGCAAATCCAATACTGTGCCGCTGAGCAAATTCTCAAATCCCGCCGCTTGCGCCAGCCAGCGGCGGCGCGGCGCGTCCAGAACTTCGCGGGGAGTTCCCTCGCTCACGATTTTGCCGTGCTCCAGTGCGATTACGCGTTCGCCGAGCGCGTCTACTTCTTCACGGCTGTGCGTTACGTACAAGATGGGAATTTTGTGGGCCGCATTCCACGCTCGCAAGTCGTCGATGATAGAGCCCTTTAGCTCAGCATCGAGCCCGGTCAGCGGCTCATCCAGCAGCAAGACGCGAGGCTGGGTCACCAGCGAGCGAGCCAGAGCCACCCTCTGTTGTTCCCCGCCGGAAATCTCACGCGGCTTGCGGTGACGCAATTGTTCCACGCGAAACATTTTCAGGATTTCCGAAACACGTACGTCTCTGGTCTGCTCCGGCTCGTGCACTAAACCATAGGCAAGGTTAGCCTCTACGGTCATATGTGGAAACAGCGCCAAGTTCTGAAACACATACGCGATCTGCCGCGCTTGCGGTGGCACGTTCAACTGTTCTTCAGAATCGAAGATCGCGTTGCCGTCGATTGCAATTCTGCCCTCGTCCGGTTGCGCGAGCCCCGCAACGCAGTCAAGCAACGTCGATTTCCCCGCGCCCGATGGACCGTAAAGGATACTGATCCCGGGAGGCGCCTCCATTTGAACATCGAGCACGAAGAGTGTTGAGGCATCGCCGCGACGTATTTTTCGCACGCGCGCAACTAGCGTTGCGGGGCTCACCGCAATGGCCATGGGGCCCATGCGCGGCGCCCGGCTCGACGATTCACTCCATATACGGCGGAAAGGACGATGAAGGAAATCACGAGCAGCAGTAATGCGGTGCGGTTTGCGCCCGCATAGTCCAGGGACTGTGCGCGATCGTAGATGTCGATCGAAACGGTGCGCGTCACGCCTGCGAGGTTGCCGCCGACCATTAGCACGACACCGAATTCGCCGAGTGTGTGTGCGAAGCTCAGCACCAAGGCTGTGATGATACCCGGCACGGAGAGAGGCAGAATGATGCGGCGAAACGTGCGCATGCTGCCGGCGCCTAAGACCGCTGAGGCGTCGAGCAGCTTGCGATCTACCGTTTCAAACGACGCAACCAGCGGCTGTACGGCAAAAGGCAAGCTGTACAACACCGACGCGATCACCAAACCCGCGAACGTAAACGCCAGTCCGTGCCCAAAAGCTCCATACCATAATTTCCCGAGCGCTCCGCGCGGACCCATGGCCAGCAACATGTAAAACCCTAAGACCGTGGGCGGCAGTACCAGCGGCAAAGCCACTGCTGCTTCCAGTAAAAACTTCCAGCGCCATCGCGAGTAGGCAAGCCAGTATGCGAGCGGGACGCCGATCACAAAGAGAATGGCGGAGACACAAAGGGCCAATCGAATGGAAAGCAGCAAGGCCTCGATATTCATTGTGGTTGCGCGCTTGCCCTGCCCGGAGCCGGAACGCTGAATCCGTGGGACTCGAAAATCTTCCGAGCCTCGGCACTTTTTAGAAATGTCAGAAAGGCTCGCGCACCGTCTTTGTCTTTCGCGCTTTTCAGGATTACAGCGGCCTGCTCAATCGGGGGATGCATATTGGGTGCAATCTCCCAACGCTTGCCTTCTCGCATCGGAGGGGAAATAGCCAGCGACAAGGCCAGAATTCCAGCCTGCGCGTTGCCTGATGCAACGAACTGCGCTGCTTGCGCGATGTTTTCTCCGTAGACGAGCTTGGCGCGAACTTGCTCGTAAATTCCCGCGCTACGCAGCGCAGCTACGGCGGCACGTCCATACGGTGCGTGCTCGGGATTTCCGATGGCAATTTTCTGGATGCTCGGATCAAGGAGCGCCTTCCAGCCAAGCTTAGCCAAATCAATGCGCGTATTGGCCGGCATCCAAATTACGATCCGCCCGAGCGCATATTCATAAAGCGTTCCCGCTTCGGCCAAGCCCGCAGCTTCCAGCTTGCGCTGATACTCGATGTCCGCTGACAAGAAAACATCAAAAGGCGCCCCATTCTGTATTTGCGCGAAGAAATTTCCGCTCGAGCCGTAGCTGACATTCATCTTTCTTGTCGTTTGCTTCTCGTATTGCGTGCCAAGTTCATCCAGCGTGAATTGCAAATCGGCCGCCGCGGCGACCCGAATTTCCTGCGCGGCGCCGGCCGGTCGGAAAACCAACATCGCGGAAAGAAGCATTACGCAGCGGAAAGTGATTCGCACAAGATTGCTCAGAACTTGAACTCTTCGTTGCAGGCGCCTCTCATACACGCAGAATCATCACTTCCGTCGACTTGATCAGTGCTGCCGCGCGCTCCCCGGTTTTGAGCCGCATTTCCTTGGCTGCATCCGCTGTGATAATTGCGGTTATCTGCTGTTCGCCAATTTTCAGTGTGACTTGCGCGAGTAAGCCGCTGTACTTCACGTCCAGGACGCGACCGAAAAGTTGGTTGCGCCCGCTGATTTTGCGGAAATTGCCGCGCCGCGTCTCAATGTCGCCGCGCTCCAGCTTTTTGGGAAATAAACGGTCGATTTCGCTCTCCGGTACTCGATGGTGTCCGCCCGGAGTCTTGGCGGTCTTGAGCTTGCCGCGATAAATCCACTGTTTCAGGGTTGGATAGCTGATGCCCAGGATGTTGGCCGCTTCGCGCGGGGCTAGGAGCTTTTGCAAGGCGCACCTTCCATCCCCTAGCCTAGCGCAATATGAACCGCTAGTTCAATACGCTTTTATACGCTTTTACTGGTTAACTCCGTCTAATTTCGGAGAGGTTTTCCCGTCTTCAACGTATGCGCGATGCGCTCCTGGGTCTTCTTTTCGCCACACAAGGACACGAAAGCTTCGCGCTCCAAATCCAGCACGTATTGCTCACTGACCGTCTGTGGGGCGCTTAAGGGACCGCCGGCCAGAATATTGGCCAGCTTGCGCGCCACGTGCGCGTCGTATTCCGAAGCGTAGCCGCCGCGCATCAGCAGATGAATGCCCATCTTCGCAGTTGCAAGGAATTGTTCGCCGAGCACTTTGATCTGCGTCGACTGCGCGCCTTCTTGCCAGTTTGCCGCGGCTGGCTGATAACCGCCGCGAAAAAGCGCCAGCGCCACCTCCTTGGCGTCGGCGACGAGCCTGTCGCGATTCATGGATATGCCGTCTTCGCGGCGCAGAAAGCTTAGGTCTCGCGATTCCTCCGCGCTGGTGCCCACCTTGGCCATGGCAACAGTTTCGAAGATTGGCCGCAGCACATGAAACAAATCCAAATCCTCTCCGCTCGCGGCCCGTTCGTTGGCGCGAATCAGCATTTCTTTCGAGCCGCCGCCACCCGGAATCAGCCCAACGCCGGTTTCCACTAAGCCGATGTAGGCCTCGGCTGCCGCTTGAATTCGCGCAGCGTGCAAGCTGATCTCGCATCCTCCGCCGAGGGCCATCCCCTGAGGCGCGGCCACCACGGGCTTCGGCGCATATTTCAGGGCTAGATTCACATTCTGAAATTGCTTCACCGCCAGATGAATCTCGTCCCACTCCTGCTCTTGCGCGGCGACCAAGACCAGCATCAAGTTCGCGCCGACGGAAAAATTCACTGCGTCGTTCGCGATCACCATCGCGTCAAAGTCCATGGTCAGCCGCTTGAGGCCCTTGTGCAGCATGGCGATCAAGTCCGCGCCGATCGCGTTCATCTTGGCGTGGAATTCGCAGCACACCACGCCATCGCCGAGGTCGATCAGGCTCGCCCCCGAATTGCGCTCGATTTCGCGGCCCGCATCCTTCAGCGACTTGAGAAGCAGCACGCCGCTAGGTAGATCGACGGCTTTCGCGGAAGTACTTGCAAGATCAAAGACCGTCGTCGCGCCCTTCGCCGACTCATAAAATGCGCTTCTGCTGGTCGCCAGCAGCTTCTCGATCGCGGCGGGCAGGGCACGCCCTTCCTTCCGCACCTGCTCCGCAAATGCCTTCACGCCAATCGCGTCCATGACTTCGAACGGGCCCAGCTCCCAACCGAAGCCCCAGCGCATGGCGCGATCCACGTCCACAACGTTGTCGGAAATCTCCGGCACACGTCGCGCTGCATAAAGGCACATCTCTGAAATCGAGCCCCACAAAAATTGCTGCGCTTTATCGCCCTTTTGTCCCTCCAGAATTGGCTCGAGGAGCGCGCGCAAGCGCTCCCTGGTGTCTTCGATCGTTTTGCCGGTTTCGATGGACGCAAATCGCGCTTTCTGCCGCGGGCGATATTCCATCGTGTGTTCGTCCAGGGTCAGAATTTCTCGTTCGCCGTCGCCCTTCACGCGCCTGTAAAATCCTTGCCCAGTCTTGTCGCCCAGCCAGCCGCGCCGCACCATCTCTTCCACCAGCACCGGGACGCGGTACGTTTCGCGCGACTCGTCGTTCGGCACGGATTCGTAAATGTTTTTCACCACGTGTACCAGCACATCGATTCCGACGATGTCCGCTGTCCGGAAGGTCGCGGACTTTGGCTGCCCAATCGCCGGCCCTGTGCAGGCATCGACTTCGTCCACCGTCATGCCCAATGTGCCCATCAAACGCAACGCGTTCAACATCGAAAACGTCCCAATGCGATTGGCGATAAAGTTTGGCGTATCCTTCGCAATTACCACGCCTTTGCCCAGTCTGCGATCGCAGAAATCGCTAAGAGTCTCAAGCACTTCCGGCGAGGTCTTCGGCCCTGGAATTACCTCCACCAATTTCAGATAGCGCGGCGGGTTGAAAAAGTGAGTGCCGGCCCAATGCTGCTGAAACTCCTCGCTCATTCCTTCCGCAATCAAGTGCACAGGGAGACCGGAAGTGTTGGTAGTCACAATCGCCCCGGGCTTACGATACTGCGCCACGCGCGAAAGCAGCTTGCGTTTAATCTCCAAATTCTCGGCGACAACCTCGATGATCCAGTCGGCTTCCGAGCAGCGGGCGAGGTCATCCTCAAAATTGCCGATGGCCACGCGCTCCGCCAGCGCAGGCGTAAAAAAGGCCGCGGGTTTGGATTTCTTCGCAGCTTCGAGGCCCGCGCGAACAATCTTATTTCGCTCCGCGGCAGTTGCGCCCGGCGGCAAATTCGGCGGGACGATGTCCAACAAAATGCACGGCAGCCCCGCATTCGCAAAATGCGCGCCGATGCGCGAACCCATAGTCCCCGCGCCCAAGACCACAGCCTTTTCAATCCGACGTTTCATGGATGCTCTTTTCAGGTAAACGAGACGGCAGGACAGGTTACAAAACCAGCATTCCCCGGTCAAACCATATGCCGCGAGGCAGCCCAAGTAGCACTAAAATGAGTGCACCAATGCTCGAAGACAAAGTAACCAATGCTCTGGACTGGCTGCGGAACGCGAAAGACAAGTTTCGTTCCTTCGCAACCGGCGACGAGCGCCCGGGATCGGAGCGCCCGCGCGTGGGACTAGCGCTGGCCGGCGGCTTTGCGCGCGGCATAGCGCACGTCGGTGTGATTAAGGCTTTGGTGGATGCGGAAATTCCCATTGATTGTGTTGCGGGCACCAGCGTCGGAGCCTTAATCGGCGCCTGCTTCTGTGCGGGCGTGCCGCTCGACGAAATGCAGCGCATTGCCAGCACCACGAGCTTCGCTGATTTCGGCCGCTGGACTCCCTCTTGGCTCGGGCTAGCTACGAACCAGCGCATGGAGAATTATTTTGCGCGATTCACGCGCGTGAGGACATTCGAAGAGCTCAAGACGCCACTGGCCATCGCCGCCACGGATATCAATGCCGGCGTCTCCGTTTATTACACGAAAGGATTAATAGCACCGGTGCTGCGAGGCTCCTGCGCCTATCCGGGGCTGTTCGTTCCGATTCAATTTGAGGGGCGCACGCTGGTTGATGGATTTTTGACTTCACCCGTTCCCGTGGAAGGCGCCCTGCTGCTTGGCGCGGATGTCATCATTGCGATTTATCTAGAAGCCGGCAATCTGGAAGATCCGCGAACGGTCGCGGATGTGATCAGCCGTTCCTTCAATATTATCCAGCGGCATGGGGATATCGCGTGGCGCCAGCAAGCCGACGTAATCATCGAGCCGGACGTGAAGCCTTTCGTGTGGGACGACTTCACCCGCACGAAGGATCTCGTTGCTGTGGGCGAGGCTGCCGTGAACGCGGCGCTGCCCGAAATCAGAGCGGTTCTGAGCGGCGAGAAGCGCGAGCCGGCGGCGTGACCTTCAATCGAGTTTAGATACTTCCACTTGTACCGGCTCGCCTTCGCCTTTTCCTCGCTGGTTCAGCCAAGCCCCTAGGCTTTCGGCAAAGCGCTCTGGGGTGACCCTAAAACTCACTTCTACAGCGCCGGTTTGTAGCGGCAGCGTATCGTCGAATTCAGCCGAATTCGTGAAATTCCGCATGCAAAATTGGTCCAGCCACTCAAGTGGACAATCACGCCGCTGACCGCGGATCACTAGTTGCACCTTAAACTTTTGCGCGTACATGTCGCCATCATACCGTGCCTCGGGTTGTACACGGCCGAGCGTTATCGGACACGTCATTCTAAGGCTGATATTAATTGTGGAGGGTGGAGCGGCCTGTAAGAATCACAGAGTGATCGAACAGTTGCAAACAGTCGAGCCGGAATCGGCCGTACAGCACGCGGTACCACCGCCAGACAAAAGCGAGTCGCGGTTGGCGCCGCTGGCTTTCGCGGCGACTGTTTTTCTTAGCGCGTTCCTCCTGTTTCAGGTGCAGCTGGTCATTGGTAAATACATCTTGCCTTTGTTTGGAGGCGCTCCATCTGTCTGGAACACCTGCATGTTGTTTTTTCAAGTGCTCCTGCTGGTTGGGTACGCGTATTCCCATCTCCTTGCGAGCCGTTTTGAACTTCGCGCACAGGCCTTGATACACGGGGTTTTTTTGATTTCGGCGCTGGCTTTGCTTGCGCTGGCTTGGATGAAATGGGCCACGCCACTTACTCCCGGTTCGGATTGGAAGCCGCAAGCGGGCGACAATCCAGTTTGGAAGATCCTGCAACTGCTGGCCGTCACGGTG
>Ga0210406_10008012_pt1 | contig 10634 bp, 9 predicted proteins | sample IncBWC30MmetaG_FD_155454 | JGI IMG/M metagenome (GOLD analysis project Ga0210406, IMG submission 155454) | Forest soil microbial communities from Barre Woods Harvard Forest LTER site, Petersham, Massachusetts, United States - Inc-BW-C-30-M | ecosystem: Environmental > Terrestrial > Soil >... | reverse complement strand
GGTGGGCCAATGCATCGTCGCCACTTGGCGCCCTTTCGAATCGACCGTTCTCGAAGTTATTCGCGGCATGGGACTCGAGCTGCAAACTATTTCCAACAAAGACGCGCTGATGGTGCTGCCCTCCGGCATAGACAAGGCGAGTGGTCTGCAGGTCGCGCTAAACGAGCTTGGACTCTCGCCGCACAACACCGTGGGCGTGGGCGATGCGGAGAACGATGACGCGTTTCTCGCCATGTGCGAATGCAGCGTGGCGGTAGCCAACGCGTTGCCGGCTTTGAAAGAGAGCGCCGATCTTGTTACTGTCGGCTCGCATGGCGCCGGCGTGGAAGAACTAATCGTCAAGCTTTTGTCGGAAGATTTGGCAAGCCTGGCGGCACGAGTAAAGCGCCGCTAGATTCGGTGCGGTGAAGTGCCCCAGTCGGAGCACAGTTACTAACCCAGCGCGCTCTGCAACGCTTCCCGCAGCGATTCCTGTTTTTCCGCGCTCAGCTTTTTCGCCTGGTCCGTGAGGTAGAACACGTCGATCGCTTTTTGCCCTTCGGTATCGATCAGCGCGACTTCGATGTTGCATCCGAGTCGCGCGAGCGTCGAGCCGATGTCATAAAGCAATCCCGGGCGGTCTTGCGCGACAATCTCCAGCAGCGTGCTGTGCTCGGACGAACTGTCATCAAAGCCGGTGCGCGTCTCAACAGCGACCTTTGGCGGCCGCGCGCGGCTCGCGCTCTCACGGCCGCTGAGAAGCGGTTCGAGCGGTCCTTTTCCATTCACCACGTCTTTAAGACTCTTGAGGAATCTCTCGATCTCGGTGGGATTCAGCTCGAGGGTGCGGTGTAAATCTGAGAAGTGAAACGTATCCAGGACAATTCCGGCGGCGTTGGCAAATGCGTCAGCCTTAATGATGTTCATGCCCCATCCGGCCAGCACGCCGGAAATGGTCGCAAATAACGCCGGACGATCGGCGGTGAGCAGGGTAAGGGAAAATGCGTGCTTGCGCACCTGCAGCTCGGTCTGGACGGGTTGCGCTCCAAGCTTTTGGTACAGCGCGAAATGCGCGGCAATTTCCGCCGCGGAATGCACTGCCAGATAACGCCGCGGAAATCCTTCCAGGAAACGCTCGATTGCTTCCGTACTGGCCCCGCCGGATTGTGCTCGCACCTGTTCCAGGAGCGAAACTTCATCGTGTGCGTGCAAGCGGTCTGTATCCAGAGTGCGGCTGAAATGATTGGAAGTCGCAACGTAGAGTTGCCACAACATCTCTGCTTTCCATGGCGTCAGTGCTTCGGGGTTTACCGCGTGTATGTCCGCGTAGGTCAGCAGGCAAAGCCCTTGCAGCCGCTCTTGATTTCCGACCGTCGAAGCAAACGCCGAGACCGTCGCGGGATCGAAAATGTCACGCCGCTGCACCGTAGCGGACATTTCCAAGTGGTGCTCGATCAGAAATTGAACTTCATCCTTTTCCTCCGCCGATATTGCAAGTCGCGCTGCGGCGGTCTCCAGCGCCTCCAGGCTGCCGGTCACATGGTTTTCCACGGCCATGCCTTTGCCGACATCGTGCAGCAGCAATGCGAGAATCAGCAAATCGCGGCGCTCTGCGGTCTTCCACAGGTCCTTGAAGTGCACTCCGCGCGCGTCCGTCGACTCGGTCAATTCCTGCAAGTGCTCGATGGTGCGCAGCGTGTGCTCGTCCACCGTGTAGCGGTGATAAAAATCGCGAACCACCAGCGAATCGATGCGCGCGAACTCCGGCAGGATTTCCACCAGCAATCCGAGCCGCTGCATCGGCCGCAGCGCCACGCTGGGGTAGTCCGCGCCAAGGATCTCGCGCAGCGTGGCCCAGGTCACGTCCGCATTCTTCACCGGCAATTCCGGATGCTTCATGATGTAAGCAATGCTGCGCTCCGCGCGACGGCTGAGCGGCACTCCCGCGCGCGCCGCTTCGGTGAGGAGTGAAAACAGGATCCTGCGGTCGCAAATCTCCCTTGCGTCGAGCAATTCGAAGCGGCCGTCGCGCACAGCGAACGGCTTCCCATTCCCCGGCTGGGATTTTGTCGAACGCGCCGCATTGAAAAACCGCTGTCGCAAAGTTTGCGGTGCCAAGGTTTTCTGTTCCAGATAGCGCAGCAATTGGCGGTTCAGCGTACGCGCGTGCCGAAAATACAGCCGCATCCATTCCGCGGCATCGCGCCGCAATCCATCCGTGACGCCGAGCGCGCGCTCCGCGGCACCGGCCTGCAACTCATAGGTCAACGTATTGTCATTGCGCGCGTTGCTATAATGCAGGAAGCAGCGAATGGCGCTCAGAAAATCCATCGCGCCGGAGGCCAATTCTTCTTCCGCCGCACTGCTGGTCAGCGGCTCCCGCTTCTCGCCGCCAATTTGGCGCAGCCAAACTGCTGCCTGGTAGTCGCGAAGCCCGCCGGGCGCATCCTTCACGTTGGGTTCGAGATGAAAAATCGTGTTGCCGTAGCGCGCGAGCCGCTCCAGGGTCAGTTTGTGGAGCTGTGTCAGCAGAAATGGCCGCGCGGCTTTTTCCGAAGACGGCAGGATGCGCTTATCCAGCCGTTCAAAGAGTTCCGCATCGCCGGCCAGAAACCGGCGGTCCAGCAAAGCCAAATGAAATTCCGCGTTGTCCTCTTCAATGCGCTTGCATTCCTCCAACGTGCGTCCCGCGGAACTCACGCGAAAACCCAGGTCCCACAGCGTGCGCGCGAAGTCCGCGATCAGCGGCCGAAAATCTTCCTCCGCCTTGTCACTGCCGAAAAGAAAAAGAATATCGAGATCGGAATACGGAAACAGTAGCTTGCGGCCATAGCCGCCCAGGGCCAGCAGGCACAATCCCGAAGCCGCCGCGTTGTGCACGCGCAGCACTTCGCCAAAGCCTTGGCGGATGTTGTTGTCGGCTAGCGCGCACAGCGCGCGCAGCGTCTCCCGCGCCCCCGCACCCGCTTCAAACTGTTCGCGGATACGGCGTCGCTCGTCATCGGCTTGCGGGCCGAGTACAGACAAAGGCGTCAGGGAACCTTGCATGTTTCGATCAGGTTGGCTTTCCGGACTTAGACCCGGGCGAGCAGCGGTCGTCACTTCATTTAGAGCGCGTTCTCGCCGCGCTCCTCATTGCGGATCCGGATGGCTTCTTCAACCCGTGATAGGAATATCTTACCGTCGCCAATCTTTCCTGTCTTGGCCGTCTTTAAAATCGTGTCCACGACGGTATTCACCAGCTTGTCCGGGAGCACCATCTCCAGCTTGAGCTTGGGCAACAAGTCCACGGTGTATTCCCGCCCGCGATAAACCTCCGTGTGCCCCTTTTGCCGCCCGTGGCCGCGCACTTCGGTAACCGTCATCCCTTCGATGCCCACTTCGCGCAGTGCATCCTTGACCGACTCGAATCGCGAGGGCTGAATGATTGCTTCAAGTTTCATCATGGAACGTTCTACTCTCCCGCTGCGCCATTCGCTTTCTCATCCTGGCCGCTCTCACGACTCCAGGTTGTAGGCCTCTTCGCCATGCTGCGTAATGTCCAGACCTTGAATCTCCTGGTCTTCTGTTACGCGCAGGCCGGTAATTAAATCCACAACCTTCAGCAGCACAAGCGTTCCCACCAGCGCGAATCCCCAGGCGATGAGCACGCCCACAAGCTGGTTACCGACTTGTCCCCAGTGTCCGTCGCTGCCCCCAACCGCTTTCCCTTGACCAAAAATCGGGTTGATCACTTGCGTCGCAAACACACCGGTCAGCAGCGCACCGATGGTCCCACCCGCGCCGTGCACGCCAAAGGCGTCGAGCGCGTCATCATACCCGAAGATTGCTTTGACGCGCGTTACCATCCAATAGCAGCAAACGCCGGCCAAAAACCCGATCACCATGGCCGGCATGGGCGCCACAAATCCTGCCGCCGGCGTAATGGCCACCAGGCCAGCCACTGCGCCGGAGATCGCGCCGAGCGCGCTCGCTCGACCGTTCTTGATCCATTCCGCCGCGCTCCAGCTCAATGCCGCAGCCGCAGCCGCGAAATGCGTAGCCACGAATGCGCTCGTCGCCAATGGGCTCGAAGCCAGCGCGCTGCCGGCGTTAAATCCAAACCATCCGACCCACAACAAGCACGCGCCGATAAAGCTAATCACCAAGCTGTGTGGCGGCATCGGTTGCTTCGGGAACCCTGTTCGCTTACCGAGATAAAGTGCGCACACCAATGCGGAAACGCCGGAACTGATGTGCACCACGGTTCCACCCGCGAAATCCAGCGTTGGAAATCGTCCGCCCAGCGACGCATTCAGCAGCCCGCCTTTGCCCCAAACCATGTGGGCCAGCGGCGCATACACGAACAGGAACCAGAGGACCATAAATAGCACCGTGCCGCTGAACTTCATGCGCTCGGCCGTCGCTCCGGTGATCAGCGCGGGCGTGATGATCGCGAACATCAACTGGTACACCATGAAGGTCATTTGCGGAATCGTTCCTGCATAGTCGGGGTTTGGCTCTGCGCCTACACCCCGCAAGAAGGCATGCTCGAACCCGCCGATTACCGGACCGTTCCCGCCAAAGCACAGACTATAGCCCACCAGCGCCCACATCACGGTGATCACCGCCATAAGCATGAAGCTTTGCATCATGATGGCCAGTGTGTTCTTGCGCCGCACCAGGCCGCCGTAGAAAAGAGCCAGCCCCGGCCCCGTCATCATCAGTACCAGGGCCGCGCTGACCAGCATCCAGGCGTTGTCCGCGGAGGATTGTGCCGCGGTTACGCGCTGATCCAACTGCGCCAGCTTTTCATTTGTCGGATTGGAAGCTTGCGTGGCGGAAGGCGCGCTTTGCGAGGAGGGCGCTGCGGCGGGTTGCTGCGCTTGGAGCGGTACGGCTACGTGCACCATGGCAAAGAGCAAGCAACACTTCCACACCATGCACTTCATATTCTGTATTCGCTCCGCTGCGTGTAATTAACCACTTCGCGGCCAGCCCATGCCCGCCGCTCGCGACCCGCTCACCCGCTCTTTTTCAGGAGACTAGAGACTTCGACGCGCCGGATTATACGCGTGTGGCTTGCGTATCGCTCCGTTATAAATTTTCATAGCCACAATTCAAAATTTTGATACACGGATTATCCAAAAATCGGCTGGCGGTCGTATAATCCCAACGGTCCGGGTTCCGCTTAGCGCCAGTTCTATCGCGAAAGAGCTCCGAGAGTTCGCAAATGACCGAGCATGTCCCCATGGAGATTTCCGTACGGCAGCAAAACGGCATTGATTTGTTGGAAGTCCGCGGACGCCTAACCATCGGCGAACCTGCCGAGCAGCTTAACGAAGCGCTGCAATCCATCGTGCGCAATGGCGGCCGCAAGGTCGTGATCAATCTCAACAGCGTCCCGCAGATCGACAGCTCCGGCATATCCTCGCTGGTGCGCATCTCCATTCAGCTCGCGCGTGAGGGCGGCGCCGTCCATCTGGTTTGCGGCCCCGGACGCGTACGCGACGCCCTGACGGTTACCCGCTTGGTGGAAGCGATTCCCACGTTTGAGTCCGACTCCACCGCTATGAAGGGTTTTACGTAAGATTTTCGGACGTCATGCGACCGGGCTACTCCGAGCATGCTCGGGCAGCCAAAGTTCAGCTACCCACTTTTTTTCAACTCCGCAAGCACCAGCTTGGCTACCTCGCGCAGCGTTTCAAACACGCCTTGACCGGTCACCGCCACCGCCTCCAGGACCGGCTCGCCCTTCTTCTGCAACTGCTTGGTCAATTCCGGCACGGCCATGGCATTCGGCAAATCGCGCTTGTTCAATTGCAGCACGTAGGGGATGGTTTCAAATTTCAGGTTGTGTTCTTTCAAATGCTCCTGCAAATTCTCCATGGTCTCGAAATTTGCATCGAGCCGCTCTTCCTGCGAATCGGCCACAAAAATGACCCCATCCGCGCCCTTCAGGATCAGCTTGCGGCTGGCTTCGTAGAAAACCTGCCCAGGCACGGTATACAAGTGAAAGCGGGTCTTGAATCCGCGGACGGTCCCTAAATCGAGCGGGAGAAAGTCAAAAAAGAGGGTGCGGTCGGTTTCCGTAGCCAGGGAAACCATCTTGCCTTTTTGATTCTGGCCCGTATGGTCGTAGATCCATTGCAGGTTGGCGGTCTTTCCGCCCAGACCTGGACCGTAGTACACCAGCTTGCAGTTGATTTCGCGCGCGGGAAAATTGATGAAAGGCACAGTGTTGTTGGTCCGAATCCGGTCAGAAACTTATAGCACACGCGCCGAGGGCAAACCAGCATAGCGCCAGCGGAGTGTCACGTGTCTCATACTAATATCTATTTTCCGCGAAATCTGCGCTCGGCGGGTAAGGCTTTTGCGCGCGCAGCCTCTTGGCGGTGACGTTACCGTTATCGCGCAGGGCCGACAGCCCTCGTTGACGTAAGAAACCTCCTCTGCTACATTCGCGCCATGCCAAAAGCGCATAGGCCCACTTCGGGCCGATCAGGCCGGGCCAAACGAGCAAGCGATTCACCAAGTAAGATGCTGAAAAAAAAGAACTTAACTCCTCCCCATCCGCCTCAGCGTGGCGGCGTCGAACTGGTCGACCCCCGCGTGCAAGCCCAGCTCAAACTCTACGACGAAGCCCTGGCACTCTTTCACCAGCAGAAATTCTCTCGCGCCAAGCAAGAGCTGGAAAAGGTCCTGGAAGGCCCCAGCAAGGAGCTTTCCGACCGCGCGCGCATGCACATCAAAATTGCCGAGCAGCGCATGAAGCCGGTAACCGAGCAAAATCCGCGCACCGCCGACGAGCACTATCAGCGTGGCGTGGCCATGATCAACGTCGGCCGCTGGGACGACGCACGCGAAAGCCTCGACAAAGCTCGCAAGGCCGCTCCCAAAGCCGACTACATTCATTACGCGCTCGCCGCCCTCGATTGCCTCACTGGCGAAGCCGATTCGGCTTTGAAGAATCTCAAGGTGGCCATCGAACTGCGCTCCGAAAATCGCTATCATGCGCGTAATGACGAAGACTTCGCATTTCTTCAAGAAGACCCGCGTTTCACCGAGCTGCTCTATCCCGAAAAAGATGGGACGGCCGGTTGATTCGAATCTCAGTCTGATTTCCCGGCATGATCGTCCTTTTAGCGCTCTGCTCTTGAATTCTCGTTTCTAAAATGATCGAACGCCGTTTGCCGTGAAGAAACGTACTTCCAAATCCAAGGGTTCCGCTCGTGGCCTCAGCGTCGTTGCATTGGGCGGCGGCACCGGTCTGTCCACGCTCCTGCGCGGTCTGAAAGAATACGTTACGCGCCGCCGGAACGACCCCGTCAATCTTCGGCAGCCCGTCAGCGATCTCACTGCTATCGTCACGGTCACCGATGACGGCGGCAGCTCGGGCCGCCTTCGCCGCGAAAACCGCGTTCTGCCGCCCGGCGACATCCGCAACTGCATGGTCGCGCTGTCGCAAGACGAAGCTCTGCTCGGGCACCTCTTTCAGTATCGTTTTCACGCAGGCCGTGGCCTCGTCGGCCACAATTTCGGCAACCTTTTCCTCGCCGCTCTTACCCATGTCACCGGCGACTTCGCGGAGGCGGTTCGCGTCAGCAGCGAAGTCCTGGCTATTCGCGGCCGGATTTTTCCGTCGACGATCTCCAACGTGACTCTGGTTGCCACGCTCGAAGGTGGCCGCAAAGTTCACGGGGAAACGCGCATCACCGCCAGCCGAAAACCAATCCGGAGGCTCGCACTGCTCCCCCGCAACGCCCGCCCGTTGCCTAAAGCGGTCGAAGCCATTCGGGATGCTGACCTGATTCTTCTTGGCCCCGGTTCGCTCTACACCAGCATTCTTCCCAATTTGCTCATCCCGGAAATCGCCAGCGCCATCGCCAAATCCAAGGCCCCCCGCGTTTACATTGCCAATCTCATGACCCAACCGGGCGAAACCTCCGGCTACGCTTTGGCCGATCATCTCCGCGCCATTCGAAGCCACACCCCGCACCGCGTCATTGACTGGGTCGTCGCCAATCGCCAGTCGGTTTCGCCCGAAGTCGCCAAGCGCTACCGCGCTCAAGGCGCCGAGCCCGTCGTCATCGATATCTCAAACCTGCAGAAGCTCGGCTATCGCGTCATTCTCGACAATCTCCTCGAAGAGTACGGCGTCATCCGCCACAACCCCGCCCGCCTTGCTCGTCTGCTGCTCGAAGAGTTTCTTTCAGGTTCCCACCACTCACGCCGCTAAACGCAGCGAAACCATGAACGTTAAGAACGCAAGAGATTTGGTGTGAATAAACCGGAAGGCTTAGTCGCCTGTGCTTTGAAACGCCGCGCTATCCAAAAAGGATTCAACGATCCGAAGCGCAGGGCTTCAGACCTAGTATGCCCAGCGCAGTAACAATCCGCCTGTCGTGTAACCCGCGCCCACCGCAGCGAGAAGCACGAGGTCGCCCTTCTTCAAGCGTCCCTGGTCCACCGCGTCGCGCAGACCCAGCGGAATCGTTCCTCCGGTCGTGTTTCCGTACTTGTCGATGTTCACCATCACCTTGGAATCTTCCAGGCCCAGCCGCTGCTGCATGGCGCGAATAATCCGCAAGTTCGCTTGGTGCGGCACCACCAGCGCCAGATCGTCGCTGGTAAATCCATTGCGCTCCAGAAGGCACGCCGCCAACTCCGCCATGCGCCGCACCGCATACTTGAACACCTGCGAACCCTCCTGATGCACCACGTGCATGTTCTTGTCGATTGTCTCGTGTGTGGAAGGGTGCAGCGATCCGCCGCCCGGCATGTACAAATATTGCCCACCCGAGCCGTCCACGTCGTGCGAAAAATCCAAAATGCCCTCGCCGTCCTGCGCCGGCTCCACCAACACGGCGCCGGCGCCATCGCCAAACAAAACGCAAGTCGCGCGATCGTGATAGTCCAAAATCGAGCTCATCACATCGCTGCCGATCACCACTACTTTCCGGTGCGCTCCGGAGCCTACGAACTGCGCTCCGACGGTCAGCGCGTAAGCAAAGCCGGAGCACGCCGCGGAAAGATCGAAACCCCACGCGCGCTTCGCTCCCAAGCGGTCCTGCACCAGGCACGCCGTCGCAGGGAAAAACATGTCTGGCGTCACGCTCGCCACAATAATCAGATCAATTTCCGAAGGATCGGTCTTCGTCTTCGCCAACAGCGCCTTTGCCGCTTCGGTAGCAAGGTGCGAACTGGCCATCCCGCCTTCCACGATGTGGCGCTCGCGAATCCCCGTGCGCGAGCGGATCCATTCGTCGTTGGTCTCCACCATCTTTTCGAGGTCCGCGTTGGTCAGCACCTTGGGCGGTACGTAACCGGCGGCGCCGGTAATCTTCGCAGCAATACGATGGGGCATAACTCTCCTTAAGTTCCCAAAGGGTAGCACAGCCACTCTTGCCTATGCTCCTGCTGACCTGCGTGGAATCAACAAAATAAGCAGCCGCGCCGCGGCCATCAACCTACGCTTCACCTCGCAAAATCTCGTAGCGCCAACTCACTTTCGCTGTCTTCTTCAGCATGGCCGAAACCGAACAATACTTCTCCTCGCTGAGCTCGATCGCGTGCTTCACAGCGCCTTCATCCAACTCGCCGCGCAATCGATAGACGATCTCCAGCTTTGTCCATACCGTCGGGGGCTCCGCGGCGCGCTCGCCGGAACAAACCACTTCCAGAGACTCCAGTTTTTGCCGCTTCTTCTGCAGCACTATCACAACGTCCGTCGCCGTGCATGCCCCTAGCGCCATCAGCACTAACTCCATGGGCCCCGGCGCCTTGTTCGACTCCCGGTCCGAATCCACCGCCATCGCATGGCCCGAAGGGCTCGTAGCCACAAACTTTTGCTCCCCAATCCATTTCACCGCCGCTGTCTGCATGCGCCCTCCTGCTATGGCACTACAGAATAGCAAACCAGGCCTCTTCTCTTTGTAATTGCGCGGCTCCCGCTGGGTTCCTCCTATGGCACTTCGCAGCTCCCACACAACAAACGTGACATCCCTTTGACGCTGCGATGACAACGCTGGTCCATAACCGCCGTCAAAATAAGTGAGGGTTATATGAATTCGGCAACCAATTCGTTCCGCAGCGACACCAAGCAAAAACGAGTACTACTCGCAAGGAAGGCACGCACGCGCACGCGCAGTTTGCCGACGCAACCATCGGCGACAGCGGCCGCGCAGGCGGGAAAGCCCTTAAAGCCGGATGCTGCCTCTCTCAAAGAAGCCATTCGCCTGGCTCAGCAAGGCGACGCGGCCGCCTTCGAAACCATCTATCAACTTCACAGCCGCCGCGTCTACGCTCTCTGCCTGCGCATGACTGGCGACCCTGTCGAAGCCGAAGATCTGACCCAGGAGGCTTTCCTGCAGCTCTTTCGCAAGATCCACACCTTCCGCGGTGAATCTGCGTTTTCCTCCTGGATGCACCGCCTCACCGCCAATATCGTGCTCATGCGTTTTCGCAAGAAAAGGCCCGTCCCTGTCTCCCTGGAAGAAATGACTCGCCCCGACGACGAAAAGGACCGCCCCGCCTTCGAAATCGGCGTCCCCGACCTCCGCCTGACCGGCCTCTTCGATCGCATCAACCTCCACGATGCTCTCGAGCAATTACCTGAAGGCTACAAGTCCATGTTCCTTCTTCACGATGTGCACGGTTACGACCACAACGAAATC
>Ga0210406_10008010_pt1 | contig 10637 bp, 8 predicted proteins | sample IncBWC30MmetaG_FD_155454 | JGI IMG/M metagenome (GOLD analysis project Ga0210406, IMG submission 155454) | Forest soil microbial communities from Barre Woods Harvard Forest LTER site, Petersham, Massachusetts, United States - Inc-BW-C-30-M | ecosystem: Environmental > Terrestrial > Soil >... | reverse complement strand
CAAACTTAGGCAGGGTTTCGATCAGCTTGGGATGCTCGGCTGAGTCTTCGAGTGCCTGGCGTAACTTTCTTACAGCGGTGTTGACCCCATGCTCGAAGTCAACGAAGGTGCCTTCCGGCCACAGGGTAGCGCACAGTCGCTCGCGGTTCACGACCTCTCCCTCCGCCTGCAAGAGCAGGCGAAGCACCTGGAGCGGCTGTTCCTGAATGGCTACGCGAAAGCCGGACTTCCGAAGTTCACCGCTGCTCAGATCGACACTAAATCGACCGAACCGGGCACACGTCCGCGAGGAATTGGAAGTTGCCATACAACCCTGCGCTTCTTTTGTCTAGAAGTGTAGCTCACTTTTCCCCCAATGAGCGAGGAATCCTGCAGTTCACCTCCGCCCCTAAGTATCGTTTCTTCAGTCAGTTCCTCAGATCACGACAGTTCACCCCGCAATTTACCCTCTGTGCATTGTGCGGCCCAGCGAGCAGTGCGAAGGTGCAGCCACAAGGGGTGAGGATCGCCGGACCGGCGGCACTCAAATCAATCCCTCGCTTCTGAGGAGCAACCATGAAACGCATTCTGTTACTCGCAGCCGCGACCTTTGCGATCTGCCTGATGACCACCGCAAGCCATGCCCAAGCCGAGCAGCTTAAGCTTCGCTTCCACATACCATTCCCTTTCACCGTCGAAAACACCACGTTCGCCGCGGGTGAATATGAGGTGACGGAACCAGCACACCTGATTCTGGAAGTGCGCAACGTCGGGAGCCAAGCCGCGGCTTTCGAGCACGCTACGCCTGCCCGGTCAGTTAAGAAAGCAGACGGACGGACTAAGCTTACCTTCCACCTGTACGGAACCGAATACTTCCTGGCTGCTGTGTCCGACGGGTCGTATCAGTCTACATATGACTTGCGACTGTCGAAAGAAGAGAAGCGACTTGCGGACGCAAGTCCAAGGCCTCAACTGAAGGTCGTCAGCATTTTAGCCAACAGGACGGTTCAGCCTGCCAGCGACGGACGGGAGTAGCACTTCGATGGTTCTTCGGCAGTCGACGTATTCCACAGCACCACAAATCAGATTGCTATTCAGGCCTTCTGCCTTTTAGCTCGGCGCTGCTGTATCCCACTCAACCGCGTTCGGCAATTCGGAAGTAATCCACCGGATGCCGGAAGCCAAACCTATTGACCAGACCTAAAGGAGGTCTTTATGAAGAACAATCCGATTTCGAGAATCTTGGTGCCGGCGACCCACGCGATGGTCCTTTGCTTCCTGCTGGCTTCGGGTGTTTCCGCATTGGCACAGTCGGGCAACGGAGAATCAGGCAGCCGACGCTGCTCGAACCGCACGCTCTCGGGCGATTACGGATGCTCCGTCCAAGGTGTGCTCTTGAACGTGCCCGGGCTTCCGCCTGAAGCGACGTTCGTCGCAGTAACGACGTCTCATTTCGATGGCCAGGGTAATGTGACGGGCTCAGAGCACGCAGTTGTCAACGGTATGTCATTCAATCCCGGTTGGGATACGAACGGTGGGACTTACACCGTGAATCCAGATTGCACGGGGAGAGCCTCCGTCACCACCCCGAACAGTCCCGTTCCACTCGATCTGTACTTGGTGGTGGTAGACAACGGCAAGGAATTTCGCCAGGTGCTTAACTCAAACGCACTACTCACCGTGTGCAAGAGAATGAACTAGTTGCTGGCGAGATCGTTGCGTGCGGCCGCAGCTTGGTTTCGCGGATGGAGTGCGATTGCGCGCTAACCGGGGCTCAGGATCTCCAGACCAGTGCTCCGGGCGGCTGATATCCAAGTTGGATATCGGCCGTTCTTTATTGCACAGCAAGATCGCCTTATCGCAATTGGCCTGTGCGTTGAATCGCAACGAGGTCTCTTCCAAGAATCTACTACCGCGAGGCAGCATTTGAATGCCGCAAGTCTCGTGAGGACCATGGGTGACGGAGTCACTGGACGTGGAAGTTCACATGGCGAAAACCGGGGTTCGCATACATTGGCTGTTGGTCGGGCCAGAAGAAAAGATCTCGGGAAAGCCAACTAATCATTGTGGATCTGTGGTCGGCTGACACGACATTGTCCCGAAACCGGCTTCGAGGAACTTTGGGCTGGCTCGGCATTTGACGGCAGCAAACTTCCCATAACGCGACTTCCGGGGAGTTTGGGCTGCCCACTTCTACGGAACGGGCGTTTTACGTCAAATTGACTCCGAACAGGCCAACTTCCGGGTGGCCCGTAACTCAGGAAGAACCAGGGTTCACCCACTCAAGCGTCGCTGCTGAATTGCGTTCCTCACCAAGTAAAACGGAGCGTCACGCCGTTAAAGACCGCTGGGGTACAATTCTGGCTTCATGCCGATTCTCGTAGGTCGGTCTCGCAAGGTGTATGGAAATGCGTTTCCTCTTTCTGCTTGGCTCCATGCTTGTTGCCGCGATCACAGTCGCCCAAACCCAGAAGGCGAGTGATGTCGCGGACTTCGTAATTGTCGATACATCAGTCTTCGTTCTTAACCACGTCCGAGTCATCGATGGAACGGGGGCGCCGGCGAAGGAAGACCGAGCGATCGTGATCGCGAATGGCAAAATAGAGTCCATCGGCCCCGCTGTGTCCGCCCAAATTCCTCAGGGTGCGCAACGAATGGACCGCTCTGGCTACACGGTCATCCCTGGTCTGGTTGGAATGCACGACCATCTGTACTACACCGACTCCTACGCCTTGCAAGTTGCCGACGGAAAGACTGGCGAGCCGGGGGTGTTCCTTGCCGAGATCCCTTATACGGCGCCACGACTCTATCTAGCCGCTGGCGTAACGACAATCCGCACGACCGGAGCCTGGAGCCTTATGCCGACTTGAAGGTCAAGGGCCGGATCGACGCGAACTTGATGCCGGGACCCAGCATTGATGCGACGGCACCCTACCTGGAAGGCGCTCCAACGCGATTCGCGCAAATGCATGAACTGACCGGACCGGACGATGCGAAACGCATGGTGGACTACTGGGCGGCGGAAGGCATGACATCGTACAAGGCATACACGAACATCACGCGCGACGAGTTGAGGGTGGCGATCCAGCAGGCACATGCGCACAAGCTCAAACTGACGGGGCATCTTTGCTCGGTGACCTGGCCGGAAGCGGTGGCTCTGGGAATCGATGATTTCGAGCATGGGCCAGTGTTTACGGACACCGAATTCGTGGCGGACAAGCAGCCGGACGTATGCCCAGCGGGTGGTGGCAGCAGCAGTTGGGCCAAACAGGACGTGAACGGAGCTCAAGTGCAGGAGATGATCCGCAATCTGGTGTCACATCATGTCGCGGTAACTTCGACTCTACCGGTGTATGAAGCCGGTGCACCGGGGCGGCCGGTGTTGCAGCCGCGAACGTTGGATGCGATGTCCGCAGAATCGGCGCAAAGCTACCTCACCGCGCGTGCAAGAGTGCCTTTGGATTCTCCCAGGATGGCGCTCCTGCGCAAAGAGATGGATTTTGAGGTGGCATTTGTCAAGGCGGGAGGCTTGCTGCTTGCCGGTCCTGATCCAACTGGAAACGGTGGCGTACTGCCAGGTTTCGGCGATCAGCGTGAAATAGAGCTGCTCGTAGAAGCGGGCTTCACTCCCGTGGAAGCCATTCAGATCGCCACGGAGAACGGCGCCTTGTATCTCGGCCAGCAAGATCGAATTGGAACCCTCGCGCCTGGCAAACAGGCAGATCTCGTTTTGATCAAAGGTGATCCCTCAAAGCGAATTGACGAGATCGAGAACGTCGAGACGGTGTTTAAGGCCGGGATCGGCTACGATTCCAAGAAGTTGATTGATAGGGTGCGAGGACAGGTCGGAATTCGTTAGGCGCGTACCTGGGTTTGACGGCTCGCCAACCAGCACGATTCCGGGCGAGTAGTCGGCCACTCGGAAGTAATCCAGTTTGACGGGTTGTCGGCAAACCGTCGAAGTGGTCCGTGAAACTCCCGACTTCGAGGACATTGAGGGAGTGCAGCATTCGGCAGCGTCACACTTCCTAGAACCAGACTTCGGGCCAGCGTGAATTCACTTCTACGAGTAGGGCGTTATACGGCAACTTGCCAAAGAGTGGAGGGCTTGGCGCGTTGCAAATATCTTGTGCAAAATGGGCAATGGAAAGCCATCCGGCCGACGACCTAATCCCGCATATGTGGATGCTGAACGTTGGTCCGGAACCTTACGACGAAGTTTTATGACTTCCAGATCTGACTCTTGGATCCACTGACATCGATGGATGTGGCCCAGAATCCGGTTGAATCGTTGCCATAGCTCTAATACTCCGGGGCATCCTGCCCGGTTGCGTAGCCGCAATTCGGACAACGAGCTGGAGGGCGGCATTCTGTCCTCATCCAGACGTCGCTTGCCGAGAAGCACCGGCGGCAGATCCAGACACAGTCATAGAGGTCCAAAACCGCGATGAAATACCAATAGAAGGTCCCAGGTACATCATTCCCCAGACGATCTTTACCGAACGTACGGCCAACTTCGATGGGATCAAAATAGCCCTTGTCATTGACTAGGTCCGATTTGAACCGCATTGCCTTTGGTGGGAGCGCGTTCTGTCGCGAATTTATCCAAACTTGCAAGGCGGGTAAGACCTGCTGAGCCCAGTCCTTCGGATCGGGAAGTGGCGGGGGTGGAGATGGTGGAGGAGCTTCATACGCGCCAATTGCATCTTCGAGATATGCGATCCGACCTTCCGCGGCATCGTACTTTCGGTCGGTGCTCCCCTTGAGATCGTCTAATTCCTCGATCAAACGGCGCAGCGCTTCAGGCTTCGGCGCCGGGGCCGGCTTCACAGCGGAAGGATGCTCCAGGCGAAAAATGCATTCCGCACCGCTCTGCGTTTCGGCGAGATTGCGTTCGACCCAGATGCCGCGCCAGGGAGTCCTTTCGGATGGCAGGGAATTCGCGGTCGAAAGGATAATCATTCCAATGCTTTGTTCCAGAATATCCATGAAATGGTTCACCCAGCCGTCCCTCCTCCAGCCTTGAGGATTGTCGGGCTGATCGGTGCCGTAACCCGAGACGCTCAGGTAGGGCAAACAGAATCCTTGAACGTCAATCGAGGCGAGCGCTTCCATAAGCGCGTTCACGAGGTCCAAATCTGTCCGCGTGTTATAGCTGATGGCCACATTGCTGCGGTACGTAGTTTGCGACATAGCTTCTCTGATCCGGCAGGCCCTCTCTGCCGTCCTTGTGCGCGACCTAGCGAGTTCTCCAAGAGCACGGGATGGACGTTTTCGTCAAATTGACTCCGAACAGGCCAACTTCCGAACAGGCCGACTTCCAGGTGGCCCGTTATCTGGAAGCTGGGCAAACTATTGCGATACGGCGCGATCTATCACAAGTAATCGCTTAACTTCCGTGTCGCTCAACTGGAATATGCTATCGCTAGTTCTCGACCATCATGAGGACGCTCGGTGGTTGGTCGACTTGCGAGTCGAGTAGCTAAAATTCGCGACTGTCAGGCTTCCACCCTAGCGATACTCCACGTCCAGCGCGTAGATCTCATCTACACCGCGATCAAGCATCATCAGGATGTGGTCATCCGGCGTGAGCCCAAACCAGCCGTTCCAAGGCATAGCGGCATAGGCGGTATCGGTGCCCGCCACACCGACGACGAGTTCCGGTTGGCCTCCGGGTATGCTCAGCTTGTAGACGTTCCCGCCGATCGAGCGCATGAAATAGAGGTAGCGGCTATCGTGCGACCAATGCGGCTCGCCCACCCCCGCCGCTTCTTCTCCCAGCTTCGGTACGGGTAGTTGCTGCCAGTGTTGCTTTTCAAAGCTGTACAGGAACAACTGCTTCGAGTCGTCAGACTGAGCTGCAAGATAATGTCCGTCCGGCGACCAGCGCGGAGAAAACATTCCCTGCGATCCCGGAACGGTTTTGGACTGCTTCGTCGAAAGGTCGAGAATTCTGATCTCCGATCTTCCCTTGTTCGGATTGCTTGACATCACGAGGGCCTGTCCTCCGTATACCAGGTACTTGCCGTCCGGTGACCAGCTTGGGTCACCCGGTTGGAAGTCGCCAGAGAGGAGCAACATGGGAGCACCACCATCTGCGCTAACCAGATAGATCTTTTTCTGAACTCCCCACTCCATGAACGCAAGGAATCGGCCGTCCGGCGACCACCTGGGAACGAGGATAGGTCCCATCGGCGGAAAAGTAAGTTGCCGGCGGTCGCTGCCGTCAAGACGGCTCCGCCAGAGATTCCCCTGCGGGTGCGTTACATAAGCGACCCATTGACCGTCGGGTGAGAAATCCGTGGAGCCGGCGGAAATTCCGTTGAGATACTTGCGGAACATGCCTGCTTGAGCGTCGTAGATGCTCAACTCTCCGCGCGGTGTCCGGCCAAGTGCATAGATCTGGTTGCCATCCTTGCTGGCGACAATGCGCTGGAACGAAACAGGACCGAAGGTGAGTTGCACAGGTTGCGGCTCCCGGTCGCGCAGCCAGCCTGACGGGCTGATCGCCCAAACGTTGAATACTCCCTCCTTGGGGCTGATCAACAGAAATAGCTTGTTGCCTGCCGCCCAGTCCAAGCAGTCGGTTTCTCGAAATGCCTGCGACAGCAAGTGTTTCTGCGTTCCATCGATGCGGCTTTCCCAGATCTTGCCATCAACGGCGTTGTAGCGGATTGCGCTTCCGTCAGGTGAAATCGCAAAGTACAAGGTTACGGGATCGCGCGGCAGTTGCAGGAGAGGGTGAGCATTGCCGCCGTCAATGTCGGAGGCGAACAGGTGGAGGAAGTCGGAAGGTTGTAGATAGACGATCTGTGAGCTGCCCGGTAAGAAAGAGCCCGCTGTAAACTCACCAGGAACACGTCGCGGAGGGCCGGATGGCAATGGCACGATCCACATCGGGCCGGGACTTCGCCACTGGGTGTGAACCATCAGCTCAGAGCCGTTGGGGGAAATATCCTGGACAGAGGGGTTGTCGAGTTGCATGTCAAGATAGGAAACCTCTCCACCCGCCGTCGAAACTTCAGCCACATGCGACTTACCGTCTTTGATTTCGGCGAAATAAACTCTTGTCCTGTCCGTCTCCACATAGCCGAATTTTCGGAGCCCCGTGTGCGTCAGTTGATGGGTGGCGGTGACCACCGGAGTGCGCGGGCGGTAGGCCCAAAGGGCAGCACCGGCAAAGGCAAGAATAATCACAACAACAGCAGCGTAAGGAGCGTACTTCCAGCCCCTGGGTTTCGGCTTCGAATCAGCGTCCGCCGAGGTTGTCGCGACCGGCGATGGTCTCAACGACCGCAGCGGAGCAGCCTCCTTCGTCCAAAGCGTCTTATCCTTTTCACAGAGAAGCGGAACAAAACCGTTTGTCTCTGTGCCTCTCATCACCCGCTGCAAATCGCTGCGTACATCGGAGGCTGCCTGATATCGCAGTGCGCGATCCTTCTCCAGCGCGTTGCAAATGATTCGCTCTAGCCCTGTCGGAACTTCTGGATTAATGTCCGACGGTCGCCGAGGTGTGTCGTTTAGAAGCGAGTCAAATATGATTGCCGAGGTGCTACCTGAGAAAGCCGGCCGTCCTGTCGCCATCTCATATATGACTAGCCCGAAAGAGAAGAGGTCCGTACGGACATCTAGCGTTTCTCCTCGAGCCTGCTCGGGCGACATGTAAGCCACCGTCCCCAGGGCTGCGCCGTCCTGCGTCAACCTGATGTGTTCGCTTACAGTTGCATTCTGTGGTGAAGAGGTGCTGCGCAGTAACTTTGCCAAGCCAAAGTCTAGGATTTTTACGTCGCCGCGGTCACTTATGAAAATGTTGTCTGGCTTGATATCGCGGTGAATGACGCCTTTCCCGTGGGCTGCATCTAGTGCGCCCGCTATATCGATACTGATCTTCAGCACTCTTTCGATCGGAAGCGGATGACCCGCTATAAGATCTTTGAGGCTCCGCCCATCAAGGAATTCCATCGCGATGAAGGCTCGCCCACTCTCCTCGCTAATGTCGTAGATGGTACAGATATTGGGATGGTTCAGGGCAGAGGCAGCCTGGGCCTCGAGCTGGAAGCGCTCCAGCGCGTGTGAGTGTCTTGCTGTATCGTCTGGGAGGAATTTGAGAGCAACAATGCGATGTAGCCGCATGTCTTCCGCTTTGTAGACTTCACCCATGCCACCCCGACCAATGAGGTCGATAATTCGGAATCGGCCAGAAATGATCTGGCCTGATGAGAATGCCGGTTCGTCCGTCTTCGAATGAATGCGGGCATATAGGTCTGCACCAGGACTCCCTTCCAGGAAATCTTCCGCTTGCTCATAGTGCATGAGCAAACCCTCGAGCTCGGCACGCAATGATTGGTCATTTCCACAAGCCTCAGCTAGGAAAGTGGAACGGCGATCCGGCGTCAAATCGACGGCTGAATCGAGCAGAACCTTGATCTGCTGCCATCTTTGCTGGTCCATATTCTTAGCCAACGGCTCTTTCAGCGTGTCATTTCCTGATGCAACCAGGCTTTGGCCATCGTCCAATCACGCTTGACGGTTCGGGGCGATACGTCTAGCACTTTAGCGATATCTTCAATATCGAGGCCCACGAAGTACCTCATCTCCACAACCCGACTCTGGCGCTCGTCCTGATGTGCAAGCCGGGCAAGCGCCTCATCGAGTGCAAGCAGTTCTGCTGCCTTTTTCGGCGAGTACGCCGTAAACTCTTCGTCCAGATCAGTCCGCTCGCAAGATCCACCCCGTTTCAAACTCTGCCGCCGTCGTGCGTGGTCTACCAAAATCTGACGCATCAGTCGGGCTGCGACCCCGAAAAAGTGGGCCCGGTTCTGCCAGGGCGGCTGATCCTCGTTCACCATCCGTATGAATGCTTCGTGTACCAGAGCAGTCGGTTGGAGAGTGTGATCGCCACGCTCGCGGTTGAAATAACGGGAGGCCAGACGACGAAGTTCATCGTAGACGAGTGGGATCAGTTGAGCTTCAGCGTCCCGATCTCCCTGCCGGAATCGAATCAACAGGTTCGTAACCTCACCACGCTCGGACTCCACGTAATTTCTCCAGCGTCTCGGGAAACAACGAAGACATTCTTACCCGAAATACCCCAATCTCAGAAGTAAAAACTGCTTTCGTGGATGTTGATTTGGCACTATCCGCAATCGATTTGCGCATTAGTTGATAGAGGGTCTTCTCAGGGTTTTCGGAGAGAAGGTCTCTTGCAAAATGGCACTTTGGTGTTGGTCGCTCGGTACATGAAATTGGGTACTGGGCTTTGTTGTTACTCAAAAGTAAACATCAAGGAGGATAGTATGAAATTCAGGAGTCTGGCTCTTGTCATCCTGTGCGTGACTGCAATCGTTCTGACGAACGCAGCCGCCTCGCAAAAACACCTTGTCTCAGTTGATCAGAACATCTGCCCGACGGCGCAATACACCTCGATCCAGGCGGCCATTGATGCCTCGTTGCCTGGCGACATCATCAACGTTTGTCCGGGTGTGTACGACGAGCAGATCGTAATTTCCAAACCTGTCACTGTAAGTGGTGTCGCCGTCGATAGTTTGGGTATCGCGCTACTTCAGCCATCAGTACTCGCGCCAACTGCTGGCGGACCCGACATAGCGGTTGTGCAAGTTCTGAACACCGAGAACGTCCACCTGCTCAACCTCGGAGTGGATGCCAGCAGGAACACAGTCTCAGACTGCACTCCGACTCTATCTGCAGTGCATTTCCTGAACTCCAGCGGCGAAATCCGCAATGACGCCATCACCGGTGCAAAGCTGACTTCCCCGGGGGCATGCCCGACACTGCTCGGTAATGGTTATGGAGTGTTGCTGGAATCAACTGGGGCTGGGTCCCACTCGGTCCTGGTGCAGGGCAACAGCATCCACGATTATTCCAAGGAGGGAGTACGTGCCATTGGCACTGACCTTACTGCCACTGTGGCTGGAAATGTCATCACCGGATTAGGTCCAGCAGGAGGCTACTTCTTCCAATTCGGTGTGTTCATGTTGAACGGCGCCGTCGGTCTGATCAAAGGCAATCAGATTACCGAAGGGGATTGCGGGGCCCTGAATCAGATTGACTGTATAAGTGCCAGGAGCGAAGGCGTCGTTCTGCGTGCTGTGGGCGATGGCACCGTTGTTGACCAGAATGTCATCACTCGCGCACAGAGCGGAATCTTCATCAACAACGCCAATGAGGCACGTATTACGAACAATATGATCGGAGAAATTTCCGCCCTAGACGCCATTGATGCTCAAGGGATGTCTAACAGCCTCCTTCGGAACAACAGCATCTCAAATGCCACTCCTCTTGGGAATCAAAGGTGTGGGATCGTCGAAAATCCTGGGATGGGAAGTGCCGGAGGAACGGAAGAAAACAACTTGATCATCAATACGGTGGTAAATGATGCGTGGTGCGGCATAGCTTACGTTCAGACGACTAAGGTCGTCTCGGGCCAGTTCTTTAATGTGCAGTACACGCAATTCAGAAGCGACGTTGGTCCGCCACAGTAGGTTCCAACTGGGCTGAAGTCTAATCTTGGAGCGACGTACGGTTGAGAGCCGATGAATCCGGCTCTCAACTTCTGTGGAAGTGCAACGATCCACTGTAGCTTGATCGTCGGAACCGGCCCGAGTATGGCTAAAGTCTGAATTGTCGTCGATCCGGAA
>Ga0210406_10008009_pt1 | contig 10639 bp, 10 predicted proteins | sample IncBWC30MmetaG_FD_155454 | JGI IMG/M metagenome (GOLD analysis project Ga0210406, IMG submission 155454) | Forest soil microbial communities from Barre Woods Harvard Forest LTER site, Petersham, Massachusetts, United States - Inc-BW-C-30-M | ecosystem: Environmental > Terrestrial > Soil >... | reverse complement strand
CGCGCGATCCGGAACTCGCCGCGCGCGTCGCCAACTCGATCGCCGATGGCTATCTGGTGCTGCAGCAGGCCGCGCGGCAGGAGCAGGCCAAGTCCGCCAGCCAGTGGCTTTCGGGTGAGATCGATAATCTGCGCAAGAAAGTCGCGGATGCGGAATCCCGCGTCGAGGATTTTCGTTCCAGGTCGAGCCTGTTTGTCGGCACCAACAACACCACTCTCTCCAACCAGCAGATGGGCGAACTCAACACGCAGTTGAATAACGCCCGCGCATTGAAGTCCGACGCGGAATCGAAGGCGCGGATGATCCGGGAAATGCTGCAGGGCGGCAAGCCGATCGAGGCGTCCGATGTGATCAACTCGGAGCTGATCCGCCGGCTGTCCGAGCAGCGCGTGACCCTGCGCGCGCAACTGGCCGAACAGTCGTCGACATTGCTCGACAACCATCCGCGCATCAAGGAATTGAAGGCCCAGCTATCGGTGCTCGATAGCCAAATTCGCGACGAAGCGAGCAAGGTTTCCCGCTCGCTCGACAATGACGCCCGCATCGCCGGAGGACGGGTCGAAGGTCTGAGCAGCAGCCTCGATCAATTGAAGAAGCAGGCGACCTCGACCAACGGTCAGGACGTTCAGCTTCGGGCGCTCGAGCGTGAAGCCAAGGCGCAGCGCGATTTGCTGGAATCCTATCTGGCCAAATACCGCGAAGCCAATACAAGGGAGAATATCGACGCTGCGCCCGCGGACGGCCGGATCATCTCTCGCGCCAGCGTTTCCAATGCCCCGGCCTATCCCAAGAAACTGCCGATCGTCCTGATCGCGACCCTGGCGACCTTGCTGCTCAGCGCCGGCACCATCGCAACCGGTGAATTGCTGCGCATGACCGCGCCGCGTCTGATGGCGCCCCGTCCGGAGGCGGTGTCTGTCCCCGCCGCGACCCGTGCGCCGGCGGCAGCCGCGACCATGCCCGATCCCGTCTTCGACGAAGCGATATCCGAGCCACCGACCGAGATCGACGAGATCAGCGAGATCAGCGAGATCGAGCAACTCGCCGAGGTTATCGGCAATGCCGGCGATGCCGCGCGCAAGGTCACGATCCTCGGCACCGCCTCGAACGAGAGCATCACGCTGACGGCACTGACGCTGGGACGGTTGATCGCGCGCAGCGCAAGGGTTGTCGTGGTCGATCTGTCGGCGTCGTCGCCGACCATGTCGGCGGTCTCGGTGGATCCGACCGCGCCTGGGCTGGCCGAACTGATGCTGGGGGAGGCGTCGTTCTCGCAAATCATCACGCGGGACCGGCTCTCGCGCGTTCATCTTGTCAGCGCCGGACGCCCCGGCTCGGACCGCACGCTGCTGCAATCGCCGCGCGTGACGCTGGCGATCGATGCGCTGCTGCGGGTGTACGATCACGTGTTGCTGGATGCCGGTCTTGCCTCCGATCTGCCGGCGGAATTGCTGACGGCGCAGGCGCGCGCCGTGGTGGTGCCGGACGCGTCGATGGAACAGGACGCACGCGGCCAGATGGGCGATCAGTTGAAGGCGGTGGGATTCAGCGACGTGGCGATGCTGAGCGGGCCGGCGCTGCCGTCGGATGCCGTCGATCCCGGCCTGCGGGTGGCGGCCGCCTGAGGGCGGTCACATCAGATTTTCTGAATTGGGCTAGCGGAACGCGCTGCGCAGCCGTTGCGCCATCTGGAGCAGCGCCGGATTGTGCTTCACCAGATGCTTGGCGCGATTGATGCCCGACATCGCCGCGGCGGCCAATTTGCCGCGCGAGGTGAGGGGGATGAAGCAATCGAAGATCGGCTCGTCGCCTTTGCAGAACATTCGCTTGTATTCGTCCGATCCGATCCCGAGATCGAGGGCGCGATAGCCAAGCCCGGCATAGTGATCGATGATGTCGCGCATCAGGATCAGGCCGGGGCTGTGGCGTGCGTTTTCCGACATCGTGTAGGTGTTGAACATCATCGAGAAGCGGGTGCCGTCGCCGACGCCGGCGAAGATCGCGATCACCTCGGCGTCGCATTCCAGCGCATGGATATCGATCACGTGACCGCCGCCGGCCAGCGGTGTCCGGCAGGCGTTGCGGATGAACGCCTCGATGCCGGGTTCGGCAAATACGTTCGGCAGCTTCTGTTCCGCCATCCGCAGCGGCTTGATGCGGAAGAAGGCGTCGAGCAGCCGTTTGATCTCGCTATCGGTGGAAGCCACCCGGTAGCGATAGCCGGGAAGGGCTTGCAGTTTGCGTTCCTTGGCCCTGAGCCGGCGGCGGAGCGAGTTGCTGATCCGCGCCGCGGGCTCAGCCCCGGGCACGATCGTCATCAACGGGCAGTCATTGACCGAGGCCTGGTGGGGCAGCATCGCCAACGGGTTCGGCAGATCGTGCCAGCGCATCGGTTGCTGATGGAAGGTCAGGACATCGGCCTCCGATCGCGCTTCTATGCCCGAGATCAAGGTCTCGAGATCGGCCGAAGTGGCGCCGGCGACGAATTCCTTGTCCCACAGCGCCATGTTGAAGGTCGCATGCTTGCCGCCCATGAAGCCTGCGGTGCGGACCCCGCGTTCGTGCCTCAGCGCCAGCGGAAGCAATAACAGCGGCCGGCCTTCCACATCACGGGCGACGACGATGAAGGGCTTGAAATTTTCGCGTTCGCCGACCTGCCGTTGCCAGACCGATAGAAAATCGAACCGTTGGTAAGCCGTCGAGAAATGCCGCTGATCCTCGAGACTGCGCCAGATCATCTCGGCCTGGCCGAGATCGCCGAAAATATCGACGCCGGCGATGCGGCCCGGTTTCGGCCACGCCGCCGCTGCTTCGGCCGTCCGGCTTTCGATCGCGGCCGCCATGGTCATCTAAAAGCCTGTCAAAAGGGAATAATGCTATTTCGGCGTGGGCCGACCTTTGCAAAGAAATGTCAACAAAGGGTAATGACACTGCGGCCACAGTGATGCAGATTCGGCGCATTGAAAGGCGATACGTTTGCCGTCCGATATCGGATTCTTGACCCGCGCCAGGCTCGAGCTCGCTTATTTCAGCGGCTATGCACGGATTATACAGCGGAATACCGGTGGTGCCGGTGTCATCCTGCGGTTTGAGCGTGTGCGGCCGCGGCGCGGCGCCCGCTTTCAGCCGCTCAAATCCCGGGAAATCACGCCGGATTTTCTCGACCGGACGATCCGGGCGTTGAAACGCTGGAAATTCGATATTGTTTCACTGGACGAGGTGTGCCGGCGGGCGGTGACGCTGGCTACGCCACGGCGATTTGTGTGTCTGACCTTTGACGGCGCTTACAAGGACCTGATGGCATCGGCCTATCCGGTGCTGTCGCGGCATGATGTGCCCTTTGCCGTCTATGTGCCGACGGCGTTTCCGGACGGGGTCGGCGAGGCCTGGTGGCTGGCGCTGGAGGCGATCATCGCGCGGGAAAATCGCGTCAGCCTGGTGATCGACCGCAAGGAACTGCGTTTCAATGTCGCCAGTGTATCCGAGAAATATCAGCTCTATGCATTTCTCGAAAGCTGGATGCGCTCATTGCCACCGCCGGATCTTTCCGCGGCGATCAACGATCTCTGCAAGCGATATTCGGTTGACCTCGCGGCGTTGTCGCGCGACGCCGCGATGGACTGGAGCGACCTGGCCGCATTGGCCGCCGATCCGCGGGTGACGATCGGAAGCGCGACGGTAAATTATCCTGTTCTCGCGAACCTGAAAGATGTCGCGGCGCTGCGCGAGATGACGATGGGAAACGCAGTGGCGCAAGCCGCATTCCACCGCGACGTCAGGCATTTCGCCTTTCCGTTCGGCGATGGCGCCTCATGGCGGCGGCGGGATGTGGCGATGGCCGAGGAGGCGGGTTTCGTCAGTGCGGTGTCGGCGATACCGGGCGTGGTTCAGACCGCGGGGCGAAGCAATCTGCACGCGCTTCCGCGCCTCGCCTGGGATGGACGGCTGCGCTCACTGCGCGCCATGCGCGTGCTGCTGTCGGGCGCCATGTTTCCAGCGGCGCCTGCTGCGGCCGGAAAAAGCGAGGTCGAACGCGCGGCACGATCCGGCGAGGCGTTTGACAAATAAGGTCAGGCGTCCGGTCGCGCCATCCAGCTGATGATGGGCACCGCCGGCAACACCCAGCCGATGCCGGCAACGACATAGAAGATGGCCTGCAGCCATCCGGAGTTCGCCAGCCATGGCGTCTGCGCCACCGTCATCCCCAGCAGCGACCACACCACCACCAGCATGAGCAAAGTGATGGTTCCAATGAACTTGCGGGTGCGTATGGTCATGACGGAAATGTGCGGTTCTCGGCCGGAGCGCGCCTTGCACGCGGGAAGAGGCGGACTATAAGGGGCGCGCGAATTCATTCAAGCGCAGCCTCAAATGACCGGTAGTCCTGACCAGCAAACCTTGTCAAATCAGGCCTTGTCAGATCAAGCCTCGTCAAATCAGGCATTGTCAGATCAGGCCTTGCACAATCAGTCCCTGAACGATCGTGCGGTCAGATGGTGGCTGTTTGCGGTGGCGGCTCTGATCGCGATCATGGTGCTGGTTGGCGGCGCGACGCGCCTGACCGAATCCGGGCTTTCGATCACCGAGTGGAAGCCGCTCACCGGCACGTTGCCGCCGCTCAGCGAGGCGCAGTGGACGCAGGCGTTCGAAGGCTACAAGGCCATTCCGCAATATCGCGAGCTCAACGCCGGGATGAGCCTTTCGGAATTCAAGTCGATCTTCTGGTGGGAATGGAGCCATCGGCTGCTCGGTCGCGTGATCGGCATAGCGTATTTTCTGCCGTTCCTGTGGTTCCTGTGGCGCGGCTATCTCAGCGGAGAATTGAAGCGACGGCTATGGGGGATCTTTGCGCTCGGTGGGCTACAGGGAGTGGTCGGCTGGTGGATGGTGGCCTCCGGGCTTTCGGAGCGGGTAGAAGTCTCGCATTATCGTCTCGCCACCCATCTGGTACTGGCGTTGTTGATCTTTGCGGCCATCGTCTGGACCTTGCGCCGATTGGCCGATCGGCCGCCGGCCGCGGCAAACCGGCGGCTGAAGACCACGAGCGCGGTTCTGCTGGCGCTGACATTCGTGCAGCTTTATCTCGGCGCGCTGGTCGCCGGCTTGCGCGCGGGCCGCGTCTATAACACCTGGCCCGATATCGATGGTGGGTTTATTCCCTCCGCGGCGCGGTTGTTCTTTGATCAGCCGTGGTGGCGCAATTTGTTCGATAACATGCTCACGGTGCAGTTCGAACATCGCATGACCGCGTATGTGCTGTTCGCACTTGCGGTGTTGCATGCGGTCGACGCCGTCAGATCGCGGGCCGATGGTGCCGTGATCCGCGGCGCGCTGTGGCTGGTGGCTGTCATTGCATTGCAGGCGACGCTTGGCATTCTTACGCTGCTCAATCAGGCCCCGATCGATCTCGCGCTGACACATCAGGCGGTTGCGATCGCGGTTCTTACGCTTGCAACGATGCAGGCCGAGCGTTTGGCGGCGCGGCAACCGAAACCGGCGCCGGAGGAATTGATTGTGCCGGTTGGCCAGCCCGGCTGATTTGAGTGATTCTAATTTTGTGAGGATCGCCGGAAATAGCCGATTTTCAGGGCTTTCCCCGGCCCTCAGGGCCACTAGCGAAGTTGTGTCGGGTGGCGCAGCTTTACTTGGAGTTTCTGGACGATAAAACGGGCCAAGGACAGGGATTTGGTCATGTCGTCTGCATTCATTCAAGCCGCCGTCGTTCTGCTTCGCGAAGGCCTCGAGGCCATGCTGGTGATTGCCGCGCTTGCCGGCTATCTCGCTAAATCCGGCGCGGGGCACCGCGTCCAGGCGCTGTACGGCGGCGCGCTCGCCGCTGTCGCGGCCAGCCTCGTCGCCGCCTGGTTGTTTGCCGTCCTCAATGCGGGTGAGCACAGCGACATCATGGAAGGGATCATCATTCTCGTCGCCGCGGGTCTGATGCTTTATGTCAGCGGCTGGCTGATGGTGAAACAGGATCCGCGCGGCTGGCAGGACTATCTGGCGCAGAAAGCCGATCACGCGCTGGCGCAGGACACCGTATGGGCGGTCGGCGCGCTGGCTTTCCTCGCGGTGTTTCGCGAAGGCGCCGAGACGGTGCTGTTCATCAATGCGCTGGCGACCACCGAAGGCGGCTGGAGCGCTGGCCTGTTCGCGGGACTTGGCGTCGCCACCATCGGCCTTGCGGTCCTGTTTTATTTCATCAACTTGATCGCGCAGAAGATCCCGCTGCGGCCGCTGTTCATCATCACTTCGGCATTCCTGTTCGCCATGGCGATCAAGTTCATCGGCGAAGCCGTCCAGGAATTCCAGGAGCAGTCGATGCTGCCGTTCACCGAACTGAAAGGCCTCTCCTGGTTCGGTGCCGTCGGACTGAACCCGACGGTCGAGGCCTTGTCCGCGCAGCTGCTGGTGATCGTGTTCGCGCTGGCGACCTATTCGGTGTTCCAGCGTAACAGCCGGCTGACCCGCGCAAACAAGGATGCCGTGCGCACGGCGAAATCCTGAAGCCAAGATACTGAACGGCTACCGGCGCTGTGCGCTAGCAGTAGCCGTAGACGCCGCAGGCGTAGGGCAGGCGATACCAGTAACTGAGATTTGGGCCACCGTAATAGGGCCCTTGATACTCGTAGGAATGGGTCGAGCCGTAGTACCCCGGAAGCGTCGCCGATCCCGGAAGCAATGGCGTATGGGGCGGAAATCGGACGTAGGGTGTCGCATCGTCTGACGGTGTGAACAGGAGGTCCGATTCTTCGACATGGGCGCGGCGGCCGTAGGGAGGGGGGGCCTTGCGGTAGACGGTTGCTCCATGGCCGGACAGGTCGGCAGCGGCTGCGGACCCGACGGCAAAAACAGCGACAATAAATGACGTCATCCAGCGCATCATGGCTCCGCTCCGAATCACCGGGATCATCTCATGCCACGTTACGCCGGAATGACCGTCAATGAGAGGCTCGTCATTTCAGGCCTGATTCATGAGTGGGATCGGGCTATCGTCGTACTGGCAAAAGACGAATGGCCGGGCGCAAGCCCGGCCATTCGCGTTACGAGGCTGCGTGTGAACTCAGGCGCTCAGCGCCTGTTCCAGATCCGCTATCAGATCTTCCTTGTCTTCGATCCCGATCGACAGCCGCACCACGTCGGGCGCCGCGCCGGACTTCACCTTGGAAGCGTCGTCGAGCTGACTGTGCGTGGTCGATGCCGGGTGGATCACCAGCGAGCGGGTGTCGCCGACATTGGCGAGATGCGAAAACAGCTTCAGGTTGGAGACCAGATTGACGCCGGCGTCGTAGCCACCCCTGAGGCTGAAAGTGAACACCGCGCCGGCGCCCCTTGGGGCGTATTTGCGGGCCAGATTGTTGTATTTATCCCCCGGCAGACCCGCGTAATTGACCGACGCCACCGCCGGATGGCCCGCGAGGAATTCCGCGATCGCCTTGGCGTTTTCACAATGCTTTTGCATGCGCAGCGGCAAGGTCTCGATGCCCGTCAGGATCATGAAGGCGTTGAACGGCGAGAGCGCCGGGCCGAGATCGCGCAGACCGAGCACGCGGCACGCAATCGCAAACGCGAAATTGCCGAACGTCTCCTGGATGCGGATGCCGTGATATTCGGGCCGCGGCTCGCTCAGCATCGGATATTTGTTGTCCTTCGACCAATCGAAGGTGCCGGCGTCGACGATGATTCCGCCGAGCGAATTGCCGTGACCGGCGAGGAATTTCGTCAGCGAGTGCACGACGATGTCGGCGCCGTGGTCGATCGGCCGGATCAAATAGGGCGTCGCCAGCGTGTTGTCCACGATCAGCGGCACACCTGCCTTGCGCGCAACGGCCGAGATCGCTTCGATATCGGTGACGCTGCCGGAGGGGTTGGCGATGGACTCGATGAAGATCGCCTTGGTGTGCGGCGTGACCGCGCGCTCGAAGCTCCCGGTATCATCGGGATCGGCCCATACCACGTTCCAGCCGAAGCTTTTGAAGGCGTGGGTGAACTGATTGATCGATCCGCCATATAGCTTGCGTGCCGCAATGAACTCATCGCCGGGCTTCAACAATTGCTGAAGCACCACGACCTGGGCGGCGTGTCCGGAGGCCACGGCCAGCGCCGCAGTGCCGCCTTCGAGCGCGGCAACACGTTCTTCGAGCACCGCGTTGGTTGGATTTCCGATGCGGGTATAGATGTTGCCGAAAGCCTGCAGCCCGAACAAGGATGCTGCGTGATCGGCGTCGTTGAACACGAATGAGGTGGTTTGATAGATCGGCGTCGCCCGCGCACCGGTGGTCGGATCGGGTTGCGCACCCGCGTGCACCGCAAGCGTTGAAAACCCGGGCAAACGATCGGTCATTCTCTTTCCTTTCCGGCAGCATCATCTTCGGCGACAGCCCGGTCGGCTGGTTCCAAAGATTGAGCAACACGATGTGACATTATGGCTTGGCTGGAGCCAATGCGTCCCCTGATTGGGGGAGAACCATCGCGGCAGAGGCGACTGCAGTCAAGGCGGCGTGGTATCGGCTCAATGAGTTCGAACAATCGTGCTTCGGTTTGTTGTCCCTTCAGGACGATCGTTTCGCAATTGCGTCACGAGAGTTCGTTCTTGTTTTTTGCGGCACGATCCGAAGCCGCGGTCTCGCCGCCGCCCACGCTCGTCCGGTTCAGCGAAAGTCGCATGCCCTGGGTCGGCACGGGCGCGCGCTTCGAACTGAGCGTGCGCGAATTGACGCCCATCCAGGAAATCTCGGAGGATAGCCGGCCATATTCGATCTTGGGGCAGCGATTCATGACGACCTTGAGGCCGGCAGCTTCCGCTTTCGCGGCGGCGGCGTCATCGCGCGCGCCAAGCTGCATCCAGATCACCTTTGGCGGTGGCACCAGCATCAGCGCTTCGTCGACCACCGGCATGATGTGGCTCGAATTCCTGAAGATGTCGATCATGTCGACGGGACGGCCGATATCGGCGAGCGAGGCAACGAAGGGCTTGCCAAGCAGGCTCTTGCCGACGTGACCGGGATTGATCGGGATCATGTCGTAGCCGCGCTGCGCCAGATATTTGAAGGCGAAATAGCTCGGCCGCACATTGACCGGCGAGGCGCCGACCATCGCAATGGATTTCACGCCGTTGAGGATTTCGCGGATGTAATCGTCAGCATAGGCATCGTGGTTCATTTTCCATCCAGTGCGTCGTTCCGGGGCGATGCGCAGCATCGAACCCGGAACCTCGAGATTCTCAGGTGCGCAATTGCGTACCATAGTTCTCGCTTCGCGAGCCCCGGAATGACGATGCAGAAATTGCATCGTTACTTGTCCTGCCATTTCGGCTCGCGTTTTTCGATGAAGGCGTCGATGCCTTCCTCGGCATCACGGGCCATCATGTTCTCGGTCATTACCTCTGCGGCATAGCGATAGGCATCCGCAAGGTTCATTTCGGCCTGACGGTAGAATGCGGCCTTGCCGAGCTTGACGGTGTAGGCGGATTTCAGCGCGACCTTTTGCGCCAGCGCGATCGCCGCATCGCGCTCGGTGCCGGCGCTGACGACGCGGTTGACCAGACCAATGTCACGCGCTTGTTCGGCCGGGACGGGTTCTCCGGTCAGCAGCATTTCCATCGCCTGCTTGCGCGGAACGTTGCGCGACAGCGCCACCATCGGGGTCGAACAAAACAGTCCGATGTCGACGCCCGGGGTTGCAAAGCTTGCGGCTTCCGAGGCCACGGCAAGATCGCAGCTTGCAACCAACTGGCATCCGGCCGCGGTAGCGATGCCTTGCACGGCTGCGACGACGGGTTTCGGCAGCTGCACAATCGCCTGCATCATGGCGCTGCAGGCATTCATGATCTGCGCAAAGTAAGCGCGTCCGCGGTCAGCGTCGCTGCGGCGGGCGGTCAACTCCTTCATGTCATGGCCGGCCGAGAAGGCCGGCCCGTTGGCGGCGATGACGACCGCGCGCACCTTGGCATCGCCGCCGATGTCGTCGAGTGCTGCGTGGAGTTCGGCGATCAGGCCTTCCGACAGGCTGTTGCGGGCATCGGGGCGGTTCAGGGTGAGCACCGCGATGCTGCCAACGGTTTCGCGCAGCAGGATCGGCGATTGCGGCGTCGTGGCACGGGCGGCTTGACCAGTCATGAAAATATCCGGGTGGGCGAGGTCGTCATCTTAATGTAACAGACGGCAACAGGCGAGGGCGGGCAGCGCGAGATGGCAATTGCAAAAATGAGCGTGGCGGAACTCGAAAGGTTTCTCCAGCTTGAATTTCCCCAGGCCTTCAGCGCCGGCGATATTGCCATCGAAAGCGCCGACGGCGCGTCGTGCCTGCTTCGGCAACGCTACAGCGACCGGATGTTGCGGCCCGGCGGCACGGTCTCGGGACCGACGCTGATGGCGCTGGCGGATTTCGCTATGTATGTGGTGTTGCTGTCGGCGATTGGCCCGGTCGGGCTCGCGGTGACGACCAATCTGAACATCAATTTCCTGCGTAAGGGCCAGCCGGGGCAGGATGTCCTGGCGGCGGCGCGGCTGTTGAAGCTGGGCAAGCGGCTGGCGGTGGGAGAGGTTAATCTGTTGTCGGGGACATCAGCGGATCCAATCGCCCATGTGACGGCGACCTATTCCATTCCAAATGCTTAGGCTTTTCCGAGGTAATATAA
>Ga0210406_10008008_pt1 | contig 10639 bp, 4 predicted proteins | sample IncBWC30MmetaG_FD_155454 | JGI IMG/M metagenome (GOLD analysis project Ga0210406, IMG submission 155454) | Forest soil microbial communities from Barre Woods Harvard Forest LTER site, Petersham, Massachusetts, United States - Inc-BW-C-30-M | ecosystem: Environmental > Terrestrial > Soil >... | reverse complement strand
ATTCCCGCGCTGGAGACGAGCAACGCCACAACCGGAGTCCCTCGCCTACTCAGGCGCCCTAACCCCGGCGGCGCGTAACCCCCGCGCGAAAGGGAAAAAAGCATCCGCGCCATCAGATACAAATTGCAATTGACGCTGGAAAGCGCTGCGGTCAGCACTACGAAGTTCATGACCCCCGCCGCGGCGGGAATGCCGACGATCTCGAAAACACGCACAAACGGGCTTTCCCCCAGGCCGACCTCGTTCCACGGCACGATTCCCACAACAACCGCCAGCCCGCCCACATAAAACAGTCCCAGACGACCTAGGGTCCAGCGCAACGCCCGGGGCAGGGCCGTCGTGGGGTCCTTCGCTTCTCCGGATGTGACCGCCACGATCTCCACTCCCAGAAAGCTGAAGATGGCCATCGCCACGCCCAGGCCGACTCCTTGCCATCCGTGCGGAAGAAATCCCCCCTGCCCGGTATAATTCCGAATCCCGACCCGAGGGAATCCGAAACCTAGGAGTAACGCGGCGCCGAGAATCAGAAACAGGGTGATGGTCAACACCTTGATCATCGCAAACCAATATTCGAATTCCCCGAAGCTCGCTACGCTCCGTGCGTTCACATAGACGAGCGCCGCGGAAAACCCCGCAATCCACATCCACGAGGGCACCTGCGGAAACCAGTGTTTGCAATAGATCGAAGCAGCCAGCACCTCGCTGCCGGTCGCGATGACCTGCGCCAGCCAGTAGGAGTAGCGCATCGCAAAGCCGGCCCAGGGATGTACGTACATTTCGGCGTACACGCCGAACGAGCCCGCCACAGGATGGGCCACGGTCATTTCGCCGAGCGCCCACATCAAGCACAGCGCAATGGCACCTGCCGCGACGAAACTGAAAATCACGCCCGGCCCGGCAAGCTGCACGGAAATCGCGCTGCCCAGGAACAGTCCTGTTCCGATCGCTCCGCCCATCGCGATCATGGAGAGCTGCCGCGGCGTCAGATTGCGATGGAGACCCGCTTCCCGATCGATGATCGCAATAGGCTCGGCAACGCCTGGCGGCGTCGCGCTCGCAGATCGTGTCTCCGGCATGCCGCGGCATAGTAGCAGAAAGCCCTCTCGGCCGTTACCCATCCCACCTGAACAAGCGGACAGTTAAACCAGAAGCACGCCTGTACCGCGCGAATCGCGTTCCCGGGCGCCACATTTCCTACAATTTAACAAGTGGCGGAAAGGCTTGAGTAAACTTCCGCCGCGGAGGAAGTCATGAAGGCAGTCCTAGCGCTTGTCATCATCTACGTTGGAGCATTTTTCCTGGCCATCCAGGGCGCATCACAAAATCCCGTCAGCGCCGCGCCGCAAGGCGCAGCCGCCGAGGAGCAGACCAGCCCGGCCGCCGCAAGGCCCATCGATCCCCTGAAGGACGCGGACATGCGCTCGCTGATGGAGCTTATCGGCGCCCGCGATCAGATGCAAGACGCCGTTGCCAATTCCAGCGAACAATACCGGGAAAAGCTTCTGGCCACGGTCCCCAGTAACGACAAAGGCCAGGCCTTTGTCACATCGTTCATCGAGAGTTATCAAAAGAAATTCGACATCGACCAGCTGACCGAGCAGCTCGTGGCAATCTACGACAGGCACTATACCGACGACGAAATCAAGACCTTGCTGCAGTTCTACGGTTCTCCGCTCGGTCAGAAGGTTGCCGCCGAGACCCCCAAGATCGCTCGCGAAATCCAGGCTGCCAGCCGGACCATGGGTGCCAGGGCCGCCAAAGACGCCCTCCAGGCACTAAAAGCTCAGAATCCGGAGATCGGACAATCGGCCCGCCTCAGCAACGGCCCGCGCCGCTGGCAAGCGGGTGCCCGTGGACAACAGGGCCCGCCACAGGGCCAGTCTCAGCAGGCGGCCCAACCACTCGATCCTCCGCAATTCTAAAGGTTCAAGCGGCTTCGGCCACTTACTTAAAGTGTTTCTTAAATTTGATGTCGATGCCAAACGTGCCGTTTTGGTCCCGCAGAGCCACGATCGATACGTTCCGGTTCAAGTTATATTCCACCTGAATGACCTGCTGCTGTGTCGATCCCACATTCGAAACATAAGTAATCGTTAGCTCCCGCGTGACCTGCTGCTCCACGGTGACTCGCGCCGCCGCGTTGGTCGACGAACTCGTCGAACCCACTTCCGCTAGCCCGGGATCGACCCGGAACCGCGTAATCCCAAACAAGCGCTCGACCCGGCCTCCCAATTGGCTCGAGACCGCTTCGGAGAGAATCGCCGAGGCCCCCGACGAGGCACTCTGTGTCGCACCCGTTCCACCGCCTCGGATGCTCGCCTCCGAACTCGTCTGCCCCAGGGCCAGAAGCGTAATAATGTCGTTCGCCGGCAGCGGCGGATCAGAGCGGTAAGCCAGCGTCAGCTTGCTAGCCGGCCCATTGAAATTCAGCGTGATTTCGTACTGCTGAATCGTCGTGGTGGCTTCCACGTTCAACACCGGGTCCAGGCGGAAGGGGTTCGCAAAGTTCATGTCGCCGCGCGTCACGCGATACCTGCCGCCGTGAAACATCATCTCGCCCGAGAGAATGTGGATATGCCCAAGAAGAATCGGGTGCTCCCAGGTCCCGCGCACGCGAAGGTTCGCTTCGGCTTCCAGCTCCGCGCCCGGCCACTCCATCCGAGCGTCCGGCGCGGATAGCGCCGAGATATCGAATTGCAAGTTACGCAAGAACGGCGAACTCGTGGAGGGTCCCGAAATGCTCCCTTTCGAGGAGACCAGCACACTAGCAACCTCCAGGCCCTCGGTCAGGGTCACCCGTTCGATCACCACTCTTCCCGAAAGTACTCCAGAAGACGGTGTTCCTGTCAGTCGCAGCGACCCGCCGGCCAGCCAGCTCATCCCTTCGGGATAGCGGATGCGCGCGCGATCGGTGCGTACCGTTATGTCGTACCGCAGCGGACTCTCGACGTAGTTGACGCTCCCGGTGAGGTGCATGGTGCCCCCGCCCGATTCGGCCGTCACGTTCTCAAAGAACAGCCGCGTCGCGTCAAAGACCAAATCGCCGGTAATGTTGCTCATCCCCGTCGGAAAATCAGCGACTCGTGCGGAAGCGCGTTCGATGTGCACCCGTCCGGTAATGCGCGGCCGGTCGAACGGCCCTTCGAAAGACGCGTTGATCTGCGCCGGACCATTCGCTTCCAGTGCCGGTAAAAATCCCGTGAGCAGCCGCAGGTCCAGCGCTCCATTCAGTTTCAAACCCAGCGTGCCCCGCCCGGCAAATCGCACCGCGCCCGACAGTGCAATGTTTGTATCCGTCCCTTTGAAGGCGGCTTGATCGATTTCCAGGCTCTCCTTCGAAGTGCGCACATGGATTGCTCCCACGTTTTCGAGCTGCACATTGGCGTAGTTCAACGCGAGCTTCGAAAACTTGGCGTCCACCACGATGTTCTCGGGATGTTTCAATTCGCCGGCCACGGTGATGTCGCCGTCGGCTATGCCATGCCCATTAAACTGCTTGAGGTGCAGAGCGGTCATCAAGAACGGATTTAGATCGATATTGATAATGGAAACTTTTCCGTTCAGCGCATAAGGATCAGCCAAGCCCAGCGTCACTTCGCCGGAAATCCCTCCGCTGGTCATGGCCGAGCTAAGGTCCAGCTCCGCTGTCCGTCCGTCGGATATGAGACTCCCCTCGAAGCTTCCGATGGCATCCTTCCCGATGCGAAAATCGACCACCCGGAAGGTGCCCTCGCCTTGCGGCGCGGAAAGCGGACCGCTGGCTTTCAGGCGAAAGGTGACCAGCCCTCCGATCGGCAGCCGCACCGACTGCAACTTCTCTAGATTCTCAAGGGGGAGAGATGCTCCCACCAAATCCGCCGTTATGTTTTGGTCCGCGAATCGATACCCTGCTGTTCCGGTTACGATTCCCGCGCCCCGGCCGCTCTCTTTCCCGGGTGCGAATACGCGCAACTCCGCGTCCGCGACCCGTACCCCGTCCTGGGCGAGGTTCAGTTGGCCTCGCAATCGATGGAAGGACACCCCATAGACAGTTCCGTCGGCGAGATCGAACAGCCCCGTGACGCCCGGCGCCGCTCGCGTCCCGTGCCCATGCAATTGGCCGCTCAAAACGCCTTGTACGGGATACCTCGAGCCAAGCAGCTTCTGAATGGTTTCGACCGAAGTCTTGTCGAAGTTGACATCGGCGGTCCACTCGTTCTCTGGCAGAAAACTCCAATCCGTCAGGTCGAGCGTTCCCTCGATCTCCGTATCCATGGCCCCATATCGCAACTTGCCTCGCACCAGTCCAAGTTCCGTGGACGAATAGCTGAGGTCGCCTTCTAGAGAATCCAGTGCAACTCCGTTGTAGCGTACCCGTTCGCTCCGCACGTGACCGTTAAACGTCGGTTGGCCGCCGCGTCCGGCGATTTTGCCGTCCCATTGCGCGCTCCCCGAGATTTCTCTGATGCTGTCCCGGGAACCCCGCTTCGCCCCGCGTATCGCGTCGATGAAATCTTTGTACGATTCCAGTGCCCCAGTTTCGAAGTGCACGTCCAGCATGGAATTCCGCGGCGCCAGTACTCCCGTAATCGTTCCCTTCGACGACGGCGTTTCGAATTCGCCTGCGCTGATCGCGAATACCCCGGAATCGTAGCGGTAGTGGAGTTGCCAGCCCGCGGTTACCGGCAAGTGGCCCGCCGCCAAACCTTCCCCGGGCGTCCAGTCCATCTTGCCGCCAAGCTCGAAATGCTCAAAGGCATTGCTCCACGTCTCGATGGTGTCCCCGCTCAAGAGCGCATCCCAGTGAAGTTCGTCAATCGGAAACCCGGGATGCTCGATGGCAGAAAACACTCCCGCGAGGCGCACGTTCTCGATATGGGTGTCCGCACGAAACTGCACCCCCGCGAAGCGCAGCGCCACTTTTCCCCTTACCGTTCCGCCGAAAACTTGCGTGAGGAAGTCCGGCACCACAAGCCCATCGTTGTTGATGCTGTAGCTGCCGCGGCTGGTCAGCCCCGCAGCGTGAAAAATGTCGTAACTCAGATGGATATCGCGCCCCGCGTAGCTGCCCGTGCCCTGGTACTGGCCGTCCCGAAGCGTTCCTTCCCCCCGCACATCGACGTGACCAGTCGGCGTCAGCGGAGAGCGGAATGTCTCGCGCAAGTCGAGCAGCTCCACCCATCCACGGTAGCGAAAACTCCATTTTGGTTTTGTGAAATCCGACATTTCCGCCTGCGCATCAAGGTGCGATCGCCCGGCGCTCAACACTCCCTGCTCCAGTGTGAATCCTTCGCGCCACACCGTAAATTTCGCCGAGAGACTTGCCGGCACCGGCACCATCCTCTCGGCCGTGAATCGGATGCCCTGCCATTCCAGATTCCCGAGATACAAGGGATGCTCGCCTGTCCCGCCCGCGTCGAGCCCCAAGCTCATCTCCCCGCCTTCGACGGCCAGCGGCACTTTCACTTCGTTGTACAGCAGCCACCCGTTTTCGATTCTCACTCGGCGCACGCGCAGATCGAAAAGCGATTCGCGCAGCGCCCTTTGGGAAGCACTCGGTTGCCCGGGAGCCGGCACGTTGGTCGAGCCGTCTTTCGCCACACGGACGTGCACCTGCGGCTTCTTCACAAGGAGGTCGCTCAGCGATACTCTTCGCCCCCAGAAAGAATCGATCTGCAATTCCGCCTGCACCTCTTCGGCCGAAAACAGCGGTTGTGTTCGCGATGGCTCGTGCCCGTGAATCACCAAACCCTTCAGCGTGGTTCGCATCGAAAGCCACTGTATCGAAATGGCCCGCAATTCCACGCGGCCGCCCGTCGCTTTCTCCAAACGATGTACGATCCACCGCTCGAGGATTGGATTGCCCGCTCCGCTCCCAAAGAAACCCACCACGCACAGAATCGCGATGACCGCCAGCACCCACGGCGTGTGGATCACCCAATTCCATATCGGGTGGCGCTTCCGGACCTTCATTTCGCCCCTTCCTCTAGAAACTTTTGCACGTGCAGCCGCGCGCGACTTTCCTTCAGCCAGCGGTCCGCCTGTTCGTTGATATCGTTCTGCACCAGAGCTTCCTGGATGAGGTCGCGCGAGGCATCCAGGGTGGGAGGTTCCTGCCCGCGGGCCTTTGCTCTCAGCACTACTGCATTTTGATAGAAATCCACAATGGCCTTTTCATCGATCTGTACGGAAGGCCGAAATCTTGAATCGAGGTAGTTGGTGAGGTACAGCTGCGCGGTGACAATCTTTCGCACTTCCGCGTCATTCAGCCCGCTTTGCTGCTTTCGCGCTTCATATTCCTCACGTGAGGCGAACGACTTCACGACTCGCGAAACTTCCCGGTCCATCTCGGCATCCTTTGGCTCGGGAAACCGGGACAACGCCGCTTCTGACCTCACAATCCACTGATCGATCAGCCGGTCCAAAATCGCGCTCTCGCTTTCGGATTTTCCATTCACCAGTTGCTGATACTCTTTCAGTTCTCGTACTTCGCTCAACAAAATGACGTCGTTCTCCACCCGCGCCACGATGCGGTCCACCACTTCCTGCCCCTTCAAAAACGAAGCGCTGGCCAGCGTAAGGAAAATCGCGCCGCATCCGAGAATCCCTGCCCGCGGCATTAAAAGGTCGACCCCAAATTAAAGAAAATCTGCAGTCTCGGAAGCTGTGCGCCCTTAAGGCAAAGCGGAATCACCGGCGTGCCCGTGATGCTGCTGACGCACGGCACAACAAAAAACGGCCGGTTGATTTGGTAACCCAAATCAATTCGAATCGGTCCTACCGGGGTCGCATAGCGGATTCCAAACCCGATCGTATGCGCGAAATAATTCAGCTCGTTCGTGCAGTTGTAAACGCACACCGTAGGATTCGTCGCGCTCGGCGGCTGGGCCGGGTCGGTGAGCGCGAAAACTGGCTTCGGCGAGTACGCTCGAAAAGTGATGCGATTCAGCCGGCTATAGACGTTTCCCCCGTCGTAGAAAAACGCCCCTCCCAGTGCCGTCCCGATGTACGGCAATCGCATGGGAAAGCGGAACTCCTGATTGAGCGCCAGCAGGGCCTGGCCTCCCACCGGGAATCCCGTGCACGCATCGCGCGGTCCGGCCTGATTCAGCGCGAATCCTCGCAGCGACGTTCCGCCTCCAGCAAAGAATCTTTCCGGCAGCGGAATGATTTCCGGCGTCGGCCCGGGCGTCGGCCCGGGCTTCGCCGTGCACTCGTTCGCCGTGGGCGCCGCGAAGGCCAGTGACTGGGTATTGGCGAACGGCTCAAGAATCCCGATCCGGATAGAACGCGCGAAGCTGAAGCGCCGCTTGATGGGGTGGTAGGTCGAATTCTGAAAGAAGAATCTCAGAAAGCTCGCGCTCGATCCGATGCTCGTGCTGGCGATGTTGAAATCCGCGCTGTTGAAACTTCCTTTGCTCGCATCGGCCGGATTGTCCCGCGCGTCGCGCACCCATGTCACGCCAAACTCAGACACCAGCGTGGGCTGTTCGAACAACGGTATCTCCTCCGAGGCAATACGCAAATTCAGGTTCGAAACCAGCACTTTCCGGAACGCATAGCGATACAGCACCGTCGTGAGCGGCGTCACTTGGTCGGTCAATTGTCCCGATACTTCATAGCGCATTTCCGTGAACGTGTTGATGTCCTGCGTTTTTTCCGTGTACGCCGTGGCCTGCGAGCTGAAGTGTGGACTCCCAAACAGATTGGGGATGGAATAACCGAGTAGCGCCCGGTCTTCGATCGTGCTCCCGCGCACCTTCATGGAGAGGGAGTCCGCCCTTCCCGTCAGGTTCACTTTGGTTAACTCAAAAATCCCTCGTGGGGCTGCCCGGAGCTCGACAACCGTCGGATCTGTCGTGCTGGCCAGCCGTTGGACTTCAAATCCTCCGCCGTACGCCATCGTGTATCGCTTGGCCTCTTCCACCAAAACCACGATGTCTTTGTCAGGGTCGGACCCGTCTGGATTCTGCGGTTCAATGGTCACGCGGTTGAAGATCCCCAGGTTGTACAAACGCCTCTGCGAGTCCACCACATCCCCTTGGCGCAGCGGAGCACCCGGCTTCACTCGAATCTCTCGCTGAATAACCCTTGTCCTTGTCCGTGCGTACCCGGTCAGCAGTATTCGCCTCGCCCGCGTTTGCGGTCCTTCCGTAAGGTGATAGGCCAGCCGTACCGGCGCCGTCTGCACGACCTCCGGGTTCGAACTCTTTTCCTTCCCTTCCTCTTTCTTCAGGTTCTTCTCGTTTTCTCCAGCCCCGCTGTTCGGCGCTCCTTTCCCACCCTCGCTCTTTTCCGGAGTGACGGGTTCCGCCGACGAAGTAAAACTAGCCTCCGGAAAACCTTCATTGAAATACAGCGCCAGAATGTTGTCGCGGTCCGTCGTCACGTTAAAATCGGAGTACGGCTGCCCCGGCGTCGAACCCACGACGGCCAGCAACTCCTCTTCCTTGAACGCGTGGATTCCCTCGATCGTCAGCGACGCCACGCGCGTCTGCTCCCCTTCCTGGATCGCGAATCGTACGTAAATGTCTCCTTTTTTTCCTTTGTAGTTGTCCAGGATTTGCCCATCCACCTTCGCATTCAGAAAGCCGTTCGCGTCATACAACCCGTGCATGGATTCCGCGTCCGCTTCAATGAGCCTCCGGCTGAACCGCCCCCGCGACTCGAATGCCGCTCCGAACACCTGCAGCCGGCTCCGCAGCAATTCTGTGCTGAAGTAGTGATTCCCGGTTATCTCAATTCCCGCCAGCTTGTGCCGTTCGCCCCGCTCGATGTGGTAGGTGATGACCTCTTCCGTGCCCTTCGATTTCTGTTCCTTGCCCTGCACTTCCTTCGTTTCCGTCGTGTAATTCACCTGCGCGTCAAAGTATCCGTCCCGCTCCAGGCGCTCTCGAAGATTGCGTTTTCCTTCCTCCAGAAGGTCCGCGTCGACCGCCCCTTCTTGATAGACGGGAACTAGCCTCTTCAATTCTCCCTTTGAAAATTTCGCACCGGTCACCGCCAGTTGCACCTGCGGTCCTTCGGTCACCTCCAGCTCCAGCGGCACGGTATTCTTCGCCGCGTTGAAATCGCCCCGTCGTACCGCGGCCCGCGCGCTGAGCCGCCCTTTCTTCACCAGGAATTTTCGGATCCGGTCGGTCCCGCGCTGTATGCGCGCCGTGGTCACCGCCTGTCCAGCCTTCATTTTCAGTCGGGAAAGAATCTCCGCGTCTCTGTACGCCGTGCCGTTCTTCAGCTCCACGGCCTCCACACGCGCGCGCGGCCCCGGCTTCACGTGCACCAAAATATCCATCTGATGAGTTTCCGGGTGCGCTTCGTTCTCTGCCGAGACCGCGGCCGTGTACAGGCCCTCGTCCTTCAAAACATCCCGCAGATGGGCTAACCCTTCGTCCACGTCTTCTTGTCGGAAGGGCCGGCCCAGCGTCAGCTGCATGGCCGCCGCAGCGGAGGATTCTGTTGGAGGTGGCGTCAGCCCTTCGATCCGTATCTGGTTGAAGAAGAGACTCTCGCGAACCACGAAATCAAGCCGCACGCCGCTGCCCACCGTAGTGACTACGGCTTTCAAATCCGTATAGTCACCCAGCCCATACAGCGCACGCAGACTCCTGGCAACCTGCTCTCGATCCAGGGGTTTTCCAATCTCCACCGCGAGCCCGCCAGGCGATTCCGAGAGCACCCGCCCATCTTCGGTGACAATGCGCACCGCAACCACCGGAGCTTCCACGGCACTGGCCCCGGCCTTTGCCTCCGCCTGTGCCTGTGCTGGACTCTTCGGCGCTCCGAAAAGCAGCGCGAAGACGGCAATTCCCCCCCATCTTCTTCCCCAGCTCGATTTCATGCCCACTAACGCTCAGACGAAGCGTAGCACAAGGGCGTTGCTCATCCCGCTATCTCTAGCGTTATGATGAATTAAGAGGGACGATGACCGACACAGACACACCGCGCCCGCCGTCCGGTGACGCCAAGCAGGAGAAGTACTCGCGTCAAATGCTCTTCGCCGGAATCGGCGAACAAGGCCAGCAGCGCCTTCTCGCCTCGAGCGCCGTCATGGTAGGCTGCGGGGCCATCGGTGCGGCCGCCGCCGCTCTGCTCGTTCGCGCCGGCGTAGGCCGCGTCAGGGTTCTCGACCGCGATTTTGTCGAGCCCTCCAATTTGCAGCGCCAAGCGCTCTTTGACGAGGACGACGCCCGCGCCGCCCTCCCCAAAGCCGTGGCCGCCGAGCGCAAGCTCCGTGCCATCAATAACAGCGTCGCTGTCGAAGGCCTGGTCAGAGACGTAAATCCCCGCAATGCCGCCGAGTTGCTCTCGGGCTTCGATCTCATCCTCGATGGCACCGACAATTTCGAGACCCGCTTCCTCATCAATGACTACGCTGTGCGGTCCGCTCGTCCGTGGATTTACGCCGCCGCCGTCGCCAGTTACGGCGTAACCATGACCGTGCGACCGGGTCTCACGCCTTGCCTGGCCTGCCTCCTGGAATCCTCGCCAAACGGCCAGGGCCTCGAAGAAACCTGCGACACGGTAGGCGTCTTAGGCCCCATCGTCAATCTCATCGCCTCGCTCGAAGTCGCCGAAGCCCTCAAGCTTCTCGCTGGCCGCGAACAAGCCCTCCACGGCCGCTTGATCTCTTCTGATGTTTGGAGCGGCCATTTCCAAT
>Ga0210406_10008007_pt1 | contig 10639 bp, 10 predicted proteins | sample IncBWC30MmetaG_FD_155454 | JGI IMG/M metagenome (GOLD analysis project Ga0210406, IMG submission 155454) | Forest soil microbial communities from Barre Woods Harvard Forest LTER site, Petersham, Massachusetts, United States - Inc-BW-C-30-M | ecosystem: Environmental > Terrestrial > Soil >... | reverse complement strand
CGACCATTCCACCATCATGGCACCCTACAATGTGCTGATGTACATGTTCTCGGCGGTGCCGAACCGGCCGATCCTGCAGGTCGGAATGGTTCCCGAACTTAGCGTGCTGCGCGACAATTGGCAGACCATCCGCGAAGAGGCGCTGCATTTGTTCGCGCTAGGCCAGATCAAGGCCGCCGACAAGTACAACGACTGGGGTTTTAATTCCTTCTTCCGAACCGGGTGGAAGCGCTTTTATCTGAAATGGTACGACGAGGCGCTGCCGTCGGCGCTTGCCAACTGCCCGAAGACGGTCGAGCTTTTGAGCACGATTCCAAATGTAAAGGGCGCAATGTTCGCCAATCTGCCGCCGGGCGGCAAGCTGGTGCAGCACCGCGATCCCTATGCCGGTTCGCTGCGCTATCATTTGGGCCTGGTGGTGCCGAAATCGCCGGGCGAATGCCGCATCTTCATCGACGGCCAGTCCTATTCCTGGCGCGACGGCGAGGACTTATTGTTCGACGAGACCTATCTGCACTACGCCGAGAACACCACCAGCGACGATCGCATCATCCTGTTCTGCGATGTCGAGCGCCCGCTGAAAACGCGCGCGATGACAGCGGTCAACCGCTGGGTTTCAAGGCACGTCATCAACGAGAGCGCGACGCAGAACGAAGAGGGCGAGCGCGTCGGCTGGCTCAACCGCGTGTTCGGTTACGTCTACCACGTGCGCCTCGTTGGCAAGCGGATGAAGGCGTGGAACAAACGCGTTTATTACGCGGTGAAGTATCTGCTGATCGGCGGCATTTTGGCCGCGTTCCTCGCCACAGCGTTCGCGTGAGGTGAGGGCGTGACAGCGCTAGGGCCAATTCTCAGGCAAGGTAAAGACCGCGCACGGAGAGGCGATTCCGCGCAGGACATGCGTTCCGAGCGCGATCAACGGCGCGTCGGTTTCGGCGGCGAGCGCGCCCGACACGAGTACCGTTTTCTGAAGCGGCCGGCATAGCCCCTCCAACCGACTGACCAGATTGACGGCGGGGCCGATCGCCGTGAAATCCAGGCGATCGGCGGCGCCGATGTTGCCCCACAGCATTTCGCCGAGATGCAGGGCGGCGCCGAAGGGCAGAGGAGGCAGGCCCTGCCGATGTCGCTCCTTGTCCAGATGCGCCATCCCGACACGGGCGGCCGACACCGCACGCAGCGCGGCATCACAAGCGCCGCGCGGCGCCTCGCCGACGACCGGGAAGATCGCCAGCATGCCGTCGCCGATAAATTTCAGCACTTCGCCCCCGAAGGCGTGAACCGAGCCTGCGATGCGATCGAACCAGGCGCCGAGCGCCGAGATGACGACGGAGGGAGGATTGCTTTCAGATAGCGCCGTGAACCCACGCAGATCGGCGTAGAGCAGCACCGCCTGGATGATCTCGCCTACATCGCGTCGCAAAGGCGCAGCCAGCACCCGCGCCGCGCTGCGCCGGCCGAGATAGGCTTCCAGAACAGCCGTCAATGTGGCGCGCGCGGCGAGAACCGCAAGCGGTGCCGCAGCGAAGCGGGCGGCCTGTCGCAGTTCATTGGTCTCCTTATCCGTGAACTGACGCGGCCCAATCCAGCTGAGCGAAGGCCCATCCGCCCGAGAACCGACGATGTCCTCGTGCACGAGGCCATCGGCTATTCCGGCGAGCCAGCGCCGACCGGCGTCGTCGGATGGGCTTGCCTTAAGCTCTGCCGGCGCGAACCCCAGGGCCTCGATGACTTCCCCGCTCCCGGCGCGCCACAGCCAGGTGCGCCGGGCGATGAGCGGGTGTGGAACGGCAAGCGTCAGGGCGCCGCCCGTGACGGGCAGGCCATCCGCGACCAGGTGGGCGCCGAGTTCCGCCAACAGCCGGTCTGCGCCCGGCATGTCGCCGGCTGCATCGACGAGCCAGGCGAGCGTCGGGGAAAGCTGCATGGAGTGATTATGAATTTGACACGCCACCCTTGTCACGAGCTATCCTCCGACAGTTGGCTTTCACGCCGCGGTCCGCGCCTGGGAGACATTGATGGCTGATCCGCTCGTGGTTCGACGCGAGATCCAGATCGCAGCCCCGCCTGCGACGGTTTTCGCCTTCCTGACCGATCCGGAAAATATCGTGAGCTGGATGGGCGCCGAGGCGACGACTGAGACGCATCCGGGCGGGCTCTATCTCGTCAAGGGCGTCGGCTCCGGCGCAAACGTGGCGCGCGGCGCGTTCCGGGAGGTCGTGCCGGTCCACCGCCTCGCCTACAGCTTCGGTTGGGAGGGAAGGGAGGAGGTGCCACCGGGATCGAGCTTGGTCGAGATTGATCTTGTCGACCGGGACAGCGGCACTTTGCTGCGCATGACCCATAGCGGTCTTCCGAACGAGGTTGAGTGCGCCAACCACGACAAGGGTTGGGCGCATTACCTGGGCCGGCTGGCCATGGCGGCCGCGGGCCGAAATCCCGGTATCGATCGCGGCATCGCGCCGCGTGAGACTTAACGCGTCTTTCGCGCAGGGTCCGGGCGCATGTATGCGCCTCAGCGCTTCCCGATTTTTTCCCATAGCCAGCGCGCCACCGCGTCCGGCGATGACGCACCGTCGCCGCCGGCGGCGCGCAGGTTCGCCTCGCGCATGTCCGCTATATCGATCTTGCCGAGCAGCGGTTTGATGGCCGCCTGCAACGCCTGATCACCGGCGCGCCGCGGCGACAGCAGCACGATGGCATCGTACGGAGGAATGGCATGCCCGGAGTCCTCCAGCACCACCAGATCGTATTTGGCGATCAGGCCGTCGCTGGTATAGCCCGCGATCACATCGACCTCGCCGGAAGCCACGGCCGCATACATGAAATCCGGTTGCATCTGCCGCTGCGCGTGAAATGACAGGCCGTAGGCCTTCTGCAAGGAGGCCCATTCCGGCCGCGAGAAGAATTCATAGTCCGCGGCCAGCGACATCGTGGGCGCATGCGCGGCGAGATCGGCGATCGTGCGAATTCCAAGCGCCTCGGCGCGCTTTTTCGGCATCACCAGCGCGTAGGCGTTTTCGAAGCCGAGCTCGCCCAATAGCGTGATGTCCTGCTTTGCCAGCACAACCTTCAATTCGTCGAGCAGTTTTTCGCGCGGCCTGCTATCGCCGCGGTGAAACTGGTTGACCCAAAGCGTGCCGGAATAATCGACATAGACGTCGATATCGTTGGACTTGAGCGCCTCGAAAATCACGTTGGAGCCGAGGCCCTCGCGCGAGGAGGCGGAAAGCCCCGCCGCGCGCAGCCGCTGCGCGATCAGCGCCGACAGCACATATTGCTCAGTGAAGGTTTTTGCGCCGACGATAGTGTTCGACGACGACCGCGCCATCGAAGGCACCAGCGTGACCGCGACCAGCGCCGCAATGCCGGCGCCGCCCAGCATGGCGCGTAGGCGGTTGCGCTGGCGTAGGCCGTTTTCGACCAGCGCCAGCAGTTGATCGACCGCGAGCGCCAATGTCGCCGCGGCAAGACAGCCGAACAGCACGAACACCCAGTTCTGCGTCTGCAGGCCGGCGAAGATGTAATTGCCGAGGCTGGTCTGGCCGATCGGCGTCGACAGCGTCGCGGTTCCGATCACCCAAACCGCCGCGGTGCGGATGCCCGCCATCATCACAGGCAGCGCCAGCGGCAGCTCTACGGTGAATAGCGATTGCCGCGGCGTCATGCCGACGCCCTTTGCCGCCTCCAGGATCGCAGGCTCGACGCCGTCAAGGCCGGTGATGGTGTTGCGCAGCACCGGCAGCATGGAATAAAGCGCCAGCGCCAGCACGGCGGGCAGGAAACCGAAGGCCGAAAAGCCGAAGCCGAACCACGACAATGTCAGCGCCGCGAGCGCCAGCAAGAGCGGATAGAACAGCGCCAGCAGCGCGAGGCCCGGCACGGTCTGCACGACGCTGGCAAGCGAGAGCAGCGCCCCGCGCAAGACCCGACGATTGCGTGCCGCAATCGCAAGCGGAAGGCTGACCGCGAGCCCGAGCGCCAGCGCCGCGACGCTGACGCGTACATGATTGCCGAGATAGTCCGGCAAATGCGCCAACGCCTCGCTCCAGCGCGGATCGGAGAACAGGCTCATGCCGCGCCGCCCCGCGGCAGCAAGGCGCCGAGCCGCTCGGCCTGGCGCCGCGGTGTGCGCAGGAGTTCGCCGACATATGGATCGTGGCTCGCCGAAAGTTCGGGCGGCGTGCCTTCCGCGAGCAGCCGCCCGCCGCGCATGACCACGACACGGTCGGCGAGCAGTATCGCCTCGGTCATGTCATGGGTGATCATGACCGTAGTCAGCTTAAGCTTGTTGTGCAGCGCGCGATAGTCGTCGCCGAGCGCGTCGCGGGTCAAGGGATCGAGCGCGCCGAACGGCTCGTCCATCAGCACGATCCGCGGTTTGGCCGCGAGCGCGCGCGCCACGCCGACCCGTTGGCGCTGGCCGCCGGAAAGCGCCTCGGGCAGGCGGTCGCGATGTTGCGCGCGGTCGAGCCGCACCAGATCGAGCAGTTCGTCTACCCGCGCGGAGATCTCTATCGCCAGCGTGCCCAATAGCTTTGGCGTGATGCCGATATTGTCGGCGACGCTCAGATGCGGAAACAGCCCGCCGCTCTGGAAGACATAACCGATGCGGCGGCGCAATTGCACGGGATCGACGGCACGCACGTCGGCGCCTTCGATCGTGATGCGGCCTGAGTCCGCCTCGATCAACCGGTTGGTGAGCCGCAGCAACGTGGTCTTGCCCGAGCCGGAGCCGCCGACGATGGCCAAGAATTCGCCCTCGGCGACTTGAAGCGAGACGTCGTCGACGGCCACGACGCGCCCCGCACCGCGGCCACCGTCAAAACTCTTGCCGACATGGGCATAGGCGATCAGGGGCGCGTCTTGCATCGGGCCTCGGTCTGTTGGGCGCGTTACCTTACCCTCTTCTGGAGGGTGAAGGGCTGACGTATCACGTTGCAGCGCTTCGTTGAACTTATCCCCGCAAACCGCTAAGGCATCATCCAAAGTCCGGAGGGGAAGACTTGGCAGCGCCAACGGCGGTCGCGCTTGAGGAGGCGACGGTAGCCTTTCGGCTTGCCGATGCGCGCGTCTACACCGCGGTCGAGAAGGCGCGGCTATCGGTCGCGCCCGGCGAGTTCGTCGCCATCGTGGGACCCACCGGCTGCGGAAAATCGACCTTGCTGAACGTCGCCGCCGGCCTGCGCAGGCCGGCGTCGGGGACGGTCAAGGTCTTCGAGGCCCCGCTAACCGGGCTGAACCGGGACGCCGGCTATCTGTTCCAGGCCGATGCGCTGTTTCCCTGGAAGACCGCGATCGACAATGTCGCGATCGGTCTTGAAATTGCGGGCACGTCGCGCAACGAGGCGCTGCAGCGTGCGCACGCTTGGCTTGCGTCGGTGGGGCTCGATGCCTTCGCGGGCCGCTATCCGCATATGCTCTCGGGCGGCCAGCGCAAGCGTGTCGGCCTCGCGCAGGTCCTGATCCGCGACCCGAAAATCCTGCTGATGGACGAGCCGTTCGGACCGCTCGACGCCCAGACCCGGCAGATCATGGGCAATTTGCTCTTGGACTTGTGGAACGCCGACCGCAAGGCGGTGCTGTTCGTCACCCATGATCTCGAAGAAGCGATTGCGCTTGCCGATCGCGTCGTGATCATGTCGGCGGGGCCGCGTGCGCGCATCATCGGCGACTGGCGCGTGCCGTTGCCGCGGCCGCGCGATATTTCGGAAGTCCGGATGGAGAAGGAATTTCACGCGCTGCATCGAGAAATCTGGAGCGTGCTGAAGGACGAAGTGATGAAGGGTTACGCGCAGGCGTCGTCAGTAGGGGCTGCGTAATGTCGAAGGGAATGCCTTCCGACGTCGCCCCGGCGAACGCCGGGACCCATACGCCGTGCCCTATCGTTTTGCACGATCGGGCAGAGACCTTCCGCAGCAACACCCATCAGGGGTTATGGGTCCCGGCGTTCGCCGGGACGACCCGGAGATAGATTGCCCTCATGTCCCGCTCGATGCTTCTCCTCTGCCAATTGCTGGTCGCGATCGTCGCCCTGGCGCTGTGGCAGTTCTTCGCCTCGGTGCCGGTGTTCGGGAAAATGTGGCTGCCGCCATTCTTCTTTTCCAATCCGGTCGATGTCTTCAGCCAGATCGTCAAATGGTTCTCCTCTGGGGTGATCTGGAAGCATCTACTGATCACCTTGTGGGAATCGATCCTTGCGTTTGCGATCGGCTCGCTCGGCGGCGTGGCGGTCGGCTTCTGGTTCGCGCGCCAGCCCAAGGTCGCCGCGGTGTTCGATCCTTATGTCAAGATGGTCAACGCGCTGCCGCGCGTGGTCTTGGCGCCGATCTTCACGCTGTGGCTCGGGCTTGGCATCTGGTCCAAGGTCGCGCTTGGGGTTACGCTCGTGTTCTTCATCGTGTTCTTTAACGTCTATCAGGGCGTCAAGGAGGTCTCGACCACCGTGCTCGACAATGGCCGCATGCTCGGCATGAGCGAGCGGCAGTTGATGCGGCACGTCTACTGGCCGTCGGCGCTGTCCTGGATGTTTTCCTCGCTGCACACCTCGGTGGGCTTTGCGGTGGTCGGCGCCGTGGTCGGCGAATATCTCGGCTCCGCCGCCGGGCTCGGCTATCTGATCCAGCAGGCGGAAGGCATATTCGACGTTGCCGGCGTGTTTGCCGGCATGTTCGTATTGTCCGCCTTCGTCATCCTGATCGACATGGCGGTGACGCTGGTGGAGCGACGGCTTCTGGTCTGGCGTCCGGCCGCGGCGGGGCGAGATTGAGCGGCGCCGGCACGCGCTGCGACTTTGTTACAGTCGTCGGGTCAATTGTTATTCGCTTTCTGGGGGCCGAAGGCGCATGAAGCCGCGCCGTGCAACTGATGGCCTTGCGCCGAAAGCCCCCTGAAAACGCCATTGCCTGCTGACACCAGGCTGTCAGCAGGCTTGCGCTAGGCAAGGGGCCAACGAAGGCCTGCCATGATGATCCCCGCACAGGACACGAGCCAGCCGGATGAGACGTCGCTGAGCTATCCCGGCTGGCGCGTCGTGCTCGCTTGTTTCCTCATGGCGCTGTTTCTGTTTGGCTTTGGCCTTTACGGCCACGGCGTCTACCTCGCCGAGCTGCAACGTCAAAACGGCTGGCCGGCGGCGCTGATCTCGGGCGCGAGCACGCTGTCCCTCCTGCTCGCCAACATTTTCGCGACCTTCACCAACGAACTCGTGGCCCGGTTGGGCGCGAAGCGGCTGGTTCTGCTCGGAATTGCGGCCCTGGCTGCGTCGATGACGCTGCTCGCATGGGCGAGCGCGCCGTGGCAGCTCTACGTCGCCTTCATCCTGATGTCGCTCGGCTGGATCGGCATGGGCACGATCGTGATCGCGGCGGTCGTGAGCCTTTGGTTCGTGCGCCGTCGCGGTCTTGCCATCAGCCTTGCGTTCACCGGCGCCAGTTCCGGCGGGGTCGTTATTACGCCTTTGCTGGTGTTTCTCGTTGAACGGTTCGGCTTTACGGCCGCGATGCTGACGGCGATGGCGGTCATGGTTGCCGTCCTGGTACCGGTTGCCGTCGCCTGGATCGGCCCGCCGCCAGCCGCAGGTTCGGCCGAGGCAGAGGCCGATGGTTCCTCGCAAGCTCAAATTGCGTCCGCTCCGGGCAAGGTATCGCGTGCGAAGCTGCTGCGCAGCATGGCGCTCTGGACCATCTCGATACCGTTCGCGCTTGCGCTGACGGCTCAGATTGCTTTCATCGTGCACCAGATCGCGCTGCTTGAGCCGAAGATCGGCCGTGGCAACGCGGGGTTTGCGGTTTCAGTGATGACGTTCATGGCGATCGTTGGCCGCCTCGGCCTCGGCATGGTTGTCGACCGGTTCGATCCGCGGCTCGTCACTGCCGCATCGCTGGTGAGTCAGGCGGCGGCGCTCCTGACCATCCTGCAGTCCGACAGCGTTCCCATTGTCCTGGCGGCATGCGCAGTCTTCGGCTTTTCAGTAGGTAATCTCATTACCTTGCCGCCGCTGATCATTCACCGCGAGTTCAGCGCCGCAAGCTTTGTCGTCGTCATGGGGTTGTCGAACGCCATCAGCGGAGTCCTTGGCGCGTTGGGTCCGGGACTTGTCGGCATGGTTCGCGACTGGACCGGCGGCTATGATGCTGCCCTTGCGCTCTGTATCGCCCTGGAGCTGGTCGCAGCCGCGATCATTGTCCAGCGAGGGCGGTTGAATTGGCAGCCGGTTGCGGTGGTGGGGCGCGGTTAGTTCCGTCATTGCGAGCCAACGGGTCGCGCGAACGCGCGCCCCCGACGAGCGCAATAGCGCTCGCGCAGAGATGACAGGCTCCGCGAAGCAATCCAGAGGCCTCCAAGAAGCTGGATTGCTTCGTCGTTTCACTCCTCGCAATGACAGTGAGGTAGTTCAACCACCTTCTCAAGACGTGTGCGCTGCATTATCGTGCTGCCGAATAAACGGAGGAAACCATGAGAAAAATGTTCGGCAGGCTGGCCGGGGCGCTGCTGGCGCTGGCCTTGACCTCAACTCTTGCCGCAGCGCAAAGCAGGATCACGATCGCGGTCGGCGGCGGCGCCTGCCTGTGCTATCTGCCGACCGTGCTGGCAAAACAGCTCGGCGAGTTCGACAAAGCGGGCCTAGCGGTCGAGCTGGTCGACCTCAAGGGCGGTTCGGACGCGCTGAAAGCCGTGCTCGGCGGCAGCGCCGATGTGGTGTCCGGCTATTTCGACCATTGCGTCAACCTCGCCGCCAGGAAGCAGGAGCTGCAGGCTTTTGTCGTCTACGACCGCTATCCCGGGCTGGTGCTGGTGGTGTCGCCTTCGCACAATGGCGAGATCAAATCGATCGAGGATCTCGCCGGCAAGAAGGTCGGCGTCAGCGCGCCGGGTTCTTCCACCGATTTCTTCCTGAAGTATCTGTTGAAGAAGAACGGCCTCGATCCCGCCAGTGCTGCGGTGATCGGCGTCGGCCTCGGCGCGACCGCGGTCGCGGCGATGGAGCAGGGCCAGATCGATGCCGCCGTCATGCTCGATCCATCCGTCACCGTGCTGCAGGGCAGCCATCCGGACTTGCGCATCCTCTCCGATACGCGCACGCAGAAGGATACGCTTTCGACCTTCGGCGGCGAATATCCGGGCGGCGCGCTCTATTCCACGACGGCCTGGGTCACCTCGCATGAGAAGGAAGTGCAGGCGCTGACCAACGCGATTGTCAGCACGCTGTCCTGGATTCATTCCCATTCGCCGGAAGAGATCATGGCAAAGATGCCCGAGGAGACGGTCGGCAAGAACAAGGAGCTCTATCTCGCCGCGCTCAAGAACACGATCCCGATGTATTCGGAGACCGGCAAGATGGATCCGAAGGGCGCGGATGCGGTGCTGGCGGTGTTCAGCGAAGGCTCGCCCGAGGTCGCCAAGGCCAATATCGATGTAGCCAAGACCTTCACCAACAAATTCGTCGATGAGGCCAGGAAAACGACGGGGATGAATGCGAAGTAGCGCCTGTCAAGCGCTATGACCGCCCCGCTTATTCATCGCGTCACGACGCTGGATTTGCCGGTGCGGCCGTGGTCATGGCCGTTCGCCGCCGAGCGGCGTGCCGACATCGGCGCGCACTTCGCCGCGAAACAACGCGAGAAACCAAAAATCTGGAACGGCCGTGTCCTGCTGGGGCGCAATCCGCAATTCGTCGGTGAGCACTTGCGCGCCGATTATTTCGAGACCGATTTCGCAAGCTTTTTGGCCTGGCGCGACTGGGGCTTTGCGGACAAAGGCGTGTTCAACGGCTTTGGCATGGGCGCGCTGCGAAGCGTCGACGGCGCGTTCGTCATGGGTGAAATGGCCCAGCACACCTCGAATGCCGGGCGGATTTATTTTCCCTCCGGCACCCCCGATCTCAACGATATCAGGAACGGGACGGTCGATATTGCAGGCAGCGTTGTCCGCGAGGTGGAAGAAGAAACCGGGCTCACCTCAGCCGATTACCGCGTGGCTGCGCATTGGGATTGCGTCCGTTCCGGCGCGGCGGTTGCGATGATCAAGCTCCTCGATGTCGATCTGCCGGGCGAAGCCCTGCGCCGCCGGATCGAGGCCAATCTTGTCCGGCAATCCCAGCCCGAACTTGCCGCGATCCATCTGGTGCGCCGCGCCAGCGATCTGACTGCGGCGATGCCGCGTTTTGTGACGGCATTTGTCGAAAGTGAGCTTGCTTGCTGATTGCGCCAGCCTGCTACCTAATGCGGCTTGACATCGATTGGCGCTATCAATGTGATAGGCTCAACACGAACAACAAACGCAATGCACAATTCTTGAGGGAGGGTTCGATGCTTAAGCGCAAAGCTGCACGCCTGCTCGTGGGGCTGCTGGCCGCGGTGGCGGCGCTGGGAATGGCGGTTTCCGCCCAGGCCCAGGAAAAGAAGATCAAGATCGGAGTGATTTTCGACCTGACCGGGCCGCTCGCCGGCGGCGGCTCCGAGCTGCAATATATCGGCGCCAAGATCATGCTCGACCAGTACGCCAAGACCGGGGTCGAGGGTTACAAGGTCGAGGCGGTCTATGCCGACGCGCAGAGCAAGCCCGATGTCGCCATCAACGAGGCGGTCCGCCTGGTCGAGCAGGAAAAGGTCGACATGCTGCTCGGCTTCTTCTCCTC
>Ga0210406_10008006_pt1 | contig 10639 bp, 12 predicted proteins | sample IncBWC30MmetaG_FD_155454 | JGI IMG/M metagenome (GOLD analysis project Ga0210406, IMG submission 155454) | Forest soil microbial communities from Barre Woods Harvard Forest LTER site, Petersham, Massachusetts, United States - Inc-BW-C-30-M | ecosystem: Environmental > Terrestrial > Soil >... | reverse complement strand
CTCCTTGATAGGATCGATCTGATGGCAGGAGAACGGCACACTGTAGAATTGAGGTGGATCGGCAGGGAAAAAGCTCCCCGCAACCTGATGTGAGAGTCGGCCGAACGGATTGTAACGATGCGAGTCCCAGACGCTGAACAGGTAGCGGCCGCCGGGGGTGAGCACACGAAGGACCTCGGCGTAGGATTTGGCCTTGTCCGGAAAGAACATGACGCCGAACTGGCACACGACGGCATCGAAGCTTCCATCGGCGAACGGAAGCGCCATGGCGTCGGCAGGCCGGAACTCGACCTGCTCGCCGGCCCGAAACTTGGCGCGCGCAACATCGAGCATCGGCGGATTGAGATCGGTCGCCGTTATGTGCGTGCTGCCGGGCAACGCATCGCGCAGCTTTCGCGTGACGATGCCGGTGCCGGCCGCCGTCTCCAGCACCCGCGCCGGATTGCCCGCGGCGACGCGTCGCGCCATCTCGGCGGCATAATCGACAAAGACCATCGGCCCCATTCCCTGATCGTAATACTGCGGGATGTTGCCGACGAAACTTGCTGCGTCGTCGCTCATGATTTGGTCTCCCGTTGTCACAGGCGAGAGAATAGCTCGGCGGCGCCCGTATCATTGTGCGGTTAGCGCTTGACCGGGCTAATTTCTGCCGCTAGTTTTCTGAATACGGAATTCCGTATTCCATATAGGCCAAAATGATCCCGCTAGATCCGCTCCCGAATCTGATCAATCAGGTCTATGCGCGCATTCTCGAGGCGATAACGGACCGCACGCTGCCGCCGGGGCATCGCATCCGGCAGAACGAACTGGCGGAAAAACTCGGCGTGTCGCGCCAGCCGGTTTCCCATGCCCTGCACCTGCTGCACCGGCAGGGCCTGGTCGCCGAGAGCGGCCGCCGCGGTTTTGAAGTCACTCAGCTCGATCCGGGGCGTATTCGCCAGCTCTATGAAGTGCGTGGCGCGATCGACGCGCTCGCGGCCAAGCTCGCGGCGGGACGCGCCAAGACCGACGCAACGGGCCGTGCGCAGCTCGAAGCGGCACTGCGCGCCGGGCGCGCGATCGACAAGAAAACGCCGCTGGCGCGGCTGATCGCGCTCGACGTCGATTTTCACCGCGCGATCTACAGCCTCGCCGGCAATCCCGCGATCGAGGAAATGATCGCACCGCAATGGCCGCATATGCGCCGCTCGATGGCGACCGTGCTGGCCGGGCTCAATTATCGCGAGAGGGCCTGGAGCGAGCACGAGACGATCGCCACCCATATTCTTGCAGGCCAAGCCAAGGCCGCCGAGGCGGCGGCCTTGGCGCATGCGCTGACCGCGGGACGAAGGACCGAAGAGCAACTGAGGGCGACCGACGAGGCGGCGTGAGCCGTCGTTCCGGGGCGCGCGAAGCGCGAACCCGGAACCTCGAGATTCCGGGTTCGCGCTTCGCGCGCCCCGGAATGACAAAAACCAAAGGAGGAAACGTCATGAAACTGACCGAGCAGCAGATCGAGTTTTTCAACCGCGAGGGCTGGCTGTTCCTTCCCGAGCTGTTCAGCCCTGAGGAGGTGGCCTTCCTGGCGCGCGAGGCGGAGCGCATCTACGACGCCGACCGTCCCGAAGTCTGGCGCGAGAAGAGCGGCGCACCGCGCACCGCGTTCGCCGCCCATCTCTATAACGAAGCGTTCGGCGTGCTCGGCGCCCATCCGCGCATGATCGATCCGATCAAGCAGATTTTTGGCGAAAAGCTCTATATGCATCAGTTCAAGATCAACGCCAAGGCAGCCTTCACCGGCGATGTCTGGCAATGGCACCAGGACTATGGCACCTGGAAACGCGACGACGGCATGCTGGAACCGCGTGCGATGAACATCGCGATCTTCCTCGACGAGGTGATGCCGATCAACGGCCCCTTGATGCTGGTGCCGAAAAGCCAGCATGCCGGCGACCTCAAGGCCTCGCACGACCTTGAGACCACCTCCTATCCGCTGTGGACGCTGGACGAGGAAACCGTGACGCGGCTGGTCAAGCAGGGCGGCATCGTCGCGCCGACCGGCAAGGCCGGCGGCATGCTGATGTTCCACGGCAATCTGGTGCACGGTTCGTCCGGCAACATCACGCCCTATCCGCGCAAGATCGTCTATCTAACGCTGAACGCGGTCTCGAATTATATCCGCACCCCCACGCGGCCCGAATACATCGCGCATCGCGATTTCACGCCGATCAAGACCGTCGATGACGACGCGCTGCTGCGGCTGGCACGGGCGCATCGCGAGGCGGCGGAGTAACGTAACTCTCGTGCCCCGGACGCAGCGCAGCGCGCGCTCTTTCGCGTGGTGCGCTGCTGAGCCGGGGCCCACATGATGCCCATCATTCTCATGGGTCCCGGCTCCGTGGAGCAGCGTGAAGAACGCTGCACCGCGTCCGGGACACGACAGCCGATCGGATCCCTCCATGAATCTTCATCGTCTACTCGACGCGCGCCGCGCCGCCGGTAAACCGGTCCGCGTCGCGCTGATCGGCGCCGGCAAATTCGGCTCGATGTTCTTGTCGCAGGTGCCGCATACCCCGGGGCTTGAAGTGCCTGTCATCGTCGATCTCGATCCTCAGCGGGCGAAAGATGCCTGCCGTACCGTCGGCTGGGAGGAAGCCCGGATCGCGGCAACCACATTCACCGCCGCCCCAGATCAAGCAATGTCCGGCAATATCGAAGTGATCGTCGAAGCCACCGGCAATCCCGCGGTCGGCATTAAGCATGCGCGCGCGGCGATTGCGGCGGGCAGGCATATCGTCATGGTCAATGTCGAGGCCGACGTGCTGGCGGGGCCGCTGCTTGCGGAAGAAGCGCGCAAGGCGGGCGTGGTTTATTCGCTGGCTTATGGCGACCAGCCGGCATTGACATCGGAGATGGTGGACTGGGCGCGCGCGACAGGATTCCGCATCGTCGCCGCCGGAAAAGGCACCAAATATCTGCCGGCCTATCATGATGTGACGCCGGAAGGCGTCTGGCAGCATTACGGGCTGACCGCGGGCGAAGCGCAATCGGCCGGCATGAACCCGCAGATGTTCAACTCGTTTCTCGACGGCACCAAGTCCGCAATCGAGATGGCGGCGATTGCCAATGCCACCGGGTTGGACGTCCCCACCGACGGGCTACTGTTTCCGCCCTGCGGCGTCGACGACCTGCCGCATGTGATGCGGCCGCGTGAGGCGGGCGGCGTGCTGGAGAAATCAGGTGTAGTGGAGGTGGTGTCGTCGCTAGAGCGCGACGGGCGTCCGGTGTTTCGCGACCTGCGCTGGGGCGTCTATGTCGTGCTGGAAGCGCCGAACGATTACGCCGCGGATTGTTTCAGGCAATATGGCCTGAAGACCGACGCCAACGGGCGTTATGCCGCGATGTACAAACCCTATCATCTGATCGGACTTGAACTGAACATCTCGATCCTGTCGGCCGCGCTGCGCCACGAGCCGACGGGGCAGCCGCACGGCTTTCGCGGCGACGTCGCCGCCATCGCCAAGCGGAACTTGCGCGCGGGCGAAATGCTCGACGGCGAAGGCGGCTATACGGTGTGGGGCAAATTGATGCCGGCAGCCGCAAGCCTGAAGGCCGGCGCGCTGCCGATTGGCCTCGCGCATCGCGTCACACTGAAGAACAACGTCGCCCATGGCGCGGTGGTGCGCTGGGCCGACGTCGAGGTCGACGCCGGCAACGAGACCATCAAGACGCGCAAGGCGATGGAGGCGGCGTTTGCCTCTGCGCTGTAATTACGGCAGCAGGCGGCTCGCCCGCGCGTGTTCGAACCATTTGCGGAACATCGCTTCGGTATCCATCATCTCGGTGAAACCGGCTTTGTTGATCTTCACCGTCGAGACGATCGAGGGCGGCCCCGGCTCGGTGTGGCCGGAGCGCATGCTGTAATCGGCATATTGAAACGACAGGCCGACAAAGGCCTCCAGATCGGGCGAAATCAGATTGTGCTTGCGCCGCAGGGCTTCCCAGGGTGCGATCCATTTTGGATATTCCTTGGCGAGCGACAAAGGCACCGCGGCGCCTACCTTCATGCCGAGCGCATCGGCGACCGCGGGCCAGACATTCTCCCAGGTGAAGACGTCGCCATTGGTGACATTGAAGGCCTCGTTGCGCGCGGCGTCAGTCTCGCCGGACCAGGCGATCGCGCGCGCCAACAGATCGACATCGACCGCCTGTGTTACCCGCGCGGCGCCGCCGGGATAATCCAACGGCCTTCCTTCCTGGCGCAGCATGGCGGCATAGACGCCGAGCGGCGGAATCAGATCCATCGCGCCGCCCATGGCGAGGCCGACGATCAGGACGGGGCGCAGAATGCTCCAATGCCAGGCCTTGCCCTGTTGCAGCTCGCGCAAAAATTTCTCCTGCGCCCAATAAAAATTCGCCTGCTCGTACATTTCAGAGCGGCCTTCGCGCGCCGGCACGATGAGCGGGCGAACGTGAACGCCGTAGGCCTTGGTGCCCTGCAACAGCGCCACATGGCGAAGCGATGGCGCGGCCGGCTCAAGTGCTGCCATCAAATTGCGCAACATCAAATCGTTGGTTTTGATCTGCCTGTCGTCGCGCCAGCCATCGACAAGATTGGGTTCTTCGTGGAGCGCGGCATAGATCAGGTGGGTTGTCCCGCTAAGATCAGTAGCGGCGCGCGAGCACTGCGCGGCATTGGTCAGGTCGATGGCAACATGGCGCGCGCGAAAGAGCTCGCGCGGTTTTCGCCGCGACAGCGCGACGACTTCGCACCCCTCGAGTTTGCCGAAGTGCCGCAAGGCGGCGTTGCCCACGAGCCCGGTCGCGCCGGCGACCACCACCTTCTTGTTTGCCATTCGGCGACCTCCCTGGTTGCGACCATTCGAGTGCGCTTCGCGCGACACCTTTACCTGGGTGACCGGCAAATACGATTACGTCAACCCGCCGGCGCTGAAACGGCTGATCGTCGCCGGCGCGTTGCTGCGTCCGTTCCCGCAGGAAGTGCTGGAGGGCTGCTATGTCGCCGCCAACGAACTTCATGCGGACCTTTCGAAGAGCAACCCGCACTTCAACAAGCTGTACGCTGGTCTGACGGTAACCATCGGCGGCGCCGGTCACGACGCCTTCAAACAGGCCGAGGACGCAGCGCATGCCGTCGACCCGGTCGAGCGCGGCGACAAAATGCATCTCCGACGTGCCCGGGTTGGCAAAGCACACCTCGACCCCGCCGCCGACCAGCGTGCGCACCAGGCTTTCGGCGCCGTTCATCTTGTCTCTCCGCTCGGATTCTTCAGCGTCCTGCAAGTTTCTTGCATGCTTATCCGGTTGTTATCCATCGACACTACCTATTGAGAGCGCCAATTGGGGGATATCGGCGGAGCCCGCGCTGCCGCTGGATCGTCAGCGTGAGCGGGCCAAGCTCCTCATGGTTGACTTCGATCTGGGCGTAGTTGGTGGCGCCGATGGTTTTGAAGTGTGCAGCGAGGTGTGCGGCGATGAAGACGAAAGTCTTGTCTTCTTCCAGGCCGGCATGATGTAGGCGCATCTGAGCGGCGTCGGCGAACTTGCCGTTGGCGATGGCGCGCAGATAGGCAATCTCGGCGTTCTTCTCCTCAAGAAGCGCGGCCAACTCTTCCTGAACGAAGCCGTGGAATTCGTCGAGCATGTCGGCGGTGAGAGCGTCGCCGCGCTGCATGACAACCTGGTGGCCGCAGATCGCGGCCGCGACCTCGCCTTCCGCGGTCACCATTGGCTCGTCATCAAGGTCAAAGTCAGTGTCGATCACATGCGACTCCTATAGATTCCAGCCCATCGGATCGCCATGCCGTAAGCGCATCCGACGTAGATCAGATCAAAGTAGCCGATGCGCATCAGCATCTAGCTCCGTTGGGCGTTAACCGGACAAGCATGGTTTCTTGCGCGATCCCGTGAGCGCATACCAGACAGGATTGTCGAGTGCTTCCGTCATGATAGGGCCTCGATCGTCCGGTGGATGGCGCCACTGGCGTCGCTATCCTCCGCGAGAGGAAACAGCACCGCCTGCTTGAGGCCCGCCTTGAGCAACACGCTGATCCTCGCCGCGACGTCATCGGCTGTACCGGCGGCGCCGAGGGTCAAAACCATCTCGTCGCTCACAGCACGCATTGCCCCTAACCAGACCTTGCGGCCGCCGGTGAGTTGGGCTCCGGCGCACTACCGTTTATGCCGGTGCAACCACAAAGCCGGCGCGTGGAAAATGCACGCAAACCTCGCCGATCTCACGATCACTGCGTCGGATCACGATCTCATGGACGTCCGAGGCGACCAATTCACCGACAACCGGGTCGCGTCCAGTATCGTCCGGCGTGACGGTAACGATCTGGCCAGGTTTCCGACCGATGGGATCCTGCAGATCGACGGTCGCCCGAGCGATCGATGTGGCATCCCTTGCTACATCAAGCGCTTGTTGCGCGCTCATTTGGCTTCGGCTGCCATGGCCGATAGCCGCAATGCGCTCAGCCCAAGTCAGGAGCCTCGGAAAGCCGTCGAGCGGCGCCGCCGCCGATCCGAAATTCTGTCGCAAGAACCAAACCGGATGATAGGCGGCGAGATCGGCGAGGCCAGCGGCAGGGCCTTGCAAGAACGAGCGCCCGTCAGCCAGCGTCTGATCCAGCCAATCGAAATGCGCGCGCAGCTGATCAAGCAGGTTGGGCACCGCCGCCATCATTGCGATGGGATCGATATTTCGACCGGAGAACTTGGCCCGGTCTTCGAGAAACCCCTCAGGCAACGCTTCGGGCCTCTTCGCGAACGCGATGCTGACAGCCGGGAGGAAGGTTGTCTTCTCGGCCCACCAGGCAAGCGCGTCGGCTGCGCCGTGGCCGGCGGGATAAAAGCTCGGAGTGGGGTACCGGCGCTCGAGTTCGCGCATGATCAACTGGCTGTCGCAATAGATGTCCGCGCCAATCTGCAGAACTGGCGTCTTGCGATAGCCTCCCGTCAGCGCTGTCAGATTCGGTTTCGGCATGATGACGGGAAGCTCGACCGATGCCCAGGCAAGGCGCTTGAGGCCAAGCCCGGTCCGAACTTTCTCCGAATAGGGAGAAGTGTCGTAATGGTGCAAGATGATGTCGGTCATGGGAGGAACCCTTCTCTCTTTCTATTCATCTTCTGGAACGCTTCAGCTTTTTCGATGACCTGCCTTGCCATGGGAGGATCTCCATGTCTTCTCGGCGTCTCCGCGAATTCGTTCGCAGAGCATCGCCTCTGCTTCAGGGATTCATGCCGCTTCTGGAATACGTCGCGTGGCAAACTTCTCCAAAGCGCCCCCCTCGTGAACGAGCAGCCAGCGCTTCCGGCTGATGCCGCCGCCATATCCGGTAAGACTTCCATCAGTGCCGATGACTCGGTGGCACGGAACCACAATGGCAACCGGGTTTGCGGCATTGGCCAAGCCAACCGCACGGACGGATTTCGGGCGGCCCAACTGTCGCGCCAGCGCCCCATAACTCAGCGTTGTACCGGCTTGGATCGTTCTGAGTGCCGCCCAAACCTCGCGCTGAAAAGAGGTGCCCCCGGTTGTAACGGGGATGGAATTGATCGCGCAGAGATCGCCCAAGAAGTAGTCGCTGATCGCCCGCCGAATTGCCGTGGGTGCGGCGCGGTCCTCTATAGCGAAGTCATTTCCTTCCGCGCCATAATGGAGCCGAAGAAGACGCCGCATGCGCGACTCGAAGTCGTGAAAGTCGAGAGCGCGCACATGTCCTTCGCGATCATGGATGAGAAGCAATGTTCCGATCGTGCTCTCGAGGCGATCTGCGTACAGAATCTGCAACGCTACTGGGGTGGCCATCGACATTGTCCTTAAGGTTGATGCGTTGGTTTGCTCGGGCTGTTCGAGCGTCTACGGTCCAAAGATGCTGGGCCGCATAGGCTCTCCACGGCCGCCAAGCTTCGGCCCTTGCGATCACCTCAGCGGTGCTGGGCCGGCCTTCCTCGGATCGAGCTAATGCCCGTAAAAGCCCGATATCCGCTGCCGGAAAGGCGTCCGGCTCACACAGGACACGCATGGCGATGTACTGTGCAGTCCATTCCCCGATGCCGCGGATCGAGCGAAGTTTGGCTATCGCGTCCTCTAAAGTCTGGCTGGGACTGAAGAAATTCGGATTTGCTGAAGCAGCGGCGGCGACTGATGATAGCGCTTGCGCACGAGCAGCCGGCATCCCAAGCAAATTGGCTCGCGCTATTCTGTCCGGCGTCGGGAATATGCGTGTAAGCCCATCTCCGCAAACGGTCTGCAACGGTTCGCCATACTCGGCGACCAGCTTTGCCGCGAGGTTCACCGCAGCGACGACGGTGATCTGCTGACCGAGTATCGCGCGAACGGCGACCTCAAAGCCGTCCCAAGCGCCTGGTACGCGCAGACCAGGACGCTTCGCGACGAGTGGCGCGAGCAGCGGATCTCGGCCAAGGTCATCCCTGATGGCTAGCGGGTCCGCGCTAAGATCAAAAATGCGCCGGACGCGTCGAACGATACCTGATAGTGCGCTGACTTGAGGAAAGCGGATCGATACCCGTAGCGCCGGCTCCCGATCGTCGGGCTCGACGCCGATCACGCCTTGCGCACCGTCGAGTGCGATTGAGCGGCGATAGCGCCAGCGGTTGTCGACCGCCTCGATGCCCCTGATCGCTCTGGCGCCAAGGAAATCGATCATGGCGTCCCAGTCGTAAGGCGGCGCGTACGCGAGCTTGAGGGTAATCCCCTCAGCCCCCGTTTGCTCGCCATCAATAAGCTTCGAGCGGCGCAGTTCGCGGGGCGGCCGCTGATAGAGAATCTGAAACGTCGCGTTGAACCGGCGGATGCTGTTAAACCCAGCAGCCAACGCGACCTCGGCCATGGGCATAGTCGTTTCGACAATCAACTGTTTCGCGAAGAGGACCCGGTGCGTCTGAGCAACAGCGATCGGCGAGGCTCCAAGATGCTGCCGGAAGAGGCGCCGAAGCTGACGCTCACCGATGCCGAGCCTCTCGGCCAGTGCATCGACTGCCTCGCCGTCGAGCGCGCCCTCTCCGATGAGCGTCAGGGCTCGTGAAACGGTGTTCGACGTGCCGCGCCAGGCGCCGAGATCTGGCGAGCTTTCGGGACGGCATCGTAAGCACGGCCGATAACCGGCCTCCTGAGCGGCGCTGGCTGTGGCGAAGAACGTAACGTTTTCGCCTTTCGGCGTGCGGGCCGGACAGATCGGTCGGCAATAGATTCTTGTCGTACGTACAGCGATGAAGATGCGTCCGTCGAACCGGGCGTCGCGTGTCGAGAGAGCCCGGTAGCAGGCTTCGTGATCGAGTTCCATCCGATGAGTATCCTCCAACCTGCGCTGCCAATCTCGCCGTTTTCGGACATTGTCACCCAACGCTAGTCGCGCTCAGCCGCACTGACTGGCTCCGCGCATACCGGCCCGTGCGAGACGGCACGGTGCTGTACGGCACTTAGCGCCATGCTCTTGGTCTGACGGCGGACCGGAACGAATCGCTGCCGTGGATGCAGGTGGCGGAATTGAGCTTCGACAGCTTCATGATGCGGACGCGCACCCGAACCTGACGCGCATTGCGACAAGAAAAAGCCCCGGAGGATTCTCCGGGGCCATTTTGCCAGAGCATGATCCGGAAAACCATGCCCTCGGGCTACGACCCGATGGGGTGGGAACCGGTTTTCCCTTAGCTAACAAACGCGATGCGTTTGCGCGCAGATCATGCTCAAACAACAAGCGCGGTCGATTGCACTTACTGTTGATCTCCGCCCAGCACCGCGTTGAGCTTGTCGTAATTTTTAACGACGAGATCGATATTGCCCTTGTTCTCGACCGCCGGTTCCGGCGCCTTCAGCGCCTTGTTGAGATCGTCGAGCGCCTGTTTCTTGTCCTTGGCGGACATCTTCTTGTCGGCCTGGACCTCGGCGATCTGCGCCTTGATGACGGCCTCTGAGCCGACATATTTTTTGGTGGCGGGATCGATGCCGCCGAGCACCAGGCTGATATTGTCGAGCACGGCGTTGTACTCGTCATAGCCGGCAAAGCCGTTCTTCTTGGCGACGTCCCCGAGCTTCGCGATCACCTTGGGATCCGGCTTGGCGTCCTGCGGCAGCTTGTCGGTGATCGCGTTCATGTCTTTTTGCGCCGCCAACACGGCATCGATCTGCTTGTCGGTCAGCGCCATCTGCTTCAGCGCGGGCGGCTGTCCGGCTTGGGCCGGGGCCATTTGCTGCTTGGCCTGCGCCAGCGCGCTGTCGGCGGAAAGGACGGCGATCGAGGCTGCCAGACAGACAATACTCACCGCGGCAGCGGCGGGACGAATGAACGCATGCATGGGAATCTCCTCAAGCTATGGAGCCGATCCAATTGTAGGGCAGGTTTGCGTTACGGATTTTGAAATGAACCAGCAATGAACTGGAATTGATGTTGGCGGCCCAATCATGGCCGAAAATCGCAGCCTGTCCATGTTCGGCGCACAAAAAAACGCCGCCTCCCGATAGGGAAGCGGCGCTTCTTATTGTGACATTCGCGCAAAGAGGAATTCTTGTCCTTGGCAGGCCTGGCAGCGACCTACTCTCCCAGGGCTTAAGCCATAGTACCATTGGCGCTGAGGAGTTTAACGGCCGAGTTCGGGATGGGATCGGGTTCAAGCT
>Ga0210406_10008005_pt1 | contig 10643 bp, 5 predicted proteins | sample IncBWC30MmetaG_FD_155454 | JGI IMG/M metagenome (GOLD analysis project Ga0210406, IMG submission 155454) | Forest soil microbial communities from Barre Woods Harvard Forest LTER site, Petersham, Massachusetts, United States - Inc-BW-C-30-M | ecosystem: Environmental > Terrestrial > Soil >... | reverse complement strand
GAAACGAGCAGACGCTCCTGGCCTTCCGGGCCAATCCGGGGGAAAAGAATCTGGCGCGAGTATTTTTCCTGGAGAGAATGGTCCACGAGTGGTATGGCCCTTGCAGGTTAGTGTACAGACGCCTGCTAAACTACATAGTAGCCCCAAAGTGAACAAAGTGGGCAACGCCCCTATGCTACGCTTCGTCTGAGCTAATGGACGCATGAAATTGAGCTGGTTCAATAGGATGCGAGGGATTGCCGCGCTCGCGCTCCTGATGGGAGCACCGCCGGGACGCGCGCAGACGCCGCATGAGGCGCCGATGAGTGCCGGCACAGTGGAGCCCATCGTTGTAGAGGTACGGGTCGTCAAGGAAGATGGCCAAGTTCTCTCCGCGGCGCCCGGCGGCCTCGCGGTGGAAGCCGGGAAACCGCTCGACCGGGGAAAAATTGCCGAAAGCTTGCACGCGTTGTATCGATCGGGGACCTACTTCGATCTGCGTGCAGTGGTGACGCCGGTCGCTGGCGGCGTGCGGCTGGACTTCGTGGCGCGGGAGAATCTGTTTTTCAACCAGGTGCGGATCGAGGGCCTCGTTGCGCCGCCAAGCGATGCATCAGCGGCTGCGGCGATGCAACTCACCCTTGGACAAACCTACCGAAAGGCTGCGGTCAGCGAGGCGTTGGAGCGGCTGAAAGAGACACTTCAGGGGGAGGGCCTGTACCTCGCAGAACTTTCCGCGGAGGAAGTGCCGCATCCAGAGACGCATGAGATGGACATCGTGGTCCACGTGAAGCCCGGCCCACGAGCACGGGTAGGAGCCATACATCTGAAAAACAACACCGAATTCCGAGATGCGGAAATACTCTCCCGGCTGAAGATGCGCGTGGGCGGGCAAATCACGTCCGCACGGGTGCAGCGCGGGACCGATCGTATCCGGAAATTCCTGGCGAAGAAAGGGCACCTGAGCGGGCGAGCCACGGTGCGCCGGGGGGACTACGATACGGCGAAGAACACCCTCCCGCTTGATCTGGAAGTGACGGAGGGCCCACGGGTGCAGGTGACGGTAACGGGAGCAAAGTTTTCCGACGGCAACCTGAAAAAACTAATACCGATCTACCAGGAAGGCGCGGTGGACGCGGACCTGCTTGAAGAAGGAAAGCGCAACCTGCTGGAACGGCTGGAACGCGAAGGTTATTTCGATGCCGAAGTGGGTTACAAGACGGACACGCATGAAATAAAACCCAACGAGAAGGGATGGAAGGGCACGGAAGAGATCATCACCTACGCGGTGAAGCGCGGCGAACGGCACAAGCTTGTAGGCATAGAAATAAGCGGGAATTGTTATTTTGATTCGGAGCTCTTGAGGAGCCGACTGCAAATCTTTGGGGGCGCGTTTGCCTCTCGCGGACGATTCAGCCGGCGGCTAGTGGAATCCGATGCGCAATCGATGCTGCTCCTGTATCAAGCAAACGGATTTCTGGATGCCAAGGTCGAACACCAAATTGAAGACGACTACAAGGGGAGAAACGACGATCTGTTCATCCGGTTCAAAGTCACAGAAGGAAAGCAGACGCGGGTCGCTTCGCTTTCGATCGAGGGGATTCATGCGTTTAAGGAAGATGAACTCCTTGGGGTCATCGGTTCTTCGCGCGGGCAGCCCTATTCGGATTTTGGAGTTACAACGGATCGTGACAATATTCTGGCACTCTATTTCAACGAGGGTTTTCCGGAGGCCAGCTTTACCGCAAACGCAGAACGAGTAAACGCAGCCACGGCCACAAGCACAGCCAGCAACGCAAACAGCGGGTCTCCTAAAGACAATGGCATAAAGGAAGAAAAAGACTCAAAGTGCACGATCGAGCAAGCTGAAGCTGTCGGTTTGGTGTACCGGATTCAAGAAGGTCCACAAACGCGCGTGAGGCGAATTCTATTGAGCGGCTACGTGCATACGCGGCCGCGTGTAATCCAGCGCGAAATACGCATCAAGGCCAATGAACCGCTTCGCGAAGGGGACGTGGTGGAATCGCAACGGCATCTTTACAACCTCGGGGTGTTCAACCGGGTGACGATGGAAGCGCAAAATCCGACCGGCACAGAGCCCGACAAAGACATCGCCGTTCTGGTTGAGGAGGCAAAGCGATATACGGTTTCCTACGGCGGTGGATTTGAAGTTCAACGGCTGGCCAGCACCACCGACCCGACCGGCGGACAGGTGCAGGCAGCTCCACGCGGAATCATCGAAATCAGCAAGCTGAATCTTACGGGGCGCGCGGACTCGTTATCGTTCAAATTGCGCGGAAGCACGATTGAGGACCGCGCGCTGCTGGTGTATTCCATTCCAAATACGTTTGGGAATCCGCACTTCAGCTCTCAGGCGAGTGCCTATACCGAAAAGACGCAGGATATCAACACGTTCACAGAAACGCGCTATGAAAGTTCGGTGCAGCTGAGCGACCAGGTGACGCCGCGGACGACAATTCAATACAGCTATACGTTCCGAAAAGTACTGGTATCGAACGTAAATGCGCACATTCAGCCGGAGGCGATTCCGCTGTTCGAACAGCCGACGCTGGTCTCCCAGTTTGGAGTGAGCTGGTTCCGCGACACGCGCAATAACCCGGCCGATGCCAGCAAAGGCAGTTTCAATAGCGCCACGTTCAGCGATGCCGATACTTATTTTGGTTCCAGCGCAAGTTTTCTGCGTTTCTCTTTTCAGAATTCGACGTACTACCCCATCAAACGGCGGTTCAGTTTTGCGCGTTCCGTGCGCTTTGGAATTCTGGTGCCGTACCGCGACACGGTTTCGCTGAGTTTTCCGCCGCCAGCGCCAGGAGCGTGCATTCCTGGAGCGGTAGCTCCCGGGCCGCTCCCGACGATCATCCCGCTGCCAGAGCGGTTTTTTGGCGGAGGCGGGACATCGCTACGTGGTTTCGCGCTCAATCAGGCTGGGCCGCGCGACCCCTGCACCGGCTTCCCGGTCGGAGGACAGGCGCTCCTTGTGCTCAACCAGGAATTGCGTTTCCCGATGCGTTTGCCGTTTGCGGGAACGTCGCTGGGCGGGGCCATTTTCTATGACGGAGGAAATGTCTACAGCCGATTGAACCGAATCTCTTTCCGTGCGACGCTGCCGAGTCCCACATTCGCACTGCAGAATCCGGCGCAGCCGCAGGGCCCGACAAATGTGCCGGTGTGCATCACGAATTGCACCAACGAGCTGAATTATTTTGCCCACACCGTGGGTTTCGGGGTGCGATACAAAACCCCCGTGGGACCCATCCGCGTCGATCTGGGATATCAGATCAATCGTCCGAGATTTGTGATTTCGATTCCTTGCCCGAGCAACATAACCACGTGCCAGCCGGGATCACTCGGAGTGCAGGGCGCGCGGCTCTCCGGGTTCCAAATCTTTTTCAACCTAGGGTCAACGTTCTGATGCGTCAGGTCTTCCTACTGGTCTTTCTTGAAGCAATAGTTATGCTCGGCGCTACGCCAGTGACGGCGCAGGAGGTCGTGGACCGGATCGTTGCGCGAGTGGAAAACGACATTATTCTCATGAGCGACATCCGCACGCTCAGCCGGTATCAACAGTTCGTCGACGGCAAATCGGAAGCGGACGGCGAGGTCCTAGACCGGCTGATCGATCAGTGGATCGTTCGAACGGAAGCCGATGTGGCGCATTTTCCGCATCCATCCGACGCGGAGGTTGACCGGGGAGTGCAACGACTGCAGAAATCCTTCGCTTCGACGGCGGAGTATGAGACGAGGAAAAGACAAAGTGGCCTAAGCGATTCGGAAGTGCGGGGAATGGTGACTTCGCAGCTGTACTTCGACAGCTACCTCGATTCGCGTTTTCGTCCCGGCGTGCAGATCGATTCCAAGGCGATTGAAGAATTCTACCAATCGGGGATCGTGCCGGTGGCTAAAGCTCGCGGACAGGAACCGCCGTCACTAGACGCGGCGCGCGACGCGATACAGGAAGCGCTGGTGCAGCGGGGAATCAACGAACAGGCCGACCGCTGGCTGAAAGAGAGCAGACTCCGGCTGCACATCGAGAAACTGCTCGAAGCGGGGGCGAAATGAAGCCCAAGGCTCGCCACCCGATCTGGACCTGGATCATTCACACGCCGTGGGTGCTGGCGGTCATCGGATTATTGTCGGTAATCGCATTCTTCGGCAGCGGTGCGGGCAATCCTCTATTGAGCCGGTTGCTGATACATCGGCTGGAATCGGCCAGTGGAGGAAAAGCCGAGTTGCGGTCACTGTCCGTTCAGTGGCTAGCTATGCGCGTGACGCTTAAGGGGCTGGTGATTCACGGGAAGGAGCCAAAAGGAGCGGAGCCTCTTTTTTTTGCCGAACAAGTGCAGGCAGGCGTGAGGATCGATTCGTTCTGGGGCCGGCGGTTTTCGCTGGATGAAGTTTTCATCCAGAAGCCGCACGTGCGCATTCTGGTGGAGAAGGACGGTACAAGCAACGTGCCTGTTCCCGCGCATCCTACTTCACCCAATAAACCAATTCGCGACAAATTGTTCGAATTGCACATTTTGCGCCTGGCGATCGAGGACGGCTGGATCCAGTACAACGACGTGCTGACACCGCTTTCCGTGAAAGGCGGCGAGCTGCAGCTGGCGCTCACCGCCGGCGGCACGCGGGAGCATCCTTTGTATCTCGGCAACCTGCAATGGCACGCGATGCAGTTCACGTCGAAACGCTACGTGCCTTTGCCGGTGAGTCTGACGGCCAAGTTCACGCTATGGCGCGAAGGTTTCACGCTCGAGCAAGGCGTGCTCAACGTGGGACGCTCGCATCTCGATGCGCAAGCGGAAATGAACAGCTTCGTGAAGCCCCAGTGGAGCTTCCGCTATCGCGGATGGGTCGAGTTGCTCGATTTTCGCGAAACTCTGCGCGAACCGATGGTACCGACGGGGCGAGTCGATGTGCGCGGAGAAGGGCAATTGGCCGCCGGGGAGTACAAAGGAAGCGGAAGTTATTCCACGCAGAATATAGCGTTGCCGTACACGGTGTTTCATACCGCGGGTCTAACCAGCCATGGAAGCTACCGGATCGACAACCGCGGGCTGGAAGTACCGGACTTTTTTGCGGGAGCGTTCGGCGGAAGCGTTACCGGGCGCGTTGCGTTGCGATTCGATGGGCTGCAATTCCGGGCAGACACGCACGTGCAAGACGTCAGGCTGGCGGGAGTCTTGCCGGCCATCGAGCATCGTGGTTTCCCGATCGACGAACTGCACTGGGATGCGCTGATGACTGCAGAGACCGTGGAAACCTGGACAGGAAATTTCCAGCATTTTGAGATTGCAGTAAAAACCGTCTGGGACGCCCCGGCGAAGCCGGCGGATCATCATCAGCCGGTGACCGCGGCGTGGAAATTCAGCTACCGGTACGATTCCAACGTCTTGAAAATCGACTCGGGTGAGTTTGGAACGCCATCGTCCCGCGGCAGCATGGATGGAGTGCTGGCCCCGCGCAATTCGGCCCTCAATCTAAAATTTGAAAGCGGCGCGCTGGAAACCTACAAAGACTTCATTGACGCTCTGGCAGGCAACCGGCCGGGTACTCCGGATGCCGCGGAACCAATCTCAGGGAGCGTGCGCTGGGATGGCAAGATCCTCGGCCCATCCGGAGGCCCGACATTTCAAGGACACGTGCGCGGGGAGCGGGCGCGCTACGGCGGAGTATATGTGGATTTACTCGATGGGGATCTCACCTATTCCCCAAGGGAGCTATCGCTGGCGCGCGGGCATGCCCGGCGGGGCGAGATGGGCACGGACGTCGAAGGAACTCTCGCACTGAGTGCTTGGAACTTTCTTCCGAAGAACACGTGGTCGGCCGATGTCAATTTCGAAAAGGTCCCCGTCGAGGGCATCCAACAGCTCATCGGCTGGTCGTATCCCGTGAGCGGTTTGTTAACGGGACAATTCCACGGGCATGGAACACGCGAAGAACCAAGCGTTACAGGTCTTTTCGACCTCGCAGATGGAAAAGCGTATGGACTTGCGTTCAATCGTCTTCGCGGGCAACTGAATCTTCTGCCTGACGAAGTGCGCATAGCCGATGCGGAGCTGCGATTCTTTCCAGCGGGAAAAGAAACGGGACGCGGCGCTGGGATCATCACCGGCTCGGCGGGTTACCGCTATGGGGATCAAACGATAACCGCAGAACTCGTCGGAGCAGCGCTGCCTCTCGAGAATTTCGAAGAATTGCAATCTTCGCGGCTTCCAGTGGGCGGGCAGGTCAGTTTCAAACTGAGGGCCAGTGGTCCCGTCAAGGCGCCGCTCGGCGAGGGAACTTTCCGTGTGGTGGATCTCCGGGTCGGCCTGGAAGTCATCGGCAGTTTCGACGGCGGACTGAAGTCGGATGGGCGCGTGGCGCATCTCGAGCTGAGTTCGGCCATGAGCACGGGAGAGATTTCGGGCGGTGGCACCATCGGACTTGCGGATCCATATCCATTGAACGGGAAGATATCGATCAAAGGCATCAATCTGGACCCTTTCCTGCTCTCTGCTTTGCACTTGGGAAAGTTTGGAGGCCATGCAGACGCGGATGGAGACATTTCGCTGAATGGCGCGCTGAAACAGCCGGACAGCATCGTGGTTGATGCCAGCCTCTCACGCCTGGTCCTGACTTACGCCAACGTGCAATTGGAAAACAGCGGGCCCATCCATTTCCGTTCCTCGAAAGAGAGCCTGGAGATTGATCCGGCAACGTTGCGGGGAACGGATACCAATTTTAAGATTTCCGGCTCGATCCAGTTTGCAGGGCGGCGTAGCGTGGGACTGCACCTCAACGGAGCGCTGGATTTGCGGCTTATCAGCGGGTTTGTGCCCGGGGCCGAAATCCGCGGCCCTGCCCAAATCAATGCCTCCATCGAAGGCACGCTGGACCGGCCGCGCATCACCGGGAGAGTACACATCGAGAATGCTTCCGCCCGCGCGGCGGATTTTCCGACGGGGCTTAGCGCCGTAAGCGGCGACTTGGTATTCGATGCGACGCGCCTATATTTCGAGAATGTAAGCGCGGAAGCAGGTGGCGGAACGCTGCGCCTTACCGGCAGCGTCAGTTACGCAGAGAGTCCGCTGCGCTACGACGTCAGCCTGCGCTCCGATCGCGTGCGCATACGCTATCCGGTGGGCATGAGCTGGCAGGTAGGAGGCTCGCTGCGGCTCAGTGGTACGCCATCCGGCGGCGTTCTTTCCGGGCGCGTGATGATCGAACGCGTTACGCTAACGCAAGGCCTGGAAGTTGCGGGGATGCTGGTTTCGGCGAAGGAAGGCATCACTGGGCCATCCACGAGTTCACCATTTCTGCGCAATCTGCAGTTTGACGTGGAGGCCGTCTCAGCACCCGATGCGCGGATGGAGTGGCCGGGCGCGGAGCTGCAAGCGGAGGCCAATCTACGTGTGCGAGGAACCTGGGAACATCCCATCCTCCTCGGCCACATCCACATCCTCTCCGGAGAATTGTATTTCGCGGGCAATCGTTACCGAGTTTCGCGGGGCGATTTGAACTTCGCCAATCCGTTCCGTCTTGACCCGGTACTGAATGTGGAAGCGACAACCACCATCCAGCAGTACGAAATCACGCTGAATTTCAATGGGCCCGCCAGCAAACTCACGCTGGCGTATCGCTCCGATCCGCCGCTCCCGGCAAACGACATCATCACGCTACTGGCTCTAGGTCAAACCAGTTCGGAGGCAATGGCGCGCAGCGGCGGCACTTCTCAAAGCGGAAGCGCGGGCGCTTCGGCACTGCTCTCGGAAGCGATTTCCAGCCAATTGGGCGGACGCCTCGAACGCTTATTTGGGATTACGCGTTTGCGCGTGGATCCTGCCCTCTCCCCAGTGGCCTCGGCGGGCTCGGAACAAAACGCGGGACCACGAATTACGGTCGAGCAACAGATTGCCCGCAACCTCACGATCACCTATGTTTCGAATGTGAGCTCGACGCAAGAGCAGGTGATTCAAGTGGAGTATAACGTCGATCGGAATGTCTCGATTGTGGGTTTACGCGATCAGAACGGCACGTTTGGCATCGACATAAAAATCAAAAAGCGCTTCCACTAAAAGGAAGTGCTTCCTGGATTGCCTTTGGTTTTACCGCTGAGGTTGCTGTTGCGCGGATTGCTGCGCCTGCTGCTGGCCCCGGCGCTGCTGCCAGCGGTTCTGACCCTGGCCATTTCCGAGGCGCGCTGACTGGCCAATTTCCGGATTCTGCTTTTTTATTTCCGCCAGGGCTTCCCTGGCCGCTTTGCTTCCCGCTACGCGGACGGCCGCCTGAATCTCGCGGTTGATCTTGGGCATCTCGGCCGCAACTTTCTGCCCCAGCGGCGAACCGTAAAACTGCAGCAGGCCCTTGATTTCATCATCGGTGTAATGCTTGTCGTAAACGGCGACGAGCTGATCGGTCACTTGATCGACATCAAATTTCTTTTCATAGCCGGCGGCAAAGGCGTTCACGAACGCCTGGCCCTGCTCATTATTGGGTACGGTGGCGAGAAGTTTTTCCCGAGACTGTTCGATGGCGGTGTTCGCGCCGTCCTGCACCAGGTCGCGGGCGCCAACGAGTTCCATGAGCGAGCGAATGTCCGCTTCTTTAGCCTGGTCGATGGGATGGGCGGGCGCCGCTTTGTCCATCTCGGATTTCGCGTTCTGCTCCGCGGCTTGTACGGGATTCTGCGAGACGCCCTGAATCGCGAGAAAAAATGTTCCTACATATACGACAATCAACGCCAAAACCGCCTTCATGACTTCCTCCGCGGCGTATCACTTGATGTTTCCGCCACGCTTGCGAGTTTAGAAAACTGCGTGGAATGCGGCGATAGCCTGCCAGGACAGGCCGTGCCCCGTTGTTTACTGTCCTTTCGTTCAGGCGGAGGAGCCGGAACAACTTTCTGTTACCATGCCTCGCCATGAGTGAATCAACCGTTGAATCACGGCTGCCGGGCGGCAGTCCTGTGTCCGCTAACATCGTCGCCCGCGAGGAAGGTCTGCACCGCAAGCTGACGCCGGGCCAGCTGGCCATGATCGGCATCGGCAGCACGATCGGAACAGGTCTTTTTCTCGGAAGCGCCATCTCCGTGAAGCTGGCGGGGCCGGCGGTGATTCTCAGCTTTGCGGTCGCAGCGTGCATCGCGTTGACGATGATGTGGGCCTTGGCGGAAATGGCCGCGGCGCACCCGGCGGCAGGATCGTTTGGACTCTACGCGGAGATGTATCTGCATCCGTGGGCAGGCTTCGCGATTCGCCTCACCTATTGGCTATGCATCATGGTGGTGGTGGGCAGTGAAGTGGTGGCCGCGTCCATCTACTGCAAATTGTGGTTTCCGGGGACTCCTTCGTGGATATGGATCGGTTTGTTTTCGTTTTTGATTCTCTACGTCAACACCATCCGTATCGGCAATCTTGGAACTTTCGAATATATCCTCTCGATGATCAAGGTTGTGACCATCGTGGCCTTTCTGATTTTGGGAACCGCGCTGCTCACCGGGATAGGCTTTCCTGAGCTTGGTTTTGCGAACTTCACGGCACACGGTGGTTTTTTCCCGAACGGCCTGAAAGGCGTCGGATTGGGCGTCATCATAGGTCTCTTCAGCTTTTTCGGAATCGAAGTGGTCGGAAGCGCTGCGGGTGAAGCGGCAAATCCAAAGGTGGCGGTACCAAAGGCATTGCGCAGGACACTCCTCGTGCTGGTGCTCTTTTATGTGGTGGGCCTGGCGCTGGTGGTCGGCATCGTCCCGTGGACACAGATCGGGCTCGTGGAGAGCCCGTTCGTGCGCGTTTTCCAGACGGTGGGCATTCCGGCGGTGAGTCACATCATGAATTTTGTGGTGTTGACGGCGGCGCTCTCGAGTGCCGTCGCCAATTTGTATTTTGGAGCCCGGTTGGCGTTCTCGCTGGCGCGCGGCGGGTACCTTCCCTCGATGCTCGGCCGATTGAGTGGAAAGGGCATGCCGGTAATTGCGGTGCTGGCTTCGGCTGGCGGAATGGCGGCTGCCCTGGTTTTGTCGGAGTACTTCAAGGATTCACTTTTCGTATTCATGGTCGGGCTCAGCTCATTTGGCGCGCTTTTTGCATGGCTAATGACGTTGCTGACTCATCTGGCGTTTCGCCGATTTCATGAACGACAGGGAATACCCTATCTCCGGTTTGGACCTTCAGGACCCTGGGTCTCTCTCTTGGGACTCGGCGGGGTATTGGCCGTGCTGGTGTCCACCTGGTGGGTTCCGGGATTCCGCATCACCTTGCGGGCCGGGTTGCCCTGGCTGGCGTTCATCACGGTGTGCTACTTTGTTTGGAAGGGCGCACGGTCCGGCCCGCCAGTGCGCGGAGAATCGCACGATGGATGACCTACTAAAATGGCGCGGCGAATTTCCGATTCTTAACCGCACCGCCTACATGATCAGCAATTCGCTGGGCGCGATGCCACGCGGCGTCTATGACGAGATGCGCGCGTACGCGGATTCCTGGGCGGAGCGCGGCGTGCGGGCATGGGAAGAGGGCTGGTGGGACATGGCCGTCAGCGTGGGCGACAAAATCGCGCCGCTGATCGGCGCGAGCCCCGGCGAGATTTCACTGCACCAGAACGTCACGATCACGCAGGCGGTGATTTCGTCCTGCTTCGATTTCCGCGGGCCGCGCAACAAGGTAGTG
>Ga0210406_10008004_pt1 | contig 10643 bp, 10 predicted proteins | sample IncBWC30MmetaG_FD_155454 | JGI IMG/M metagenome (GOLD analysis project Ga0210406, IMG submission 155454) | Forest soil microbial communities from Barre Woods Harvard Forest LTER site, Petersham, Massachusetts, United States - Inc-BW-C-30-M | ecosystem: Environmental > Terrestrial > Soil >... | reverse complement strand
CACGGCGCCGAGGCGTTGTCGGTCGCGGCGCTCGACTACGTCTATTCGCGCGAGAACCCGCTCTACGAGCGGCTCGTGGCCGAGCTGGACCGGGACGTGGTCACCGTCAACGCTTCACAGTAAGGCCGTTGCCGATCCAACGCTGAAGGAAGCGCGGTTGCCTAACGCGAACGATCCAACAGTGCATGTCCGGCGCGATAAACGCCCCCAAGGCGTCATTGCTTATCTCACGATCGACGACGGTCGCGGCCTGAACGTGATGAGCAGCGCGGTCATGGACGCGCTTGCCGAAGCCTTGCTCGCGCTCGCAAGCGACGAAGACCTGCGCGTAGTCGTGCTTTCAGGCGCAGGCGCAAAAGCTTTCAGCGCCGGCGCCGACATCAAGGAAATGGCGGCGATCGAAAATCCCGAAGAGGCAAAGGCGCTGATCATGCGCCTGCACCGCAGCTGCGACACGATCCGCAATCTGCCGGTACCGGTCATCGCCGGAATCCACGGCTTCTGTTTCGGCGCCGGGCTGGAGATCGCCGCGGCCTGCGACGTGCGCTTGGCTTCCGAGGCAGCTTCGTTCGGCATGCCAGAGGTCAAGATCGGCATTCCCTCGGTGATCGAGGCGGCGCTATTTCCGTTGCTGACCGGCTGGGGCCGCGCGCGCGAAATCCTGTTGCTCGGCGAAACTTTCTCTGCGCGCGAGGCGCTGGCTTGGGGATTGGTCGAGCACGTCGTGCCGACGGCAGACCTCGACCAGGCGATCGAAGCTTGGATCGGTAAGCTCCTGACCTCGGCGCCGCGTGCGGTGCGGCTGCAAAAGCGCCTGATCCGACAATGGGAGGACCTGCCGCTTTCCGGCGCCATCACGGCCGGCATTGATGCGTTCGCCGCCGCCTATGAGACAGACGAGCCTCGCGCCACAATGCGCAAATTTCTCGCGGCACAGAAGGCACGCAAGACGCCCGGCTGATTCTTTGCGCCGGTTGTTCCGCCTAAATGTCCCGCCCGGAGTCGACCTTCGGCTGCGGCCGAACCCGGAACACCACGAAATGCGAAATCAAGAAGTTCACCATGAAGCTCGCCAAGATGGCGACGAGTTTGGCCAGCCACACCGGTAATAGCAGCACCTCCGCCGCCACCAGGAGCGTTACCGTGTTGGCGATCCAGCCTGCAAAGCCAGAGGCAACGAAGGCGAGGTATGAGCGCCATCGCAGTTTGCGGCCGGATTCGGCCGCAAAGGTGATGGTCGAATTCATGATGTAGGAGCCGCTGACGGCAACGATCCAGGAGATGGCGTTCGCGGCTATCAGTGAAATCGCCGCGGCGCTGCCGCATTCGCACACGCCCGAAACGGAAGCGAACAGCGCCATGGCCGCCGCCGAGCTATCGAGCAGAGCACGCGCAATCAGAAAAACGGCATAATCGACGACCGAATTGACCACGCCGATCATGGCGAAGGAGATCGCCTTGAAGGTCACCGCGCGATTGCGCCAGCCGGCGATCAGGCGCGCGCGCGCGCGATCATAAGGGGACACAGGCGTCATTGCGGTTTCGCATATCACGTTCACGGCGATCCGCCACCCCGGCACCAGCCCGTCGGCAGGAGCCCTGCGACACCGCTGACGCGACAGGAATGGCCCGTTAATATATAGATCGCAGGTAAAAGGAGCTGCCGGTGATTGACGTGGCAAGGGAGTCTGGTCCGGTGGGGCCAGCCCGCGAGGGAACGGCGCGCCAATGGCGCAGCGGACCATCGGCCGCGACGCCTGGTCTCTCCATCGTCGTTCCCGTCCATAACGAAGCGGCTTCGCTGCCGCGGCTCCATGCCGAGCTCGCCGAGGTGGCGCGCACGCTCAATGCCAAGCACGGGCTCGCCTGCGAAGTTATCTATGTCGACGACGGCAGCCGCGACGATACGCTTGCGATCGCTCACCAGCTGCCGGCCACGGCGCTCGATATTCAGCTGCTGTCGCTGTCGCGCAATTTCGGCAAGGAGGCGGCGCTGCTCGCCGGCCTCGATCACGCCCGGCTCGGCGCCGTGTTGTTCATCGACGGCGATGGACAGCATCCGCCGGCTCTGATCGAGACGCTCGTCCACCACTGGCTCGATGACGGCTACGACGTGGTCTACACCGCCAAGGCGCATCGGGCGAACGAGTCCCCCGTGCGGCGGTTCCTGGTGAAGAGCTTTTACCTGCTGGTCAATTGGGGCGCGCAAACCAAGATCCCGGAGGATGCCGGCGATTTCCGGCTGCTCTCGCCGCGCGCCACCGACGCGCTGCGCCAGCTTCCGGAGCGCAATCGTTTCTTCAAGGGGCTTTCAAGCTGGATCGGCTTTCGTCAGATCCGCATCGACTATTATCCAGCGCCGCGTAGCGACGGCCGCTCCACCTGGAGCCTGCGCTCGCTGATCGGCCTGTCGATCGATGGCTTGACGGCGTTTTCGGTGGCGCCTTTACGCGTCGCCACTTGGCTCGGATCGCTGCTCGCCTTGGCCGCTTTCATTTACGGCGCGCAGATCATCTATGAGACGTTCGCCTACGGAGAGCGCGTGCCGGGTTATCCCTCGCTCTTTGTCGGCGTGATGGTGCTGGGCGGCGTACAGCTCATCATGCTCGGCGTGGTCGGCGAATATATCGGCAAGATCCTCTACGAGATCAAAGGCCGGCCGGTCTATTTCGTGGCCGAGCACGCGGTGAAGCCGCGCGAAGAGCAAAAGCAACCGGAAGCCGACACCCGGACGGCGGCGGAATGAGCCATCCTGCCCCGCGAAGTGAAACGGAGCGGGGTGGAAAAAAGCTCAGATCACGATCACCTTGGCGCCGACCTTTACGCGCCCATAGAGATCGATGATGTCATCGTTGCGCAGCCGGATGCAGCCGGACGACACCTGCGTGCCGATCGACCAAGGCTCATTCGAGCCGTGGATCCGATAAAGCGTCGAGCCGAGATAGAGCGCGCGTGCGCCGAGCGGATTGTCCGGACCGCCGCGCATGTAGTGCGGCAAGTCGGGCCGGCGCGCCAACATCTCATCCGGCGGACGCCAATCCGGCCATTCGCGCTTGGCCGAGACGCTCTTCACGCCCGCCCACGTAAAGCCCGGCCGGCCGACGCCGATGCCGTAACGCAGTGCCCTGCCGCCGTCCAACACCAGATAAAGAAAGAAATGCGGGGTATCGACAATGATCGTGCCCGGCTTTTCGGCGCCGCGATATTCGATCACTTGACGCTCATAGCGCGGATCGAGCGGCTGCTGCTGCGCCATGTCCCCATAGGTCGACGGAGCGTAGGCCGGCGTCTGATACGCATAGCCCTGCTGCGGTTGCGTCGTGTATCCGAACGCAAGCTGCTGCCGGACCGGCTGTTGGGGATACTGGCCGGGCTGCGGATACGCGGCGGCTTGGGGAGCGGCGGCCACCTGATAATTCGGCGAGAACAGTCCACGGACCTGTTGCGGCGGTGCCGATCCAGCATATTGAGCGCCCGGCTGCACGGGCTGCGCCGCTGCCGTCCGGTAACTCGCCGGCGTCGGCTGAATGGTACGGACCTGCTGCGTCGTGACCGAACCTGTATACCGCGGATCGGGTTGCGCCGGCGGCGCGGCCGCTGTCCGATAGCCCACCGGCTGAGATTGCGAGCCGCGCAGCTGTCCTGGCGACACCGACGCGACATATCGCGGGTCGACTTGCGCCGGCGCCTGCGCTTGCGGAACGGCCCGCCAGCCGGATGTCGGCGCAGGCGGCGCGACTGCGAATTGCGCCGGCGCTTGCCGGTAGTAGACGGGCCCCTGCCCAGCGGCGCGCCCCTGCGGCGCAGGCACCAACTGGTAATAGGCCGGCGCCGGCCGGCGGCTGCGCGCGTGCTGTGTCGCAGCAACCGGAGCCGGTTGCTGTTGGGAAAGCTGCGAAACCGGCGCGCGCTCCCGCGCGCTCGGCTCTGGAGCCGGCTCCGCGGTCGGATCCGCTTCCGAATAGATTGGCGCGGGCGGTTGATAGGCGCGGCCGACAATCGCCTGCCCGGTCCCATCGCCAAACATGGATTCGATGAGCCCGTCGCTGTATCCGGGCTGACCGGCATAGACGAGCTGCCAGCCTGGATCGAGCGCCTGGCTGGCCGCACCGGTATGGGAAGCGATCAGGACGACGGCAGCTCCAGCCGCCACGGAGCACGCCACGCGTGGAGAACCAACAATTCGGGCCATCACAAAACTCTGTACTTTCACACCAAGCCGAACGGCGCGTTCGGCGGTGTTTGAAGTACAAGCTGAAAACTCGACTGTTTGGTTAATTTTTTTGCGCGCAGCCGCTGCGCGTCCGCGTTTGTAGTTTGTTCATCAAGTTACAGTTTATTTTGTGTAAAGCACCATGCCGGCCGTTAATCGCTTGGTAATCGACGCTCGCCGCCACGAGCGGCCGCGCTCCTCATATGAACCCGACATTAAGCGCCGAATTCTAGGTTGGCGCGGGGTGTAGGAATGGCCGCGCCGCGCAAAGTCTTTCGCATCGAACAATCGGGCGCCGCGCGGTCCGAACGACCGGCCAGCGAAGCGGATGAGTCGCGCGACAGCCCTATTCTGCGCGAACTGGGCGCGCTGCGCGCCATGCTCGCGCCGCCGCCAGCCGCGCCACACGTTAACGGCACTCTCGCGCGACAGGACGAACTCCAGCGACTTGCGTCGGAGCTGCGGCTTCTGCTTGCCGCCATTCGCGGGGCGCAACAAGGACATGTGATGAACGGCGGGCTATCGGCACCGACGGCCCGCATTGCCGAGGAGCTTGACGCCGTCATCCAAGACAGCGAGCTCGCGGCGCAGAAAATCCTGACCGCCGCCGAGCACATCGATCAGGCGGCGACCAATTTGATGGGCCTGCTGAAAGGCAATTTCGAATGCGGCCTGACACAGGACATCCGGGATCGCGTGACGCACATTTTCGAGGCGTGCAATTTCCAGGATCTGACCAGCCAGCGGGTCGCCAAAGTGCGGGCGTCGGTCAACAGCCTGGATCGCCAGATCGCTCGCGTGCTCGAGGAACTGGCGCGGGCGGATGCCGCGCCGCCCCTAAGCGGCCCGCGGCTGGGCGATGATGCAGGTCACGTATCGCAGAGCGATATTGATTCGCTGTTCGACGGCGACGTCGACGCAGTGCGGTGACCGCTGTCGCCGCCCGATCGTCATTGCTGCTTGGCGGGAGTCTTACGCGACGCGCCTTCGGCTCCGCACCGAACATATACGCCCGTGCCGTAGCGGTTCTGCACTTCCGGATTCAACCAACGCAGAACCATGGTGCGGCCATCCATCGCCACGAATTCGCGGTCCTGTGGGCCGCCGGCGGGGCCCGGAGGCCCGACATAATTCCGCCCGCCAGCACTACCCTTGAGGTAGAGCTCCTGCAGCTGGGCGCTATCGGCAAGGTACATCATGACGCCGCCGCCCGGCCCCTTGTTGATCACCACCGGCTGACCGCATTGACCGTGCGCGGCCGCTTCCGTGCGTTTCCGGTCGCCTTCGTTATGATAGGAGCCGTAGCCCCAGCGCCCGACCATTTCCTCGGGCCGTATCGTCGCCGGAATGTCGGGCGCAGGCGGCGGAGCCTCGATGGGCGGCGTATTCGTCGTGCAGGCAGAAAGAACAAAAAGAAAACCCGCCAGGCGCGAATACAAACCAACGTCGCGCCGCCAACCACTCATGAAACCCCCCTGAGAAATCCACTCGCGCCGAATAGCGAATCCCGTCACCGCCCCGCAAGATGCCAGCCATTTCTTGCCAAACACTTGGCCGGCATGGTGGCGGGTTTTCGCCCGCCCGGCTAGGGCTATCTATACTGGCAAAAAGTCTCGCCGCCTCGGCAACCTTGTGTCAGTGGCGTGCTTGACAGCTTCCGGTGCGCATCTTATGTCCCGGGCGGCTTTATGGCACTCAGTGGTTGAGAGTGCCAAGCCTCTATAATCACTAACTTTTCTACCAACGCACGCCGCGCAGCAGCGGCAATGAGGGTCATCATGGCGAAACTCAAATTCCGTCCTCTGCACGATCGCGTGGTCGTCAAGCGCATCGAAGCGGAGGAGAAGTCGAAGGGCGGGATCATCATTCCCGACACCGCTAAGGAGAAGCCGCAAGAGGGCGAAGTCGTCGCTGTCGGGCCAGGCGGCCGCGACGAGAACGGCAAGCTGATCGCCATGGATCTCAAGGCCGGAGACCGCGTGCTGTTCGGCAAATGGTCGGGCACCGAGGTCAAGCTCGAGGGCGACGATCTCCTCATCATGAAAGAGTCCGACATTATGGGCGTGATCGCCTAAAGCGCGCCCGCCAACAAGAATTCTCAAGGAGTAGGTTGTTATGGCTGCAAAAGAAGTACGTTTTTCCGGCGACGCCCGCGATCGCTTGCTGCGCGGCGTGGAGACGCTCGCCAACGCGGTGAAGGTGACGCTCGGCCCGAAAGGCCGCAACGTGGTGATCGAGAAGAGCTTCGGCGCTCCCCGCATCACCAAGGACGGCGTCACCGTCGCCAAGGAGATCGAGCTCGAGGACAAGTTCGAGAATATGGGCGCGCAGATGGTGCGCGAAGTGGCGTCGAAGACCAACGACGAGGCCGGCGACGGCACCACGACCGCGACGGTTCTTGCCGCGGCCATCGTCAAGGAAGGCGCCAAGTCGGTTGCCGCCGGCATGAATCCGATGGACCTCAAGCGCGGCATCGATCTCGCGGTGAATGCGGTCGTCGCCGATATCAAAAAGCGCGCAAAGAAAGTGGGCTCGTCGTCGGAAGTGGCGCAGGTCGGCACCATTTCCGCCAACGGCGACGAGACGATCGGCAAGATGATCGCCGCGGCGATGCAGAAGGTCGGCAATGAAGGCGTGATCACGGTCGAAGAGGCCAAGGCGCTCGAGACCGACGTCGAGATCGTCGAGGGCATGCAGTTCGACCGCGGCTATCTCTCGCCCTATTTCATCACCAATGCCGAAAAGATGCTCGCCGAGCTCGATGACGCCTATGTGCTGCTGCACGAGAAAAAGCTTCCCGGGCTGCAGGCGCTGCTGCCGGTGCTGGAAGCCGTCGTGCAGTCGGGCAAGCCGCTGCTCATCATCGCCGAAGACGTCGAAGGCGAGGCGCTCGCGACGCTCGTGGTCAACAAGCTGCGCGGCGGCCTGAAGGTAGCCGCGGTCAAGGCGCCGGGCTTCGGCGATCGCCGCAAGGCGATGCTGGAAGACATCGCCATCCTGACCGGCGGTCAGCTCATCTCCGAGGACCTCGGCATCAAGCTTGAGAATGTCACTGTCGCGATGCTGGGCCGCGCCAAGAAGGTGGTGATCGAGAAGGAGAAGACCACCATCGTCGACGGCGCCGGCAAGAAGAAGGACATCGAAGGCCGCGTCGCCCAGATCAAGTCGCAGATCGAGGAGACTACCTCCGACTACGACCGCGAGAAGCTGCAGGAGCGGCTCGCCAAACTCGCCGGCGGTGTCGCGGTGATCCGCGTCGGCGGGGCAACCGAAGTCGAGGTCAAGGAGAAGAAGGACCGCGTCGAGGATGCGCTCAACGCCACCCGCGCCGCGGTGCAAGAGGGCATTGTGCCGGGCGGCGGCGTGGCGCTGCTGCGCGCCAAGAAGGCGGTCGGCAGGCTCACCAACGACAACCCCGACGTCCAGACCGGCATCAATATCGTGCTCAAGGCGATCGAAGCGCCGCTGCGCCAGATCGCCGAGAATTCCGGCGTCGAGGGTTCGATCGTGGTCAACAAGATCCTCGAAAACAAATCGGAGACCTTCGGCTTCGATGCGCAGAAGGAAGAGTATGTCGACATGCTCGACAAAGGCATCGTCGATCCGGCCAAAGTGGTGCGCGCGGCCCTGCAGGATGCAGCCTCCGTCGCCGGCCTCTTGGTGACGACCGAAGCGATGGTCGCAGAACTGCCGAAGGACAAGCCCGCGATGCCGGCGATGCCGCCGGGCGGCGGCATGGGCGGGATGGATTTCTGATCCCGTCGCCCACGAAATGCCGAAGGGCGCGGTGCAAGCCGCGCCCTTTTTTTGTCGCCGGGCGCCACATATTCGGTGCGCTAAACCGAGCGCGACATCCAGGAGAAGACGATGGCCGCACAAGACGCCGACCCCTTCGCCCAATACAAGGCTGCTCAGCGGGAGGCCTGGGCTTCGTTCCTGCCGGTCGAGGTGATCACCACCATTCCGGCCGCGAAGCTCGTCAAATTCGCGCAAGTCTCGTCCGGGCAAAAAGTGCTTGATGTGGCCTGCGGCGCCGGCGTCGTCGCGGTGACGGCCGCGCGGCGCGGTGCGATCGTGTCCGGCCTCGATCTATCGCCGGTCTTGCTCGAGCGTGCGCGCTACAATGCCGAGCTCGCGGGCGTGACCGTAGACTTTGCCGAAGGCGACGCTGAAGCGCTCCCCTATCCGGATGCTTCCTTCGACGTCGTGCTCAGCCAATTCGGCCATATCTTTGCGCCGCGTCCGCAAGTCGCCTTGAGCGAAATGTTGCGGGTGCTCAAGGTCGGCGGTCGTCTTGCATTTTCGAGCTGGCCGCCCGAGCACTTCCCCGGCCGCATGTTCACTTTTCTGGCGGACTATTCGCCGGCACCTGCCGGCACAGCACCACCGGCTCCGCCGGCATTATGGGGCGATCCCAACGTCGTGCGCGAACGGCTCGGCGCGGCGGTCACCGGCCTTACATTCGGACGCAATACGCTGACCGGGCCGGCGCTCAGCCTGATGCATTTCCGCGTGGCGCAGGAGAAAACAATCGGCCCGCTCGGTAAAATTGTTGCATCACTCGAGAACGATGCCGCCAAGCTCGCGAAGTTCCGCGCCGAATTCGAAGCAATGGCGAGCGAAGCCTATGACGACAACGCGATGCGCATGCCGTTTCTGATGACGCGCGCGACGAAGGCTTAGAGCATGATCCGGAAAAGTGGAAAACCGGTTTCCGAAAAGATCATGCTCCATCAAAAAATCAATATCGATCGCAGCGGTTTGCAGTAGCGAACCTCAGTTCGTCATCAGGCGAAATCGCAGCGTCGTGGCGCCGCGCAATTCGATTACATCACCGGTTCGTCTCCAGTTCGTCACTTGCGCTAGCGCCGCCAACAGGCTTTCATCGCCGCTCTGGCGATCCGCAGGGCATTGCGTTGGCTGCATCGGACCGGGAACGATGCTGATCGAATCCTCTCCGACGCTGGCCTGGCCGCGCAGGCTCGCGCACCACAGATCGATCGAAGCCGCGCCGTTGGCATCGATCTCGATGATCGGAACGCGCTTGGAGCCGGGCATCGGCGCGACGTCGAGCATAAGCTCGCGATCGAAGGGAAAAGTGCGTTCGCTGGCAGCGGCTGGGAGAATAAGCCCGCATACGAGGAGGCAAGACAGCCACGAGCCGTAACGCCGGGTGACGCGAGACATCATTTCTCCTCGTTGAACGGCAACCGCGATGAAGTAATCGTCGCCCGCTCCCCCGAGCGTGCGACAGCATCGTGAAGACGCTTATGAGCTACCGGTCGGGCCGAGCGGCGTCAATGCACGATCATTCCGGTGAACACATAGGCCTGCAGCGTCACCAAAATGCCAACCAGACAGGCCAGCGCGATGGAGTGGAAGAACACGAAGCGCAAGATCGAGCCTTCATGCCCGAACCAATTGGTCGCGGTCGACGCCACCACGATCGACTGAGCGTCGATCATCTTGCCCATCACGCCGCCCGAGGAATTGGCCGCGCTCATGAGAATCGGCGAGAGGCCGAGCTGCTCCGCGGTGATCTTCTGCAAACCGCCGAACAGCACGTTCGACGCGGTGTCGGACCCGGTCAGCGCGACGCCAAGCCAGCCGAGCAGCGTGCCGAAAAACGGATAGAACACGCCGGCGCCGGCAAAAGCGAGGCCGAGCGTCGCGTCGATGCCCGAGTACCGGGTCAGGGTGCCGATCGCCAGCATGGCCGAAATGGTGATCAGCGAGTATGCGCAGACCTTGATCGTGCGGCCATACTCGACCACGAGCTTGGCGGGCGAGAAGCCCATGAGGAAACCGGAAATGATCGCCGCAAGCAGCATGCCCGAGCCGGTAAACGATATATAAGTGAAGGCAAAGACGGCGGCCTCAGGCAGAGGTTTCGCCACCACCGGCGGCACTTTCTGCACCGCATTGTGCAAGCCTGTGACCGGATAGTTCCACGTGAAAATCGGATTGACTAGACTCTTGAACCAGCCGGTGCCCCAAATCAGCAGGATGACGCAGACGATGATCCACGGCAGCAGTGAGCGCAACACGGCGGCGCTGCTCAGCGTGTCGGTCTTTGCGGGCGCGACCGGCGGGGCGGATGAAGCGGAATCGTCGCGGGTGCGCAGCGCCGGCGAGAGCCACAATTCCTTCGGCTGCCAGATCTTGAGGAACCCGATCAAACAAGCCATCGAGATCAGCGAGGCACCGACGTCGACGATCCAGGGATTGATGAAGTTCGAGATCAGGAATTGCGGGATCGCAAACGAGAGACCGCAAACAAGGATCGCCGGCCAGATCTCCAACATTCCGCGCCGGCCGGCGAAAGCCCAGATCAGCCAGAACGGCACGATCAGCGAGAAGAACGGCAATTGCCGCCCCACCATGGCGCCGAGCAAATAAGGATCGAAACCGGTCACGCTTGCAAGCCCGG
>Ga0210406_10008002_pt1 | contig 10644 bp, 6 predicted proteins | sample IncBWC30MmetaG_FD_155454 | JGI IMG/M metagenome (GOLD analysis project Ga0210406, IMG submission 155454) | Forest soil microbial communities from Barre Woods Harvard Forest LTER site, Petersham, Massachusetts, United States - Inc-BW-C-30-M | ecosystem: Environmental > Terrestrial > Soil >... | reverse complement strand
GCGAGATCTCCTCGAGCATGACCTTCATCCACTCGCTGATCATTCGCTGGTCCGTTCCTGCGGATCGACGATGGCTTCGATCGCCTTGATGGTCTCAGGATGGTACCCAAGACGCGCTTCCGCGAACACGCGTTTCGCGACTTGCGCACCTGCCGCCGTGTTCAACAGTGCCTCATACAGCGGCGCAATCAGCTTGCGGCGTCCGACGGTGTTCAAGTACTCCTCGAGACGCGGAAAGCCCGGCTGATAGTTGTTGGCGATGACCAGCTTGAACCAGCTATGCGCGATCTCCGCATTCGGGGTCTTGCTGAACGCAAAGGCTTTATCAAGGTCGGCGAGTTGCGCAGGCAGCAGCGTCGCGGGCATGTTGTTCAGGAAGTACAGCCATTGTTGGGCGATCCAGTCCATGCCGAATTTCTTCGGCGGAAGTTTTCCGGCGAGCCATCCCGCACGCGCCTCGTCCACCGGCTGAAACATCGTGGTGACGGGCAGCACGGCGTCCGCCGGCAAGCCGGAGTCGAACACCCAGGCGTTGACTTGATCGCGGGTAACGATGCCCGGAAATCGATCGAGCAGATTCTCCTGCAGGTACGCCAAGAACTGTTCGGTGGTGATGCTCTTGAACGCAAAATGATCGAAATACCCGCGCAGGAACGCATCGAAGCGTTCCCTGCCGAATTTGACGTCGAGGTAATTCAAGAACAACCGGCCCTTCTCATAGGGAACTTCGCTGAACACCTCGTCCGGGTCGCGGCCGCGCAGATCGATGGCGAGAATCTGGTCGGCGGGTTTCAGTTTCGCAAGATCGGCCCGCAGCGAATTCAGTCCGAGCACCGCTTCCATGGAGGCGCGTTGCTCTCCATATACCGCGGTCATGATGCGGCTTTCCATATAGTCCGTGAACCCTTCGTTCAGCCACAAATCACGCCATGTGGCATTGCCGACCAGGTTTCCGGCCCAGGAATGCGCCAGCTCATGAGCGATCACGGACACGAGACTCTTGTCGCCCGCGATGATCGTGGGCGTGATGAAGGATAGGCGCGGATTCTCCATGCCCCCTACCGGAAAGCTCGGCGGCATCACCAACACGTCGTAGCGCGACCAGCGATAGGGCCCAAAGGTCTTCTCGTTCGCCTGGATCATCGATTCGGTATCCGCGAACTCTTTGGCGGCCGCCTTGAGCATGGATTTTTCCGCATAGACTCCCGTGCGCGGCCCGGTCTCCTGAAATTCCAGGTCGCCCACCGCGAGCGCGATCAAGTAGGAAGGTACGGGCTGCGGCATGACGAAGGTGTAATCACCGCCGCGCCTCGCCTTCGGATCGTTCTCGGCGCTCATGACGGCACGCACATCCCAATCGGTGTGCACCTTGGCCTTGTAGGTGGCGCGGACCTGCGGAGTGTCCTGAAGAGGGATCCAAGTGCGCGCGCCGATGGGTTCCGATTGGGTATAGAGGAATGCCTTGTGCCGCGCGGTTTGTTTCGGCGTCAACCACTGCAACGCAGCAGAGGCCGGCAGCGTTTCGTAATCGATTCTGATCACGTCGGTACCCTTCTTCGAGGGCGTCAGTTCGATCACCAGTGCGCTTCCCAAAATGGGGTCCGGCTTTTGCAGGTGGAACGGCCGGCTCACCCAAATCGCGTGGGCGTTGGCGGTTGCGCCCAAGACATCGGTCGCCTTTTGGGAAACGCCCAGGATCATGAGGTCCTTGGTATCGAGCACCAATTGCGTGGCCTGCGGGTCGAGGCGCTGCAACTCCAGCGCCACGACGCCGGCGATGGTCTTGTCCTTCAGATCCACCCGCAAATCAAGTTCCAAGTGCCTGACTCGAAATTGATCCACATTGGCGTAGGAATGATAGTCAAAGGTGGGATCGATGGTCTCTGCGTCGGCGCGCGGTGCGCATAAGGAAGAGCCACCGGAGATGACGAATGCCACACCGGCCAGCCACAAGCGCTTCATCGAGGAGGATGTCAAGGAATGCCTACCGGCGCCTTGTCACGTCCGTTCAGCAAATCATTGAATGTCTTTTCATCGACCAGCAAACCGGTCTGCCCGTCCCAGTTGGAGCCTTCCGGCAAAATGTTTTCCACCAGCAGTCCCTGCGCGATGACGGCATCGACACCTTCGCCGCCGCCGGTCACCGGCACCGGCACGGCGCGCGGCGAGTGAGCCAAGTCGCCGACCCGCTGCCAATCGATTTCATCGTCGTGCTGTGCGATCTTGCCGCGCTGCTTGGGATGCAGCAAATTGGCGAGCAGGCGCTTGCGATCCTTGGACCAGTTGCGCGAGTCGTCTTCCATGACCGCGTAGGCCTGCAGATATAAGGTGCCGTCGCGCCAGCCGAACAAGTAGGGTTGGTTGACCACGGTTACTTTGGTGCCGATCGGAATCAGGTCGAAAAACACCGCGATGTCCTCGGGATACAGGCGCATGCAGCCGTGACTCGAGCGCATGCCGACGCCGTAGGGTTTGTTGGTTCCGTGAATCAGGTAGCTCGGCCAGCCGAGACGGAACTCGTATTGGCCCAGAGGATTGTCCGGTCCTGCCGGCACCTGCGCGGGCAGCTTCTCGCCATTCTCCTGGTGTTCTTCACGCACGGACTTTGGCACCACCCAAACCGGATCCTTTTGCCGGCTGATGATCCTGGTCGAGCCTTCGGGAGTCTTCCAACCGACCTTGCCGATGCCGATGGGATGCGTGTAGACGGTTTCGGGTTCGCCCTTCTTGTGAGGCGGATAGTAAAAAATTCTCATCGCGGCCACATTCACGACGACGCCCTCGTGCGGAGCGGCGGGCAGGATGAACTGGGTGGGCACCACCACCTCGCGCCCCACTCCCGGCAACCAAGGATCGACGCCGGGATTTGCGGTCAGGATTTCCTCGTAACCCACATCGAAGCGCCGTGCGATATCCGGCATCGTATCGTCCTTGCCGACGGTGGTTTTTTGCACGTAACCGACGATGTCGCTATGGGGATCCACGTCGAAATGGTGCGTAGCCTTAGGTTTGGGCAGCACGGGCTTCGGCGGCGGCAAGGCTTGGGCGAGCGCCGGCGGTTCTTTCGGCGTGGGGTGGAACAGCGAACAGGCGCCCATGGCCAGCGCTCCAAAGCACACGGCCAAGGCAACAGTCCTGCGAGACGCAGCGATGAATAGAGTAGTCACCCGTTCTATCTACAACAAAGTCGGGCGATCAGGCAATTGATTGCGCGAATTCGCCGGCTTGGCGCCGTCCTGAGGAAAATGACGCGCCAGCAGATTGCCGATCGCGTCGACGCCGGCAATCGACCCGGCTTCAAAGCGGCCGGCACGGAAGTGCTCCTCCATCAGGCGGCACACGGCCGCCCACTCGGCGGGGCTGACCCGGCCTTGAAAGCCGCGGTCGGCGACGATTTCGACATGGCGATCCGCCAGCTGGACGTAGATCAACACACCGTTGTTCGATTCGGTATCCCAAACGCGTAATCGGGAAAACACTTCCAGGGCATGATCGTGCGCGGTCAGATCGTTCAAGATGTGTCTCGGTGTGAGTGCCGTTTCGACGGCGAAGCGAATCTCGCCGCCATGCCACTGCTCGGCTCGGCCGATGGCCTGCTCGATGGCATCGAGCGTCGCGGTGGGAAATAGCATGCGCGTGCGCCAATGAGTCGCCGCCGCATGCCGCAGCAGGCGTCCGATGTTCATTTACCAACTTCCCGAGGCGCCGCCGCCGCTGAATCCGCCACCACCGCCGCTGAATCCGCCGCCGCCACCGAAGCCGCCGCCACCTCCCCGTCCGCCGAAACCGCCGCCGAAGCCTCCACCGAATCCGCCAAAGCCCCCGCCGCTGGTCCAACCTGCCCGGGAGCCTCCGGCCAGCATGGCAAACAAGAACGCGACGACGCCTGCGCCGATGCCGATGGGCAGCAAGTGGCTCAGGAGCCAGACGATGCCGCCCGCCAGGCCGCCCGTGGCCACCGATCCGACCAACCGGCCGAATAACGCGCGCAGCACGCCGCCGGCAACGACGACGACGATCAGCAGTAACGGCAGCATATTGCCCAAGCCGCTATGCCGTTCCCATTTCCGATCCGGCTGAGGGAGGGGCTCGCCGTTCGCCACTGAAATCATTTTGTCGATTCCCGCTTCCACGCCGCCGTCGAAGTCGCCCAATTTGAAATGCGGCGATATCGTCTCGTCGATAATTCGGTTCGCGATGGCATCGGGCAGCGCGCCTTCCAAGCCCCTGCCCACTTCGATGCGCACCCTCCGATCGTTCTTGGCCACGATCAAGATCGCGCCGTCATCGATGCCCTTGCGGCCGAGCTTCCACGCGTCCCCGACCCGAATGCCGTATTGCTCGATCTCCTCCGGCTGCGTGCTCGGCACAATGAGCACCGCGAGCTGGCTGCCCTTCTTCGTCTCGAGCGCCGCCAGCTTTGACTCGATGCGCGCGACCGCTCCGCCCGACAACGTGCCCGTCAGATCGGTCACACGCGCAGTGAGCGGCGGCACGGCGACCTCTGCACCCGCCAGTGTGAAACCGAACAGCAGGAGCAGCCCTGCCCCGAGGCGGGCAATGCGCACAGTTAGTGTGCGGCCGACGCCGGCGGCGATGCAGGCGGCGGCGTGAAATCCACCGCGGGAGGCTTGGAAATCGCGGCCTCGTTATCCACCGAAAAATTCGCCTTGGTTTTGTAGCCGAACATCATCGCGGTCAAATTCGACGGGAAGGAGCGGATGGCCAGATTATACGTCTGCACGGATTGAATGTAGCGATTGCGCGCCACGGCGATGCGGTTTTCCGTACCCTCGAGCTGCGCCTGCAGGTCGCGGAAATTTTGATCCGACTTCAATTGTGGATAGTTTTCAGTGACCACCAAAAGGCGCGACAAGGCATTCGTCAGTTCCCCTTGTGCGGCTTGGAACTTCGCCATCGCGGCCGGGTCGTTGACCAACTCCGGCGTTGCCTGAATGGAACCGACTTTCGCGCGGGCCTGGGTCACGCCCAGCAGCACCGTTTGCTCTTGGGCGGCATAGCCCTGCACGGTCTTCACCAAGTTGGGGATGAGATCGGCCCGGCGCTGGTACTGGTTGAGCACTTCGGACCAGGCCGCTTTGGTCTGCTCGTCCGTGGATTGAATATTGTTGTAACCGCAACCTGATAACAGCAGGCCGGCTGCCAAGCATACGGCGAGAGCAAATTTACCCATCGTCCCCTCCTGCCCTTGTGATTAGGCGTTGGAGGGAAGTCTATCACTTGCGTCGGAGCCCCTGGCATCAGCCAGGGGCTCTTTCGCTCGAGTAAATTCTACAGCTAGAACTTGTAGGTAGCGCCGATCAGGAAGAACCGGCCCACCGCGCCTTCCTGCATCAGCGAACCATCGTAGGCCAACTGGCCACCGCCGCCGTAGGTCTGCGCGTCGATGGGCGGGTTGGCATTGAACACGTTGTTGATCGAACCATGAATCGCCAGATGATCGTCCACTGCGTAACGCGCATACAAATTGACGTCCGTAAACGTGTGAACCGTGCAGAGGTAGCCGGGTACCGTCGCATTTGGCGTGAAATGAGCGCCGTACGCGGTGGTTCCGCCGTACAACAGACCCTGCTCGCAGGTATTTACCCCAGACGATGGATCCGTAATGCTGAAGTGGCTGGTGTAGTTCACCGTCGCCGACACCAACATGGGCCCCTTATCCCAGCTCAAGGTCAATACCGCACGATCCTTTGGATTGCCGGTATCGCCGGAAATCGCCGAGGGTCCGTGCGTTCCTGACAAATGGTAGGTCACACCACCGACCTCCTGGTTGTATTCGATGACGTGCGTGTAGTTCAACTCGGCGGTGAGTCTGCCCACCACACCCAGATCGAAGTGCGACTGGAAATCGACGTCGATGCCTTCGGTCTGAGTAACGCCTGCATTGATGTAGGGAAAAGTTCCGAATGCCGTCAATCCAACCGGCGTCACGACGTTCGTCAATTGGGCGTCGGTGCAAGTGGGGTTTGGATTGGTTGGACTGCAGAACGGCAGTGTCGCCGCGGGCCCGCGAACCAGGCTGGTGTACGCGCCGATACCTCCCACTTGCAGCTCCGAAATGATGTCGTTGGTCAGCCTGATCTTGTAGTAGTCGGCGGACACATTGAACATCTTCGACGGCTCGATAATGAAACCGACAGTCGAATTGGTCGACTTGACTGGCGCCAGCGACTTGCCCGGTTGCTGTAAGCCGGTAAGGAATATATTGCACTGGCTGGGGAAGTTGCCCTTGGCGTTGGGAGTGCCGGGATTGGGGCAAAGAAGCGGATCCGACGTCGTACCGGCTCCAAAGAAGTTCCCTGACTGCTGACTTTCCGCCGGTGAGGGGGCCCGGAACCCCTTACCCCACGTGCCGCGCAGTACGAACTGCTCGATGGGCTTGTACTTGATCGCTACTTTCGGCGTGGTCGCGCCGCCGACACCGTTGTTGTAATTGTCGTATCGAACAGCGCCGTCAACTTCGAGCTGCTTGATCACCTGCGCGTTGAATTCCAAGAAGGCGGCTGCGTCATTCTGACTGCCGAGCGCGAAGGCCGAGTTGCCCTCCTGCACGCCGGTGGAAACGGTCGGGGGAGGCAGGTCATTTTCCACCTTGTGGAAGAATTGAGCGCCGATAGCGAGAGAAAGAGGTCCGCCGGGCAAGTTGAACAGAGGACGCGATCCATGAAGATCGGCGATATACAAGGTACTCGTCGGATGCGCGATGGCTTCAGGCGCCAGCAGCGATCCTGCGGCGGAACTGGCATTGGGGCCGATGACATAACCGGCATCCAGCGCCGGCTGCACCAAGCCGGGTTCGAGCAAACTAAGTTCCTTCAGTTCCATTCTCGAATACATGCCACCCAGCGACCCATCGATATCCCAGCCGAGCGCGGTTCCTTTGATGTCGGCCACGAGTCGATAGGTATTGGTGTCGGTGAGCGTTGTCGGCAAACCGATCTCGCGAAAGTTATAGACCAAAGGCGCTGCCGCCCCATAAGGGTTGCCCGGATAGTTGGCGGGCACCGTGATGATGGGGTATGCAACGAACGCGGGATTCACGCCCGGCGCCACGGCGAGGTTCACGATACCGCCGGACGCATATCCGGTGCTCTGAAAATTGCAGCAAACCTGCTCTGACTTGCTGTTGAAGAGAGATGCCGATACCGATGTGGTCCAATCACCCGCAAGGGCCTTCGTAAACTTTGCCAGTATATTGGTTTGGCCGGTGGCCGGCTGGATCTGCAGCTGATGGTAGCTCTGCGTACACTGGTTCAACATTTGCTGCGCGGAGGAGCAACCGGGCAGAAACGCTTGGCCCGGCAGGCCATTGGCAAATGAGCCGTCGGGATTTTGCGCGCTGGGATTGATGAGGTATCCGGTCGTACTCGTGGGATACGGAATATTCGGGTTACCAAAAGATCCGGGCGTTGTGTTCAATCCACCGGGAAGGCTGCTGAAGTCGAGGTTCGTAAAGCCGCCATGGCGGTTGGCCGCCAGAATCTGGTCTTCATGATGGAAGTCGACCGCAAGATAGACGTTGTAGCCGTCGCTCGCGAGATCGCCGATTCCCGCGATTCCGGCCAGATGCTCAGTCGTGCCGTCGTGCTTCTGCGAGGTTCCTGCTTCCGCTGTAAATTCGGTGCCGGTGTAGGTCTTCTTCAGGATGATGTTGACGACGCCGGCGATGGCGTCCGCGCCATAGATGGCGGATGCGCCGTCCTTCAACACTTCGACCCGTTCGATGGCGTTGAATGGAATGGCACTCACGTCCACGAAACTGCGCTGGTTATCGTCCGAGATAGGGTAATCAACCATGCGCTTGCCGTCGACCAGCACCAATGTGCCGCCCACCGTCAAGCCGCGCAGCGCGACGCCTGAAGCGCCCGATGCGAACGCCTGGCCGAAAGACTGGCTCAGCGTGCCCTGGCCGTTGGCCGACAAATTGGACAGCACCTGGGAAATATTCGTGTATCCCATTTGCTGAATTGCATCGCCGCTCAATACCTGCACCGGGCTCGGCGTTTCGATGTCAGTTCGTTTGATCAACGAACCGGTCACGATAATCTCTTGCAGTTCCGGCGCCGGCGCCGTGGCGGCCGTCTGCCCCATCGCGACCGCGCTCATCAGCGCAGTGCCCAAGCCCGCGGCGGCAATACCCCATCTCAGGCGAGATGACTTTTCCGAAGAAAAGCTGCCGCCGGGATTCCTTCCCGTTGATATGTGCAACATCATGGTCCCCTCAATTAGTTTATTTCTACGTTGCGCGCAGGCATCAGCGCGCATCCAATCGATCCCGGAGGCTGCCTCACCGTCCCCCGAAGGTTGTTGTATAGCATCCATGAAGTTTTGAGCCGGCACAATACCAACAGGTGGTTGTGGCGCGCATGCAACAGGTGGCCGCATCCAAAAAAAAGCCCCGCGGGAGGCGGGGCTTCAGATCAACTTGATCCTGGAGGAATTTAGAAGGTGTATTTCAGATTGACATAGAAGTTTCGCAACAATGGGTCCGCAATGAGGGCGTTGTACCCCGACGCAAAGTTGTTTTGAAAAGCATTGGTGAACGGCGGACTCGTGTTGAACAGATTTTTGATTCCAAACAACACGGTCAGTTGTTCGACCGGCTTGACGCTCGCGTAACCATCGACGAGCGAGTAGCTGCCCACTTTCCGCTGATTGCCGTTGCCATCGGGGAATTCATCGATATACCCCGAGTAGAAGCGGTCGCTGAGTCCGCCACCCCACATCTTCCCCGGGCTCGTCCAGTCGACCCTCACGTTATGCTGCCACCTGAACGCTGGGTTGATTCCCTGGATTTGCAGATTGCCCACCAGGTTGAGAAGCGGGCCGCCGTTGTATTGCTGCTCCAGGAACTGCGTGACCGCGGTCCCTTCCAGGTCCTCGCGGAAGGTCCCGATCGGCGTGTGCTGCACGTACTGGATGCTCAAGTCGATCCCGTCGGTCGTTTCCCTGCCGGTATTCGAATTTTGTAGATTGATGTATCCGCAGGACGACTGCGTGTAAGGATGGCAAACCGAGGCTTCTGCGATCGATGGAGGGAGCGTCCCAGCGTAAGTACCAGTTGTAGCCGGTACGATATAGTTTGAGAACGTGGTGGGATCGCCGTAAATGGCCGAGGCCGGAATGCCTCCAATTCTGTTCTTGAGCAGGATTCTGTAATAGTCCAGCGTAATGCCCAAATCCTCTATCGGCGAGATGATGACGCCGAGATCGAAGTTTTGCGACGTTTCGGGCGTCAGGTGTGAATTTCCGCCGAACAAGCCGATTCCCTGCGCGCTACAAGTAGCTTGAGTAAACTCCGCGTTGTAATGGCCCGGCGCGCAGAACGGGTTCCCTGATCCTATGGTGCCAGCGCTCGACGCTGCCAAGAAAGGCGGCGAAAACAGGTTGTTGAGCGTCGGCGCCCGGAAGCCGGTGGAGGCGCTTCCCCTCAAGGTCAGGAAACTGGCCGGCTGATAGCGCACCTGCACCTTCCCATTGTTGGTCGTGCCGAAATCGCTGTATCGGTCCTGACGATCCGATATATCGATATCGAGGTCTTTGGTGATCGGCACGTACAGCTCGAGGAAAGCCGCCTGTACCTGGCGAGTGCCTTCGACTGAACTGTCCGTAAGTCCGGTTGCGGCGCTCGTGAGGTCGTTATAGGGCGTGGTTGCGTTCGTGTAGCGTTCACCGCTCACAGTGGCGCCGAGCGCAAAAGTCGCCGGAGTGCCGGCATTGAACGCATCGCCCAGCGGGTGGCTGGCATTGCCGTCGACGCTCCACCGTGTGTACTCGCCGACCTGGTATACACCGTTGATATACGCCGAGTTGATCAAAGCCTGTCCTGCCGCGCTCTGGGGACCGAAGGGGTTGATCAGACCGTTGAGGACGCCGCCGGGTGCCAGCACGGCTTCATTGGGATAGCCCGCGACGTTGCGATTGTCGTTGGTGTTCTTGCTGTAGTTTGCGACCGCAGAATAGTCCCAACCGGCGTTGCTGCCGGAGAAGGTCAACAGAACCCTCTGCTCGACATTGAGGTTGCCGTTGAAGCGAGAGTTGTTGGGGTCGGTCCACTGTGCAAGGACCGGGGACGCCGTGCCGAAATTCGGCGAACCGGGCACATTATTGATGCCGGTCAGATTCGGCGGCAGGCCGCCGCAGTTCGCCGCGCCCCTGTTGCAGGTCAGCTGCCCCGCCGTCGGAAAGTAGGGGCTCGCCGGGTCCAGCTGAAATTGATAGAAAATGGGGCCGGAGAAAGCGGTCACTTCGGATTGGGTCCAGAAGTACTGAATCTGCAATTGGTGGTTGGCAGGCAGCGCCTTGGTGAATTCGACCATCCCGGAAATCTCACGCGTTTCCGGGAGCAGATCCGTCGCGGCGCCATAACGGTATGAGCAGTCGCCGAAAAACGTGGTCAGCTGCGGATTGCCCTTACAGGCCGGATAGCCCGACTGCCAAAGGTTGCCGTTGGAATCCACTACATTCCCAGGGAACGATCCCGGAAAGTTCGTAGAGCTGTAGCCCCCGCCGGGGTTGAAACCCTGGGCGGAAAACCCGCGCTGCGTCGCCTGGAGCTCCTGTTGCTTGCTATAGCTTGCCGTGACCAGCAAGTTATAGCCGTCGCTCGCCAGATCCCCGTGT
>Ga0210406_10008001_pt1 | contig 10644 bp, 9 predicted proteins | sample IncBWC30MmetaG_FD_155454 | JGI IMG/M metagenome (GOLD analysis project Ga0210406, IMG submission 155454) | Forest soil microbial communities from Barre Woods Harvard Forest LTER site, Petersham, Massachusetts, United States - Inc-BW-C-30-M | ecosystem: Environmental > Terrestrial > Soil >... | reverse complement strand
CAGATTCGAGGGTCCACGCCCATTCGCGGAAGCAGATTCTGGACCTCTACACAAAATACATCGACCAGATGTGTCCGAAGCTGCCGGATCTGTTTGGCCGTCTCCCGAAAGCCAAGCTGGAAGTTTTACCCGTGGAAGAGTTCCGCGAAAAGGAAACGCCAGGCGCTCAGTACCAAGACCCGGCTATGGATGGTTCTCGCCCCGGACACGTCATGGTCAATACCGGAGATTTTGAAAAGCGCTCACTTCTGGCTATCGAAACGATTGCCTATCACGAAGGTGTGCCCGGTCATCACATGCAAGTCGCCGTCGCCCAGGAGATGCCAAGGTTGCCTCCCTTCAGACAAAACGAAAAATTCGGGGCTTACGGCGAAGGTTGGGCGCTCTATGCAGAACGCCTCGGCAATGAACTTGGCTTTTATCAGGATCCCTACAGCTATTACGGCCACCTTCAGAATGACATGCTGCGCGCCAACCGTCTGGTTGTGGACACCGGCCTCCATTCCAAGCATTGGACACGCCAGCAGGTCGTGGACTTTTTTCACGAGCATTCGCCAGAGGATGAAGTGAGCGTTCAGTCAGAGACGGACCGTTACATCGTTGATCCGGCCCAAGCTTTGGGGTACAAAATTGGCCAGCTTGAGATATTGAAATTGCGTCAATACGCCAAGGATCAGCTCGGTGATAAATTCGATATTCGTGCCTTCCACGATGAAGTGCTGAACGGAGGGGCTTTGCCGATGGATGTGCTCAAGGAGCGCATTGAAGACTGGGTCGCTCTCCAAAAAACTCCCTCCGCGCCTCCCAAGGGAGATAAACAGCCTTGACGATTCCTTCAGACAAGCGTGCACTCAACTCATTCAACTGCTTTGTTTGGATCCTGGCGCTCTCTGATGTTCAACTATCAAGCGCTCAACGGTCTTTGTTTCTAGCTTGAAGCACTCGGCGATATCCTTCAAGCTCATGCCATAGTCCAGCAGCATCACCATCGTTGCCACATCCAACTTCGAGTTGGTGCGTTCTTGCATGCTCGTTATTCTTTTTCTGTGAATCGTTTCATGCACTCTTGAAATGGTGGGCCGTGCACATCGCCGTGCACATCGTTTGGATCCATGACATCCCAAGTGGCGACATGACAGGCTTCATGCCTCATCGTGCGCAATGCTTCGTTTTCGGACGTGTTCCCCTTTGGGTCCAGAACGATGACAAATCTATCTTCTGTCTCTTGGTACGTGATGCCTTCGGCTTCGTAATCTGAGAGATCATGCGATTTCACTTCAACATCGCGCAATTGACCATCGAAAAATTCCTTGTTTATCTCTTGATACAGGGAGTGCAGATGGTTCGGGTCACGGAGTCGTTCACGCCCAACGGCATAGCCGACTCCGAAACAAATAATCGCCAGGGACAGTAGCGAGAGCATGATTCTCCAGCGCATGCCTGATGCTGAATCGTGTCGTTGCTGGTGAAAATGGTACTTTCGGGGCACAAATAAACCCAGAGTACCGATGTCGAGTCGTGTCTTCGGTCGTTACGCTGTGGAACGAGAAGAGACTGCCATCGTAACGATCGCAGACTTTATTCCTGTTCCGGGAGATTTGGAGGGTACTCCTGCGGAGCGAACCCCATATTCCGCAAGCCAGTGAGGCGGAAGGGTGAGCCGAGATTTTCCCGCAGCTCGGCAAAGTGGTTTTTGGGAATGGAGAGAAAGACCTCGACAATTTTGGGGTCGAATTGAGTGCCGGCACAGTGCCGAATTTCCTCGAGCCCATGAAGCATTGGAAGGGCATTGCGATACGGCCAGTCGCTCAGCATGGCATCGAGGGCATTGGCGATGGAGATGATGCGTGCCCCGAGAGGAATCTGTTCACCACGCAAGCCACGTGGATAGCCCGTACCATCGAAGAACTCATGGTGGGCGAGAACGATATCGGCGGCGTCGCGCAGAAACGGAATGCGTGTGAGCATGTTATAGCCAATCTCGCAGTGAGTGCGCATGATCACTTTTTCGGCGTCGTCCAGAGGCCCAGGCTTGTGGAAAATTTTGTCGGGAATAGCCATTTTGCCAATGTCGTGAAGAAAAGCGGCGCGTGCCAGTACGGTGAGATACGGAAGAGGAACGGGAACGCTCTTGGCAATGGAGATCGTGTAGGCTGTGACGCGCTGGGAATGGCCGGAGGTTTCCGGGTCTTTAAGTTCAAGAGCGCTTCCCAGCATTTCCAGGGTGTCATCGTAAGACTGAGTGAGAAGCTCGAGGGCATCGGTCAATTGAGCTGTTTTCTGCTGCACTTCACTCATGAGAACTCGGGTAAATTCAGCGTTTCCCTTTTCCAATTCGTTCACGATTGGTTTACCTCAGAAATATGATTATAGGTTAGGCCCCGACCCACTTGGTCGGGTTATCCACCAAGTGGTTACTACTCTAAGGTCCTCTCGGAAGCTGGGATGCTTTAGAAGAATGGCAATGCTTCTGAGCATAGCCGCCGACAGTTGCTCGGCTTCGCGATGTGAACCATCCAGTGCGTCACGCGGCTGGATGCGACCTTGCGGTCAGTTACCGTTCCATATCCAACTCGTGCATCGTTTTCATGTCGCAGCGGCTCTATGCATCTCGACCTAAACGTCCACGCTACAGAATTGCCCGGCGGCCTCACTTGTTGACAGGCGCGAACTGGCTGGCACCAACGGCCTTTAGCGCATCTGTAACTGAAATGTCTTGGCCCTGCTCTACACGTTCCACGTTCCGGACCTTGAGCAGGTAATTCGCTAATGATTTCTTGCGTACGCAGTCGGAGTTGACTTTCGCTCCCCTAAGTTCCCTGCGAACGAAAATATCGGACCAGTGTAGTGCCCCCGCGCAGTTAGAACGGTTCAAAATTTCGCTGCACCACTGGGCGAGAAGCACTTGAGTACTCGGGCCATCACCATAATTGACAATGAACACTCCTAAACATAGACTTCACCTTAGTTCAGTCATAAGACACCGATTCGATTAACAAGGGTCGGACGTGCGCACACTGTTACTCATTTCCGTCGCGTTTCTGACTATATCGACTACTACGGGTCAGGAGTGTGCATGAGCTGGTAAGATATTTGCCGACAATGAAATGAACCTAAATGGGCGAGTCTGTCAGATTTGTCAAAACGGAAAGTGGGTAGACAGGGATGTTAAGTGTGAGGAATGCAAGCCCAAAACAAATCCCGTTGCATTTAATCCTACCGCGGCTGCAAACGATTGTACTGCCAGACCGAACCGGTCGGCGCCACTACAAACGTTTACCGATGGTGCCCGTGCGATACTAAATGGCAAGTTTCAACTCTGCTCTGATGGTCAATGGCTCGAATCAACTCCTGCGCGCTCGCAAATATGTGCGGCACAATAGCATGAAGGATTTGTAGCTTACCGATTCCCCTCCGTGAGTGCTCTAGTTCAATTCGGCGCCAGCACTCATCTCGGTAAAACCGCTCAGCATCCTCAATCATCGGTCTTTCAGTTTAAGAGCTGATGGCCATCTTCTATATTCTCTCTGACCATTGATTACTTTCGTTCCGAACGCCGTTACCGGAGAAGTGGGTACTAGCCACGATATGGCCTCTTCAAAGCGATTTTTGCTAGAATGCCGCGATTGCTTGTACCCGTAGTCGTGATGCTATAGGACCACCAGCCGCTCAAGTGCCGTGGTTGCTCATGTGTCACCCGAGCACTCCAGTAGGAGTTAAGCTTCATGGCAGAACAATTACTTCTAATTCGTCGCGCTACTCCAGTCGATGCTGAAGTGTGCGGAAAAATCTGCTTCGAAGCTTTTGCGGCGATTGCACATCAGCACAATTTCCCATTGGATTTTCCAATTCCCACGATTTCTATTGGCCTTCTCTCAATGATGTTTTCGCATCCTTCATTTTTCTGTCTGGTGGCTGAGCAGGACGGAAGAATCGTCGGAAGCAACTGTTTGGATGAAAGGACGGCCATAGCCGGCGTTGGCCCGATCACGGTTGATTCTGCGATCCAGAATCGGACAGTGGGCCGACAATTAATGGACGCGGTCATGGCACGTGCGACGGAGCGAAAGGTCGCAGGAATGCGTCTGGTGCAAGTGGCGTACCACAATCGTTCTCTCTCGCTCTACGCAAAGCTTGGATTTGTTACGCGTGAACCGCTTTCCTGTATGCAGGGGCCCGCGATTCAGAGGAGTTTACCAGGGTATCAGGTTCGACCCGCGCAAACGGAAGACCTTGCGCCCTGCAACGACCTGTGCCTGCGAGTGCACGGGCACGACCGCGGAGGCGAACTGGAAGATGCGATTAAAGAAGGCACCGCCACTGTGGCTGAAGCGGACGGGCGCATCAGAGCCTACTCCTCCGCGCTGGCCTTTTTTGGTCACGCGGTAGCGGAAACGAATAAAAACTTGCAGGCGTTAATTGCCGCGGCCCCAGCTTTTCTCGGGTCAGGGATTCTTGTCCCTACACGCAACGCCGAACTCTTTCGCTGGTGCCTGGAAAATGGGCTTCGAGTTATTGAGCCGTTGACGCTAATGACGACCGGACTTTACAACGAACCCGCCGGTGCTTATTTGCCTTCCATATCGTTCTAATTTATTTAGGCTCTCAATGGCGGCAGAAGTATTGCCGCGGCGAATCGCGAGCTTTGCGCGAATCGTGGGCAGATAGTTAAACTGCACAATCGTAGCTTCGGGCAGCCTCCTGCCCAAAGCGTCCGTTAAGGATTGCGCTTCCCGGTCCTCCCCAGCATATGCCAACGCCAGCGCAGAGCCATACTGGACATCGACGCCCGCCGAACGGTGCATCGCCAAAACCGCACGCCGTCTCGCTTCCTCACCGTTACCAAACAAGGCTTCCCGTACTCCAGACATAGCAAAGTAACTCGCAGCCGTTTCTTTTTCTCCAGCCCGTTCCGCAGAACCTATCGCCTGTTGCGAAAACTCTTGTGATTTCCTAAGACGCCCGGAATAGGCTGCGGTATCGGCCTCGTTCGCGAGCAATGTATCTTCTATTGCCGGGTGGCCCGCCGACTTTTCTATTTGCTGCGCCATCCCCGCCACATCATTCTGCAAAAAAGCAATCTGATAGAGGGAAGAAAGGAAGAAGGGGCTATAAAGTTTGCGTTCGAGAGCTCGTCCATACGTCGCCTTCGCTTCATCGAGGCGATTCAGAGCAATGTATCCGAACATGAGGAAAGCATAAGAGACAGGGGAGTCCGCTTTCAAACGGATTGCCTCACTGGCTTGTTCGGAATGTCAGGGTCTGCGTCTTTCCACAGTGTGAGGAAATCTTGATACGCCGCCTTGGCCTTGGCGGTATCGCCTTGCAGAATGTAAGAACGTGCGAGACCGAGATGTGCCAATGCGCCGATGGGTTCGTTGCGCACAATTCCGCGATGGTCGAGGATTTTCTGGAACTCGGCACCGGCCTCGCTTCCCTGATGCGCAGCCAGATAGGCTTCGCCGCGCACAAAAACAGAGTACAAACCGGTCCCAACGAAGGTACTGCTCGACACCCCCAATTCATTCGGTGAAGCGGCGCTGAGACTTTCAATGGCCTCAGATGCATCTCTCCGGTTGACGGCAAGCTTTGCGCGGATGGTGGGGAGGTAATTGAACTGCACGACCGTGTCCTCGGGAAACCTCTTGCCTAGGTCGTCGGCCAGTGCCTGCACTCTTCCATTGTCTCCCGCATACGCCCCGGCGAGCGCAACGAGGCACCGCACATCGCGGCCTGACGTGCGTCCCATCACCAAACCAGCCTTCCGCCGCGCTTCGTCAGGGTTATTGAACAAAGCTTCCCGTAGGCCAGCCATGGCAGAGTAAGTTGCGGCAGCTTCCTTTTGTTCTGCGCGTTCGGCAGAATCCATCGCCCGACGTGAAAAGTCCCGGGCTTTCCTCATTCGTCCAGAAAATGCGGCTGTGTCAGCTTCGTAGTTGAGCACTACGTCTTCCACTCCAGGCTTGCCCAGGCTCCAGGCCACCTGCTGCGTCATCACAGCCACATCGTTCTGCAAAACGCAATCTGATACAGGGCAATATGCAAGAAAGGGTTGTTCAGTTTGCGTTCGAGAACTTGCTGATAGGTGGCCTTCGCCTCATCGAGGCGATTAAGCGCGATGTTGCTCCAATGTCTGTGGTCGCCTCCAACGATTCCGGGCGGATGACGAGAAAACGGTCCTTTCGCGCACTCTTCCTGGACAGGGACACATGAACACGAACACTACAGTGTGCTCTTATGCTTTGAAAGCTGACAACGGATAGCCGTGCGCGACCGAACCGTTCAGTCTGGAGGCATCATCAAATAAGGGAAACGGGCGAAACTAAACGCCCGCTGCCTCTATTGTTGGTACAAAATGGATTGCCGGCAGGGCTCAGCGTCTCGGAGGAATGATTTGAAGCTTATACAAAGCTTGGTGATCTCTGTCTTTTTGTTCTTTATCCCCTTCTCTGCGTGCTTCGCCAAGAAGGCCGGCTCGGACCTCTATGTTTCAACGAGTGGCGATGATGCGAATCCTGGGACAATCGAAAGGCCGTTTCGAACAATCCAACGCGCGGCCGACACTGCGAAGCCGGGATCCACGGTTTATGTGCGGGGTGGCACGTACTGCCAGCGTTTGACCGTCAAAGTCTCCGGCGATGCGCAGCAGGGGTTCATCACGTTTCGGAGTCAGCCCGGTGAACAAGCGGTCCTCGACGGCGGGTGCCTAACGCCGCCCGTTGGTGACACAAGCATGATCGAATTGCGCGACATGCTCTATGTGCGGATTGAGGGTTTCGAAATTTGCAATTATCGAACGAACGACTCCCGCAGCGTTCCGGGCGGGATTCGGGTATTTGGAGGGGGTTCGCACATCGAAATTCTGAAGAACAACGTGCATCACATAGAGCAGAATTCCGCCGTCCAGTTGCGGCCGGGACAAGGCGCCAACGGCTTTGGCATCGCCATTTACGGTACAGACCCTAAAACGCCAGTCAGCGATCTCGTTATCGAGGGCAATGAAATTCACCATCTCAAGACAGGTTCGAGCGAATCTCTTGTGGTCAATGGAAACGTGGCTGGTTTCCGAATTTCCAAGAATATCGTGCACGATAACAACAACATCGGAATCGACGTGATCGGCTTTGAACGCACCGCACCCGATCCAGAAGTCGATCGAGCGCGCGATGGAGTGGTGAGCGAGAACTTGGTTTTCAACATCACGTCTAGAGGTAATCCGGCCTACGGCAACGAGGCGAATTCCGACGGCATATACGTGGATGGTGGAACGCGTATTTTGATTGAGCGCAACGTGATGCACGACGTAGATTACGGCCTTGAACTGGCTAGCGAGCATTTGTCAGGGAATACCAGCCACATTGTCGCGCGCAACAACTTGATTTATTCCTGCCATACCGCTGGAATTAGCATCGGCGGCTACGATTTAAAGCGGGGCAAGACCGAGGATACAACCATCGTCAACAACACCCTGTACAACAATGACGCTTGGGAAACGGGAACTGGCGAGATCCTCATGCAATTCTATCTGCGCAACAATGTATTCAAGAACAACATCATTTACGTGGGCAAACATGGGCGAGTCATGAGCAGCCGATCCGGTCGCATGGATGGCAGTCCGACGGTGATCTTCGATCACAACCTCTACTACTATCCTGGCGGTTCGAAGAGTGCGAAATGGAGTTACGACCGCCTGGAATTCGCAAGTTTCGAAGAATATGTCCAAGCAAGCGGCAATGACCAGCACTCTCGCTTTGCCGATCCAGAATTCGTAGACGCTGCCTCAAGCAACTTTCATCTGAGGGCAGGTTCTCCCGCCCGAAATGGTGGTGAGAATCCTGGACCACAGATCGTAGGCGATGAGGATCTCGACGGCCGACACAGGCTTGAAGCAGCGCAGATCGACATTGGCTGCTATGAAACTTCGTTCTAGGCGATCTGAACCGGCACGTAAATTGTCCGCCGGCTGGTAGTCCTAACTCTGGTAAACTGCGATCCCGTCAATTTGAAATGCCGGCGAATAGTGCCAGGGAGGTGTCGGGTTTCTGGACCGCGAGGTCGGTCACTTCTCCGAGATCGCCCATCACCGGCCATCTCTGCCCGTTCTCATGGTTGTCCCTCGCCAAAATCAAGAACACATCTAAAATCAATAACATACGAAGAGGCTGTGTCACATGTTACATGGATGACGTTCAGAGGACGCGGCGTTTTGGCGAGTGACAGGACCAAACCTCTCATCTTGGTCACTCCTAGAACCGTCGTGAACTGGCATCACGCCGGTTTCCGTTTGTATTGGGCATGGGTCTCAAAAGTTAGAAAAGTAGGTGGACGGAAGCGTGTCGGCAAAGAGGTTCGCGCCTTGATCTTTCGTATGGTTGCTGAGAATCCGACCTGGGGCGCGCCGCGTATTCACGGCGAACTGCTCAAGCTGGGTTTCGATCTCTCGGAAAGGAGTGTCTCGCGATGGATCCTCCGAGCTCCGAGAGATCCGGATTCCGTGAAGCGCTGGCTGACGTTCCTCAGAAACCATCGCGAAGCCCTTGCGGCAATGGATTTCTTCAGCGTCCCAACGCTAACGTTTGGTGTTCTGCACTGCTTTTTCGTCATCGGCCACGATCGGCGGAAGATCCTGCATTTCAATGTGACGCGAAATCCCAATGCACTTTGGGTTGTACAGCAATTGAGAGAAGCATGGGCCTACAAACAGCCGCACAGATTCTTGCTATTCGACCGCGACGCAAAGTTTGGAGCCGAGGTGGTTTCGGCTGTGAGGAACATGGGAAGCGAGCCAACTCGCACGGCCTTTCGCAGTCCGTGGCAGAACGGCGTTGCTGAGCGCTGGGTGGGAAGTTGCCGACGCGATTTGCTGGACCATGTGATCATCCTGAATGAGCGCCATCTCAAACGGCTGATGTCTTCTTACCTGCTTTACTACCATGATGACCGGACACATCTTGGACTGGCTAAGGACACGCCAGGAGGTCGTGCTGCAGAAATTCGGTCAACCACTGAAAGCAAGATTCAATCCTTTCCTAGACTCGGCGGGCTGCACCATCGTTATGCGGCGGCAGCCTAGCCTCAAGAGCAATTTTTCTGAAGACCAAACTCTTTTTCTTGAAACCCTGCCGAGGAACCGTTGACATTTTCTGCAAGCATCTTTCGCCGGGCGACGAATCAGCCTGCCATCCAAATCCGGAGAGCTTACGTCAAGTAGAAAGAAATCCTTTTAATGCCGGCGCAACGATTTGGCGAACGACAACGTCGGATTGACAGTCAACCTACAGTAGAGCGTTTCCTATGTTGACCAAGACAAGCCAGGACGGGCAGGCAGTCTTTCGTTTGACGTTTTGCGTAAATTGTTCGACTGCGGATTCATGCGGCTCTTGAACGCGGAAGAAACCGCACAGCCATCATGGCCCAGCGGGCGGCGCGGTCTGCCGATGATCCACCACCTTGAAGCCCACTGGCAGCTCAAACAGGCTGGGATCAGGATCAGATTGAACCACATTCGTTACCGTAAACGCCTGTTTCCCGATCCGCGGGTCCGTGCGGATCGAGAGCAGATTGATCCCCAGTTGCGGGGAATACCAGAATTCCTGGTCAATCGTCACCTTCCGATCGTTTCCAAACACTCCAGGATTATAAGTTGTAGTGTCACGCGAACCTTCCGTTTCTACGCCGGCAATAAATTGTTTGCCCAAGTCCTGGTGAAGGATGTCTCCCTGACCACCGGGTAGCGGCCCGGTAGCGGGGCTCGCCGGCTTGTAAATTTTCGATGTCGACCCTGCATACGTCAGCAGCTCGCAAGTGTTCGTCTTCACCACCAAGAAACAGTTGTACAGTGTGTGCGCATCCGGGTCCGCGATCTGAATCACGGTCATCATCGATTTCACACGGTCGTCGTTCTTCGGGACCAGCGCCCACCGTTCTTGATAGAGTCGCCCCGCCGCATCCCGTGCAATCCGCCGTTTGTTGACGAACGTAACGGTTCCGCCATCGTACAGCGTCTTCACCCACTCCGTCTCCAGCGTCAAAGTGAAGGGCGCCCCAGGCTTGGGGGGAACCACGATGCTTTGCAGGACCTCGCTCACACCCCCATCCTCGGTGCTCACAAACTGCGCCTCTTTCTTTGGTGTCTTGGGCGCCGCTTGCTCTTGGGCATTCAGCGAAACAACACTAAAGCTAGCGCTCACGAGCAGTAACATTGTCTGAGTACGCATATGCACCCCGGGCCGACGACGCCAGTCTGTCAGAATAAATTGAGGCCAGGAAGTACTATTTCGCGAGCACCACGATTGTCCGGCCCATATAAAAGCCAGTCGAATTGGACCAAGCCTCTCATCTTGGTCACTCCTAGAACCGTCGTGAACTGGCATCGCGCGGGGTTTCGTTTGTATTGGACGTGGGTCTCCAGAGTCAGCCAGGCAGGAGGACGGAAGCGTGTCAGCAAAGAGGTCCGCGCCTTGATTTTCCGTATGGTTTCCGAGAATCCGACCTGGGGAGCGCCGCGCATTCACGGCGAGCTGCTCAAGCTGGGTTTCGATCTCTCGGAAAGGAGTGTCTCGCGATGGATCCGGCGAGCTCCGAGAGATCCCGATTCCGTGAAGCGCTGGCTGACGTTCCTCAGAAACCATCGCGAGGCCATTG
>Ga0210406_10008000_pt1 | contig 10645 bp, 8 predicted proteins | sample IncBWC30MmetaG_FD_155454 | JGI IMG/M metagenome (GOLD analysis project Ga0210406, IMG submission 155454) | Forest soil microbial communities from Barre Woods Harvard Forest LTER site, Petersham, Massachusetts, United States - Inc-BW-C-30-M | ecosystem: Environmental > Terrestrial > Soil >... | reverse complement strand
GAGACCGGTGAGGCCGAGCGGAATCGCAATATCGAGCCGTCCGCGCATCCCGAGCACGCCGGCGACGGCGAGCGCTCCCAATCCTCCTCCGGTCTTCAGCACTATCGCGGCCGTTTGCGGATTGACCTTGGTGAAGGCATTGAGCGCCCACAGCGCCAGCGCCAGCACCACGAGGCCGAACAGGATCGTGGCCATTATGGTCTCATCTGCTCGAGCAGCTTGATCGCGCCCATCTGCCGGCGCGCCGAGAGATGGGCGAGCGCGCGCATGCCGCCGGCGGCATACGCAGCCGCCGCCCGCAGCAGCTCGGCGAGTTGATGCGCCGCGCCGGGATCGAAACGACAGTAAGCCCCGCGCGTGAGGCGGGCGATTTCGCGAAACGCCTGCTCGGTGATCGGATCGAAGCCCTCCTGGAACATGAACGCCGGTACGCCAAGCAGTCCGAGTTCGCCGGCGGCATGACAGAGATCATCGAGCTTCTCTTCCATGGCATCGCCGACGAAGACCAGCGCCTGCACCTTCGTAACTTGGGTCTCGCGCTTTGCATGCGCGATGACCTTGCCGATTTGCGTGTGGCCGCCGCGGCAATCGATGCGCTCCATCAGCGCTGCGAGCCGCTCGGCCTGGGAGACCCAGCGCGAGGCGCGGCATTCGCCGAGACCGCGATAGTAGACGAGCTGCACATCGAGCCCGCCGATTGCCGCCGCTTCACGGAACATGTCGGCCTGCAGCCGACAGGCCGTGTCCCACATGGGTTGGCGGCTCATGGTGGCGTCGAGTGCGAAGATGAGACGCCCCCTCCGCCCAGGTTCGCTCGCCGGACCAAGCTCCTTCACCCGGGCAAGGAAAGCGTCGATCTCCGCGCGCGTAGCCGGCGCCGCCGGCGCGCGGCCGCGATCGGTGGATGGCGGGTCTTGACGATCATTGGCCATGGCAGCAGGCACTTCAAACAGGCGGCAAGCCCGCCGCCCGTTAAGGTGGCCATATCCGTCTTCCGGCGCAATGGCCGTCGGTCCGCAGCGCCGTGCGGCAACAGGTTGCGAGCAGCCACGTGGCCTCTCACCCGCGGCTTTGCTAATTTGCCCGCGACTGCGTTTCAATCGAACGAACTCTATCCCCATGGCCATTCGAGTCGTGCGCACGGTGTCGGCACTGCGCCACGCTGTCATTCGCTGGCGCGGGCGCGGCGAGCGCATCGCACTGGTGCCGACCATGGGCGCGCTGCACGAAGGCCATCTCGCACTCGTGCGCGCGGGCAGACGGCGCGCGCGGCGGCTGATCGTCTCGATCTTCGTCAACCCCGCGCAGTTTGCCCCGCATGAGGATTTAGCCAGCTATCCGCGCAGCCTCAAGGCCGATCTCGAGACGCTCACCGACATAGCAGTCGACCTGGCGTGGGCGCCTCCCGCGGCATTGATGTATCCCTCTGGCTTTGCCACGCGCGTCGCACCGCAGGGGCCCGCAACCGTGGGGCTCGAGGACAAATTTCGCCCGCATTTCTTTTCCGGCGTGGCCACCGTGGTGGCAAAGCTCCTGATTCAATGTGCCCCCGATTTCGCGATGTTCGGCGAGAAGGACTACCAGCAGCTCAAGGTGGTAACGCGGATGGCGAAGGACCTCGATCTGCCGGTGAAGATCGTGCCGGTCGCGACCGTGCGTGAGCGCGACGGCCTCGCCCTTTCTTCGCGCAACAGCTATCTCTCCTCGGGCGAGCGCACGGCTGCGCCGACCCTTTACCGGGTGCTCGCCGATTGCGCCGGGAAGATCGCGCGCGGAGAACTCCTTGCCCGCGTGCTCGACGAGGGCGCTGCGGCGATCGAGCGCACCGGCTTTGCTCTCGACTATCTCGAGGCCCGCCATGCCGATTCGCTCGCACCCATCGCCTCGCTCAAGGAGGGCCCGATCCGGCTGCTGGTCGCCGCGCGCATCGGCAAGACGCGGCTGATCGACAACATCGCGGTGTGATTAGAGCGGCCGGCGCGGCACCTCCGGCGTCGCGATTACCGAGACGGGTAGGCGGCGGCAACCCGTCCCTGCTGGCGGCGATTCGTGGAGACGCCGGCGTGGCGAAAAAAAGCGCGCGGGTTGACTCCTGGGCCTGAGATGTATTCTGAATACACATTCAGCGAGCGGCCGCGGCGCAGCAGAACGCCGTGCGGAGCAACAAGGCCGTCGATGCAGGTGCCGAGGAGGCTGCGCTTATGGAGTTGATTTCCAACCTGGCGCTGGGCTTTTCCGTTTCGCTGCATCCGATCAATTTATTTTTTGGCTTCGCCGGTGTGGCGCTGGGCGTCATCATCGGCATTTTGCCTGGCCTCGGTTCCGCCGCGACGATCGCCCTGCTCCTGCCGATAACCTATTTCCTCGATACCACTACCGCCGTGATCATGCTCGCGGGGATCTGGTACGGGTCCATGTACGGCGGCTCGATCACCTCGATCCTTCTGCGCGTTCCGGGTGAAGCGGCGTCTGTCATGGTCGCCATCGACGGTCACGAATTGACCAAGCAGGGCCGCGCCGGGGCTGCGCTTGGTATGTCGGTCTTCAGTGCCTTCATTGCCGGCATGGTCGGCCTTCTGGGGCTCGGCCTGGTCGCGCCGACGCTCGCCGAATTCGCCCTCGATTTCGGACCGCCGGAATATTTTGCGCTGACGCTGCTGGGGCTGACATTGGTCAGCTACCTCGCGACCGATTCCATGTGGAAAGCCGTCGCGGTGACGCTGTTCGGGTTGCTGCTCGGCACGGTCGGGCTTGATCCGGTCCGCAGCTCGGCGCGTTTCACGTTCGGCACGTTGAGTCTTCAATCCGGCATCGATCTCGTGCCCATGGTCATGGGGCTGTTTGGCATTTCCGAAGTTTTTCACCTGATCGAGGCACGCCTCGCCGGCGCAGCGCCGCCGAAACCGGTCCATGTGCCACGCGGTTTGCTGGCCGTCTTGCCAACCCGCCAGGACTGGCGCGAGGCGCGGCGTGCGATCGGCCAGGGAACGCTGGTCGGATTTTTTGTCGGCCTGCTGCCCGGCGGCGGGGCGACGATTTCGTCCTATGTGGCCTATGCCGTGGCCAAGCGCTGGGCCAAGCAGCCGCAGAAATTCGGCAACGGGGCGATCGCCGGAGTGGCAGCCCCGGAGTCCGCGGCCAATGCCGCGACATGCAGCGGGTTCATCCCGTTGCTCACCCTGGGCTTGCCGGACAACGTCGTCATGGCGCTGATCCTCGGCGCCTTCATGCTGCACGGGGTCACGCCGGGGCCAACGTTGATGTTGCAGCAGCCCCAGATCTTCTGGGCCATCGTGACCAGCATGTTCATCGGAAACTGCATTTTGATTTTCACCATGCTGCCGATGATCGGGCTCCTGGCGAAGATCACGCTCATCCCCAACAACATCCTCGTATCGGTCATCGTGCTGGCCTGTGTTGCCGGGGCCTATGGCGTGAATAACAATCCGATGGACATCATCACCATGACGGTGTTCGGCGTCGTCGGCTATCTAATGTCGAAATACGGCTACCCGCAGGCCCCATTGGTGCTTGCCTTCGTTCTCGGCCCGATCATGGAGACGGCGCTGCGACAGTCACTCATCATGTCGCGCGGCGATTTTCTGGTGTTCTGGAAAACTCCGGTCTCGGGGGTTCTCATGACGGTTTTCGCATTCATCGTCTGCGCGCGGCTGGTTCGCGGGGTGGCTGGGCTCTATCGCCAACGCGCGGCGAAGACCGCCGATGAGCCGTCCAGCAACGTGCCGGCCATCATCGGCGGGCTCGTCCTACTCGCTCTGCTGTTGCCGTCCTTCGGCGCCCAGGCGCAGGACTACCCGACCAAATCCATCACCATCATCGCGCCCTACCCGCCCGGCGGGCGCACCGATCTTTGCGGGCGCACGCTCGCGCAATTCTTAAAGACAGAACTGGGCCAACCGGTCGTTGTCATCAATAAGCCCGGCGCGAGCGGCGTGCTCGGCGCCAAGGAGGTGGCCGGCGCGGCTCCCGACGGCTACACGCTCGGCCTCTTCTCGACCGGCTTTCTCACCGCGCAGTACACCGTGCCGACGCCGACCGACGCCAAGGACTACGAACTGATCGCCCTGATCAACGTGGATCCGGCAGTCATCGCCGTGCCCGAAGCGCGCGGCTGGCACACGCTGCCGGAGTACGTGAAATACGCCAAAGAAAATCCGGGCAAGGTGCGGGTCGGCATCGACGCCGGCAGCTCGGCCCAGATCTTTGCCGCGGCCTTTGCCGAAAAGGCTGCGATCGATGTGACCAACGTGCCCTTCCGCGGCGGCGGTGAGCGGACAGTCGCGCTTGCCGGCGGCCACATCGATGCCGATTTCGATATCCTCGCGCCACTCAAGACCATGCGCGAGGCGAAGAAGGTGCGCGTTCTCGGCGTCGCCGCCGAGCACCGCCTTCCCGAATATTCCGACATACCGACCATGAAGGAGGGTGGTGTCGATCTCTCGATTTCATCCTGGCATGGCGTGTTCGCACCCGCAGGCACGCCTGCCGCTGTGGTTGCGCGCATCAACGCGGCCACTGCCAAAGTTGCCGCCAATCCCGAGTTTCAAAGCCGGATGCGCGATCTGGTGCTCGGTGTGCGCTATCTCGACACAGCGCAGTTCAAGTCATTTTTTGCCGAAAACGACAAGCTCTACTATGAGCTGATCAAGAAGCTCGGTTTGCTGGCGAACCCCTCGAAATAGCCAGGCAGGAGAACCGCCGATGACCATCCATCGTCCCACCTATGCCAACGCCAAGACTACGCTCGAAACCGAAATCACGGCATTGCGTCGCCGCGTGGCGAGAGCCCATCGCATCCTCACCGCCGGCGGCATCTGGCCGCTGACGAAGGGGCATGTCAGCGCGCGGATTCCCGGCACCGATCACGTGCTGATCCTCGGTCACATCCATTCAGAGGGGCGTTCGCTCATCGATACCGACATCGACGACATCGTCACGGTGGATCTGGAGGGCAATTGGCTAGAAGGCCGCATCGAGCCGGTCGACGAACGATATTTGCATCTCGAGATCATGAAGAGCCGGCCGGACGTGACCTCGGTAGTGCACGCCCATCCGACCTACGCTACTGCGTTCGGAATCGCCGGGGTCAATATCTTGCCGGTCGGCAACCGCGGTGCGATCTTCGCGCCGCAGGTGCCCATCCTGGATTTCGACCGGCAGATCGACACCCCTGAGCGCGGCCGCATGTGTCGAGACGCCATTGGCGACGGCCTCGCCCTCGTGCTCAAGAACCACGGCGTTGCCGTCTGCGGCGATTCGATCGAGAACGCCACCATCGCGACATTTGCGCTGGAGGAGACTGCCCAGCTGCAATGGATCGCCGCCCAAGTCGGCCCCGTGCAGAAAATCTCCACCGGCGAGGTTCGCAGCGTACTCACCGGCGCGCGCAAGGAAGAGTTCTATAGCCACGTCTGGGGCCACTACGCGCGGCTTGATCCGTGGTTTTCGGCGCCCGAGCAAGAGCATTCAAACCGCGGGCAGGTCAAGGCGCCAGCGCAGCGCTAGCGCCTTTCACGACAGCTGGCGAGGCTGTCGCGAACGGAGAGCCCGCGGCGTCCAGCAACACCGTGCGTCGTCGCGAACGCACTCACGTCGCATCGAGTCATCGACGCGCATCGAGAAATGAGAAGATCTTGGCCTAGTATGGCAGCGGCCCGCGCGGCAACGGCACGCCGAGCTGCACGAAGGCGATGTAGGACAGCATCACACCGGGAACCGTTATCAGCAGCGATTGCTTCCAACTCATGCCGCCGAGCCCGCGCATGACGAGGAGCATCAGCGCGATCGTCGCGATCACAAATCCCGCCTTCTGCAGGACCAACGCATAGGCAATAAAGGCCGCGGCGGCGATCGCGACCTGCCACGACCGCGTCGTAAACTGCACCGCATGAGCCTTGGTCAGAAACGAGTTAAAGACGATTCCCAGACCGAAGAACAGCAGCAGCGCCGCTAGCGTCTTCGGGAAGAAACCAGCGTCCGGCGCGCGCACCGTCCCGTAGGGCAGAGACGCCGCTTCGATCAGGGCGACGACCGCAAGTAAGGACAGCACCGCGCCGCTCAGTCGATCTGGATGGCCGAATAGCCGGCCTATTCGCGAATTGCTTAGCTCACTCACTGATTCCTCTCCCCAAAGCCGCAATCTGGCGGCGCTTGTGACGGCCTCTTTCGACCAGCGGGTGCTCTCGGCCCATGCCTGCGGCCGAGCTTCCTCGCTCAAACTCAAATCTTTGCGCGATCATGACGGTCCCTGTATACAGCATATTGTGTAAGAGGCCGGGCGGGCGGGCAATACCGCCGCGGCTTCTTGGTCGCACAAAATGACACCTGGGCTGGAATGATTCGACGCAATCGCATTGCGCTCCGCAATAGGATCAACTCGAAGAAATTCGAGCGGATGGAATGGGACCCGGTCCTGCGCGACCGCAAGACCATCACCGACTATTTGGCCACGGCGCTGCGCACGGCAATCTATGACGGCCAGTTCGCCGACAGCGAGGAGCTGAACCAGGTCCAACTCTCGGAGTTCTTCGGCGTCTCGCGCGTTCCCATTCGCGAGGCCTTGCGTCAGCTTCAGGCCGAAGGCCTGGTACGAAACATCGCACACCACCGCACCATCGTAACCGGCCTCACGCTGCCGCAGATTCTCGAATCTATCGAGATGCGCGCCGTTCTCGAAGCGCATCTGCTGTGCAAGGCGGAAAAACGTTTCGACCAGTCCGCCATCGACAAGCTCCGCAAGATTTGCGACGAGACCGATCAGATCAAGGACTATGGTGCGCGCTGGGTGCTGAAGAATTGGGAGTTTCACCGCGCGCTCTACAGCCGGGCGGAATCGCCGACCATTGTAGAGGCGGTCGAGCGCATCCAGCTCAACACCGAACGGTATGCGCGACGCACCGGCAGTCCCGAGCGCCTGCGCCAGGCGGCCGCCGAGCACCGCCAGATTCTCAACGCGCTTGAGCGCCGGGATTTCGCCAAGGCGGGCGCGCGGCTGGAACGCCACATCCTCAACACCGGTGAAGCCATTCGCCGCGAACATGAGGCGCAGGCGCCCGGCAAGAGCCAGGCCAAGCCCGCCAAGACCCCCACAAAGGAAGAGCGGCCGGCCAGATAGCGGCCGGCCGCTCGCCTCCTGGAGGTCCGCTCACGCTACGCGGTTGCAGACCATCTCCTCGTAACGCGCGTTTGGCTTGACCAAGTCCCAGCCGACCATCCAGCTGTAGGCGCGCTCGAATTCGGCTTGCGTGTAGGGCGCGGGGTCGACGTATCGCAGCCTCGGGAGATAGAAGTCTTCCGGCTTGAGCTGCTTGGCGTACTTCTCCGGGATCTCCTCGATCAGGTAGTGGATGTACTTGCGCTTGTCCTGATTGATGAGTTGCACCGCCTTTTTCACCGCGCGGTTCGCCGCATCCCAAACCTTACGGTCGAGCGTCGCGGCGGAGTTTTCAGTCCCTTGATAAAACGTTCCGATGAGCTCCTTGCACCCATTCTTGTGGGCCAGGGTGACCCACGGTTCCATTAGCGTGGCAGCATCGGTTTCGCCACTCATGAGGGCTTCATAGCGCTCGCCGACGGTGCCGGAGTGCACGAGATTGATCTCGTCGCGCCGCATGAAGCCTTCGAGCATGGCGAGCGTCGCGTAGTGGGATCCCTGATGGAATTGCACGCCGACTCGCTTGCCGGCGAGATTAATCGGCGCGCTGATCGGGGAATCGGCGCGCACGAAAATCGACTGGTAGACCATGGCGGGACGCCGGGCGACGATCGGCCCCTTCGGATTGTCGACGGTGCGGCGGATCTGACCCCATTCGCACGCGCGATAGATGTCCGCCTTCCCCTCCTCGAACGCCTTCTGATAGTTGGTCGAGCTGACCAGGTGATGATCCCGGCTGCGCGGGTCGTTCCAGTCGAATTTTGTCTTGATGCCGGGCATAATGATCTCGATTTCGAGACCCTCCTCCTTGGCGGTGTGATCTCGCGCCACGAACCAGTGCAATCCGAGCACCGCCTCGGCGCTTTCGACCACGAGCTTCGTGCGATTACCAACCATCGTAGGCATTGCTTCGCTCTCCTTGTCCTGAGCAGCAGGGAATTTGGGCAGCAGGAATGACGCCGATCCTAGCCGCTCGCTGGCAAAGTGTCTACAGTATTCTCTTACGCATGGTCAGGCAAACCTGCTTTGCCGCCTCCGGGGAGCGCAAGTCGCTGGCAGCCTCAGGGGCCGCCAGCCGTCAGCCACCGCGCCAGTTGGTCGGAGTCGGTGATCGGCAGCGAGCAGGTCGACCCCTGGCACACGTAGGCCGTCGGTCGGCCGCCCAGGGCAGTCTTGCCACGCGCCGGGTGCCCCTCCGGAAGCTCCACCCCCGGCTCGTTGATGGCGATCCAGCGATCGGCCGGCGCGCGCTGTTGGGCGAGCTGCCATAGCGCCCGCGTGGAGGGATCGTGGCGGCGGCCGATGACGTCACTTGAACTGCCCGAGCGTTGAACTGCGCGGCATCGATGATGCTCGCGAGCAGGAAGCCATCCCGTTCGAAATCGGTCGCGAACGACTCGAACAGTTCCTGTGCGGCCCGTCGGTAAAGCGTGTCACCCGTCGACAGGAAAAGCTCCGAGAGCACGCGCGCCATGATACCGTTGCCGGAGGGCGTAGCACCGTCATGCCCATCGCGGATGCGCGCGACGAGGTGCCGAACGTTGTCGGCGGTATGAAAAAAGCCGCCGCACGGGTCGGCGAAATGTCTGATGCAGGACTTCGTCCAGGCCGCGGCTCGTTGCAGGTATTGCGCCTCGCCCGTTGCTTCGAGCAGCCTCAGCGCAGCGAGACTCATGTTCGCATAGTCGTCCAGGACCCCGGGCGCGCCGAGTTGACCTCCGTTCCACGCGTGATGAAGGGTGTCGCCCACGGTCATCGCGTCCGCCACGAAGGCGAACGCAGCCCCTGCCGCCTCGAGCCATCGCGGTTCATCGAACACCACGGCGGCTTGCACAAGGGCGGCGATGGCAAGACCGTTCCAGTCGGCGACGATCTTCTCGTCGCGCTCGGGACGCGGCCGCCGTCGCCGGGCCGCAAGCAGCCGATCGCAATGCGCAAGGAAAGACGCTTGATTGCGCTCGCGCGATGCTTCGCCAAACCGGTTGAGAACTTTGCCGCCCTCGAAATCCGCGCTGGAACCCAGGTATTGCGCTCGAAATTCGTGTGCCGCGTCTCCCAGGACTGACGCCACCTCGGCAGGATCGAGCAGATAATAGGCGCCCTCGCGCCCCTCGCTTTCCGCCGCAAGGGTGGAGGCAAAGGCGGTATCGCCGACGCGCATCTCGCCGAGCAGCCATTCGACCGTGCGCCGCACGAGATCGCGGTGGAGTGTGCCGGCTTCCCTGCGATAAAGTTCGGAATAGAGCGACACCAGCAGGGCATTGTCGTAAAGCATTTTTTCGAAATGCGGGATCTTCCACTCGGCATCCACGGTGTAGCGAAAAAACCCGCCGCCCACGTGGTCGTGAAGTCCGCTCGCGGCGATCCTCTCCAGCGTGAAGCCGGCGGCCGCGCAAAGGTCGCGCCGGCCCGAACGCAAGCCCTGATTCCAGAGGAACGCGAACACGGCAGGATAGGGAAACTTCGGCGCCCCTTCGAGCCCACCGTTTTTCCGATCGATTTGCTCGAGCACCTCGGCCGCAGCCGCCTGCGCACTTTCGTCGGTGATCGTCGCGCGGTGTTGATCTTTCGTTGGGCGGCTCATCAGGCCGTCGATCAACGCGCGTCCCTTCTGTGCGACGCCCTGCGGGTCCGACCGGTAGGCGTCGCCGACATACTCGAGCACTTCGCGGAATGACGGCAGCCCGTTCTGCCCTTCGTGCGGAAAATAAGTTCCTCCCCAGAAGGGCACGCCGTCGGGGGTAAGAAACATCGTGAGCGGCCACCCAGGCCTGCGACCCATTGCTTGCAGCGCCTTGAGGTAGAGCGCGTCGAGATCGGGCCGCTCTTCGCGATCCACTTTGATGTTGACGAAGCCTTGGTTCATCAACGCGGCGATCTCGGGATCCTCGAAGCTCTCGCGGGCCATCACATGGCACCAATGGCAGGCCGAGTAGCCGATGCTCAGCAGGATCGGTTTGTTGAAGGTCTTTGCCTCGCTCAAGGCCGCCTCGCCCCATGGCAGCCAGTTCACCGGGTTGCTCCAATCTGGCGCAGGTAGGCGCTGCGCTCTTGAGCCAAACCGTTGACCATGCGAGACTGTACACTGTATTCATCTTGAGGGACAAGGCGGGGGCTTCGCCGCCTTACGCACGGAGTGCAGCGTGACGCCAAAAAATCGGCGGGTCGTCATCGTTGGCGGCGGTCCAGTGGGGCTGGTGTCCGCGCTGGCACTCGCCCAGCGCGACATTCCGGTTCTGGTGCTCGAGGCGCATCCAGACCTGTTCATGGATTTGCGGGCGGGATCGTTTCACCCACCGACCCTTGAAGTCCTTGAGGCCAGCGGCGTCACCAAAAGGTTGCTGGAGATCGGCATTGTCGTTCCCGCCTGGCAGCTGCGCGACCGCGCTGAGGGAGTGATCGCCGTTTTCGAGCTCGCCTCGTTGCTAAAGGACGAAACATCCTATCCGTTTCGGCTTCATTGCGAGCAGC
>Ga0210406_10007997_pt1 | contig 10647 bp, 7 predicted proteins | sample IncBWC30MmetaG_FD_155454 | JGI IMG/M metagenome (GOLD analysis project Ga0210406, IMG submission 155454) | Forest soil microbial communities from Barre Woods Harvard Forest LTER site, Petersham, Massachusetts, United States - Inc-BW-C-30-M | ecosystem: Environmental > Terrestrial > Soil >... | reverse complement strand
GTCTCTTCGAGTTTCTTGAGGATGTATTCGCGTTCCACGGCTTCGCGCACTTCCTGCAAACTGCCAAAGCGCTCGGGCCGATCGGCGGCAGACCGCCGGACGGTCTGCAGAGGGATGTGGCGGGCATCCACACGCACCTGCGGGTTCAGAATCACGATGCGCTCAATCAGGTTCCGCAACTCGCGCACGTTGCCCGGCCAATGGTGCTCCCGCAGCAGGTCATAGGCTCCCGGGGTGAGCTCCTTGGGCTTGCGCCCATACGCCAGCGTGAATTCACGGAGGAAATAGTCGGCCAGCAGGGCAATATCTTGCACGCGGTCGCGCAGCGGGGGCACATGAAAAGGAATCACGTTCAGACGGTAGAACAGGTCTTCGCGGAAGTTGCCGCGCTCGATTTCGTGGCCCAGCACTTTGTTGGTGGCGGCGATCACGCGCACATCCACCTGAGTCCATTCGGAAGCGCCTACCGCCTCAAAGCGCTGTTCTTCAAGGGCCCGCAGCACTTTCGCCTGCGTACGCAGGCTCATGTCGCCGACTTCGTCCAAAAATAGTGTGCCGCCGTCGGCCTTGCGGAATTTGCCGATTTTGTTTTCGTGCGCCCCTGTAAAACTGCCTTTGAGATGCCCGAACAACTCGCTCTCAATCAGTTCTTCGGGAATGGCGGCACAGTTGACTTCGACAAACGCTTCGGGAGAGCGCGCGCTCATGGCATGAATGGCGTGCGCCACCAGTTCTTTCCCGGTGCCGCTCTCGCCATAGATCAGCACACGACCGTTGGTGGCGGCCATAAGCTCCATCTGCTGGCGCAGAGCTTTCATAGGCACGCTCTCGCCGATGATGCGGTACTTGGAATCGCCGTCCCCGCGGAGGCGGACGTTCTCAAGCTGGAGCCGGCGGTATTCCAGGGCATTTTTCAAAACCACCGTAAGCTTCTGAAGCGAAAGCGGCTTCTCGAGAAAATCAAATGCCCCCAGCTTGGTGGCCTTCACAGCGGTTTCGATGTTGCCGTGACCGGAGATCATGACTACTACCGGGCGATCGGCGAAGGGAATCTCCTGAATACGCGCCAACGTTTCCATGCCGTCGATGCCCGGTAGCCAGACGTCCAGCAAAACCAGGTCCGAGGGCTCGCGCGAGAGATCTTCCAAAGACTCTTCCCCGCTGGCGACAGCGTGAGCGAGATAGCCGTCATCTCCCAACACGCCGCACAGCGATTGCCGGATGCCGGGCTCGTCGTCCACCACCAAAATGCGAGCGGGCTTCATACGTGGGTAACGGGCGTGGCGCTTTCAACCGGCCTGGGCTCTTCGCCGGCGTCTACAGCCGCAGGAATTTCGATAGTGAAGCGCGCACCGGCCGGCACGTTGTCTTCCACCCGGATGTGGGCGTTGTGCTCGGAAAGAATGTGGTTCGCAATGGCCAGACCAAGACCAGTGCCGCGTCCCTTCGTAGAAAAATACGGAAGGAATAGTTTTTCTTTATCTTCTGGAGTAACGCCGCACCCGGTATCGGCGACGATCAACTCCACGGTATCGGGGGCGCCGGAGCGGGTGGCAATCCACAGGCGCTTCACCAGCGAATCTTGCATAGCCTCAGCCGCGTTGTCCACCAGGTTCACAATCACCCGCTTGAACTGTTCCTTGTCGACGTTCACGGGGGGCAGACCCGTGGCCAGGTCCGCACGAAGCTCAATCCCGTCCAGGCGTCCGGTGAAAATTGCGAGAGCGCTCTCTACCACCTCGTTCAAATCGCAGCGCACCGGTTGAGCCGCCGGGAACCTGGCGAATTGGGAAAATTCGTTGACCAGGTTTTTCACGGACTCGACTTCATTCGCAATGGTGTCCGTGCACTCGTTGACGATTCTGGCGACATCCGGCGGCAGGGGCACGCGTTCGAGTTGCCGCGCGATGCGCTCGGCACAAAGGGCGATGGGGGTCAGCGGGTTCCTGATCTCGTGCGCAATGCGCCGCGCCACCTCATTCCATGCCGCCGCCTTCTGCGCGCGTAGCAGGTCGCTGGTGTCCTCGACTACGATCACAAAGCCCGAGCGCATCTTTTCCTCGAGCGCCGAAACGGTTATGGAAAGATGTCGGGTCCGGCTCTCGGATCGAAGTTCGATTTGCCGCGAAGTCATGCCGGTACGGCGGGCGCGCTTCATCAGATACCGAATCTCCGTGGTATCTTCGCGGGAGAACAAGTCCTCGAGCCGCGTGGCATGGTTGACCTCTTCTCCGGGAAAGATTTGTCTCAAGGCACGGTTCACACGCTGAATACGGCCGTCGGAAGAGACCGAGATCACTCCGGTGGGGATGCTCTCGAGAATGGCCTCGGTAAAGCGCCGGCGCGCATCCAACTCGCGGCTATTGCTGTCCAGCTCCCGCGTCATTTCGTTAAAACTGCGCACTAGGCCTGCCAATTCGTCGATAGCCGGCACTTCTACACGATGGCTCAGATTCCCCTCGCGCACCTCGCGGGCCGCATGCACCAGCGCGGCGATGGGAACGCTGATCTGCCGGGCCAGAAACAGCGCGATCCAGGTCGCCACGAAGAGGACGAACAAAGTGATGAGCGCCAATAACAGCAGATATAAGTTGCGAGCACTCTGGCGCAAGGCGACTATGCGTGCGTATTCGCTGTTATAGGACTCGATGGCGGCGCGCTGTTCAGCCAGGTTCAGAGGAATTCGGGGAGCCAGTACAACCCGCCCCAACACCTCACCTTGAGCCTGTACCGGACGCGTGACCACTATGGCGTTCTTGTCCGTGCTGCGCAGAGCCTCCTGTTGGCCGCAGCGACCGGCCACCACTCCGGAGGTGGATACGATCTCGGCCGCCGCTACATTCTCGTCACCGCAGAATGGATCCAGCGTGCCGGCCGGGGCTGCAGCCGACTTGAGGAGTAACAATGTTTCCGGCCGGGCAGCCAGCAATGCGGCCTGCGCTTCAGCCTTTGCGCGCGCTTCATCGGTGAGGACCTGGGCGATTTTGATGAAGGCTACGCGCTCCTTTTCCACCGGCCGCGCGAACCACTTTTCGAGATTGCGGTTCAGCACGTAATAGCTGAACAGCACCATGAAAAAAACCGGCATGAAACTCAAGGCCAACGCACCGATGACCAGCTTGGTCTTAATGCGCGAGCCTTCGCGGTTGCTGCGCCGCTCGATGTAGAGCTTCACCCCGATGCGCACCAGCATGAAGCCGAGCGTGACCATCAACAGAAAGATCAGCGTGGAGATAGCCCAGAAGATGAACGTTTGTGCGGGATCGATGGGCGCGTAGTCACCGAAATCGAAGGAGCCCTGCCAGATTACAAGGGTCGCCGAAAGGAATAGCAAGACCAGTGCGGAGCCGTAGAGAAGGCGCTTTTTCATGACGTAGCGGCCTGTTCCCGATTATACAGGGAGGCGGATATGCGAAAGAAAAGTAGCGCCGGGCCACGCCTGATTTTGCCGGGGACCTGCGGACTTTCGATTCGTATGCACAGAAAGCCGCAGTTCTCCCGCAAACGACGCGGTAGCCCTGCGCTACAGGGCTCTGACATACTGAGGGCTTCCCGGTGAGTCCCGCACAACCATTTCTGGTGCAAGCCGCGCGCTGGCTGGCGTTCGCTTCTTCGGTATCCATTCTTGTGGGGATCGCGCCTTCCCAGACCCTGCTGGGGCTGGCTCTGGCCGCGCTACTGTTATCGGGAGAAACGCTGCGGCTGCCGCCGATCAAATTACCGCTCGGGCTGTTTCTGCTGGGCACGCTCATTGCGGTGGCTTTTTCTTCCAATCCCGTGGCGGGTTTGCCGCAAGTGCGCAAGATCTACGTGTTCTGCCAGCTCCTGGTGGTGTTCTCGATGCTGCGGGATATGAAGCTCATCCGGTGGCTGTTTCTAACCTGGGCAGGACTGGGCAGTATCAGCGCGGTTCTCAGCTTCGTCCAATTCGCGCGTAAAGTGCAGCAGGCGCATGCTCTGGGTAGCGACGTTTATAGCTACTACGTGGGGGAGCGAATCACCGGCTTCATGAGCCACTGGTACACATTTTCTGCCGAGGAGATGTTCGTACTCATCATGCTGGCGTCGTTTTTGTTCTTCGCTCCCCAAGCGTGGAGGCGAGCCTGGGTGTGGCTGCCACTCGCGTTACTGAGTGCCGCTGGGATGCTGCTGGCCGAGATGCGCGGTGTTTGGATCGCAACAGCGGTGGCCGGCGTGTATCTCACTTGGTTCTGGCGACGCTGGGTGGTGCTGCTTGTGCCCGTCATCATCGCCGCCGGCTTTCTTTTCTCGCCGGACGTGATCCGCCAGCGCCTCACGTCCATCGTGCATCCCGGGCGTCTCGATTCCAACCAATTCCGGCTGGTCACGTGGCGCACCGGACTGCGCATGATCGAGCACCATCCCTGGTTGGGGCTTGGGCCGGAAATGCCGCGAATTCAGTTCGACGAATACGTACCGGCCGACATCCCGCGGCCCTTGCCCGAGGGGTCATACATTCATTTGCACAACATCTACCTGCACTATGCCGCCGAGCGCGGCATTCCCACACTGCTCGTGTTTCTGTGGCTGATGGGCAAAATCATTTGGGATTTCTGGCGTGGCCTTCGCACTCTGCCGCCGGGCCGCGACAACCGCCGTTTCCTGCTCCACGGCGGCATCGCCGTGGTGTTCGCAACGTTAGTTGACGGCTTTGCGAATGTGAATTTGGGCGATAGCGAGGTGCTGACGATGTTCCTGGTCGTGGTGGCTTGCGGATACCTGGCGCTCGAAAAGGATGTTGCGCCTGAATGAATCGATCCTAGGGCAGGCCCGGCGTAATCCTTGCGCTCCATTCGGCGGGCGACAACACGGCGTGTGGCACCAGCGCGCGGCGTATCTTGTAGTGAAGCTTGGAAAGCCCTTTCACCTCGCGGCCTCGCGCGACGAACGGGATGAGCTTCGCCGCGCGGCGCCCCAGCCGCTGGCGTTCGGAGCGAAAATGCGCCCCATCGTTGGGCCGATACTGCGCCCAGCCAATGGTATGAAAGAAACCGGCAGGTCCGAACCGGTCCGAGCCGAGGATATCCTCGACAAAAACGCGGATCGGGCCTTCGAACTCGTGCAAGGTATCGTGGAGCGCCACGATGGCGCCTTCGACCAGATGAGGAGAAAACAATTCGAAGTCCTGTTTCGCACCGGCGTAGGTGTGGTCGCCGTCAATCCAGAGCAAGCGGATCGGCCGGTTCCAGCCCACGGCCACATCTTTCGACGGGGCGCGATGGACCTCCACCTGGCTCTCGATTCCGGTGGTGCGCAGTGTAGTCAAGAAATCATCAAACGACGATGGCTGCCCTCCGAGCATGGGATCGGTGACGGAAGGGGCAGTATGCGGGTCGATGCTGATGACCGGACCGAGGCCGCAACGAGCGGCAATCGAAGCCAGCGCGACGGTGGACTTTCCCTTAAAGCTGCCAATCTCAACAGTCACGCCTTGTTGGGGTGCACCCGCAGCGAGCAGGCCCAGAGCGCGAAACTCGAGTTCGCCGATATACCCGGGAACCGTTCGCGCGCGCTCCCAGGCTTCTTGAATGATTGCGTCGAAGTTTTGGGGCAGGGGCATCGGAGACGGATCATTGCATTTTACAATGCTGGTCTTTCAGGGATGAGGAGGTGTCGCAGATCTGCACAAAAAGCCGGGAAACGAAAGACCAATACCCGCCAGATCTGGTGTTATGCTATTATGTATACATAATTATGCTTCGAACCACAGTGGTGCTGCCTCCGCGCTTGAAAGATGCCGCACAACAACAAGCTCGTTCCGCCGGCATTTCCTTCGGGGAGTTTCTGCGCCGCGCTGTGGCAAAGGCCGTCGCAGACTCAGCAACTAGACGCCGTGGCCGTCGCGACTCGTTCCTTGATGATATGGCGGTCTTCGATGGAAAGGTCCCGAATGATCTCTCCCGGCGTCACGACTCGTACCTCTACGGCGAACCCTGACCCTGATGGTCTTCGTTGACACGGGTCCATTCCTGGCGAGGTATTTGTCGAATGACGCCTACCATCAGCGAGCCGTGACGATGTGGAAGAGACTGCGCCGCGAGCACCTCGTGACCAGCAACCACGTTCTTGACGAAGCTCTGACTCTGCTCGCCAGGCGCGCGGGAGGCCGTTTCGCCGCCGATCGGGCCGACAACATCTACGCTTCCGATACACTCGAAATCGTTCGCAGCACAAGAGAAGACGAACTCGAAGCGGTCCGCCTCCACCGGAAGTATTCCGATCAGCAGGTCAGCTTCACCGACTGCATATCTTTCGTGCTCATGGAGAGCCGGCAGATTTCCAGCGTTTTCACGTTCGACGTGCATTTTCAGCGGGCCGGATTTCGCATCCTGGGACCCGTGGACTCGTGAATGCAACAAGCGGGCACTCAGCTTCTAACCTCACTCCGCCCGAAGAGCGTCGAGAGGATCGATTCGTGCTGCCCGGCGTGCAGGCACCAACGTGGCCAGAGCCGATACGGCGGCTAGAGTCAGGACGGCTCCCGATAGCGCGATCGTGTCCATGGGACTGACACCGAACAGCATGGATCGTAGGACGCGGTCCGCGAGGAACGTCAGCACGAGTCCCGACGCGATGCCTGCCGCCAGAAGACGGCCGATGCTGGCGGCGAACTGAGTCAGAATCTGGACAGGCTGCGCTCCGAGAGCCATCCGCACTCCAATTTCGCGCGTTCGCGCCGTTACAATCAGCGTTACCAAGCCGTAGAGACCAATCGAAGCCAGGGCCAATGCAGCCAGGGCGAACACCAGGAGCAACTGGGTATTCAGGCGAGGTTGGTCCAGCGAGCCTTCCAAAACTTCCTGGAGCCTCTTGACTCCGAAGACTGCCCGGGTGGGATCCACGCGATGCGCGAGCGGTGAGATCGCCTGAAGCAACGTCCGGAGATCGCCGTGCGTCCGAACCACATACTCCGGATCGGGCCATCCACCCGGCACGATGCATGCATAAACGTAGGGGACCGGCGCTGTATTCCAAGCGTCTTCCCGGATATTTCCCACTACGCCGGCGATTTCGGTGGGAGGCCCGTTCGGATCTTCGACGAAGCTCAAATGTCGCCCCAGCACACTCTGTCCCTCACTGTATAAATCAGCAAACCGTCGGTTCACGAGTGCTTTCGCCGGACCTTTTGCGAGCGAATCCAGGTCCGGGCAATCTTGGCCTGCCACGAGTGGCGCGCCCAGTGCCTTCAGGTAGCCTCTGCTTATGCTCCGTTCCCCGACTGTAATCTTGCCGGTTTCGCCAATGCGCGCGCTTCCCTCGAGTGCAAACTGGTATCGCAATGTGGCTCCCGAAACCGGCAGGAAGTTCGTAAACGCCGCTGCTTCTACTCCGGGAATGCTCCCAAATTCCGCCACCAGTTGTTTCTGAAGCTGTCCAACCCGGAGACGGTCCTCGCCCCACGCGGCGCTTACATGAAAAGTGATGGCGTGGCCGGAGTCAAATCCAAGGTCAACGTGGGAAAGGTTGTAATAGCTCCGCAGCATCAAGCCTGCACTTGCCAGCAGCAGAATGGTTATAGCGACCTGCCCGGCTACTAACACCCTCTGCCACTGATGCCTTTCGCCGGAGAGGCCGCGCCCCGCTTGTGAGAGCGCTGCGGCCAAATCCGCGCGCGTGGCATGGAGGGCCGGAAGCAGTCCGCAGAGTATGGCCGCAAAGACTCCGCTGAATGCGGCAAAGAGAAGGGCCTGCCAGTCCATCTGAATTTCAGCGAGCCGGGGCACATCCGTGAGAACTGTCTTCAGAAAATCCATCAGCCAGGCGGCGATGACCCAACCAAGGCCTACTCCGGCCGCCGCGATCAAGAGCACCTCGCGCATAACGGCGCCGATGATCTGCGCCCGCGTCGCGCCCATCGAGGCGCGAATCGCAAGTTCCCTGGCGCGCCGCTGGAGTTGCGTAAGCATCAGCCCGGCAATGTTGGCAACCGCGATCAAAAGCAGTAAGCCGACTGCGCCAAACACGAAAAGCAGCGTCTGGCGGTAATCCCCCACGCGCGCTTCCTTCAAGTCACCAAGCAGTGCCGACCAGTCTTTGTCGGTCTGTGGAAATTGCCGGCCCAGTTCGCGCTGGATATTCGCCAGATCGCCCTGCGCCTGTGGGATAGTGACTCCGGGCTTCATTCGTCCCACTCCAATGAGGAAACGGGCTTCGCGGACACGCATCAGATCTGCCGGAAGTTGCGCAGGCAACCAAAGATCGATTTCCGGGCTCGTGGCGCCCATGAATTTCTCGAAGAACGGTTTCGGCATAACGCCCACGATAGTGAAGCCCCGGCCTCCCAGGATCAGCCGCCTGCCGATCACATCCGGCATATTGTGGTACCGCCGGGTCCAGAAGTTGTAATTGATCACTACGGAGGCGGGTCCGCCGTCCAGTTCTTCGTCAGGGGTGAACGTGCGTCCTACCGCGGGTTTCACGCCGAAGACTAAGAAGTAACCCGGCGAGACACGCCGGGCGGCAAGACGCTCAGGCTCGGCGCCGCTGGTGTCCGTGACATTCTCGGAATAGAAACCGGCAATGCCCTCAAACGTGCGGTTCATGCGGTTCCAATCCGCAAGTCTCGCGGGTGCGATGAGGCTCACCTTTTCATTTTTAGCCGGACTCGCCTCTAGTACGGTCACCAAACGGCCGGCATTTGGGTAGGGGAGCGGTCTCAATAAGACCGCGTCAATCACACAGAACAGCGCGGTGTTCACGCCGATGCCGACGGCCAGGATGGCAACCACGGCTGCAAAGAAACCGGGCCGCCTAACCAGGGAACGCCAGGCCAACACCCATTGCTTGATCACGAGCAATATCCAGCAATTCATGGTCCGCGCATAGCGGTTCTAAATTAAAGAGGGCGCGAGACTTCCGAGCGAAGCTTCGCCGGCCCTTGTGCACTCCCGAGAAATTGCGTCCCGTAACCGGACACCAGAAGCGTGCTGTAAAAATAACGGGCTAACCGCGGATGTCGTCGCGGGTGAAGTCCCACTCCGTCATCCTTCGCTCGCGGGCGGAAAGGTTGATGAGGTGGGCGCATGCGGCGGCGTGATGACCCGCGGTGGCATCTTCCCAATACGGCTTGCGCGTGCGCACGGAGTCGAAGAAGTGGCCGAAGTGCGTGATGGTGGGCTCCGGGCCGTCGTCTTTGAACGTTTCCGGCTCGGGCCGTTTGAAATTCTTGGCGGCGTCGACTTCGGTGGCAATCACTTTCGGGTCGCGATAATAGGCGTCTTCGAGAGCTTTCGGCCAGCTCTCCACAATCCACCGGTTGTCGTTGAGAATCGCTTCGGGATGGAAGGTCATGCCGCCGTAGCCCATGATCAGCGTTCCCTCCGTGCCCAGAATTTGGAATCCGGAATCCTGGCTGAACTCGTTGTTGAAGGTGGAACTTAGCGATACCGTAAAGCCCTCGGGGTATTCCAAAATCGCATTCAGTGTGTCGGGGACGTCGCGCGATTCCTTCCAGCGGTAAAGCTGGCCCATGGCCATGGCGCGGGCTGGGATTTTGGCGTCCATCAGGTAATGAATGGTGGTGCAGAGGTGCACGAACAGATCCGTCGCGATGCCACCGGAGTAATCCGAATAGCAGCGCCAGCGGAAGAACCGTTCCAGGCTGAAGGGGCGCTTGGGCGCCGATCCCAGAAACATTTCCCAGTTTACGGTTTTGGGCGAAGCATCCGGTGGAATGGGATAGATCCAGGCGCCTTCCGCGGTGTTGCGGTTGTACGACGCGCGGATGAGCGTGATTTTGCCCAGCTTTCCCGACCGGATCCATTCCCTGGCAGTCTGCTGCGTCTTGGAACTCATGCCCTGGCTGCCCACCTGGACTACGCGCCCGGTCTGGCGCGCGACTTCGATGATCTCGACGCCTTCAGCGGAACGGTACGTCATTGGTTTCTCTGAGTACACATCCTTGCCCGCGCGCAGCGCTTCGAGAATGATCTGTTTATGCCAGTGGTCGGGAGTCGCCACCACCACGGCGTCGATGGACTTGTCGGCCAGCAGATCGTGGTGCGTAGCGTACGCCTTGGCGCGGCCGTTGGTACGATCGATGGCCCGCTCGACGCGGCCCGTGTAAGCATCCACCACCCCGACAATTTCCGTATTGGGATTGGCCATCACCGCCTGCATCAGTTCGTGCGCGCGCGCGCCGGCGCCGATGTGCCCTACGGTGATGCGCTCGTTGGAAGCCGCTTTGGCAAACTGGCCGGCTGCAAACGCAGCGCCAGCCTCGATGAAACTGCGACGGTTGAGATTCATGTCTGCGGTTATTATACGACCCTGGCTGGTGTCAGCATTGTGATTCCCCTTCCGCGGTTCCAGACGTGACCTGAGCGCGCATCCGTTCTAGTTTACGGACTCCATAGATTTCGTTCAGCCACCAGATGCCGGCGAAAATCAGGGTGTAGATGAGCGGCATGATAGCATCGGCCCATACAGGCGCAGGTAGCCTCCTGTTTCCGAAGTCTTTAACGCTCCCTCACGGTCGCGGCTCTGTTACCAGTCCGCGCGTCAGAAGCGGAAACAGCTACTTGTTGCGAAAGAACTCACTGAGCCGTGAGTGTGAACGAGCGGTTGTACGACCGAATTTTTGACATGTTCCAAGCGAGCGGTCAAGACACTTCAGAACACCAAACT
>Ga0210406_10007992_pt1 | contig 10651 bp, 7 predicted proteins | sample IncBWC30MmetaG_FD_155454 | JGI IMG/M metagenome (GOLD analysis project Ga0210406, IMG submission 155454) | Forest soil microbial communities from Barre Woods Harvard Forest LTER site, Petersham, Massachusetts, United States - Inc-BW-C-30-M | ecosystem: Environmental > Terrestrial > Soil >... | reverse complement strand
CCGCTTAGCGCGGAACATTTTCGATTTCCCCACGGTCACATTTTTGTCTGGATGACATCGCGTTAACAATGGGGGGGCAGAGCTTGGCTCGCCTGAATCTATGCCGGCGCAAATTTCCATCAGCGGTTTTTCTCCGCTCGTCTCGTCGGGCAACATCGTCCGCCAATCCTTGATCCTGCTGCTATGCGCAACGCCGCTGACGGCAATTGCGCAATCGACTACATCATCGGCGCCCGCGTCCGCTGCTGCGCCCACAATCGCGGAAAACCTTTCCGTAACACCGAAGTTCGGCCAGACTCAGGAGCAGCTGGCGGCGGATCGCGCCGAATGTCAGGGTTGGGCGAAAGGTCAGACCGGTTTCGACCCCACGCAATTTGGCGGCGGAGTGGGGCCTGACTACAATGACCGCCGTCAGCGGTACGGGCGCGCGTTGGCGGCCTGTCTCGAGGGACACGGCTACAGTGTGCACTTTGCCGCGCCGATCACTGCGCCGCCGACCTACAGTCCGCCGCCACCTCCGCCGCCGGTTGCCGCAACGCACGTCCATGTTGTGGATTACTCAAGACCCCCGGAGTTGAAATACCACCCCTTTGCCGTGCAGATTGACGGTGGCTACACCGCAACAACGGGAACCGCGGGCGACAATCTTGACGGCGGCTCAAATGTTGGGCTGGGATTGAGCTGGTTTCCGACATCGGCGCTGCCTGTGGGGATTCGAGTCGACGGCAGCTACAGTTGGTTTCGAGCGAAGGATGCACTGCTCAATACCGGAAACTTCAGTTACGGTCACGAAGACATCTATGGAGGCGATCTCGACCTGCAACTAAACCTCGCTCATCGCTCGTCAAGGGCGCAACTCTACCTGCTTGGCGGCGTGGGCCGATATCGCGAGCAAACCGTGTTGAAGCAAGTCTCCATCGTCAACGGCACCGTGTGCGGCTTCTATTATTGCGGGCCGGGTTATTTCCCCGCCATAACAGCGGAGCAGCGCACAACCAGTGAATGGCTCCATTCGTGGAACGCCGGAGTTGGACTCGAAGTCGCGGTCGCCGAGAGAGCATCGTTCTTCATCGAAGCGCGCTATCTGCAATTTTTGCCCAACAGCAATCAGAACAAGTTCGTGCCCATCAGGTTAGGATTTCGCTTTTGACCACTCCAACGACATAGTTCCATGGCCATCATTGCCTGCAAAGAGTGCGCTCGAGAGGTCTCCGACAAGGCCGTTTCTTGCCCTCATTGCGGCGTGCCGATTGCTGGGCTGCCGATTGCCGGAGCGCCGATTGCTGAGGCGCCGCCGCGTAAACCGCGCCGCGCCAAATCGTGGCTCTACGGCATTTCGATTATCGGCCTGCTGGCGTGGGGCGCTCTGACATCGCTATGGCTGACGGGGATACTCCCGGTCCCAAAACATGTCGTCGAATGGGTCGGGATTGGCAGCAAGCCTGTCCGAACCGTCAAAGCCTCCGAAAAGACGGCCGAACCGGTTCAGGTCATTGCGGCTGCTCCGGCCGCGTTCCAGCCGAAGTCAGCGGACAGCGCCGTCTATCGAACCAGTGTCGAACAACTCTATCTGGACTACGACGCAAATGAAGTGGCGATCCAGAGCAAAATCGGCAACAACCCGATCCGCGTAACCGGCAGTGTTGGCGGGATCAACGAGGACACCTCAGGTTACCCCGTCGTGACGCTTCGCACCGGCGGCGACGATAGAGCCGACATGGTTCTCACGGATGATCAGAGATCCGCCGCAGCGCAGCTTTCGAAGGAAGATGCGGTTGAGATCCAATGCAGCAAAATGCAACGCATCGCGTCAAGACTACACGGCAGCGGCTGCGCTTTGTTGCTCGTCGACGCGGGCGCCAAACTGGTCTATCTCGCCGTTTCACTGTCCAGCAAAGCCGGCGATGCACCCTTATATATAGTTGGTCCGATGTCGCGAAAGACGTGTCTTGCGAGCAGCGATACGATCGCAATGCAGGTGACCTCGAATCCCAGGAGCGACCGTATTCTCTCCAAATCATGCGCGGCGACGGCACGCGAAAGCGTCTCGCTCGACGGCTGTCACCTAAGCTCATCCATGTCTGCGATTCCGGACATCCCGACAGCCCATCTGTGGAAATACGATTGCGTGACACCGGCCGCCGAATCGCGCAGGGCCGTGGAGACAGCGCCTTCGAGAGGCACCACCCATGTCCGCCGCGCCGCGGCGTTGGACACCACGACGGCAATCGCTGTGTTGTCGCAACCAACGCCAGGGCCCGAGGCTGCGGACTCGGATGCGCCGGCGACGAAGGCATCGCAAGAGGCTGCTCCCATCGTGGTAGCGACAGCGGCCAGCCTTCCTGAACGCGCGCCCATTGTGGTGACGCCGGTCGCGGCGCCGCCGGGGCCGGCTCTCGAAAACAATCCGAGGTCTGCAAACGTTGCGGCGCCTGCGACCGTGGGCACCAGCCCCGCGAGCGGTCCGCAACCACCAGCGCCTGGCGCCGAACCCAGTTCAAACTCAACCGCTTCAACGCCGCCGACGGCCGTCGCCGACGATTTGGTTCCCGTCCGGACGAAAGATCCCGACGCGGCAGATCGGATTGCGTCCTATTGCAGCAAAATGACCTCGGGCGCGACCAATCCCGCCACGGTAGCGACGAGGTGCAGGCGGGACGAAATGGATGCCTGGACTCGTCTCATCGTGCAGAACGAGTTCCCGAACCTCGACGAGACCAGCCGACGCAAATGCACCGAGCCGCCCTTCCCGGATAGTTTCGTGGCTCGGGAATCCTGCGCAAAGTACCAACTGCATCTCGACTAGGCTGGTCAATATCCCGCCGCTTGACCGTCGCGGCGCGGATCGCTCGCGGCGACATACCCATCGACTGCAGGATCGCCCAGGCGCCAGATGAATTGGCCGGCGCCGAAATCCTGATAGCTGTCTTGAATGACTTCAATTTGATGGCCGAGGGCACGCAGTTCGCGCGCTGTCGCGCCCGGCATCGCCGCCTCGACATTGATCGACAGTCCTTGATTGAACCGCCAGCGCGGCGCATCGCAGGCCGCTTGCGGCTGCTGCCGGTACACCAGCATGCGTACCAAGGTCTGCAGATGTCCCTGCGGCTGCATATTGCCGCCCATCACACCGAAGCTCATTTGCGGCATCCCATCCTTCGTGAGGAAGCCGGGGATGATGGTGTGAAACGGCCGCTTGCGCGGCGCGACGCAATTGGGACTCGCCGCATCGAGCGAGAAGGCGTGTCCGCGATTTTGCAGCGACAGCCCCCATTCCGGCACCACGATCCCTGAGCCGAATCCCATGTAGTTGCTTTGAATGAAGCTCACCATCATGCCGCGCTCGTCTGCCGCGGTCAGATAGATGGTACCGCCGATATCCCTGTGCCCGTCGCCGAACACTTGCGCGCGGTTGGGATCGATGAGTGCGGCGCGCTTCTTAAGATACTTTGGATCGAGCATCTCCTGCACCGAGCGGCGCATGGCGATCGGGTCAGCGACATGCGCATAGGTATCGGCGAATCCCAGCTTCATCGCTTCGATTTGCAAATGCTGGCCTGCGGCGCTATCCACATCATGCGCCGCGACATCCCAATGCTGCAGAATACCGAGCGCAATGAGGGCTGCGATGCCCTGCCCGTTCGGCGGAATCTGATGCAGCCGATGGCCGTAGACTTCCATGCCGATGGGCTCGACCCACTCGGGCGAAAACGCCCCGAAGTCTGCGACACGCATCGCGCCGCCGTGTTTTGCCGCATGCGCCGCCGCGGCCGCCGCAATTTCGCCGCCGTAAAGAGCAGTGCCCTGCGTCTGCGCGATCATCTTGAGCGCGCGCGCCGCACCTGGAAATACGAAGCGCTGGCCGACGCTCGGGGCGCGCCCGCCGGGCAGGAAAGTTTCAGCAAAACCGGGGAGGTCTTTAAGATCCGGGACGGCGGCGGCCCACTTTTCTTGCACCACCACCGGAACCGCGTAGCCGCGTTCAGCGATGTCAATCGCGGGCGCGAGCAGCTCGCCGAACGCCAGTTTGCCGAAACGGCGCGACAGCTCAACCCAACCGGCAACAGCGCCCGGCACCGTCACCGAGTCCCAGCCGCGCATCGGCGGCTGGCGCGCTGCCACGCCATATTTTTTCTGAAAATAATCCAAGGTCCACGCCGCCGGTGCGCCGCCGGAGGCATTGAGGCCGTGCAACTTCTCGCCGTCCCACAAAATACAAAAGGCATCGGAACCCAAGCCGTTGCTGCACGGCTCCAAGATGGTCATTGCGGCCGCGGCGCCGATGGCGGCGTCCACCGCATTGCCGCCCCGTTGCAGCAGCGATAAGCCCACCTGGGCTGCCAGGGGATGAGACGTGGAAACCACATTGCGCGCGAACACCGGCAATCGAACGGAAGGATATCCCGCGCGCCAATCGAAGCTCATCGCTTCACCCGGCGGACGCCGGCGCGGCGCGGCCTGCGAAGGACCGCCGCACACTGAAGCACAGAATCAACCAAACGCTGAGCCATGCCGAAGCATAGAACATTCTCGTCGACACTCGCTTTTCCTTAATGCAAATTTCCTGTTGTCCTACATGAGGCTGGGACTCTTGGCTATGCGAAACGAGCCCCGAAACGTGCACTTTGGCGTTCAAGAATCCAGAGTCTGATCGTAGGAGCCGGTATGAAGCATTTTGCAGCATCGTTGGTGTTACTGTGTCCGTTGGTTTCGTTTTCCGCGGAGATCCCCGACGCGAAGTTTTATAGAGACGCGGCGGAAGGCGGCATGGCGGAAGTGGCGATGGGGAATTTGGCGCTGCAAAAAGCCCAAAGCCCGAGCGTGAAGGATTTCGGCGCGCAGATGGTCAAGGATCATTCGGCGGCCAACGAAAAACTGAAGGCTCTCGCCCAGTCAAAAAACATCACGTTGCCCGCCAACCCGAGCGTTGCTGAGATGGAGGCGAAGTCCAAGCTTGAAGTCCTCTCCGGCCAGGCGTTCGACAAGTCCTACGTCAAAGGAATGATCCGGGATCATGAAGAGGATATCGCCGAATTCAAGAAGGAGGCGGCATCCGGCCAAGACCCCGATGCGAGAGCATTCGCCAGTGCCACCTTGCCGACACTGGAAGCCCACTTGAAAAAGATTCAGGCGATCGCCGCCGGCGCGGGCGTCACCGCCAACTAGTATTTCGCAGTCACACGATATGGAACTGATACAGCCAGGTCTCGGAGAGAGTTTGCTCGCCGTTCTTGAGATACAGCCGCATGTCGACGACATTGGGACCGGCGCCGGTGAAATCGAATTGGGCCCGCCAATGTCCCGGCACGCCGTCGGGCACGGCCTCCGTGAAAACATAGGAGAAGGTGCCCGACGATGACCACAGAACGGGTTTGGGCTTGACGCCGAATGGCAGTGCTTCGAGCGGGCCCCCCAGGAACTCCACCATGAATTTGTGCACACCCTTGGGGCGCACCTTGCCCGGCTCGCCGCCGCGGCCGAGACGCGTTGCCACACAACGCGCGAGGTCTGTGTCGTGGGGCTCGGTCGCACACCATTGCAGGCGATAGCGATAGCGCAGGCTGGAGCCGGCCTTGACCGGCTCTTTGGGCACCCACATCGCGACGATGTTGTCTTCTGTCTCGTCGTTGCTGGGCAGCTCGACGAGCTGGACCGCGCCTTCGCCCCAGTCGCCCAGCGGCGTAACCCACAAGCTCGGGCGGCGGTCGTAGCGCACGCCATCGAGGTAGTGGTCGAAAATCCGGTCGCGTTGTAACAGGCCGAAGCCGCGCGGGGTATTGTCGGCGAACGTCGAGACTGACGGGGAGTCGGGGTCATTCAGCGGCCGCCAGATGTACTCGCCCGCCCCGGTCCAGAGCGCCAGTCCATCCGAGTCATGCACTTCCGGCCGCCAGTCGATGGCGGTCTGCTTGATGGTCTCGGAAAACCAGAACATGGAGCTCATGGGTGCGATGCCGAGTTGATGGATGTCCCGGCGTGGAAACACGCGCGCCTCGACTTCCATCACGACGCCATTGTCCCGCTGCAACAGGAATCGATACGCGCCGGTCAGGCTGGGGCCGTCCAGTGCCGCGTAGACCACCATCTGGTTGGCGCCGTCCGCCGGTGGCTCGAAGTAGAAGCGGGTGAAGTCCGGAAATTCTTCCCGCTGCCCCGGTGTGGATACATCCACGGCGATGCCGCGCGCGGACAGGCCATACTGGCCCAGTTCGCCGATGCCGCGGAAATAGGAAGCACCGAGGAAGGCCGCCCAGTCGTTGCTGTGCCAGTCGAGGTTCCGGACGTCTCCCAGCCGGCTTTCCTGTAATCGGAAGCCCGAGAACCCAGCGCCTTTCGGCAACTCCCGTGCGGGACTGTTCGCCGGCATGCTGAAGTAGGCGGGGTTGTAAAGAATCTCGCTGGCGTTCGCAGCTTCGCCGGCGGCCGACAGGACGAACATGTGCACGGGCGTGCGGAAGTACTTGCCCAGTGCGAAAAAGGTGACCGGGTATGGCCCGGGGCCGTCGCGCAAGAGGGCATGGTCGGGATTGAACTTGAGCTTCCCGTGCTCATCGTAGCCGATCCGGTCGAGCACCCCCTGTGGCAACGATTTGTCGCGCACGTAGTCAGTCGTGGCCCGCTGCTGCATCTCTTTGATGAGCCCGTCGAATGAGAACGGCTGAGGCTTTCCGAGCTTCAGTCCCGCGACGGCGGCCAATGAGCGAAGCGGCAATCCCAGTGCCGAGAGGGCGAGTGAGGAGGCTGCGGCGGTCAGTACGGAACGGCGGTCGATCATCTAGGCAAGGTTATGGGGCCTCGTTTCGAGAGCCGTTGCGGGAAGCAAGCACAGTGCCTGCGGCGGAACTTGCATGCATTGTACCTGACGTACGCACAGGCCGTCTCCGCGATCGTTCGCCTGAGTGCCGGGCCGGGGACGGCCGACTCCAACGTCAGTAGGTTTTGAGTGTCTTCCCGCTCTCGTCGACCGCTTCGAGCGACACATCGAATCCCCACAGCCAGCGCAAATGCTTGAGGGATTGCTCGGCTTCATCTTCCAGAAGCAGCCGTCTGTTGTAGCTCTGATGCTGCACGGTGAGCTTTCTATCGGAATCCCGGCCGTAGCGCACCACCGACATCTCGGGCAGGTAGGACTCGAGACGATACGAGGCAGCCAATTGAGTGCGAATCGCTTTAAAGCCGTCGGAGCCGGCGGTGTCGCTGACGATCCAATGATCGAGACCCTCGCTGGTTTGAATGTTCATCAGACGAAAGTCGCGCACCAATTTGGGCGTCAGGAACTGCAGCAGGAAACTCTCGTCGCGATAATTTCGCATGACGTCATGGAAGGTCTCGAGCCAGTCCTTGCCCGCGATGCCCGGCAGATATTCCCGGTCTTCGTCGGTCGGCGACTCGCACACGCGCTTGATTTCGTTCCACGCCGCGAAGCCGAGCGCGTAAGGATTCAGCGGCGCATAGTCCGGCTGCCTGATGACGTTCGTGTGCGAGTGCAGGCACTCGAGCAATATGCCTTGATCGATCTGCCCCGCATCGTACATGTCGTTGATCAGGCGGTGATGCCAAAACGTCGCCCAGCCCTCGTTCATGACCTGAGTCTGTCGCTGCGGATAGAAGTACTGTGCGATCTTTCGCACGATGCGCGCCAGCTCGCGCTGCCATGGCTCGAGCTTCGGCGCGTGCTTCTCGATGAAGTACAGCAGATTCTCTTCAGGCTGTGCGGGAAACGTCGGGGTGGCATCGGCCGGCTTCGGTGCGTGGGGCACGACACTGTAGTATTCGCCTTGGCGCATCGCCTCCTTGGCATCTGCCAGCCGTTTTGCCTGTTCCACGCGCTCCTTGCGCGTGTCGAGCTTGCGCGGCCGCTTATACTTGTCCAGACCCTGGTCGCGAAGCGCGTGCAGTGCATCGAGAGTCTGCTCGACTTGAGTTGCGCCATGGCGCTCCTCGCAATCAGCGATGTAGTTGCGCGCAAACAGCATGTAGTCGAGCACCGCCTCCGGCTGCGTCCATTGCGTGAACAGATAATTGCTTTTGGAGAAACTGTTGTGGCCAAAGCAGGCATGCGGAATGACCAGCGCCTGCATGGCGAGCGAGTTGCCTTCCATGAGAAAAGCAATGCACGGGTTGGTGTTGATGACGATTTCGTAGGCCAGCGCGTTGGCACCGGCGCGGTACTTGCCGCTCTCGATCAAGTATTGCTTGCCGAAGCTCCAATGGCCGTAGTTGACCGGCAGGCCGCTGGAGACATAACTGTCGAGCATTTGCTCGCTGGTGATCACTTCCATTTGATTGGGGAAAGTATCCAGGGCGTAGCGCTGCGCGTGGCGCGCGCACATCTGCTCAATGGTGAGCAGGTCGTCCATGCTCCATTCGCTGCCTGCCAGTCTCAATTTCGGAATGGATCCGGGCAGCTTGGTCAAGCCGGCTGCTCCTTGTGGAACAGCTTGGCGAGAGCCGGGTAGACTTCATTGCGCGCCGTGACCGCCGCCATATTGAACTGATCGCTCGCGATGCCGCTGTATGCCGTCCACAAGCTGCTCGACTCGCTCGCGGTCTCGCCGACTTCAGCGTAGACAAAGTAGCGCGAAAAGGGCAGAAGTTCAGAGAGCAAATAGGCGGATGATGCGCCCGAATCCTCGCCGAAAGAGTCGCCGTCGCTCGCCTGCGCGCCGAAAATATTGTAACGGGACGGCGGATAGCGCAAAGCCATGATCTCGCGCATTTTCGTGAGGGCGGACAAGACCTTGGTGCTGCCGGACTGGGTGCCGTTGAAGAAGGTGTCCTCATCGACCTCTTGAGCCTCGTCGGTGTGACGGATGAACACCAGTTCCACTTTGGCGTATTTGCGGCTCAAGAAAAGATACAGCAGCGTGAAGAAGCGCTTTGCCAGGTCTTTGCGCAATTCATTCATCGATGCCGACACGTCCATCAGGCAGAACATCACGGCCGCGGTGCGTGGCGACTGGACTTCAACCAGACTGCGGTGCCGCAGGTCGATGGGGTCCAAGAAAGGTATGTCCGCGCCGCGCCGACGTACCTCTTTGAGTTCCAATTCCGCGACTTCCACGCGGGCCGGCACCGCGCTGGAGCGCGCAACGCGCAATGCAGCCTCCGCCGCGTCCAAAGCTTCCTCGAAATGGGCCTCGGCGGCCACGCGACGGCCGATGGACGCCTTGAAGGTGCGTGCGACGCACACGGTGCTCGGATTGCCGTAGCGCACCACACCGCCGCGTCGAAACCGATTTTCGTCGATTTCCAAAAGGTCTTTTTTGACGAGGGGTGGCAGTTCCAACTCATCGAAGAGCAGCGATAAGTATTCTTCGCGTGACAGCGCGAAACGAAACATGTCCTCCTGTTCGGACTCGCCCGCGCCCGGACCCGATCCTTGACCCCTTCCTTCAGGCGAGTCGCGCGGAATTTTGTCGCCCACGCGATAATTGGCGTTGCCCGGAACTGCTCGTCCATGCGCTCCGGTTTTAGCATCCAGCAAGAAGCGCGGTTCCTTGACGTCCTTGCGCTTGATCTCGATATCGGCGCTCTTGTCGTGCTCGCCAAGTTTGCGGCGGGCGATCATTTGGTCGACTTGCGCTCTTAAGGCCCCCTCCAGACGCTTCAAGACACGTTGCCGGTTTCCGGTACTCTTGCCTCTATCCGGCCGCCGATCGATGATGACGCTGCTCATCTTGGGATTTCTCTAAGGGTCTTTCACTGGCGCCGGGCCATGGTCCACCATTCGACCTGACGGCGCACCTGGGTGGGTGTGTGGCCGCGCGCTTTCATGCGGGCAATGAACGCCTCGTGCTTCTTCTCATCCTCGGCGTTGCCTTTGGCAAAGTAGGACACCACGGGGAGCAGATCGTCGGTGGCGGCGAACATGCGCTTTTCGATGACTTCGCGCAGCTTTTGATAGCTCGTCCAGACGAGCTTCTCACCACCGCTCTTGTTCTGCGCCCGCAGGACATGATTCACGATTTCGTGCCGGAAATCCTTCGGGTTGCCGATACCGGCGGGCTTCTCCATTTTTTCGAGCTCAGAGTTCAATGCCGACTTGTCGAAGGCCACGCCCGTCGCCGGATCCACGTAGACCTCTTCCTGGATCCAAAAGTCGGCAAACGCCACATAGCGGTCGAAGAGTTCCTGGCCATAGTCCGCGTAGGACTCCAGATAGGCAGCCTGGATTTCCTTGGTCAGTTCCTCCAGGTAGCGCGGGATCAGAAACTCCTTGAGGTGCACCGTGCAGGTCTTCTGCAGATCGGGGCTGAAATCGGAAGTGCCGATGCTCTCCTCGATGACCTTGAGGAGGGTCACCGGATCGGCGGATTCCTCCGAGGAATCTCGATTGAAGGCTTTGGAAATGAGCTTGAAGGCATAACGGGTCGAGAATCCGGTCATACCCTCGTCTGCGCCGGAGGCCTCGCGGTATTCGGCGACGCTCTTCGCCTGCGGATCCGACTCGCGCAGGTTCTCGCCGTCATAAACCCGCAGTTTCGAATAGATGCTGGAGTTGGTCGGCGCTTTGAGCCGCGAGAGCACCATGTAGCGTGCGAGCATCTGCAAGGTCCCTGGGGCGCACGGGGCCTTTTCCAGCGTCGATTCCCTGAGCAGCTTCTGATAGATGGCGACTTCTTCGGTCACGCGCAGGCAATAAGGCACC
>Ga0210406_10007991_pt1 | contig 10652 bp, 9 predicted proteins | sample IncBWC30MmetaG_FD_155454 | JGI IMG/M metagenome (GOLD analysis project Ga0210406, IMG submission 155454) | Forest soil microbial communities from Barre Woods Harvard Forest LTER site, Petersham, Massachusetts, United States - Inc-BW-C-30-M | ecosystem: Environmental > Terrestrial > Soil >... | reverse complement strand
TCGTACGGTTGGGCGGCGCGGGGCAACAGGTATTCCGACACAGTGAGCGACAGCGGCTGGAAATTATTCGGCGAGCGCATGGACAAGGCCCGGGAGGTTCTGGAAGGCGCTACGAAGCTGCCGACAAAGGATCCCGAGTGGTATGTGGTGATGCAGCGAGTCGGTCGTGGAAAAGACTGGGACGACGCGCAATTGCAGAAGGTGTTCGAAGATGCGCTGCGCATTATCCAGAATTCGAGCCGTATTACAGAATCCGGGCGGTCGACAAATTGCCGAAGTGGGGCGGGGCGGACGGCGACGCGACGCGTTTTGCGGAGCAGGCGGCAGACCGCATGGGTGGAAGCGCCGGCGACATTTTGTACTTCCAGATCGCTACGGAGATTGTTTGTGCATGCGTCGATCCAGAGTTCCATCACATGTCTTGGCCGCGATTGCAAAAAGGTTTTGAAGCGTTGCAGGCCCAGTATGGCGAAGTCGCTTTTCAACTGGAACGTGATGGCCCTGATGGCGATCGAGGCACAAGACCCGGTGGTCGCGGATGCTGCGTTCAAGCATGTCGGAGAAACCTGGGATAGAGACACCTGGAGAACTGTGGAGTGGTTCCACCAACAACGCGAGTGGGCGACGCAGTTGGCGCCGCTGGAGGCCCGGAGACGGGGTATCCGCGCCGAGGCAGCGGCGAACCTGCAGGCCCCTGAGGGGGTAGCGTACAAGAGGGAGTTCGATCGTAAGTTCGCAGCAATCCAGGATCTCTGTGCCCAGAAGGCTGGAAGCGATCGCGAGAAGTTTGAGTTTCTGGTGAAGGTCGACAAAACAGGTACGGCGGAAGATATTTACTTTACCCGACCTACTGGGATGGCAGGGTGCATCGCACAAGCGCTGTTTGCGGCACGGTCACAGAATAAAGCCTTCTTTCCCGTGCCACCGCACGACCACTACTGGGTGCCACTGGAGATTGACCCAGCAGTGGTAAATACTGCTGCAAAATAACGGATATTCGGCGGCCTTGGGACAATTCTTCACTTTCGTCCCCAGCGCTTAGCAAAGTCAAAAGTCCCCACCCCGTCGCACAGAACGCGACGAGGGTGGGGCACCCTCTTGTTACTAATAGCCGTAGCCGACGGTGAAGTCTGCTTTCACCGATTTCACTGGGGCGCCGCCGCCTGCGCTGCGGAAGACGATAAAGTACGTTGCGGGCTGATCGTTGGTTGGAGAGAGCGAATAGTCAACCTCATGGTCATGGGTGGGGCCTGTCGTGTAGAGGGCCTCGCCGTTAGTGCTGCCGTTGTTGAATTCGGAGTACTGGTCCGGAGTGAGCAGGAGGAAGTCGACATTTGTAGTGTCGTCGGCAAGCGGGTCGTCGCCGGGGCGAGGCACAAAGGAACTGAAGGTGCCTTGCAAATGCGGGATGGCGGTGTGCGGGGGAACCACAAAAGAAAACTGAGTAATCTTTTTCACCTGAAAAGTTTTGTGCAGGAAATGGTTGGGTTCGCGACGCGTGGAATCTGCGCGCTCCAGGGGGTCCACTGTTTCTTCCTGACTTTTCTTGTTACAGGCTGGGGTGGTGAACAGCGTGAGGGCGAGGGCGGCGGCGGCGATCGCAGTAAGACGCATAAGTGGACTGCAACTCCTTCAAGGAATCAGGGCTTTGCCACGGTCTTCCCGTAGGCGGTGTTGAAATGCAAGCGGATCTCGCCGCAGGTTCCCTGCTCGGGCGAATATACGACGCAGGTGTCGAAGGGACGCGAATAGACATGGAGACTGACCGCACGTTCGCCAAACTCTCGCGGATTCACGACCCGGTGAACGGGATCTTGTGGATTGACGGCGCAGGGGTGGGCGGGATTCATCTCGACTGAGTCGGTCGGCTGGAGTTCACAGCAGCCGCGCTCGATGTCCTGTGAAACGGTGTGGTAGTTCTGCACCAGCAGGCGGCCGATGGGGACGGCCATCCAACAATTCTGATCGCGATGATTGTGCACAGAACTGGCCTGGCCAACTTCCCAGCAGATCGCCATGAGTTCGTAGAGCGGCGTGCGGTCGATGAGGTTGCGGGTGTAGTGCTGGGCGCTCCAGGTGAGATAGGGTTTCAGGGTTTCGGGAGCTACTGGGGTGCGGGTGAGGAAGTCGAGGATCGGGGCGGTGCCGCTGAACGCGGTTTCGGGGAATTTGCGAAGCGTGGTAACAAAATCCTGGATGGGGAGCTGGTGAGTGATGAGTGTGGTCATGACGAACTCCGCGTGCAAAAGGCTTGTTTCTGCAAAGGAAAGTATAGACCGGATGGGAGTTTGCCACGCGGCTGGAATCGGGTTAGGAAATGGTTTGGCTTCTTGAGCTCAAGAGCGTCTGCCGAGCTGCGCTCGTCCCGGCAGACGAGGGCGTCTGCCGCTACACAAGTTGGGGCGAGGCTTGCAGCCAGGAGGTGTGCGTTCGCTACTCTGCGAACATGCAATCGCCGTAAGAGAAGAAGCGGTAGTTGGCCGCGACGGCGTGTCGGTAGGCGCTGAGGACGAAGTCACGTCCGGCGAAGGCGCAGACCAGCATTAGGAGCGTGGATTCGGGCAGGTGGAAGTTCGTAAGTATCGCGCTTACCACGCGAAATTCGAAGCCTGGATAGATGAAGATGTCGGCCTCGCCCTGGCCTGGAGCGAGGCGGCCGTCCGGAGATTGGCGGATGGCGAATTCGAGAGTGCGAACGGACGTGGTACCAACGGCAACGATGCGGCGGCCGGAATCTAGGGCGCGGTTGAGCTGGACTGCGGCAGTTTCGGAGATCGAGTAGAGCTCTTTGTGGAGGCGGTGATCTTCGACTCGCTGAGCGCGGACCGGTTGAAAGGTGCCGAGGCCGACATGGAGGGTGATTTCAGCGGTTTCGATGCCGAGCGCGCGGAGCTGCGAGAAGACCTCTGGCGTGAAGTGGAGGCCGGCAGTGGGGGCGGCGACCGATCCGCGTTCGAGGGCATAGACGGTCTGATAACGGTCGCGATCGCCGGGGCGATCGTCGCGGGAGATGTAGGGTGGGAGCGGGACGTGTCCCAGAACCTCCAGGGCTGCGAAAAAGTTTGGCGTCTTGCCGAAGCGTAGGTTGCGCTCGCCGAACGCACCGCGGGAGAGGACTTCAGCTTGGAGCTTGGGGTGTTTTGGATCGTCGCCGAATAAGACATGTTCTCCGACGCCGATCTTGCGGCCGGGACGGACCAGACATTCCCAATCGTTGGGGTCGGTGGAAAGCTGGCGGGTGAGCAGGACTTCAATGCGGCCTTGGAGGAAGTCGCGGGCGGCGGGGTTGGCTGCGCTGACCGGCTGAGATTTGATGCCTTCGCGACGGCCGAAGAGGCGAGCTGGAAACACTCGCGTGTTGTTGAGGACGAGCAAGTCGTCTTTTTTCAGCAGGCTCGGGAAATAGCGGAAAGTGCGGTCCAGCCATTGTCCCGTGTGGCGATCGAGGTGAAGCATGCGGGAGGCGGCGCGGTCAGGTAGGGGTTCCTGGGCGACGCGGTCCGGGGGAAGGTCGAAGTGGAAGTCGGAAACTAGCATGTAGGGGGCATTATATGGGGCATTGAATCCGGGTCCCGAAGAGGGCCGGAAGGACAAAATCTTCTAATCGCAAGGGTCGCAAAGGATTTGCAAAATACGCCAAGAAAGCACCCGGCGCACGAGATAAACTAAGGTGTAAGACCAGTGACCTAGCGATTGAACGGATAGACGAATTGCGTTGTGCGATTTCGGAAAGCTGGGGTAGGATGCAAGAGTCGAATTCCCCCGCCGTAGTGACAACCCAAATGGCCAGTGATCGTCCAATTCGGGAGCAGATCGTCCGCTTCGGCGAGATGCTGCACCGCTGCGGGTTCGTGGCGGCGACGGACGGCAACCTGTCGGCGCGGCTGGGGCCGGACCGGATTCTGGTAACGCCCACCTGCATGAGCAAAGGGCGCATGCGGCCGTCGGATCTGGTGATTGTGGACTTAGAGGGGCGGGAGATTTCGGGGCGGCGCAAGGTGTCGTCCGAAATTGCGATGCATTTGCTGATTTACCGGCTGCGGCCGGATGTAATGGGGATTGTGCATGCGCATCCGCCGACAGCAACTGGATTTGCGGCGGCTGGGCTGGCATTGAACCAGCCCTTGGTGTGCGAAGTGGTGATTGGGCTGGGGTCGATTCCGCTGGCGAAATATGGAACGCCGGGCACGCCTGAGCTGACCGAGGCGCTGGAGCCGCTCGTGCCGCATCATGACGCGATTCTGATGTCGAATCATGGCGTGGTGGCGTATGGCAGCGATCTTGAACAGGCGTACATGAAGATGGAGACGGTGGAGCACTTCGCGAAGATCGCACTGGTCACCCAGCAGTTGGGCCACCAGCAGCCGCTCGGTGCAGCGGAAGTCGAGAAGTTAGTCGTGGTGCGAGCCAAGTATCGCGGTGGGATGGAGCCTCCGGTGCCAGCCGGAGGGAACCATCATAAAAAGGGCTCGGCAGTTGAGTCGGAGTTGGACGTGGTTACGCAGCGACGCGTGTTGAGATAGTTCCCCGCCGAGTTTTGCAGCCCCTAAAGGGACGATTCAAACGTTAGCAACTACGGCATCGCTGAAGCGATGCCCTGATACAAAACCCATCAAACCTCGCTACCCTCTGAGGCAGAAACGGCGAGTCTTCTCTAGCCGCCGCCCAGGCGGAAACGGAGGCCTGCGCGGAAGTTCAGGTGGAGGGCGGGGTAGCCGACCACTTCTTCGTAGTGGCGGTTGAGCGCGTTCTCGATGTTCGCATAAACGGTGATGCGGGGGCGAACGGCGTACCATCCACCGAGATTTACGAGGGCATAGCCGGCAGCGTGTGTAATCGGCGGAACCAATCCCAGAAAGTCGGAGTCGGGACGCCGGCCGACGAAGCTGCCGCTTACATTCCCTCCCCAACGAGTCCCCAGATAGTTCAAGAGCAAGCTCCCCGAGTGCTTGGGGCGGCGCAGCAGCGGGTCGCCCTTGGCGTCAGGCGAACTCGCCCCTGGGGCATCAAGTATCTGCGTAGAGTCGTACGTGTAAGCCCCGTCGAATTGCAGATGAGATGTGATGGCACCTTTCAATTCCACCTCCGCCCCGTGCGCCATGCTGCGATTTAGGTTGAGAAAAAAGCTGTCGAAGGTCACCGGATCGAAGGTAAATTCAATCTGATTGCGAAACTGATTGTTGAAGTAGAGCGCGGAGAGCGCGTAGCGGCCGCCGAAGAACGCCTGCTCGAAGCCGGCTTCGTATGAGCGATTCTCCTCCGCCTTGAGATTGGGATTGGGAAGCGCAGGAAAAGTTCCGGTAATGCCGAACGATTGCTCGAAACTCGGTTCCTTGATGCCCTGGGCGTATGCGAAGCGGAGGCGGGTGCCGGAGAAGGTCTGTCCACCGCGGAGGAGCAGATACGTGGCGGCGACGCGGGGCACTACGCGGTCGCCAAAGCTTTCGTTGTGTACATAGCGGAAGCCGGCGACCAGCGATGCACGGCCGCGAGTAACACGCTGCTGGAAAAACAGTGCATGGTTGCGGCGCAGGCCATGCGTGAAGTCCTGCCCGAAATTGCCGTTGGGGTCGGTGTTCACGAAAGTGCTGTTGAAGTTGCCATTTTCGTCTTCGAATTCGTAGCCCAGCGTGGTTTGCAGCCAGGAGCGCGGAGTGTAGTCGCCCTGATAGTTGAATCCAGCGGTGTTGGTGTGCGTTACATCCTGAAAGTAGCAATCGAAGAAGTTGAAATTTACCGGATCGCAACCGCGGTCGGCAACGGTATCGGCATCAAGACGGTGGTGGTTGTACTCGTAGCCTTCAAAGCGGTGTTGCCAGTGGGACGGGCCTGCGATTGTGAGCTCAGCGCTCGCGAGGAGATTGTTCTGGCGGGCGCGCTGATCGGCATCGGGCGGGAAGAGAGGATTGCCGTTGAAATTCCACTCGCCCTGTAAGCCCGTGCGGCTATTCGCATGGCGGATGCGAACTCGCAGAAAGGCGGAGGATGCGAGCCGTGCGCCCAGGTTCGCGCCTTGCAGCGAATTCGAGTAGTCGTCGTTGATGTTCTGGCCTTCTGTGTTGAACTGGTCGGCGTAGGCGTTGTAGTCGAAGCGGCCGCGAGTTCCGGAGATCGAGCCGTATCCGTGCGCGGTCCAGAGATTGCCGCCGTCGGCTCCGAAGAGAATCTCAGGAGTTTCGCTGCTGCCGGTGCGGCTGTAGAGCTGCAACACACTGGTCATAGCGTCTGAGCCATACAGTGTGCTCTGTGCGCCACGTAGGAGTTCGAGACGGTCGACGCTCTGCAACGGAACAGTTCCGAGATCAAATGTGCCGCCGGGCTCGTTTACTGGGACGCCGTCAATGATGACTTTGTTGAAGGTGGACTCGCCGCCGCGAACGAAGAGCGAGGCGAGGCCTCCACGCTGGCCAGCGGTGCTGATGACGGCGCCGGGAAGGAAGCGGATCGAGTCATTGAGCGCGACCGGCTGCATGTTGAGGAGTTGGCCGCTTTCGAGCGTAGCGACGCTGGCGCCGGTTTCGTCGAGCGGTAGCGGGTTACGCGTGGCGCTAACGACGACGGTTTCCGTCACCGCTGCAATGGAGAGAGTGGCCGTGAAGTTCGCGTCGCGCGGAAGCGTTAGGTCGGCCTTGTAGGGTGCGAAGCCGGGAGCGAGGATCTCGATGCGGTATGGGCCGTCGGCAAGATTCGAGGCGGCGATACTGCCGTCGCTAGAGGTGGTAAGGAACCTCACCGGCGTCGACTGATTTGCGAGGACGAGTGAGACTTGCGCGCCGGGAACCGCGACGGAGAGCGGGTCGACAACTTTCAGTTTGAAGTCAGCGGCAAATGCCGAGGTGAGAAGCGATAAGGCAAAAATGGCGGCGCGAAATGTGCGCATGCAATCCTCCTTGGACGCGAAAGGGATTGTTGGTGGCGATTCGCACCGGTCTCCTGGCTTGGCGAGTAGAACGCAGGAACTGCGTTCGATAGCGGCGACCGGCCTTCCCAGAGCCCATGCTCCAGTGACCGGCGGCGATTTCCTCGCTTACAGTTGCGCGGCAGCGCGGGATTTACACCCGCTTCCCAATTTCTGTTCGTGCGAACAGAAAAGTGCGAACCGAAGATATTTGAAAGAGCTGAAAGACCGACCGAGATTGAAATTTAGCTGGAGTGGACGGGGAAGTCAACGCGAGGGCTAGCGGCCACAGATTTCGCGATAAACGCAGATAAATCTTGAAAACGAAAACCCGTTCGATCGGGTTAAGACTCGGCGATCTTGGGTGGCGGGAAGGTTCCGCCTTCTTTTGTGCGTTTGAAAATCGGCAGATCTTCCCCTACACGGTGGACGTTCCCTTCTGCCCAGGCTTTTACACGGTCGAGTGACGACTGGAGTTGCTGGTGGTAGTGCTGGAGTTGGTCGGCGGGCATGTCTTCTGGAACTGGGATCAGAGTGCCTACGCGCATTAGGGCTTTCGAGAATGGCTTGGGGATCAGGAGCGCGTCCCAGGTGCGGAGGATCCAGGGATTCTCCAGCGCGATGTGGAAGACTGCCATTGGTGTGCGCGAGCTGCGGGCGAGCAGGACGGGGCCGGGCTTGGTGACGAAGCGTGGGCCGCGTGGACCGTCGATGGTGAAGGCGACGGTGAAGCCTTGCGCGATTTCACGGCGGAGGCCGAGCAAGCCACGTACCGCGCGTCGACTGCGTGAACCGCGCACCGGGACGAACCCGAAGCGGCGGATCATGCGGGCGGTGAATTCGCCGTCGAAGCTAGTGCTCGACATGACGCGGATGTCGAGATTACGCCAGAGATAGACCGCCGGAAAGATGCACTGGTGCCAGAAGGAGTAGACGAACGGACGCTGCTCGAGGCTTTGCGGGGAATTGTCTTCGCAGGAGACAGAGTAACGCAGGGTTGGGGCAATCAGTTTCACTGCAATAGTTACGGCCCAAGAGATGACAGCGAGGAGGAAACGCTCCCAACGCGTGAACGGGCGGCGAGCGGATGGGGAATCGAGTTCTTCCTCGGCAGGAGCGTTGGAGCTCACGCGGGTATTGTAGCGGGTGGAGGCTGGGGTCCTCTGGCGTTCGCGGCGCTGCCGGAGAAAAGCAGATTCCCTTCGGCTCCGCTCAGGGCAGGCTCTCGCTGCGCTCGGAATGACAATCTTTGGAAAGGTGTGAACAGTAGTCAAGAAAAACAACTAGCTGACTTCCAGGTAGGCATCGATCCACTCTTTGAGCTTGCGGCGGCGGTCGTCGGTGGCGTCGAAGCGTACGCCGAAAGAGTGTTTGGGCTTTTTCCAGGTCACTGTCCCGCGGATCCAGAGACGCGGCAGGGTGAGAAGAGCAAATGAGACTTCGAGATTCTGTCCGGCGGGGAGATCGTCCTTACTGCGCAGCGACATGCCGCCCGAACTGACTTCGATGCTGGTCGCGGTCAGCTTTTTGTTTTCGTTCAGCTGCAGCGAGACCTCAGTCATCACCGGGATGCGCACGTAACGGCGGAATTCATGGAGCACGAGCATGTTGGTGGCGCGAACGAGCTTGAGCGCGGTAGAACGTTCGACTGGCTCCTGAAAAATCGCGTTGATGCCGTACTTGGAATAGCGCATCGCTTCCTGCGCGCTGCCGCCCAAGCCGTAAATCACCATGCGGCTGTTGGAGGGCGAGGTACGGATCGCTTCCATGACAGCTTGCGCGCCAGGGCCGAGTTTGATCACGCAGGCTTCGAACTTTTCTTTTTTCAGACGTTCGGCGGCATTGCCGGGAAGGACCACGGGCTCGACATTGAATTGCTTGAAGCAGTCGCCGAGCACACTGTGGGCAGTGTCCTTCAGGTCCACCAGGGCCACACGAGCCGCGGCTTTTTTCTTGGGAGCGATGGGGGCGAGGGCGGTACCGAAGGTAGATTCCATGGCCGGTGAGCGTTCTGTACTGCAAGACCATTCTGGGGGCGAAAGCGGAGTTTGGCAAAGGCTCTGTGGGCCAATGGACAGGTACAAAAGTGGGGTTACGGGACATGGCCTGACGGGTTACTTAAGGTCCTTGCAAAAGTGCAGAGGGCAGCGCCTAAAGGCGCTCGGGATTCGCGACGGATTCGGCACGCCTGAAGGCGTGCCCTGATACGTAGAGTCTGGCGTTGACGGTTTGATTGGCGAATGTTTCTTGAGTGAGCGGAAGTGCGAACGTGCGGACGTGGGAGCCTGACGCGGGATTCAGGGGTTTAGGCCTGGGGCGGGGAGAGATTCTTCTTGCCGAGCTTTGCCCGGCCGCACAGACGAGGGCGTCTGTGCCTACATGTTTCTGGGTGGTGCCGTCAGTTTCGGGCTTAGTCCGGCAATGCTTGGATGGACGGCCGAGGGCGGCGTCCCCACGTGGATCTATTCCGACCAGCGCTTGAAGATCAGGGCACCGTTGGTGCCGCCGAAACCGAAAGAGTTCGAGAGCGCGTAATCGACTGTGGCTTTGCGCGGGTGGTTCGGGATGAAGTCCATGGGGATGGTGTCTGGGTCCTGGTTCGCAAGATTCGTGGTCGGGGGCAGGATCTGGTCGCGCAGGGCAAGGATTGAAACCCCGGCCTCCAGGCCGCCCGCTCCGCCCAGCAAATGTCCGGTCATGGACTTGGTGGAACTGACTGGGACCTTGTGCTCGTGAAAAACATTCCGGATGGCGTGAGCCTCAAGCACGTCGCCGATTGGGGTGGATGTGCCGTGAGCGTTGACGTACCCAATGTCTTTGGCTTGGAGCTTGGCGTCGTGCAGGGCATTCTTCATCACGCGGTAAGCGCCTTCGTGTTCGGGCGCGGGCTGCGTGATGTGGTAGGCGTCGCCCGACATGCCGTAGCCGACGATCTCGGCGAGGATCGGCGCGCCGCGGCGCTTGGCGAATTCAAGATCCTCGAGAATCAGGATGCCCGCGCCTTCGCCGCACACGAAACCGTCACGCTCGGTGTCCCAGGGACGGCTGGCTTTTTCGGGATCATCGTTGCGGGTGGAGAGCGCGCGCATGGCTGCAAACCCGCCGACGCCCATCGGCGTGATGGCTGCTTCGGACCCGCCAGCGATCATGACCTCGGCATCACCGCGCTGAATGATTTTGTAGGAGTCGCCGATCGAGTGCGCGCTGGTGGTGCAGGCGGTCGCCGTGGCCTCGTTCGGCCCCTTGGCACCGAAACGCATGGAGACGTGGCCGGCCGCCAGATTCACGATCGCCGCAGGAATGAAGAACGGCGAGATCTTGCGCGGGCCGCCTTCGAGCAACGCGCGATGTTCGCGCTCGATCACATCGAAGCCGCCGATGCCGGAGCCGATGTGGACTCCGACGCGTTCGGCGATTTCAGGCGTGACCTTCAGGCCGCTGGCCTTCATCGCCTCGTCGGAAGCGGCGAGGGCGAAGTAGATGAAACGGCCCATCTTCTTCAGTTCTTTTTTCTCAACGAAGTTCAGCGGGTCGAAGTTCTTAACCTCGGCGGCGATCTGGCAGGAGTGGGCGGAGGCGTCGAAGTGCGTAATGCGCGCGACGCCGCTCTTGCCCGCCAGCAGGTTCTTCCAGACTTCTTCGGTGGAATTGCCCACGGCACAGATCAGGCCGATGCCGGTAACCACGACCCGTCGAACCAAAACTATTTCCCGCCTTTCGAGTGCTTACCGATGTAGTCGACGGCGTCCTGGAC
>Ga0210406_10007990_pt1 | contig 10653 bp, 10 predicted proteins | sample IncBWC30MmetaG_FD_155454 | JGI IMG/M metagenome (GOLD analysis project Ga0210406, IMG submission 155454) | Forest soil microbial communities from Barre Woods Harvard Forest LTER site, Petersham, Massachusetts, United States - Inc-BW-C-30-M | ecosystem: Environmental > Terrestrial > Soil >... | reverse complement strand
CTGGTGATGATCCGGGATGAATGTTAAGGTGGTGTCGCAAGATGGCAGCGTGCGATACGTCGGCAATCGAAATGGAAAAGTCACTTTTTGGGATATTTTGTCGATTTAAAAGAGAACGGAGAAGGCAAGCTCCGGAGGAGCGACATCTTTATAGCCACGGCAGCCCAGACGTGGTCAGCTCCGTAGGAGCGGCATCTTTATAGCTCACGGTACAAATAACGGCCCAGCTCCGGAGGAGCGACATCTAGTTAGGAATGTCGGTTAGCCGTAACAGAATGTCCTTAGGTGCCGCTCCTACGGAGCTGACCGCGTCTGGGCTGCCGTGGCTATAAAGATTTCGCTCCTCCGGAGCTTGCATGCCTCGACCCTAAGCCGAGCCGGCACTAACTTCATAGGCGCAACGAGGTGCTCCGGCTACAATGTGTTCGGTGCGTTTCACCTCGACTTTGTCGCCAAGTAATTTACGAAATACGTTCAACTCTTCCCGGCAAAGACCGGTGCAATTCGTTGCCGCGACACAAATCGGGCAATGTCTTTCGACCAGTAGATAACCTTTGCGGTCCTCCAGTTTTTCAACTGCCGCCATGTAGCCTTCACGAGAACGGATAGCAGCCAGGGCTTCGAGTTTCTGCCGTAAAGAGGCAGTCGGTTCGATCTCACTCCGATAGCTCTGGAGCTGGTGTCGCGACCGCGTCTTGATCAATTTGTCCAGAGCCGCCGGTCCCAAACTTTCATTCATACAAGCGATCAAAGAAACGGCCAGTTCGGCGTGAGCATCGGGAAAAAATCTTGAGGCCGCAGCGGTCAGCGACCAGAGGAAGGTCGGCCTTCCCCGGACGCCTGCTTTGGCTTCCCGCTTAACCACGCCTTGGATTTCCAAGGCGTGCAAATGCTGCAGAGCCGCCATTTTGGTGATGCCCAAAACCCCGCCCAGGCCGGCAGCAGAAGTTGGTCCGGCGCTTTTGAGCTGGTCGAGGATTCGTTTACGAGGCGACATAAAGATCAGCCTTACAAAGTAAAAAGAATTCTTTACAAATGCAATGACCCGAGTTTTATAAAGGAAAGCCTTTATAATCCTATGAGTTCCTCCCTGACTCCGCCGGTGGTTTCTCAGGTCGAAGAGTTTTTTCGGGCTGCTTCCTTAAACGATCTTAAAACCGAAAGGATGTTAGTCGTCTCTGGAGCAGATCGGCCCGTCTTGCTCTGCTGGTCTGAAGGACGCCCTTTTGCTTTGGACAATCGTTGCCCGCATATGGGTTTTCCCTTGAGTAAGGGCACTCTCGGCAGTGGCGTTCTCACCTGTCATTGGCACCACGCTCAGTTCGATCTTCAGAGCGGCTGTACGTTCGATCTTTTTGCCGACGACGTTCCCGCTTTCGAGGTGCGAATCGAAGGAGATGGTGTCTGGGTATCAAAACGGCCAAAGGATAGGATCGATGTGGGCTACCACTCACGCCGGTTGTTTTGGGGGTTGGAACAGAACATTGGCCTGATCCAAGCAAAAGGAATCATTGCTCTGCTCGCGGATGGCGAGCGGGCAAATAGCGTGATCCGCCGGATTGCGAGGTTTGCTGCTCGAAATCACCGGGTCTGGGAAGATGGTCTCACCACGTTGAGTATTGTGGCTCGGCTAGGCCCGCACCTCAGCCACACAACGCTGATCTACGCGTTGGCCAAAGGGGCGCGCAGGGTCGCCGAGAATTGCGAAGGCCAGCCGGCTCGCCATTCCGCCGGAGGCCTGAACCGGGAACGGTTCGCGGAAGAGCGCTTAAGCGATTGGTTGTCGCATTGGTCCAGGATCCGGCATGATGAAGGTGCTGAACGTACCCTCTTAGCGGCATTAGATTCCCAATTGTCGCAACCGGAGCTGAGCCGGATTGTGTTTGCAGCGGTTCAAGACCGGATCTATGCGGACAGTGGACACGCCTTGGATCATTCTAACAAGGCTTTCGAGCTCCTCGACGCTATCGGTTGGGACGAAGCGTCGAGGATTCTGCCCCTGCTTGTATCGCACCTCACACAATCGCGTTCCGAGGAGGAAGGCGGAGCCTGGCGAGTACCGCTGGATCTGATTCCGCTCATCCAGGAGGCTGAAGACCAGCTGCGGCGCCACCGCCGCTCGGCGCAGAAGACAGACGTCGCCAAGGCTTCCTCCTTCGCTAAAGCTTCGGCGGACAAGATGTCGGTCAAGAAAGATTCACCCGGAATCTACAACGAACTGCTCGGCGCCGATCCGAAGGCGATCCTCCAACTGATTGCTTCTGCTTTAGCTGACGGCGTAACCCCGGCGTCTATCGCTCGGGAGCTTTCGATGGCTGCAGCCGCGCGGCTAGCGCACTTTCCGGAATCGAACGATATCGACGATTGGTTTAATCCGGTCCACACATTCTCGTTTTGTAACGCTTTGTATCAAGTCTTGTCGCGAGGCGAAGTCAATCCGGAGATCGAACGCGGATTACTTCATGGCGCCATGTCGATCTACGTCGATCGATTTCTGAATATCCCAAGTGCGAAATTGCCCGACGGTGCGGCCTTGGAGTCTCTCCCATCCACTATGGACGCCCTGCTGGCTGGAATCCTCGACACACTTGATCAGAAAAAGGGTTGGAGCGCAGTTCCCAGTTTAGTGGTTCGTTACCTCCGGCTCGGGTATTCGGAATCTGCCCTAATTGACACGCTTACCTTTGCCACCGTTCGCGAAGACCTCGATTTCCATAAGCTGCAAGTTTTGGAAGCAGCGGTGACCCAGGCAGAATTATGGCCTCCGGGAAGTCCCGAGCGCGAGCTACTCTATATCGGAGCCGCTCGTTATCTAACCGCCTTTTGTCCCACTCGACGCGGTTCCGCCCAGTCTGTTGGCGTGGCTCTCCGCCTGCATCGAGGAGAAGACATTCACCTAGAAGGTGAGAAGTGAGAGGTGAGACGTGAAAGGTGAAAGCCTGCCTTGAGCAAGCATCAAGCGCGTCGAAAGGTGAAAGGACGTTGGCCGCGCCAATCGGAGGGGCGTTGCATTCCGCGTGTTAGGTCACGCGCAGGTCGACGCCTGGAATTCTTTGCAGCTAACCACGTTCGGATAGACGCGACGCCCTTAGGTTTTCAGGTGGGAGCTCCCACTACCGCACAGCTAATTTCCTGAATCAGTCTGTTCTACACGAATAATGAGAATTCTGTATCTGTTCTGGTTGGGCGACTTGCGAGAGATTCGTTAGCGGGCAACACCCTGGAGTTTGCAGACGGGAGCGCGTGGAACGGCTCAGATTTGATCAGTAGTTAGACAAAACGAAAGCATGAAAGGCAGCTAAAATGCGATCAAATTGTGCAGCAGATAAAGGTCGTCTTCAATTCTTGTTCTTCTTCAGACAACGCTGCCGGAAGATCGTGTTTAGGCAGGATTCGAGGTCAGAACTAGCATGCGACGAAATGACGATTTGGTCGGTACCAACGCGTCCGGCAGAGAGTTGAGTGAGTACGAAACCGAAAACAAACATTCTCGGCTGGGTTGGGGGATAACCCATATCTAAATTATCGTAATGAAGCTAAATATCGCCGAATTCACTGAGCAGTTTGGTATTATTCTCTTTGTCGAGAAATTCTACGAATGCGAGAAGTTCTACGCTGAGACGATCGGTCTCCGAATTTTGTATCGAAAAGAATCATTAACAGCATTCGAATCGGCAATGGCTATCTAATGCTGGAAGCGGAATCGAGTGAGGCTCGAAAAGCGGCGCGAGGATCATTTGTAATTCGCTTTAATGACAGAGATTTAGTAGGCGCCACGGAATACCTTGAGCAGCAGGGCGTTGACCTCGTCACCCATCACTTTGACTGGGGTTCGATTGCTGTATTTACCGACCCGGACGGAAACAGATGCGAACTCAAGACGTCTCCAATGCGGTAGCCAGGCGTTGACTCCAGGGCGTCGCGTCTATCCAAACGCAATCGCTGCAAACGATTCCTGGCGTCGCCCTGCGTGCGAGCTAACACACGGAATGCAAAACGTCTCCGATTTGGGTGAGTCCAACGTCCTTTCACCCTTCGATGCGCGCCTGACTTGAGCTTGTCGAAAGTTGAGGCTTGCTCAGGGCAAGCCTCTCACATCTCACCAATCACTTCTCACGCTGCTATTTCACTGCTCCAAACGTCAACCCGCGTACTAACTGTTTCTGAGTAAACCAGCCCATTATCATAATGGGACCAATGGCCAGTAGAGAAGCTGCTGAAAGCGCTGCTAAGGTTTGACCCTGTGAACCCGTTTGGCTCGCGATAAATGCGGTGAGCGGCGCTGAGTCGTGCCCGGTTAGGTTAAGGCTCCAAAAAGCTTCGTTCCAGGACAAAATAATCAGTAGTAAGGCGGTCGAAGAGAGACCCGGCATTGTCATGGGCCGCAGCAGATGCCAAAGCTCTTGTCCGGCGGTAGCTCCATCAATACGCCCTGCTTCCAGGATCCCTTTTGGGACCTCTGAAAAATAGGTATACGCCATCCATACCGCGATCGGCAGGTTCATCAGCGCATTGACGATGATCAGACCGATCACAGTGTCGAACAGATGTAGCCATTTCCAGACAAGATAAATCGGGATCAGCACGCCCACAGCCGGCATCATCTTAGTAGATAGCATCCATAACAGGAGCGACTGCGTTTTTTGTGTCGGATAAAACGCCATCCGATACGCGCTTGGAATCGCTAAAATAAAGCAGAGAATGGTTGAGCCAAACGAAAGAAAAATCGAGTTGCGCACATTCAAAAAATAATCGGTGCCCGTGAAGATCCCCACGAACGCGTCCAAGGTCGGTTGAAAAATCAGGCTGGCGGTAGCCGCGTCTGATTCGGATTTGAACGAGGTTACGGCAATCCAAAAGATCGGAAAGAAAAAGAGCGCGCCGATGAACCAACCCAATACCGCGAATCCAAGTTTAGCCAAAGCCGATTTGCTCATATCAATTTGTTGGTTAAGCGTTTTGACGAAGGTTCTTTGCCAGCATGCGAACCAGGAAGAAGGAAACAATGTTAGCCAGGATTACTGCTAAAATCCCGCCGGCTGATGCGATCCCGGCGTCGAACTGATTGATACCGAGCGAGTAAACAAGATAGGCCAGAGTAGTGGAAGCGTCGCCAGGACCTCCCTTGGTAGTGGTGAAAATCTCGGCAAAGATTGATAGTAGAAAGATCATTTCGATCATCACCACCACCCCAATTGCTTTCTCCAGGTGAGGCAGCACAATACGTCGGAATAAGGTAAATGATCCGGCGCCGTCAATCGCCGCCGCTTCTTTCTGTTCCTGATCAAGAGATTTGAGCGCGGTCACTAGGATCAAGAAAGAAAACGGGATCCATTCCCAAGAGACCATAATAATGATCGAGAGCAGTGGATAGGACTGGAGCCAATCAATTGGTGGAATCCCAATTGCCTGTAAGAACTGGGCAATCACTCCATAGATCGGGTCCATAAACAGCCGGTCCCAGATCTGGGCGGTCACCGTTGGCATCACGAAGAAGGGCGCAATCACTAGGAGCATGGCAATGTTTTTACCTGGGAAATCCTGATCGTACAAAACCGCCAGCAAAACCCCCACTACCACCGTGATAACGAGGACTGAAACGAGGAAGATGATGGTGTTGAGGATCGCGGTGAGGAATCTGTAATCGCCCCACAGGAACTGATAGTTTTGAAGTCCTACGAAGCTGAAGTTACCCGCCTGACTCTCCAGGCTATAATGGATGAAGGAGAAATAGATCGTCAAAGCTAGAGGGATTACCATCCAGAGGAGAAGCGGTACGACGGAGGGCGCCATCAACAAGCGCCTCCATTTTTCCGCCGGCTCGACTTTTTGGATGGGAGCGGGAGCTTCAGTGAGAGCGGCTGGGGGGGATTGAACGCTCATAGTAACCCTTAGTATATAGAATCGCGGGCAGGTTTGCCGCTGTAAAATTATGGGGCAGTGATTAATGGTTCCGACCGAGTCGGCCTGGTCCCGCAGTGGCGGGTAGGCGCGCTCCAACTTCCAACCAAAATCGGACTGAGCGAGGCGCGCCTCTGTCTGTCTTACTTAATATACCCGCCCTGGACCATGGTCCGCTGAGCGGCGGCTTGACTGTCCTTCAGCGCTTGATCGACTGTCGTCTTACCCGAGAGCGCGCCGGCAATAATCTGTCCAACTTGGTCGCCCAATCCTTGAAATTCAGGAATACCGACAAACTGAACCCCGGTATAAGGGACCTTCTTGATGCAGGGGTTAGTCGGGTCCGCGGTTTGCATGGCCTTGAGAGTGGTGGCGGCAAACGGAGCGGCCTTCTGATAATCAGGATTATCGAAAGTCGATTTGCGGGTGCCAGGAGGTACCTGACCCCAGCCTACGTCGGCGGCTACTAGCGCGATGTACTCTTTCGACGTGGCCCAGGCAGCGAATTTTGCGGCCGCTTCGGGCTGTTTCGCCGACTTCGGCATCCCGATCGCCCAAGACCAGAGCCAGTGAGATCCGTTCGGGGTCACCTGGATCGGCGCCTGAGCGTAGCCGATCTTACCCACCACTTTGGACTGCTTCGGATCTTCAAGCATACCGCCGGCTACGGTCGCATCGATCCACATCGCTGCCCTACCGGTCTGCATCAATGTCAGGTTCTGATTGAACCCGTTAGAGGTAGCTCCCGGCGGGCCATATTTGTTCATCAGATTGACATAGAACCCAATGGCGCTCTTCCATTCCGGCGTATCGATCGTCGGCTTCCATTGTTCGTCAAACCAGGTTCCGCCGAAAGTGTTTATAAGGGTATCGAGGTACGCCATGTTTTCTCCCCACCCAGGTAAGCCTCGCAGAGTTATTCCGTAAATCCCTTTCCCTTTGTCGGTCACTGCCGCGGCGATCTTCTCGATATCTTCGTACTTCGGTTGATCGGGCATCTTAAGACCTTTGGCCTCAACCAAGTCTTTGCGATACATCAACATCGAGCTCTCACCATAGAACGGCAGAGCGTAGAGTTTGCCATCGTAGGAAAGCCCGTCGCGGATCGACTTGAAGACGTCTTCAACGTCATACTCCGCGGGCAGATTATCGAACGGGAGCAGGTTGCCTTGTTTGGCAAAAATCGGGGTGTCGTAGAGGCCGATATACACAAGATCGTACAGCCCGCCGTGCTGGGTGACATCCAGAGTTACCTTTTGCCGAAGAACATTTTCTTCAACAATAACCCAGTTGAGTTTTATATCGGGATTCTTCGCTTCAAACTTAGCAGACAACTTTTTCAGTTCGATCATGGGCCCGTTATTCACGGCGCAGATCGTCACTGTCTTTTGCTGTGCGTACGCACTGAGGGCGGACAGGCAGACCGCGACTACTAGGGGGGCAAAACGTTTCATTGGAATGTGGCTTGAGTTTGGGTGCCGATTGAACGTATGATCTATCTGCGATCAGATGTCAATCAATTGCATAGCAATCGAGCATAAGATTGAATTGCTGCCTCGGGCCATTATCGGTGACTTTCGACTCGCTCCCCCAGAGTTTCAGCGTATTGAATTTGGGAATGTCGATCGTTGGTTCCCCTGGTTCCGATCAGTGCAGCAAATGAAGAAAGATCTGCTGCTCGCTTTTGACGTCGGCACCAGTAGTGTCCGGGCTGCTTTGGTCTCCGAAACCGGCAAAATCCTGGCATTCGCTGCCAAAGAACTGGAACAGGTGATTCCCCAATTCGGCTGGTCTCAGCAGAGCCCGCGGACTTGGTGGGAAGGACTAGTTTTTAGTGTCCGCCGGGTCCTGGAGAAAGTCGCCAACGGCGCCGATCGCGTAGCGGGCATTGCCGGCTGCGGGCAGATGCATGGTGTGGTGTTGGTTGATGAGGCGGGGGAGCTGGTTCTGGAAGAGGCGCCGATATGGAACGATAAACGGACCCGGGAATTGGTTGCTCAATTCTGCGCCGAACAGGATACCAAAGCTTTGCTGCCGATCGTGGGGAACCCGGCCACGGTGGCCTGGCCGGCGTTCAAGTTAGCCTGGATTAAGCAGAACTTGCCCAAGACGTATGATGCCGCTCGCACGGTCTTGATGCCGAAAGACTACATCAATTTTAAGCTTACCGGTGAGTCCAGATTCGACGTGACTGAAGCTTCGTCCAGCTATCTCTTCGATATCCGCACCGGAGACTGGAGCGAGAAAGTCTTGAAGGTGCTCGGGTTGGATCCGGCCAAATTACCTTTGATTGCTCAAGCAACGGAGGTCCTTGGTGTGGTCACGAAAAAGGCGGCTGAGAGCACTGGGTTGCGCGCCGGCACGCCGGTTGTGGTTGGAGCAGGCGATTTTCCAGTCGCGTTGTTCGGCTCAGGAGTGACCTCTCCGGGGACGGGATGCGACATCACCGGGACTTCGACCGTGATCACGATACTGTCGGAGCACCCGGCGGCGGATCCAATCATATCCAACGTACGAGGCATTATCGGTGGATGGGCCGCCTTTACTATTCTTGATGCCAGTGGAGACGCCATGCGCTGGGCGCGCCGCACTTTTCAGCAGCATGAGCCTTATACCTATGAACAAATGATCTCTCTGGCAGAAGGGGTGCCGGCCGGAGCGGATAATTTGTTGTTCTTGCCCTACCTGAATGGAGAGCGACTTGCATATCAGCCAAACTCGAGGGCGCAGTTCTTCGGCCTGACTAGCCGGCACACCGCAGCGCATCTGTACCGGGCCGCGATGGAGGGGGTGGCGTTTGCGTCTAACAGGAATATCGACTTGATGAAGTCGCGCGGTTACCGGCTCGATCGGATGGTATCCGCGGCTGGCGGGGCCAGGACCCGGTTATGGCTGGAAATCAAGGCGAGTATCTATAACACAACGATTTTGGTGCCGAGTGAACCGGAGTGCGGTGTGCTCGGTTGCGCGATGCTGGCAGGATTTGCCGCCGGGTTCTTTTCCAGCCTCGAATCCGCTCGCGCTGATCTCGTGCGCTACGAGGGTGAGGTTCATCCGAACCCACGTTGGGCTGAACGCTATCAAAAGCTGCAATCGGTGTTCGATGACCTCTACCAGAGTAGCGAGAAATTTTGGGACCGATTGGAAAGCTAGACGGTTTTTTATTGCAGATGGATCCATCTTCACCAAGACAAGAGGAAAAACTGGAAGCGGCCGTGCGGGCGGCCTGGCTTTATTACGTTGCGGGCAATACCCAGCATGAGATCGCCCAGAAATTGAAGATCTCGCGCCCGACCGCCCAGCGGCTGGTGGCCTTGGCCGTTGAACGCGGGTTGGTCAAGGTCCGGGTCTACCATAAGGTAGCAAGTTGCTTGGAACTGGCCATCGCATTGCGCCAGCGCTACAACCTCCTGGTCTGCAACGTTGTGCCGGTGAATGTGGACAGTGGCGATCAGGTTCTACGCAAGATCGCCGTCGCCGCCGCTCAGGTCATGGAATCTTATGTGAGCGAGGTCGATCCAAAAGTTATCGCGCTCGGTTCTGGCCAAACCATCAAGGCGGTTGTTGGTGAATTGAACAATTTCGAACGGCCGCACCATCGGGTCCTTTCGCTGGTCGGTGCGATCGGGCGCGATGGCGCAAGCAACCCCTACGACGTGGCTTTGCAAGCGGCGGAAAAAATCGGCAGCAAATGTTTTCTACTACCGGCTCCACTCCTGGCCGATTCCGTCGAAGAACGGAAACAGTGGTGCCGTCACCGGTTGTATAAGGTTGTAGAGGAGCTTTCCACCAAAGCGGATGTCGCTTTCGTGGGAATTGGAGACATCGGAGAGGGTTGTCCACTCTACCGGGACGGCTTTATAACCAGTGAAGAAGTGAGTGAGCTGATAAGCGCGGGTGCGATTGGCGAGCACGTTGGTTGGGCCTATGACGAAAAAGGGGAGCCCGTGCGTGACGCGGTTCAGGAACGCGTCACCAGCATCCAATTAACTCGTCCGCTAAGGAAACCTGTCATCGCCTTTGCCGGCGGCGAACGCAAATCAAAGGCAGTCCTGGGAGCGCTACGCGGCCACTGGATCAATGGCTTGGTCACTGATGAAACCTGCGCCCGCGCCGTGTTAGCCGCGGAGTGATCGCGGACGTGAGAAGTGATTGGTGATTAGTGGAAGGCGCCAGCCGTGGAGCGCTGCCTCGCTTGCGAGGCCGACAAGGGGTCGCCACCTCAGGTGTTTCGTGTCACGGCATCGTCCGGCGAATGGCACAACGTTACGGTTCACGGGTCCCGACCGTTCGGCCTCGCAAGCGAGGCAGCGCTCCACGGTTCCGACCGTTCCGGGCATTGCCGGCGATCTCGGCGTTGTTAATGAAACTGCTCCCTCTCGGTTGATCCCGCTAACGCGGTCGTGGACGAACTTCCCTGAGTTATTACTTGCGCGACATCGTCGAAATAGCCGGCTCCAACTTCCCGTTGATGTTTGGTCGCGGTATAGCCTTGCTTTTCCACGGAAAACTCTGCCGCTTGCAAATCGGCATAAGCTGACATACCGCGCTCCTTGTAGTCATGGGCCAAATGAAACATGCTGTAATTGAGGGTATGGAACCCGGCCAAGGTAATAAACTGGAAATGATAACCGAGCTTGGCTAACTCCTGCTGAAAAGAAGCGATCGTGGCCTCATCCAGTTTCTTACGCCAATTGAAAGAAGGCTGCCACCAGGTTGTTAATTGCCTGCTGAGTCGGAATCAGAACTTTT
>Ga0210406_10007989_pt1 | contig 10653 bp, 9 predicted proteins | sample IncBWC30MmetaG_FD_155454 | JGI IMG/M metagenome (GOLD analysis project Ga0210406, IMG submission 155454) | Forest soil microbial communities from Barre Woods Harvard Forest LTER site, Petersham, Massachusetts, United States - Inc-BW-C-30-M | ecosystem: Environmental > Terrestrial > Soil >... | reverse complement strand
TTCTTTTGCCCTTGGTAAAAAGAAGCAGCGATCCTTGGTTTCACTTCGACCTTGTTGCTACCAAGTAGCTGATCACAAATCGAAGAAGATCGTTTCGAGCAGGTAAAACACCGCTTGTCGATTGAATTCATCAAGTGACACATTACGCGTGATCCGCGTATATTAATATTACTGTCGAAAAGTCTCCAGGACGTCGCTGAATCTGAACAGCCAGCCATATTCGATCCCCTGCTGACGATCCACGAAAACAGCTTTGTTTCGCATTCGGAGCAAGATCCTGTTGAGGCACCATTGCCTATTGCTCTTGTTCTTGCTCACAATCAGAAGATCCACGGATTGCGCCCTCAATTCTTCCAGCGATCGTGCCAGTTCTTCCGTGGACTGACACTTGTAGAAGTCGGCCTTAACCCACCTCTGCCCTGGCGGTTTGTAGAACGGCTCCAAGTAATCGAATGCCACCGTAACTGGGCCGGCGTGGCTCCTCTCGATGTATCGACTTATTGGATACGCCGTCTCACCCCAGCCTGGCCAAGTCCACCAAATATAGTGATTCATATCCAGCGCGGCCGCGGTCTCCTGCGCACGGTCGCGCAGGATATTCTTGTACCTCAGATATGAAGGCGCAGCCGATAGCGCGACCATGACCATCAATACCGCAATCGCCAACTGCGCGGTGGCTGAAACAAGAACGCCGACGTGGTCTAGCGAGAGCAAAAGGGAATACACGCCATAAATCGTCAACAAGAGGCTGACCAGGACGAGATATTTCGGGTCAAAGGGCAAGTCAGCGAGGCTGAACGCAACCAGCATCCCGATCGGAAACAGGAGCAGGAGAACGAGCGGACCGGCGTGCCGCTTGCGCCCCGACGGGTTGGCTTGCGTCACTAGCAAGAACGATGGCGCTGCGCCGACGATCACCAATAAGGTGATCTCCGGCAACGTGTAGAAAATCGCGCGAACCATGCTCCAGAACATCTTCAGATGCTGAAGCAAGGCACTGTGGTCCATTGTCGTGATCGCGGCGTCGGCGATCGGTCTGGCCACGTAGATCGACTGCGCGCGCAAGGCCGCAACGTCGATATCGTTGCCGGCAATGGTCGGATCAAACAGAATGTTCGACTGCACAAATATCGCGGATGCGCCCAACGCAACGATCGTCAATGAGACGATCAAGAAGAACGCTGTAACTGCCGAGGCAGGAACCTTGGTCGGCGCAAGGGTGGGCCAGCTTCTTCGCGCTTGCGGCATGGCAAAATAGGCCAGTGAGAGAACAATGACCAGAATCACCGCAAGGGACGGCCGGATGTTGACGAAATACGCTGGCACGCCATCGACATCGCACAACCCGAGCATCTTACGTGGATCCCGCAAGATTTTTGGCACGAGCAGTCCGCAGGTGGCCAAGAAGATCGACGCGAATGTGAGGGTAAACCGTGCCGCAGCTTTGACAGCAGCGCGTGGGGCTGGCACGAGAAATGGAATCAACATCAGTTCGACCCACCAGATCAAAAGCGTGATCGACAGTGTCGTGTCTTTTTCGAGATAGGCCAGCGCGCAAAACACCGCGATCACGGCCAGGCCACTCCGGCCCAGAGTTCGATATCCGATGTAGTGAAGAATGGCGATGGCGGCGAAAAGCGTCGAAAGAATATCGTATTTGAGAACCTTAGCGAGACCCTTGAGCATCGGGAGATTCATAACGATCAACGATGCCAGCAGAAACGCATTCGTCCACCAACGGCTCGGCGAGACAAGCCGGATCAGGAGCGCGATCAGATAAGCCATAAAGGCCAGAGCGACGATGACCTGGATCAGCGCGAACGGCAGAACCGACGTATAATGGATGTCCCACACGATGGGATCGTTGAGCTGATAGAAATGGCCCAGCACGCCTTTGAGCCATTTTGCCGGATACGCAATCAGGAGATCAGAGACCAGCGAGCCGTCGCGCAACTGGATCGACCGCGCGCTTGCCACAAACGCCTCAAGGCGCTTTGCCGTCTTAGTCTGGTCATCAGTCGAGTATTGCGAGAGCGCCCAAAAATAGGTAACGGCCGAGATCAAAGTCGCCGCCAGAAGCCCCGACGTTGCGAGTATTCTGAGAACACCGCGCGACACATCCTTTGGTGGCGCTGAAATCGCGGACGGCAATGGAGCGATCCCATTGTTGCTGACATAGCACGCTCCTCACGGCCAACGCACCGCTGGCGTACTTCATCAAGCTTCCCCAAGCGAAAACGATCACTTTTGTTTAGGCCAACGACCGGCTCAAGTCAACGAACGGCGGCCATTTGACATATATCGCTCCTGTATCTCCATCCAGAACTCGACATATTTCTCCGCCATCGCGGTCCACGATAAAGATTGGACTTTAGTCAGCGACCATTGGCGCAGCTCTTCATAGCGTTGACGATCTTCCAGAAGGAGCAGCATTCGCTGCGACAATTCGGCAGGGGAATTCGGATCGACCAACGACAACTCATGGGTGAAAAAATCTGTCGAGTCGAGTGTTCGACCTGCGATTGCGGGCGTCCCGCATGCCATGGCCTCGACGGCGCTCATGCCGAACCCATATCTCGATGGAAACAGAAACAGATCAAGCTCCGAATAGAATTGTCTCATCCCGTCCTCGGGCACGAAGCCGACGAACTCATACCGCCCCGGCGGAATGACTTTTCGCGCCAATTCCTTCATTTGCCCGATTTCGTTTCCGCCGCTCGCTATCGTAAGGAATGCATCCTGATTCTGCTTTGCGACTTCGGCGAAAGCCAGGATTGCGGTATCGAGCCCTTTTGCACGCTTGGCTTCGCCCAGAAATCCGATCCTAGACCTGCGCTTCTGGATTGAGGCATCAAACCAGAAGCGCTTATGATCGATCCCGAGCGGGATCACCCGGATACGATCCTTCCCGACTCCAAACATTTCCTGGATCTGTTCGGCCGTAGAGGCAAACGGCACGATCAATCCATCGCTGCGGCGGCACACAAACTCGATGCAGCGACGCTTAATAAAGTACTTGAGCGAATTATCGAATCCTGAGACAAAAAAAGGAATAAGATCATACACCCCGGTGATGACCGGGCGCTTCGCGGCGAGGATCGGGAAAATCCCGGCCACCGGATATACTGCAAACCATACATCCTGATGTCGGCCGCGCAGGTCCCATAAGAACTTCGCGGCATGCAGGATGGCAACCACCTCGTTGCGAATAAGACCCCGCTCATAGAAGGCGTACGGTTGCCTCAGCGCGTCAAGACCCGCAGCAAGCTCCGCGATCACCCGTTCCAGCCCACGTCCGGTATCGCGCCCCTTCGAAAGCGGGAACGCGCTGATGCCAACCTGTTTCAGCATGAGGCTAACGAAAAGCAAGTTATTGTATAGCGAGCGCTCATTCAGCCGCGGTTCGGTCGTGAGCCGACTGAGGCCGTTCACTCAAAGCCTTCGAAGGTTCCTTCCCCATCTCCGCAGAGCCTTCTCGTATGATCTCACGCACCGAATAATAAGGTTCCGGGACAATCGCATAGTAAATCTTGATGAGAATGTCGGTGAGAATGCCAAGAGAAAGAAACAGAAGGCCGGCTATGAAACTGAAGACAGTCAAGAGCGGCTCCAGCGTGCTCGACAACTTCTGGTGAATGACAAACAGATAGACTGTGCGTAGGCCGAAAATCGCCGAAATGAGAAGGAATAGGACACTGACGCCACCGAGCAAATGGATCGGTCTCACTGCGTAGGTTCGCCAGAACCACAGAAGCATGATATCGGCCAGACCCTTGATGGTTCTGACCTCATTGTACTTTGTCTTTCCGCTTCGGCGTGGCCGGTGATTGACGGGGATCTCTCCGATTGAGAACCCACGCATCTCGAGGAGAGCCGGAATGAAACGATGCATCTCGCCATACAGCCGGACGCTATCGAAGCACTCACGCCGATACACCTTCAGTGAGCATCCACTGTCGTGGATACTATCGTTCAGGAAAATCTTGCGCAGCAGATTTGCGCCGCGAGAGATCACGTGCTTAGAAACCGTGTCCTGACGATCAACCCGCCAGCCGCTGACGACGTCGAGATTATTGGCTTTCAGATGCGCGATCAGATTTGGGATATCACGCGGGTCATTCTGGCCGTCACCATCCATTGTTACAATGTATTCATATCGAGATGCGTGAAAACCGGCATCGAACGCGGCAGTCTGTCCGAAATTTCGTCGAAACCGAATGACCGTGACATTTGGCATCGAGGCTGCCGCCTGCGCACTACCATCGGTTGATCCATCATCGACGACGATGATTTCGTAAGTCCAGCCGGCCCTATTCCCAACGCTGTTGATTTCGTCGATCAGCAGTCGAATACTTTCAACTTCGTTGAAGACTGGAATGACAATACTGAGCTCGATTGTATTGGACCCGTCTGCCCCGTTCGAAGTCATTTCGATCTCTCAATAGCTTCGGGAAACCAATGCTCGGGCGATTAGGCTCTACGTCTTACCGCTCGCAGCTAGGCCTGTCACTAGAATCGCGCTAGCCCGCTCGGGCGAACCATCCGTCCCAGCTCTCCCGCGCCCCAAAGTCGCGATCCTCATCATAACCAACCTCTCCACTCATCCACTAGAGAGAAAAGGATGAAAATACAATGCCTTTTGGGTGTCGCAGCTAAATCCGCATGGATATCCATGCACCACGCCGGTCAAAATCTTGGTAGTTCCAACGGGCGTCGCCCGGCAGACAAAGAGCGGATGCGCCCCTTCTGCCACAAGCGTCTTTGCCTGCGGATCTGAGTACTAGCCTTGCGCCCCTACAACACTTCGGCTACCGACTAAGTCATGCGGTTGGAGACGGGGATGCCAAGCACTGGCCAAACACTCTATCGGCGTGCACGCAAGATCATGCCCCGGTCGCTGCGCTTGCCACTTTGCGTAAGCATCGCGAGCAGAACGTCGCCAAGCATTTGATGCGGATCGGCACCCGCATCCAGAAGGGCTGGACCGAAGCATCACAGGCGACCGGCCTGCGACTGGCGCATCAAGGGAATCGGCAAACCGATCCTGATTGGCCAGATCGGGATTGCGCCAACACGCGGCGAAGATTGGTCGATCTATGATTTGATGCTTTCGCAACTTGCGGCCACCGTGGGTTTCTTTCGCAGCCTCGGCATTCGCGCGGAAGTCAGCCATCTCGCCTTCGAGCCAGCTATCCTCGACGCGCTGCAGCGAGCGCCGACGGAGGCTGTCGACATCTCTTTCGTCGGCACCGTGTCGGCCGACCATCAACAGCGAGTCGGGCTGCTGGAAGCCATTGCCAGACGCTACGAGCTCAAACCGTTCGGCAATATCGCGGCGTTCCCGCCTCCTCTCCGCTGCACCGCTGCTTTCTAGGCGAGGCTTGGGGCGCGGACATGTATCAGGCCCTGCGTCGTTCGCTCATTACGCTTAACTCCCATATCGACATGGTCGGCCGCGAGGCTGGAAACGCGCGTCTATTCGAAGCGACCGGCGTCGGCACATTTCTGCTCACCGATTTCAAGGATAACCTGCAAACGTTGTTTGAGCCAAACCGCGAGGTGGTGGCCTGGCGTTCAGCCAACGAGTGCCTCTCAATGATAGATCGCCATCTTAATGACGAGGACGAACGCACTGCGGTCGCGATGGGGGGACAAGCCAGGACACTTTCGACGCACACGTTCCGGCGACGCGTGGACGACATCCTGCAATTCGTCGGCAAAAGCTAGGCTGGCTGCATTACAACGATCGTTCTCGGTGCGCCCTTGACGGTGCGGTCCAAAATGGCCAAAGTGCCTCCGTCTGACGCTATGTCAGTATAATCCTAGCGTTTTTTGTCGAGGCCTCGAATGGAACACGTCGAACATGTGCGATTCGGCGACCAACTCTATGCGATCATCGTTCGCGCCTCCTTTCGGGAGCCCGGCATCACCTTCTTTTCGTCCCCGGAATTGTCGCAACAACTCGCATTCATGAGCCATCCCGAGGGCAAGAGCATCGCTCCTCATCGCCACAACAAGGTGACGCGGGAAGTGCACTTCACGCAGGAAGTTCTCCTCATTCAGAAAGGAAAACTCCAAGTCGACTTCTACACGGAAGCGGAGCGATATCTCGAGAGCCGCGCGCTTTGTGCCGGCGACATCATCCTGCTCTGCAGCGGCGCACATGGCTTCCACGTCCTCGAGCCGGTCGAGATGTTCGAAATCAAGCAAGGCCCCTACGCTGGAGAAAACGACAAGACTCGTTTTCCTGAGGCTGCGCCTTCCGAGATACGGATCAAAGGTCCGGGCCTGTGACCGAGACGTTCATTCCCGTTAACACTCCGTTGCTCGACGGAAACGAAGCCGAGTACCTCGCGGAGTGTATCCGCACGGGCTGGATTTCGTCCGAAGGTCCCTTCGTCAAACGGTTCGAAGAGGCGATGGCTGACGTGGCGGGACGACGCCACGGCATTGCGGTGACCAACGGCTCCGTCGCGCTCGATATCGCCGTTTATGCGTTGGGACTTGAACCCGGCGATGAGGTCATCATTCCGACCTTCACAATCATCAGCTGCGCCGCGGCGGTGGTCAGGGCCGGCCTCGTTCCCGTTGCGGTGGATTGCGACACGGCAACGTGGAACATGACGATCGAAGGCGTGGAAGCTGCTATCACGCCGCGCACCCGGGCGATCATGCCGGTTCACATCTATGGCCTGCCGGTCGATCTCGGTCCGATCCTCGAGCTTGCCCGGAAGCGGGGCCTGAAAGTGATCGAGGACGCCGCGGAAATGCACGGCCAAACCTATCGCGGCTCGCCATGCGGCAGCTTCGGCGACGTCTCGACTTTCAGCTTCTATCCTAACAAGCACGTCACGACCGGCGAAGGAGGCATGATCCTCACCGACGATGACGCACTTGCGGATCGCCTTTCAGGTCTCCGCAACCTCTGTTTTCAGCCGCAACAGCGTTTCATTCACGAAGAACTCGGATGGAACGCCCGCATGACAAACCTGCAGGCTGCGCTCGGCGTCGCCCAGGTCGAACGGCTGCCCCGGACGATCGAGATCAAGAGCCGGATCGGCAGGCTCTATGACGAGCATCTTGCAGACCTTCATTGCATCCGCCGCCCCGTCCCCAGCACCGACTATGCTGACAACATCTACTGGGTGTATGGTGTCGTCCTGAACGACGACGTGCCGTTCGACGCCAAGGAGGCGATGCGGCGCCTGGCACAGAAAGGCATTGGAACGCGGCCTTTCTTCTGGTGCATGCACGAACAGCCGGTCCTGCGTCGAATGGGCTTCATGCTGAGCGACTCCCACCCCAACGCCGAGACCATCGCCCGCCGCGGCTTCTACCTGCCGAGCGGACTTGCGCTAACTGAAGGCGAGATCGCGCGCTCCGCGCGGGCGCTGAAGGAGATTCTTGCATGACGGTCTTCGCGGAATATGCGCCCTGGTACGATCTCCTGTACCAGGACAAGGATTACGCGTCGGAGGTGGACTTCGTCGAAGGGCGCCTGCGCGACCACGGCGTTGCATCGGGCAAGGTGCTGGATCTCGGTTGCGGCACCGGGCTGCACGCGATCGAATTCGCTCGCCGCGGCTGGGCCGTTGCCGGCGTTGATCTCAGCCAGGAAATGATCGCCGGAGCGAAAGAGCGCGCTGAACAGGCGGGACTTGCTATTCCGTTTCGCCAGGGCGACGCCTGCGAGGCTGGACCGGAGCACGATTTCGATACGGTCGTTTCCCTGTTTCACGTCGCAAGCTATCAGCGCGATCGTAAAAGGCTGGAGGGACTCTTTAGGACGGCCTATGCCGCGCTGAAGCCGGGCGGCCTGTTGTTTTTCGACTACTGGTATGGCGGCGCCGTGCTTGCGCAGGGAGTCGAGACGCGCGTCAAGGTCATCGAGCGCAAGCCGCTGCGTCTCACCCGGATCGCGCAACCAGAGCATGACGAGTTGAACGCAACAGTTCTCGTGAACTACACCCTGTTCTGCGAAGACACTGAGCGCTCGACAATCCGACGCATCAATGAGACGCACCGGATGCGTTACTGGTTTCCGTTTGAGATCGACGCCGCTCTGAGCGCCTGCCAGTTCCAGCCGGTCGGCAGCTATGCCTGGCTTTCCGACGCCCCGCCAAACTCGAAGGCGTGGGCGGCCTATTCCATAGCTAGAAAGACCGCCTAACCGTGATGAGCTGCCGCTTGACGTCGGCGGCGGCTTCCAGCAATCGCTCACCGACATCATTGGATGCGCGATTGGGCTTCGATCTGCCGTTCGTGATCGCCGGGCAGGTAGTAGTTTTCGAGTAGAATGCGATTTTTCAGGGTCTGGTGCTGGTGATGAGATCATGCGCCTTCAGTAGCCGATAGACCGAAGCCTCCGAGACAAAGTACTTTTGCTCGTCGGTGAAGCGCACTGCCGGCCCCCGCGGCGACAGCTCAGGAACCTCCAGTGCCAGAGCGATGATCTGGCGGCGGACATTGTCCGGGATCCGGTTCCAGACACGATCTGGTCGGGAGCGTGGTCACCCAGCGCCTCAGGCCCGCCTTCAAGGTATCGATCATACCAGCGGTAGAACGTGGCGCGGGGGATGCCGAGTTGTCCAAGGTGCGCTTGGCCGGCAGATGCGATTGCTCGACCAGCTGGATAATCTCGGCCTTCTCGGATGCAGGATACCTCATGCCTCGTCCTCCCATCCCCGCTCATGCTTTTTTTAAGCAGGCGGTTCTCCAGGGTGAGATCGGCCACGACCTCCTTCGAGGCGGTGGCCTCACGACGAAGGTCCTTCACCTCGCCGGACGTCGCGGCGCGGGCCGTGTCGCCCGCCAATCGGCGCTTGCCGGCCTCCAGGAACTCCTTCGACCAGCCGTAATACATCGAGGCGGCGATACCTTCGCGGCGGCAAAGCTCCGAGATGTTCTCCTCGCCGCGCAGCCCTTCCAGCACGATGCGGATCTTCTCTTCAGCAGAGTACTGCCGACGGGTCTGACGCCGAATGTCCTTCAGCACTTGTTCCGCCGGCGCTTTATCCCGCCCGGATTTCTGCTTCATCTTCGCTCCTTGCGGCTGCGATAAACCAGAAATCCTCCGTTCCTCAAGTTGCTAGTTTTGTCTCACAGGCGCTGAAGCGGGACAATCAAGGCCTTTGCGTTTCCTGGCCTCGCCAGACTCGCCATCGGCAAAGACATCACCGACAGGCTTGCGCTGCCCGACTACCGCTGGCCCTACTTCGTCATGACGTGACCGCCTGATCATTGACTACCCACGCCTATGGTCGCGGCCTGCGGCGAATCCATGCGCCATGGCGAGCGTCGAGCCACAATCGCTTCTTTGCATGTGGACTTAAGCCTTGATGCAGATCAATCGCGATTGAATAAGGCTCTCTATAGGCTCGCTGCGGTGCGGTATCTTCCTGGTCACGACAGCCTCAGCCCTGACCTACCGGCCAAGCCTATGTTCGGTGGCTCTCTATATTGCTAGGCAGGCTACCATTGTAGTATTCTTTTCAAGCGCGCCCTTGGATGCTCGGTGCCATAGGTAATATAGTTGATAGATGTCGGTTACTAACCGAGTTAGCGCAAACGCCTCCGACCAAACGACAGCGGCCGTGAAAAACGGCATTTGGCTGTTGCTATCTAGGGCGCCAGCCGCGACCCTGCCGGCGATCAGCGGCGAGAGGGAGCTGCGAATAGACCTTTTTCGTGGGCTCGCCCTGTGGCTGATCTTCATCGATCATGTTTCTCCCGACATTCTTTCCTGGTTCACCATTCGCAGCTACGGCTTCAGCGACGCCGCGGAGATTTTCATCTTCCTTTCAGGCTTCACCGCCGCATTCGTCTATGGCCGGACCCTGTTCGAAGGAGGCATCGTGATCGGGAGCGCACGCATCTTCCGGCGCGTCTGGCAGATCTACTGCGCGCATATCCTGCTGTTCACGGTGTTGATTGCCGCAGTTGCCCTCGTCACCGGACTGACCGAGAACGGATTCTACATGAAGGAGATGGAAGTCACGGACTTCTTCAGGGACCCGGGCCCGGCGATGATTCAGGCGCTTCTGCTGCGCTATCGACCGCTGAATATGGACGTCCTGCCGCTCTATGTCGTTCTTATGGCCGCGCTGCCGTTGATCCTCGTGCTGGCCAAATGGCGAGCCGATCTTCCGCTCGCCATTTCGATCGTGCTGTACATGGTCACCATCCGCTACGACCTGTATTTGTCGACCTATCCCGCCGGTTTTTGGTCTTTCAATCCCTTCGCCTGGCAGCTCCTGTTCGTGTTCGGCGCATGGTGCGCGCTCGGCGGCGGCGCCAGAATATCGTCCCTCATCGATCGACCCATCGTCTTCTGGACCGCCGTCGGCTACCTCCTCGCCTGCTTCCTTGTGACGCTGACTTGGTATTTTCCGTACCTCGCTGAATTCATGCCGTCCTGGCTCGTGCGCCTCATCTACCCGATCAACAAGACAGATCTCGACATTCTGCGCTTCGGCCACTTCCTGGCGCTGGCGATCGTAGCGGTGCGGTTTGTTCCGAGCGGATGGCCAGGGCTGGAATCGCCCTGGGTGCAACCGCTGATCCTGTGCGGGCAATACTCGCTGCAAATCTTTTCGCTCGGTGTCGCGCTGTCCTTCATCGGCTACGCGCTGCTGATGGAAGCATCCGCCGGGT
>Ga0210406_10007988_pt1 | contig 10653 bp, 12 predicted proteins | sample IncBWC30MmetaG_FD_155454 | JGI IMG/M metagenome (GOLD analysis project Ga0210406, IMG submission 155454) | Forest soil microbial communities from Barre Woods Harvard Forest LTER site, Petersham, Massachusetts, United States - Inc-BW-C-30-M | ecosystem: Environmental > Terrestrial > Soil >... | reverse complement strand
GGCGTCCATGCCTGGACCTACGGGGAGTTCGCCCACCGGATATCGCGCATCGCGGGCGGGCTCCAAGCCCACGGCCTCGAACCCGGCGACCGCGTCATGCTGTGCATGGAGAACTGCGCTGAGTTCCTGGAGATGCTGTTTGCCTGTTGGGCCGCCGGGCTTTGCGCGGTGCCCGTCAATGCGCGGCTGCACGCCGCCGAGGTCGCGCACATCGCGCAGGATTCGCGCGCCCGCCTGCTCGTCGCCACACCCGGGCTCGCCGCCAGCCTCGCCCCGCTCGAGCAGGCGGTGGAGACATTGTCGGCGATCATCGCGACTGTCGGCGACGGCTACGCGGCACTCCTCGATCGGGGGACGCCGCTGCGGCCCGTCGCGGGCTCACCCGCCGACCGGGCGTGGCTCTTCTACACGAGCGGGACCACCGGCAAGCCCAAGGGAGCGGTTCTGACGCACCGCAACCTGCTCTTCATGAGCCATTGCTATTACGCCGACATCGACGCGCTCGACGAGCGCGACACCTGTCTCCATGCCGGTCCGCTGTCGCACGGCGCCGGGCTTTACGCCTTGCCCCATCTGCTGCGCGGCGGGTACCAGGTCGTCCTCCCGCATTTCGACGTCGAGGCGATCATCGACGCGGTGCGGCACCACTCCAGGGTCTCGATGTTCGCGGCCCCGACGATGCTGACCCGGCTGGTCCACGCCCCGGCGGTCGCCGCCGCCGATCTCGCCAATCTGCGCACGATCTTTTACGGCGGCGGGCCGATGTATGTGGCCGACCTCGAGCGCGCGTTGGGGCTCTTCGGCCCGCGCCTCTACCAGCTTTACGGTCAGGGCGAGTCGCCGATGACCATCACCGGGCTCGACCAGCGGATGCACGCCAACGTGGCCCATCCTAATTGGCGCGAGCGGCTCGGCTCGTGCGGCGTGCCGCGCACCGGCGTCCTCGTCAAGGTCGTCGACGATCGCGATCGCGCGCTGCCGGCCGGCGAGGTCGGCGAGATCGTCACACGCAGCGACTGCGTCATGGAGGGCTATTGGGAGAACCCGGAAGCCACGGCGGACACCTTGCGCGGCGGCTGGCTGCATACCGGCGACCTCGGCAGTTTTGACGAAGCCGGCTTTCTGACCCTGCGCGACCGCTCGAAGGACATGATCATCAGCGGTGGCAGCAACATCTATCCGCGCGAGATCGAGGAGGTGCTGCTGCGCCACCCCGACCTTGTCGAGGCCTCGGTGGTGGGGCGCCCGCATCGCGAATGGGGCGAGGAGGTGGTGGCCTTTGTCGTGGCGCGCCCCGGGGCCGCGGTCGCCGCCGAGGCGCTCGACCGCCTGTGCCTGGACCACATCGCCCGCTTCAAGCGCCCGCGTCACTACCGCTTTGTCGACGCCCTGCCGAAGAACAATTACGGCAAGGTGCTGAAGACCGAGCTGCGCGGGCGGTTGAGTGAAGAGGCGCCGTCAGCGCGACAATAGCCGGTCGACCCAGCGCAGCAGCCGCTCGCCGGGTGGCATATCATCGGGCGGCGCGGCGCGCTCCTCGACCGGCACGCGCGGCGCCATCCGCCCGGCTCTCGGCGGCAAATATTTGTTGACCGGGCGGTAGCCGAGCTCGGGCAGGAGATCCCCGCCGTGGCGCTGCGCCACCATCTGCGAGACTTTCGAATCGGGGTCGCCGAGATCGCCGAAATGGCGGGCGCTGACCGGGCACACCATGACGCAGGCCGGCAGCTGGTCCTCTTCTGCCAGGTTGTCGTTGTAGATCCGGTCGATGCACAGCGTGCATTTCTTCATGACCCCCGCATCGGGGTCGAATTCCCGCGCGCCATAAGGGCAGGCCCAGGAGCACAGCTTGCAGCCGATGCAGATCGCCTCGTTGACCAGCACAATCCCGTCCTCGGCGCGTTTGTAGGAGGCCCCGGTCGGGCACACGGTAACGCAAGCCGGCTCCTCGCAATGCAGGCACGATTTGGGGAAATAGACCGTTCGCGCACCCTCGCCGTCGCCTTCCTCGAAGGCGTGGACGCGGTTGAACCAGACGCCCCAGGCGCCCGCACCATAAGGGTTGAAATCGGGCAGCGGCCCCATGTGGCCGCTGGTATTCCACTCCTTGCAGGCCGTGGCGCAGGCTTGGCAGCCGACGCAGATGTCGAGGTCGATGACGAGCCCGAGCTTCTTGCCGTCCGGCCGCGGCTCCGGCAGCGAGGTCATTGCGACGCCTCCCTGAGCTCAGGGACAAAATTCCGATCGGTGCCGTCAACTGCGGCGCTCATCGCGTAAAATACCTTGTGTATCAAACACCTAAAAGATGACATCGAGGGCAACTCTGGATATTCAGCAGGGAGCCAAAGCGGGGCTCTGAGGGAGGGAGCAGGGAGGCGCCGCTTCACGATCGGATCGGTCGATGCTCCCCCTCCCAGATCGGCATAATATACACTACACCCCGATCGTGGCGCTAGGATGGCGGCGGAGGGGCGACACCGGTTTCGTCTCACCAAGAGGTTACGCATGACAGCCCAGGACAGCGCCCTGCCCGACGAGGAGCGCGCGATGCTGGAGCGCGCGCGGGCGCTGATCCCGCTCCTCGCCGAGCGCGCCCCGGCCGCCGCCGCCGCACGGCAGCTGCCGCCCCAGACCATCGCCGAGTATCACGCGGCCGGCATTCTGCGCATCCTGCAGCCGCGGCGCTTCGGCGGCATGCAAGGCCGGTTCAGTCTGTTCTCGCGGATCGTCGAGGAGTTGACCTATGGCTGCGCGTCGGCGGCCTGGGTCTACGCGGTACTGGCCGAGCATCAGTGGATCATCGCCCAATATCCGGAGGAGGCGCAGATCGATGTCTGGGGCGAGGACCCCGAGGCCGTCGCCGCGTCCTCGCTGGCTCCGCGCGAGGCGGCGCGGCCTGTGCCGGGCGGCTGGCGGCTGAGCGGCCGCTACCCGTTCTCCAGCGGCTGCGACTATGCGCAATGGGCGATCATCGGCGCCTTTCTCGGGGAGAAGGGCGATCCCCGACACATCGCCTACCTGCTGGTGCCGCTCGCCGAGGTCGAGATCGTCGACGACTGGCAGGTGCTCGGCCTCCTCGGCACCGGCAGCAAGTCCTTGGTCCTACACGACGTATTCGTCCCCGAGCACCGCAGCGTGATGGTCAGCGATCTCTTCGCCGGGACGCCGCCGGGTGCCTTGGTGCATCCCGACTATCCGGTATTGCGGGCACCTCGCGGGTTCCTGGTGTCCTATTCGCTGCCGCCGGTCGCCATCGCGCTCGGCCGCCGCGCGCTCGACATCGCCTGCGCTTCGCTGTCGCGCCGGGTGTCGCGCGGGGTGACCAGGCTAGCCGAGTCCGAGGTCGTCCAGATGGCGATCGGCGAGGCCGCCGCCGCGATCGACGTGGCGACCCTGCTGCTCCACACCGGGCGCGAGTCGAGCACCGCCGCGGTCAGCTCCGGCCGCAAGATCACCGAAGCCGAGGCCGTGCGCGCCCGCCGCGACATGGTCTACGCCCAGCACCAGGTCGCCTGGGCGCTCGAGCGTCTGTGCGAGCTCGACGGCGCCCGCTGGGTCTACGACAGCGACGCGCTCGGCGCCATCCACCGCGACGTAATGACCATCCTGACCCACCACGCCGCCAGCCGCCAAGCCGCGATGGCCCCCTACGGCAAATTGCTGCTGACCCGTGTGGGTGGGTGAGCACCAAAGCGCGATGAGGAATGGTCGTTTCGAGGCGGTCGGGTACCATTTTGAGCAAGAGTCTGCTGCGGAAATCGCGCCCATACGAGACGTAGCTCTCTGCCGGCGGGCGGCGGAGTAGCCCATAGCTGCGTGAGCCATCACCGGTTCGCGTCCAGCTCCAGCGCTTTAGAACCCAGTCACGGTCCGGGACAAAGTTTGGCGTCATCGCCGCCGGCGAGGGCGATATGTACCCGCGCTTCGGCACGACGATGTAGTGGGACACCGCGGCCGGCCAAACCGTTCTCGAAGCCGCCGGCGGCCGCGTCGAGACCCTGGCGGGCACCCCCCTCATCTACGGCAAACCCGGCTTCAAGAACGACGGCTTCATCGCCTGGGGCCGCCGCTCCTGATCCGGACGGCTCGCTACTGGGCGGCCACTTCCTCGGGGAACCCAGCGTTACGCACGCCTTGTATAATTGTCCGATCGTGCAGAAGCTGGAACTGCGGATTGCGGTACCACACAAAGCCCCGCACCCGGGCCACCGAGTTCATGTCCGGTTTCAGTCTGACCATTTCTGCCAGCTCGGCTCTTGCCGCCTCGGTCTCGCCCTTGAGGCCAAGAGCGCCAGCGAGCTTCAGGTGAACAAACCAAGAGGCCGGGTCGATCGCCTCCGCCTTTCGGAGCAAAGGCATCGCCTCATCGACTTGACCGAGGAGGAGATGGCACTTGCCTAAGGCCAAGTTTGCGGAGCTGTCGAGCGGACCGAGCTTCAGCGCTTTTTCGGCGTAAAGCATACACGGCTCCGGCTGACCCGCGAGCATAAAGGTCTTGGCCAGTTGGAGAATTGCCCACGCGTTGTTGCGATCGAGGGCTATCGCCGTCTCGAACTCGGCCTGTGCTTCGGCCTGCCGGTCCTGGACCATGCGGAGCGCCCCCATCGCCGCGTGCGCCATCGACCGGTTCCCGTCTCGCTCCAGCGCTTCGCGCAGCAACTTTTCGGCACGTTCTCGATTTTCTTGAACGGAAGTGCTGAACCCGGCTGTGACTGTCCTGTCAGCCAATATCAATGCGATTCCGATCCTCGCGTCTATGGAGCGCGGGTCGATCTCGAGCGCCCGCTCGAATGCATGCAGCGCTTCCAGTCGGTTGGCGACGGAGAATGGGCGATACCACCAAGCCCAGCCGCGCATAACGAGATCGCGGGCATCGGGATTGACCGAGCGCTCCTGCTCGATGCGCCGGGCAGCGTCCCGCACGAGTTCGACGTGCAGCGCCTGCGCGAGGCGTCCGGTGATCTGGCTTTGGGCTTCGCCAAGGTTACGACGATCCGTTTCGAACCGGTCCGCCCACACATGTGCGCCGGTTTCACCATCGATCAGTTGCACATTGGCCTGAACTTGATCACCCATCCGCCGCACGCTTCCTTCGAGGACATAGCGAACGCTGAGCTCATGGGCGACCTGCTTGGCGTCGATAGCTTTCCCCTTGTAAGTGAATGCTGTGTTGCGAGCGATCACCAGACTGTCGGGAACCTGCGAGAGATCGGTGGTCAGATCGTCTGTGATGCCGTCGACAAAATATTCCTGTTCCGGATCATTCGACAGGTTCGTGAAGGGCAGCACCACGATCGAGAGTCGCGGCGCGGCAGCGCTGGCAATAGCAGGGGCGGGCGAGCTCTGCGGACCGCCGGCCGCGGATACTTGGTTTGGGGCCGTTGACGAAGTCCCGTGAGGCCATACCCACCAGACCCCGGTCCCGAGAGCGACCGCGGCGATGACGCTCGCCACGATCAAGAAATGCTTTGGGCTGTGGCTGCGTCCGGGGCTTGTCTCCAGAAGCGCGGCGACGAGTGGCAGCGAAGCTACAGCCTTCGCATCCATTGCATAGACCCGCACCGGCCGCGCGATGTTCTTGACGCTTTGCTCCCCCAGGTCTTCGAAACTGTAGGGGAGCTTATCGCGAACGTGATCCCACACCGTGCCCGAGATGCAGATCCCGCCAGGCGCGGCCAGTGCTTCCAACCGTGCGGCGACGTTCACGCCGTCGCCGTAGATGTCGCCACCGTCGGCGATTACGTCGCCGAGATTGACACCGATGCGGAAAGTGATCCGCTTGTCCTCGGCAATGTCGGCATTGCGGTCGACCATCGCCCGTTGCATTTCGACGGCGCAGCGGACCGCATCGACAACGCTCGGAAATTCGACCAGCATCCCGTCGCCGGTAGTCTTTACGATCCGGCCGTGGTGTTGCTTGATCTTTGGATCGACGAGCTGGCGCCGATGCGCCTTGAGGCGCTCGAGCGTTCTTTCCTCGTCGGCTTCCATCAGCCGCGAATAGCCCACCACATCTGCCGCGAGGATAGCTGAGAGCCGGCGGCTGGTCGTGATTGTGTCGCGCGACGAGATGCTCCGGTCGGCGGTGGCGCGGTCGAATAGACCCGCGTGGGACATCTTGCCCCCTGTCGGCCCCATACCATCGGGGCAATCAAGTTATGCGCAACGGTAGAGTAATTTGTAGGCCAGTCCCGGTCCAGGACATTCGTCCCAGCCCCGTCGGTTGCGCGGGATTTTTTGGTGGAACGGCCGAGGAATTGCCCTGTTTGTGCCCGATTCCGCTTCAATCGCGACGACGCGATCCAGTTCTACGCGCGCAGGGCGGGTTTCAGGTTATACTGGGGCGAATCCAGCACCGCGGCGGTTAGCTCCGCCCGCAAGATCACCGAGGCCGAGGCCGTGCGCGCCCGCCGCGACATGGTCTACGCCCAGCATCAGGTCGGCTGGGCGCTCGACCGTCTGTGTGAGATGGACGGCGCCCGCTGGGTCTAAGACAGCGACGAGCTCGGTACCATCCGCCGCGACGTGATGACCATCCTGATCCACCACGCCGCCAGCCGCCAAGCCGCAATGGCGCCCTATGGCCGCCTGCTCCTCACCCGCGAGGCGGGGTAAGCCTGGCGGAGACCGCCGCCGCTTTGCCCATCGGCGGGGCGCGAACTGAAAGGTCGCAAGGGCATCAAGTGCGGCGCGGCCGGTTTCTTGAGTCTTTCGGATCGCTCCCCTATTCTCGCCCTTATGGACTACCGCGATCGGATCGTCATAGACCCCGAAATTCGGTTCGGGAAACCGAGCGTAAGAGGAACGCGCATCACCGTCGGCGACGTGCTTTCGTACCTTGCCTCCGGGATGAGCGAGCAGCAGATTCTGGCCGATTTTCCGCAACTGACGCGCGACGACATCCGCGCCTGCCTGGCGTTTGCCGCGGAGCGCGAACGGCGGATAGTGAGCATCCCCGCCAGCTAAGCGGTAGGTCGTGTGTTGCGCAATGCAAACGAAACGCGAGGCTACGCGATGGCTGAAAAACCGACTGGGGGCGAGACGACCTTCAGCCGAATTACTTTCGAGCCAGGCAAAATGGGCGGGCGTGCCTGCATCCGAGGGCTTCGGATCACCGTCGGGTTGATCGTCTCGTTGGTCGCCGAAGGCATTTCCTGGGACGACATCCTCGGCGATTACCCCGACTTGGAGAGGGAAGATATCCGCCAGGCCTTGGCTTATGCGGCTTGGCTGGCGCGTGAGGAGGTGGTGCCCGCGTAAACTGCACGAGATGCGGTTTCCTCTCGATATGAACCTCCCGCCGGCGATGGCGGAATGGTTGTGTTCCGACGGTCACGACGCTGTCCATATCCGCGAAATTGGGCTCGCGCATTTGCCCGATCGCGAAATCTTCGCTCGTGCGGCCGAAGACAGGCGGATTGTCGTGACGTTCGACCTCGATTTCGGCGAGATTGTGGGCCTTGCTGGCGCCACGGGTTCGGGGGTCGTGCTGTTGCGGCTGCGATTGGCTCGGCAAAATCATCTGCGCGAACGACTTCGCGCGGCGATAGCCGCGGCGGGAGCCGCGCTGGAAGCTGGTGCGATCGTTCTTGTCGAAGACGCTCGCATCCGTATCCGGCGGATGCCGCCGGGGAATTGAGCGTGTTGCGCGCCCGCCGCGACATGGTCTACGCCCAGCGCCAGGCGGGCTGGGCGTTCGACCGCCTGCGCGAGCTGGACGGCGCCCGCTGGGTCTACGACCGCGACGAGCTGGGCGCCATCCGCCGCGACGTGATGACCATCCTGACCCACCGCGCCGCCAGCCGCCAGGCCCCGATGGCGCCCGATGGCAAGATGCTGCGCATCTGCACCGGTTGAATCTGGGTCTGCATGTCGACGGAGCGCCTCACGCTGCGCGCGGCTTGACTTCAGTGTCGAGTCGCGAGCCCAGGGCTTCAGCTGCCGTTTCCAGCTCGTAATCGCGCTGGATGTTGAGCCAGAATTCCGGCGTGGTCGCGAAATAGCGAGCGAGCCGCAGCGCCGTGTCCCCGCTGATCCCGCGGCGCTCGGCGATGATCGCCTGCACCCGCGTCACCGGCACGCCGATATCCTTCGCCAACCGGTAAGCGGTGAGGCCAAGCGGCTTCATGAACTCCTCGCGAAGCTGTTCTCCGGGATGGATCGGTGGCAGGTCGCGCATGTCCCTTACCCTTGATAATAATCAACGATCTCGACGCGCTCGGCACCCCCGTCCTTCCAGACGAAGCAGAGTGGCCACTGGTCGTTGACGCGAATGCTGTGCTGGCCCGTGCGGCTACCGCGCAGAGCTTCGAGCCGATTTCCCGGCGGCGCCGCTAAATCGCGCAAGTCTTCTGCAGCGTGCAGCTGCCGCAGCTTCCGCTGCACCACGCGCTGAATGTTCGCCGGCAACCGCCGTGCATACCGACCGTGAAACAACGCCTCGGCTTCGCGATCGGCAAACGAGCGGATCATTCATTCGATTTATATACGCATGCCGTTCAGATCGCCAAGCGTTCATATCAGGGGCCTGCATTGCTCGCCCGGATGCGTGACCGGCGCGCAAAAGCCGCCGCCACACGGGAATGTGAAGGCGAGCAAGGCGGTGCCCTTGAAGCATCGAATAACAAGGCATAGTTATACGATGTATCATTCCTCGCCTTCAAGGAGGCAGCCCATGACCGACGCCCATCGCGCAGCACCCGCCTGCATCGCGCGCCGAGACTTCATGATTGCCGGTGCCGGGGCCACCACGCTTGCCGCTGGCCTTGCGGCTGCCGGCACCGCGCTTGCGCAGGCGGGACCGGCGCCTGCCACTCCGCCCGGCCCCGCAAAGCCAGGCAATATCCTGGTAGAGCGGCGCGGCAGCGTGCTGCTGATCGGCATCGAGCGGCCGGAAGCGCAGAACCGGTTCGATGCGCCGATGCTGATCGGGCTGGGCAAGGCCTATTATCGGCTCGACCATCAGGACGAGTTACGCGCGGCCGTGCTCTACGGCGTCGGCCGCGACTTTTCCCTCGGCGTCGACCGCGCGGCCTTTGCTGCCGCGCAAGCATCGGGCCAGCTCCCGCCCAAGGATCCGGATTACATCAACCCGGTCGGTCTGCGGCCACCCTATCGCTCGAAGCCGGTCGTGATCGCCGTGCATGGCGGCACCAAATACCTCGGGCATGAGCTCTTCCTCGCCTCGGATATCCGCGTTGCGGCAGACGACACGGTCTTTAGTCAGGGTGAAGTCGCGCGCGGCGTCTTCCCCGGCGGCGGTGCCACGGTCCGCTTCCCGCGTGAGGTCGGCTGGGGCAACGCCATGCGTTACATGCTCACCGGCGACGAATGGGGTGCCCCGGAGGCGTATCGCCTGGGCCTTCTCCAGGAGGTGACGCCGCCGGGCAAAGAGCTCGATCGCGCCATCGATCTTGCGAACAAGATCGCTGCGGCGGCGCCGCTGGGCGTGAGGGCGACGCTCACCTCCTCGCGCCAGGCCCTCGCCGCCGATGAAGCCGCCGCGCTCGCGGCGCTGCAGGCCGAATTTGGACGTCTTCTTCAGAGCGAGGACGCCAAGGAGTTCCAGCGCGCGCTCCAGGAAGGGCGCGCCCCGGTCTATCGCGGCCTGTAGCGGGTCGGCGGGCGGCTTGACGCCTAGTGTCGCTAGGCGATAGCGTTCCGGCCCATGGAAGGCGAAATGCTCAAAGGGCACCTCGACATGATCGTGCTCGCCGCGCTGTCGAGCGGGCCGGCGCATGGCTATGCGGTGATCCAGGACATCCAGCGCCGCAGCGGCGGCGCCTTCGAGCTGCCGGAGGGGACGATTTACCCGGCGCTCCATCGGCTCGAGCAGGCTGGCCTGCTCAGCAGCCATTGGATGACGGCGGAGTCTGGACGGCAGCGCCGCGTCTACGCGCTGACAAAGCGCGGAACCCGCGCGCTTGCCGACCAGCGGGCGATTTGGCAGCGCTTCGTCGATGCGATCGGCGGCCTGCTCGGACATCCAGGCCATGCCCCAGCGCAGTCCGGTCGCTGATTATCTCGATGCACTGACGCGTGAGCTCGGCTTCGACCGCCCACTGGCGCATCGCGTGCGCCAGGAGGTCGAGGATCATCTCTGGGAAGCGACCGCGGCGAACGGCGACTCGTCAATCGAGGCGCAAGCGCGGGCGGTGAGGTGCTTCGGCGAGGCGCGTGAGATCGCCAGTCAATATGCCGCGCTCTCGCTGCTGCGGCAGGCACGGCGGAGCGGCGCAATCATCGTCCTCGCTTCGGGCGCGCTCTACATCGCCATGAAGGGCCGCGTGGCTTGGTACGGTCTAATGCAATGGGCGTTGAGCGACGCTATGCAGCCGGTGGGCAAGGTGGTGCTCGCGATCGATCGGACCGCCTATATCCTGGCTTTTCTGCTCGGCGCCGTCGGCTGGGCCTATATCAGCAGCCGGCGCGTCTCACCGCGGTTCCACGCGCTTTGTCGCGCGCAGCTCAAGCGCGGCTTGCTGCTCGCGATGGCAGCGGCATGTCCGATGGTCGTCTCGGTCATTGCGGATGCCGTGGTGACGGCGCTTCGGTACCTCGAAGAGCGGCCCCCCGTCTCGGTCTTTTTTATCCCGGTGCTGTCGATTGCCATCGAGGTGGCGTTCGCGGCAGTTCTCGTCATCGCGATCGGCA
>Ga0210406_10007987_pt1 | contig 10653 bp, 7 predicted proteins | sample IncBWC30MmetaG_FD_155454 | JGI IMG/M metagenome (GOLD analysis project Ga0210406, IMG submission 155454) | Forest soil microbial communities from Barre Woods Harvard Forest LTER site, Petersham, Massachusetts, United States - Inc-BW-C-30-M | ecosystem: Environmental > Terrestrial > Soil >... | reverse complement strand
AGGGATTCGCAAGATCGAGGGCAATGTCTACGTCGACGCCAGCCTGTTGCCCGATGGCGCGCGTGAAGGCGGCACGGATGTGGTGATGTCATCGATCATTGTGAATGACAATGTGATCGATCTCGTCGGCAAACCCGGCGCAAAAGCGGGTGAGCCTGCGCAACTGTCGATTTCGCCGCAAACCTCCTATGTTCGTTTCACCAATAACATCAAGACCGGCAGCCCCGAATCCAAACTCGCTTTCGACTCGGACGACCCTTTGACCAATCCCGACGGAACACTGACAATAGCTCTCAACGGAAACATTCCTCTCGGACTGAAGCCCCAGACCGCGGCGGTCTCCGTTCCTGCACCCACACAATTCGCCACCGTGGTACTTCGCGAAGCGATTGCTTCCGCCGGCATACAGATCAAGCTCAAAAATGACGAAGACGCGGTAAAAGATTTCAAGCGCTTCCAGAAGTATTACCAACCCGAATACCAGGTCGCCGAGCACGTATCACCGCCGCTTTCCGAGGAAATTAAAGTCACTCTGAAGGTCAGCCAGAATCTCCACGCAGGCATGGGTCCATACCTTCTCGGTTTGCTGGTGGCGAAAGACAGCAAGGATCCGCTTCGCGCCGGATTCAAAGTTGAACATGAATTTCTGACAGAGGCGAAACTGGATCTTTCCGGAGCTTCGCAGGGTGACGGGGCGGGCGGGGATTGGGCGGATCTGTTCAGCCCCGACTTTATTTGCCGCTATCTTGCTTATTGGAAAACGCGGCCTGATTTTCAGTTTTTGTTCAACGGATTGCCGATCCTGGGCAAAGACGGCACGCTTGCGAAAATTCAGGTGGACAACCCTGCCGCAGGCCACGTGTTCGCAAAAACAGGCACATTCGGCAGTGAGGATAAACTCAACTCGCGGCTCATGCTCAATGGCAAGGGACTTGCCGGGTATATTCAAACCCAATCCGGGAAGACGCTGGCCTTCGCTGCCTATTTGAATCATACGGCTCTGGCAAATGAACCAGAGATATCGCAAAAAGTTGCCGGGCAAGCGCTGGGGGAAATTGCGGCGTCCGCCTATGATGTTTCGCTACCGTAGCGCGAAACCGGCGATGGGTGTGCTGAACGAGGGAACATTTCCCTGAGTCTGCGCGTACTGCAATGCGGGGGTCGAATCATGTCCAAACATTTCACTGCACGTGCTTTTCCTTGCGCGCTGGTGTTCTTCCTCACTCTTGTGTCGATCTGTTCGCTACGAGCTGGCGCGCAGGAAGAGAAGGGCGCGGGTCTCGTCGTCAGTCCGGAGGCAAAGGCCAAAGACGTCGGACTGGCGATCTACCCCGGCTCCAAACCTCACAAGGAGAAAGATGACGATTCGACAAGCGCTAATCTCGGCCTGTGGGGCGGAGGCTCCGGGTTCAAATTGGCGGTATTGAAAATGGAGACAACCGACTCACCGGCGAAGGTAGCCGACTACTACAAGAAGGCATTGGCCAAATACGGCCCGGTTCTGGACTGCTCCAAAGCCTCTGCGAAGCCGGAGGATTCGGAAAAAGACGAGTCCTCGAAAGTGCTGACCTGTGGAGACGACAAGGCCGAGGCCGGCGGCATGCTGTTCAAATCAGGAACCAAAGACAAACAGCACGTGGTCGGCATTCAGCCGCTCGGCAGTGGAACTTTCTACCAATTGGTTTATGTGGGTGCGTGGGGTTCCGGAGGGAAAAAGTAGGGGTCTAGCCGAGTCTGGTCTTGCCTAGCTCTGCGACCCTTCGTTCGTAGATCATCTCGCAAAGCCTTTTCTTGTTGTAAAAACGAAACACAATCTTGTGACCAGCTTCAATTTTTGCGCGCGACTTCAGCACCGCGCTGTTCAGTTCAACCCAGTTGCCTGTAACAAGATATTCGCCCTCCCGTCCCTGCAGTTCGAATCGCCCATCGCTTTTCAAAGAGAGGGGAGCGGACTTGCAGGGCCGAGGCTTGCCGGCGACCCGCGTTTCCGTGCACTCATATTCGCCGGTAACATTGGGCGACTGGGCTTTTGCGGCAGTTCCACTGAGGAGCAGACTTGCCCCCATTCCACCCCAAAACGCCAGCTTGGCCCACCCTTCGGGCAACTTCATCTTGGCCTCCCACCTTGCCATGCGATGACGTGCACGATCCCTGAACAGGTTTTCAAGTGCAACTCTGCGGCCATGCTTGCGTTGTTCACGTCGCTGACAATAAATCACTTATGAGGCGCGAGGTTGCTGTTTGCCGCGCATCCGGAGAACAGCTCTGCGCACTTTTCGCCCGAACAGGAACTGTTCTGCCGTACTCCCCTAAAAGTACCAGGGCAACCGAGTACTCGTTTCTATCGCTAGTCAGGTAATTCGGGTATAGCTGCGCCATCCTTCCGAGGGTCGGAAGCTCCGTAATTGACCCCAGCCGCGAAGTCGCGCGAGACTGCTTGGCCGCCTCCAACGGCGGAGGAAAACATACCCATGAGTTGAATTTTGTGTCCCTTTGCGGCTAAATCCTCGCGCGTCTTGCCGGAAAAGCGGTTCTCCATTTGAAGGTCGCAGCCCGCAAAGGTTCGTTTGGTGAAGCGCGGCGCTTCTAGTGCAGCCTGAATGTTCATCTTATAGTCGACGAGGTTGGCCACAAACTGAGCATGCGCTTGCGACTGGTTCCAGCCTCCCATAATGCCAAAGGCGATGCGCGTGTCGCCCTTCTGGGCCAACGCCGGGATGATGGTGTGGCGTGGCCGCTTTCGTCCCGCCAAAGCGTTTGGCGAAGAAGCGTCGAGGGTAAACAACGCTCCGCGGTTGTGAAGCACGAACCCGGTCCCCGGCGCCACGATGCCGGAGCCGAACGCGTCGTAGTTGCTTTGGATCAATGACACCATGTTCCCTTCCCGATCCACGACGGTGAGGTAGGTCGTGTCATTTCCCGAGGGCAAGTCTCCGGCCGGCACGTCACAGTTGGCATGATTGGGGTCGATTAGTTTTGCGCGTTGCGCCGCCCATTCCTTGCTGAGCAGCGTTTGCACAGGCAATTTCTGACCGCGAGGATCGCCAATGTATTTTGCCAAATCTGCGTACGCGAGTTTCTTGGCCTCAATCATGGCGTGTAAGGCATTCGCGGAACCGAAGCCGTAGTCCTTCTGTCCCAAAGGAAACGTCTCCATAATATTCAACATCTCGAGTGCCGCAAGGCCCTGGCCGTTGGGCGGCAACTCATATACGGTCCAGTCGCGATACGTGGTCGAGAGGGGTTCGACCCATTCGGCTGAGAACTCCGAAAGGTCCTGCGCGGTCATGGTGCCGCCGCGACGCTTCATGGCGTCCAGAATTCGCACAGAGAGTTCACCTTTGTAGAAGCCATCGCGCCCGTGAGAAGCGACCTGCTGAAGCGACCAGGCGAGATCCGGATTGCGGAAAATATCGCCTACTTTCGGAGCTTTATCCGAAGGCAAGTACAGCTTGGCGGCGGCATCATCGCCGCGCAAGTAATCAACGCTTCCGGCCCAATACGCGGCTACCCACTCCGTGATGGGGAAACCGTTTTGCGCGGTCTGAATCGCTGCAGCTAGGTCCTCCGACAGCTTGCTGCGGCCAAATTTATCCGCGAGTTTTTGCCAGCCTTCGACCGCGCCGGGAACCGTGATGGTATGCACGCCCGTCTCAGGCATCGCGCGCATGCCAAGTTTGTGGAGCATTTCAATGGTGAGTCCCCGGGGCGCCCAGCCGCTGGAATTGAGACCATAGAGCTTGTTGGCTTTTGCGTCGTAAACAATTGCGAACAGATCGCCGCCCATGCCATTCATCATCGGCGATACCACGCCCATCATGGCGTTAGTGGCGATGGCAGCGTCGACGGCGTTTCCGCCCTTCGAGAGGATTCTGGCTCCGGCCTGCGCGGCAAAAGGCGACTCTGCCGCGACAATTCCCCCTCGCGAAATCACCATCGATCGCATCTGCGAGCGATCTTGTGCCGCGGTTATTTTCGGTAGCATGCTGCAAGCAAGGTAAAGAAAAACTGCCCTTAGTACAAATTTATGCCCCAAGGTCCCATCCCGATTCTCGAAAAATATAAACTTGGTATTCCTTGCGCGACCCGCTGGTCTCCGGCACTTTATAGCGGAAGAGTGCCCTGCCGCAAGCCGCGAAAATCGATGCTGCCCTCGAGCGTGGGCACGTTGGGAGAATTCGGGCGCGGATTCCCGCAACTGCCGCTTGGAACTTGAAGCCCGGAGCGCGCTTTTTGCGAAATGGGAGCCTCGGCCGAGTGAGAGATTGGTCAAAGTCGCAACTTTAGCTACAATTCCCCAGTGCCCGACCGTACTTCTTCAACGCCAAAGCCAGGTTCGCCGGAGCGACTCGACCCACGAGTGAGTGCACTCCTATCGGCGCGCAACGCCGATCCGTTCGGCGTCCTCGGCCCGCACCCAGTCGATACGCCCGAAGGGCGCCGTTGGGTGGTGCGATTCTTTCAACCCCGTGCCGCCGAAGCGCAACTTGTGCTGCAAGGACATACGCAGCCGCTTCCGGCGCGCAAGGTACGCGACGAAGGCCTCTTCGAGGTCGCCCTGCCAATCATCAGTGAGACTGCTCCCGCACCCTCCAGTTACCGCCTGCGATACAAGACAGAATATGGCGAAGCTTTCGAACATTACGACGCTTATGCGTTTCCCTATCTGCTCTCTGAGTTTGATCTCTATTTGATGGGGGAGGGACGCCACTACGACACCTACGAGAAGCTCGGAGCGCACATTCGAACGGTAGACGGAATAGCTGGCGTGCATTATGCCGTTTGGGCGCCCAGCGCTCGCCGCGTGAGCGTTGTGGGAGACTTCAATCGCTGGGACGGGCGAGTTCACCCCATGCGTGCTCGCGGCTCTTCCGGAATATGGGAACTGTTCGTCCCCGAACTCGGTGAGGGCACAGTCTACAAGTTCGAGATTGTCGGCCCGCAGGACAATATTCTGCCGCTAAAGGCTGATCCCTACGCTTTTGCCGCCGAACTGCGACCCAATACCGGATCGGTGGTCGCCCGGCTTGACAAGCATCACTGGAACGACCACGAATGGATGGCTCAGCGTCCGCATACGCATTGGCTGGAGCGGCCGGTGTGTGTCTACGAGGTCCATCTGGGTTCCTGGCGCCGTGTTGCCGAAGAAAACGACCGCTGGCTCACTTACGCGGAACTCGCTAATCAACTCATTCCCTACGTAAAGGATTTGGGATTCACGCACATTGAACTGCTCCCGATCATGGAGCATCCCTACGATGGCTCGTGGGGCTATCAAACGCTGGGCTACTTCGCTGCCACCAGCCGATACGGGTCACCGAGCGATTTCATGGAGTTCGTCGATCGCTGCCACCAGTCAGGCGTCGGAGTTTTCCTCGATTGGACTCCCGCGCATTTTCCGCGTGACACGCATGGCTTGAGCATGTTCGACGGCACGCACCTGTACGAGCACTCTGATCCGCGGCAAGGATCACACCCCGATTGGGGCACGCTGGTTTACAACTACGGCCGAAACGAAGTGCAGAACTACCTGATCTCCAACGCGCTTTTCTGGCTGGACAAATACCACCTCGACGGCTTGCGCGTGGATGCCGTCGCCTCCATGTTGTATCTCGATTACTCGCGCAAAAGCGGCGAGTGGATTCCAAACCGTTATGGCGGGCGGGAGAATCTGGAAGCCATCGATTTCTTCAAGCGGCTGAACGAAGTAGCTCATCTGCGGTTCCCGGGCGCGCTGACCATCGCTGAAGAGTCCACTTCCTGGCCCAGTGTCTCCCGGCCAACGTATCTGGGTGGCTTGGGCTTCAGCATGAAATGGAACATGGGCTGGATGAATGACACGCTGAGCTACTTCTCAAAAGATCCGCTGTATCGGCGCTACGAGCACAATAAACTGACATTCTCGCTTCTCTATGCCTTTACGGAAAACTTCGTGTTGCCGTTCTCCCATGACGAAGTTGTGCATGGGAAGAATACCCTGCTCCACAAAATGCCTGGTGACATGTGGCAGCAATTCGCGAATCTGCGACTCCTGTTCGCCTATCAGTATGCGCATCCCGGCAAGAAGCTGCTGTTCATGGGTCAGGAATTCGGCCAGCGCGATGAATGGTACGAAGCGCGGGGCCTGGACTGGCATCTGTTGCAGTACGAATCACATCGAGGTGTGCAACGACTGGTTGGTGATTTGAATAAGCTCCTTGCCGCAGAATCGGCGCTGCATCAGGTGGACTTCGAATGGCAAGGTTTTGAGTGGATTGATGCCAACGATTCGGACAATAGCGTTTACTCCTTCATTCGGCGTGGCAAAAACCCTGACGACGTGATCATCGTCGTATTGAACGCGACGCCGGTGGTCCGTTACGGCTATCACATAGGCGTGCCGCGTCCTGGTCATTATGAAGAGGTGTTCAACTCCGATGCGGCGGGCTATGGAGGATCAAACGTAGGAAACCTCGGCGGCATGAACGCCACCGAACACGCCTGGCAAGGCCGCCGCTATTCGCTGGCGCTAACCTTGCCCCCGCTGGCGGCGGTGTTTCTGAAGTGGCGCCCCGCTTGACTTCACCTGTAGCCACCACTTCTTCTCGTACAACCCCACGCCTTGCGGTAAAATCATATGGACAGGACGAGATAAGCTTTCGATAAGAGAGGTGCAACTTGTCGCTCCGTCTGATCCATCGCTTTACCCTCGGCGCAGGGGCAGCGCTGCTTGGCTTGTGGCTGAGTCCTGCTGCCTACACCCAGGAACCCGGTCCGCTACCGGCAGGGCCGCCTCCTTCCAGACCAAAGTCACAGCCTAGGACTCAGCCGGACGCGCCTGCGTCGCAAACCTACCACACGCCCACACCTCCTCAAAAACTCCATTCGCCGGGCGATAATCCCATTGTCAACGAACCGCCCTCTATCCCCGTCGAGCAGGTGGTTAAGAGATTTGCCGAGCGCGAGGCGGAGTTCAAACGTGAACGCGACAACTACACCTATACGCAAACTTTCTCGATTCAGACCCTTGACGAGGACAATCGCCCCGACGGCGAATACCGCATGACCAGTGAAATCGTCTTCACGCCCGCCGGAAAGCGTTTTGAAAAGGTCACGTTTGCGCCGGCCAACACGCTGCAACGCATCTCCATGAGCCAGCAGGACGAAGATGACGTGCGAAGCGTGCAGCCGTTCGTTCTGACGACAACGGAGCTGCCCAAATACGACGTCAAATATGTCGGCCGGCAGCAGGTCGACGAGCTTTCCTGTTATGTTTTCGATGTCGGCCCTAAAGTCATCGAGAAGAAGCAACGCTACTTTCAGGGGCGTGTGTGGGTTGATAGCAAGGATCTTCAAATCGTGATGACCGATGGGAAAGCGGTGCCGGACATTGTCAACAAGAACAATGAGAACGTATTTCCGCGATTCCGGACGTACCGGGAGAACATTGAGGAAGGCTTTTGGTTCCCGACGTATACCCGGGCCGACGACTTCCTGCATTTCAGCTCCGGCGACGTACACATTCGGATGACGGTAAAGTACTCCAACTACAAACGTTACGGCAGCACCGTCAAAATGGGGACGGTCACCGAGGTTAAGTAGATCGAATACATCTGATTTGGCGCTCCGCGCTTCAAACAGTAGTGGGTCAGGTAAGGAATTTCCTGTATTCTTAGTGGGAGATCGGAACTGTCCGGCTGAGCCGCCCGGCTCGTAGTTCAGGTCTCTTTCGCGTGTTGGTCGGCGCTCGTTGGGCACTGCTTGAAGTTCCTCCCCACGGTGCGCTATACGAACATTCATTCTGAGCCATCGCCCAATTTCTCTGGTTCTGCGAGAAAATAGCAGAGAAGCATACGGGCCAGCTGGGGTGTCAAACTTCGTGGGTAATAGAAGTACTGAGGCGAATCCTCTCTTGGGAGCCCTTCTCAGGGCCCACTTTGGCTCGGCCAGCGCCGCTCTTTTTGCGTTGTTGTTTTGTCTTTGCGGTGCTTCCCAGACGTTCGCGAACTGCCAAACAATTCCCGCTGGAAAATCCTTCTGGGTGCGACTGATTGATCCAGTTGCTTCTTACAGTTCGAAGCCTGGCACGCCGATCCGCGCGGTTCTGATTCAATCACCCGAGTGCAACTTGACGGCCGTGTTTCCAGCCGGCCTGGAAGTCGCGGGCCAGATCTCCTCGGTTCGCAAGGTCGGCATGGGCCTGATTCATGATACGGCTGCTGTCGAAATACAGTTCGACCGGATTGTCACAGCCGGCGGATCCGTACTCCCCATCGCCTCGCAGGTGGTTGAGATCGATAATGCGCGGGAGACGGTGCGGAATGGCGTGGTTCGCGGCATTCGCGCCACCAACACCCCGCAGGGCCGGATCACCAGCCGGTTGGTTCACTTGCCCACTTTGAATCCGTATACGGACATGGGCCTGATTGTTTATCGCGCGTTCACTGTGCTTCCAGAGCCGGAAATTTACCTGCCGCCCGGCACCGATATCCGGCTGCGACTGAATGTGCCATTGTACGTGGCAGACCAGCCTGAAATGCCGCGGGTGTCGTTCGCTATGGACGAATACGAGCGTGGTGACGTGGAATTGCTGATGCAGCACTCTTCCGATCGTACGACTACGAGAGCAGGCAAGGACGCTGATGTCGTCAACATTCTTTTCGTGGGACCTGCAGAGCAAATCGAACAAGCGTTCACAGCCGCGGGTTGGCGACCGGCCGACCGCAACTCCAAGGGAGCGGTCCTCAAGCAGTTTAGTGCTTTCCTGACACTCTCCAACTATTCCACCATGCCCATTTCGCGGCAGTTGCTCAATGGCCAATTGCAGGATGCGACGTGGCAGAAAAGCTTCAACGCCTACGGCAAGCGGGCACACGTGCGGCTGTGGGGCCAAACGCGCACGGTTCAGGACCAACAGGCGTGGCTGGGCGCCTACACACGTGAAACCAGCGCAGTATTGTCGCTTAAATACCACAAGTTCATTCATCACATCGATCGGAACCTGGACGACGGCGTCAATATGCTTGTCCGCGATCTATCTCTGACCGGCTGCGTCGAATCGGTTCGCCAGCTTCCGCGCCCCGAACTCGGACGAACCCTCGTCAATTCAACTGGCGATGAGATGAAGACGGATGGCATGCTTACGGTCGTGCACTTGAAGGAATGTGACGAGCCCTCGATTCAATATACTCGTGGCAATCCGCTGGTGCCGATACATCCAAAATCCATAATAGCCCGGTATTTCCGGTCACAGATCCTCGTGTATAAGAGCGACGTCATCCGAGGCAACTTCATTTACAGCGCGTTTGATTTGACGCGCATGGGCGTCCGCTCGTTCCGGCACCGTCACGACTCCAGTGCCGCAGGCGATGATGATGATGATCTTCCGATGTCCCCCGTGTCTCCCGATACGCTATTCCCAGCACTCGCACCCGGAGAGATTCCCCTGGGCAGGTAAGTCACTCTGAGGTGGAACCTCGCTCACCCACAATATCGTGTGTTTTCACTCATCTCCCTTCGCACCTGTCATTACCTCGCTCCTTAGCGATCGCTGAGGCTCCCAAGTCGATTGACCTGATTTGAGCATTTTTCGCGTCCCGTGGAACTTTCCTCGTCCCCTGCGCGTACTTGTCAGCAAAGGAGCTTCAACATGAACCGCATATCCCGGGGAGTCTTTGAGTTCGCAGCCACTGTAGCCTTCGCTGCCGTCTTTCTTGCTCCTGTCTCACTCCCACAAAGTGCTTCAGGAACCTCTTCGAGTGCCAAAGAGCAGTGGATCCACGTGCGCGTGGAGAGCACTGAGGACAAGGGGGAAACGGTCCGGGTCAACGTGCCAGTGGAAATGGCGGAAAAGGTGCTTCCAGCCATCAATAAGGACAGGCTACACAATGGAAAGGTTCACATTGATTCTGCACATCTGGACGATGTCGATCTGCGAACACTGTTGGATGCGGTTCGCACTTCCAAGGACGGCGAGTACGTGACGGTCCAGAGCAGAGAGAATGACGTGCGTGTGGCCAAAAGTAATGGATATCTGTATGTCTATGTAACGGAAAAGCCTGCTACGAAGAAAGCCGCTAAGGGGGAAACCGCCAAGCCCAATTCCGCCAAAGAATCCAAGGTGGAAGTGAAGGTTCCTATGAAGGTGGTGGACGCGCTGTTCTCCGCCGGCAAAGATGAACTGGATGTTGTCGCTGCACTTCGGGCCCTCTCGGCCAACGGCGACACCGAACTAGTCAACGTGAAGGACTCCGAAAACACCGTGCACATTTGGATCGACACCAAGAACGTTGCCGACTAACCGGGAAAAAGCAAAGGAGCGCGGGTGATGCTGATCATTGCTAAGATTGCACTCGGATTCGGTGCCACGCTGGCTGTGGGCGGGGCTTATGTATTTCATGAAGGTGTGATCAACGTCGATGTGGATGAGTTCCGGCCGGGTGGGTCGCACGTGCATGTGTGGGCGCCGGCCACGGCTGTCTCCCTGGGAATGCGCGTCGTACCTCGACATAATCTGGAACAAGCGGCCTCGCAAGTGCAACCGTTTCTGCCGGTGCTGCGCGAAGTCGCCAAGGAACTGAAGCGGTTTCCGAACGCGACGTTCGTTGAGGTGAAAGACGGGACGGATCATGTCTTCATCGGAACAGTAGACGGGAAATCCGGATCGATGCGGTG
>Ga0210406_10007986_pt1 | contig 10655 bp, 10 predicted proteins | sample IncBWC30MmetaG_FD_155454 | JGI IMG/M metagenome (GOLD analysis project Ga0210406, IMG submission 155454) | Forest soil microbial communities from Barre Woods Harvard Forest LTER site, Petersham, Massachusetts, United States - Inc-BW-C-30-M | ecosystem: Environmental > Terrestrial > Soil >... | reverse complement strand
TATTACGGCTTCCTTTCTGCAGGCCATCATTATGTTTTTCATGTCCACGCTGACGGGCGGCAACTACCGCGGCATGGCTTTCTGGATGATGGGTGAACTCTCCACACCGCCTCAGCGCATCGTCAGCCTCATCCTCCGCTTCGGTTTCTTTCTTGCCGCAGGGACTATCTACACCACCGCGTCGGATTTGAATCTGCTCCTCGCTGGCGAGAAAGAAGCCATGCACCTCGGCGTGGACGTGCGCCGCGTTCGCTTGGTCGTTTACATTGCCGCATCCTTGCTAACCGGCTTGGCCGTTTCCGTCAGCGGCGCTATCGGGTACGTCGGCCTGCTGGTGCCCCATGTGATGCGCCTCCTCTTCGGTTCCGACCATCGCATCCTTTTGCCCACGGCCGCGTTCGGCGGCGCCATCGCTGTAGTCGTCGCCGATACTCTCGCGCGCACGGTCGTTTCTCCCGCAGAACTTCCCGTCGGCGCCATGACCGCCATCGCCGGCGCGCCGCTTTTTCTTTATTTAATGCGCAGGAGGCTGGCGTGACCAGTTACGCCCGCTCCTCAGCTTCCGCCAAGTCACGGCCGACCGGCGACGCCGGTGATTTCAACTCCGATATTCGTTTGAGCGTCGAACAGGTCAGCTATGCTTACTCCGCCAATCCAACCCAAGCGCCTCTATTCACGCTCGAGGCCACAAGCTTTCAGGCGCGTCCCGGCGAAATTGTCGCGATTGTGGGGCCAAACGCCTGCGGCAAATCCACGCTGTTAAAGCTGATCGCGGGCGCTCTTGAGCCGCTTTCCGGCCGCGTGCTTCTAAATGGTTTCCTAACTCACGCGCTTCCGCACCGGATCCGCGGACAGCGCATCGCCATGGTCCAGCAGGAAAGCCCCCTGCTTTTCCCCTCGCGCGCCTGGGAGTTTGTTCTCCAGGGAAGACATCCCTACGGCCGCACTCTGCGGTTCGAGACTGAAGAAGATGTCCTCATCGCTCGCAATGCGCTTGCACAAGTCGGCGCGGAACATCTCAGCGACCGCTTGATGGATCAAATCTCCGGTGGCGAGAAGCAACGCGTCATTCTGGCGCGCGCCCTCGCGCAGCAGCCTCTGCTTCTCCTGTTGGATGAGCCCACGCTGCATCTTGATATCGGTGCGCAGGTCGATCTGCTCGAAACGCTGCGCCGGCTGGCGTCCGCCAACCGCTACACGGTTGTCGTCGTGACCCATGAGCTGAATCTCGCCGGGCAATACGCCGACCAAGTCGCACTTTTTCAGAAGGGCAAATGTCTTCGCGTTGGACCGCCCGCAAGCGTCTTCCAGCGCGAATTGCTCGAACAGGTTTTTCAGACGCCGCTTACCGTGGAGCTTGGCTCGTCTGGCCGTCCACGTGTGAACATGCCATCTGCAAAATAAGTAGCAGTTCCATCGTTCACCTAAACGCCGCAGCCCAGTCTGAGGCATTTGAATCACCCCTAGCGGGCACTGCGCCCCCCACAATTACCGCGGACTTCGTGCACGGGAAGACGGTGCGTAAACTCCGGCCAACGCTGGGGCAACGCGAAAAAGCCGTCGCCGCCGCGCGACTGTAAGGCGGAACAAGGTACTGCCGCGGCCACTGCGGCGCATCGCTCGACTGCACGCGATCCGGGCTAAGGATCGCGCCAGAAATAGCGGGCAGCGCTCGGGAAGGCCCCGCACTGGCCCCTTGAAATAACGATAAATGGGGTCGGAACTGCCGCCAAGCCAGGAGACCGGCGAAGTCTGCAAGCCCGAGCGATCTCTTCCAAGCGCCAGGCCAACCTTCAACTCCCGCGCGAGAGGGAGCGGAGGAAAACATGAAAACGAAACTTCTCGGAACTACTTTTCTTTTTTTGGCAGTGCTCCTAGGTAGCTTTACTTCTCCAGCACAAAATAATCCTTCCGATGCCGTTCTTTTCGGAAAACTCACGGATCCTTCCGGTTATGGCGTCGGCAACGTCAAAATCACGGCGCAGCTTGAACACCGTCCGAACGCTCATCTCGCTTCGGCGACTTCCACCGAAGACGGCACCTATTTGCTGGCGCTTCCGCCGGGCCGCTACCACGTCCATTTTCAACACGCATCCTTCGTCGGCCAGGATTTCGTTCTGGATCTCGCGGCCGCCGAGCATCGCTCTCTCGATCTCCGCCTGCAAATCGAGCGCGTCTCAGAAAACGTCGTTGTCACTGCCAACGCCGAGCCGCAGGAGATCGATCGCACTCCCGCGCCGGTGGACATCATAGGCTCCCAGGAAATTCAGCAGCGCCAAGCCGTCTCGCTTCCCGATCTGCTGTCAACGCAAACCGGCTTGAATATCGCCCGAACAGGACCGTTCGGCGGACTGGCGACTGTATTTCTTGATGGCGGCGATTCCAGCTTCACCAAAGTCCTCATCGACGGCGTACCGGTCAATGAACCAGGAGGCGATCTCAATTTCTCCAATCTAACTCTCGACAACGTGGACAAAGTCGAAATCGTTCACGGCGCCGAAAGCGCTCTTTACGGCACGGACGCCATGTCCGGCATGATTCAGCTCTTCAGTCACACCGGTTCCACGCGCATCCCAGAACTCAATCTATTCGCCGAAGGCGGCAGTTTCTCTTCCGCTCGCGGAGGTGCGCAAATCAGCGGCCTGGTCGCCAAATTCGACTACTCTGTCGCTGGCTCCTATCTTGGGACCGACGGCGAAGGTGTGAACGACGCTTTCCTGAACCGTGGCTTCGCTGGCAATGTGGGCTACAGCTTCTCGGATTCGAATCAACTGCGTCTCACCGTTCGCAGCGATGCGAGCTTCGCCGGCACCCCCGGCCAAACTCTCTTCGGCCCCAGCTTCACCGACCCAACCGCCTACGACGATCTCCGCCAGCTCTCGGCCAGTTTAAGCTGGAACTTCGCGACCGGCTCACATTGGGTCCATCGCATCACGGCCGTGGAATCGCGTATTCTCGATACCGCAGGCTTTCCTGATTTTGATTTTTTCGCCACCGACCAATTCAATCGCGCCGGCTTCTTCGAACAATCCACATATTCCTTCCGCCGTGGAGCCGCGACCGCTGGCTATCAATACGAAGTGGAGAACGCTTTTCCCAGCAACCTCAGCGGCGTCCACGCCCGCCGGAACAATCAAGCCGGTTTCCTGGACGCTCGTTGGGTGCCGGTTTCCCGCCTTACCCTAAGCGCAGGCGCTCGCGCAGAAGACAACACGAACTTCGGCACGCGCGTTGTGCCCCGCGTGGGCGCCGTCTATGCGCTCCGCTATTCCAAAGGCCTTTTGGGAGACACCCGCGCCAAAGTCTCTTACGGGCAGGGTATCGAGGAGCCGACGGTCTTCGAATCGTTTAGCTCAGACCCATGCAACCCCGGCGATCCTTCCTTGCGCCCCGAGCGCAGCCGCACGATTCACGCCGGAGTCGACCAGTATTTCAGCGACGATCGTTTGCGCATTTCTGTCAGCTTTTTCACGAGCCAATTTCGCGACCTGATCAATCAGGAAGTCGGCCCGCCGAATCCTATCTGTTTCAGCGGAAACGAAATGTTGTTTTTCAACACCGATCTCTCCCGGGCCCGCGGCATGAATTGGTCAGGAGAGGCTCACCTGAATCACTGGCTCTTGCTCAAAGGCAACTACTCCTACGATGACACTCGCGTCCTCGCAGCCGTCGCCTCGGCCCCCGCTATCGAGCAACCAGGCAACCATCTTCTCCGCCGCCCTGTGAACTCAGGCAATCTGTGGCTAAACGCGAACTACCGCCGGTTCAACTTCAATCTCGCCGGCTATTTCACCGGAGTCCGTACCGACAGCGACTTCGACGGCTTCGGCCTCACCCGCAATCCCGGCTACGCCCGTTTCGATGTCGCAACAAGTTACAACTTCGGCAGAGGTTTTTCTTTCTACGGGCGCGTCACCAACCTCTTCGACAAGCAGTATCAGGACGCGATTGGTTTTCCCGCGCTAGGCCGCGATTTCCGCCTCGGCATGAACTATCGCTTCGGCGGGAGAAACTGAGCGGTGATGATCAGCCCTGAACCCATTCTTTTCTGCTGGAGCGGCGGCAAGGACAGCGCCATGGCGCTGCATCGGCTGCTCCAGCGGAGCGACACTCACGTCGTCGCACTCCTCACCACCGTAACCGAAGGTTACGAGCGCATCAGCATGCACGGAGTCCGGCGCGAACTTCTCGATCGGCAGGTCCAATCCATCGGTCTGCCGCTTCACGAAGTCCGCATCCCGCAACAGTGCGTCAATTCCATCTACGAAGCGCGCATGGAAGAAGCGCTTCGCGTGCACCTCGAAAACGGCGTTCAAACAGTGGCCTTCGGTGACATTTTCCTGGAGGATCTCCGTGCCTATCGCGAAAGGAATCTCGCGCGCATGGGGATGACCGCCCTCTTTCCCATCTGGAAGCGGGATACCCGCGAGCTGATCCGCTCCTTTCACGCCAATCGATTCCGCGCCATCGCTGTCTGCGTGGACAGCAAAGTCCTCGATCCCAGCTTCGCCGGCCGCGAACTGGACGAATCCTTCTTCCGCGATCTTCCGCCGCAGGCGGACTCCTGTGGCGAAAACGGTGAATTCCACACTTTCGTTTTCGACGGCCCCATCTTTCGCTCTCCCATTCACGTCCGCTCAGGAGAGATCGTCAACCGGGATGGTTTTGTTTTTTGCGATATACTCGAAGAAATGGAGAAAGCAACAAAATGAATACGCAAATGTCTGAAAAAGAAAACTTGCTTTACCGCACGTTGCTTGCTTTGGCCATAATTGCTTTGGCCGCCGCGCTGCGCATCGCTCCGCACCCCTGGAACTTCACCCCGTTCGGTGCGATGGCGTTGTTTTCCGGCGCGATCATCCGGGACCGCCGCCTGGCGTTTTTCTTTCCCATTCTCGCGCTCTTCGTCGGCGACATCTTCATCGGCCTTCACAGACTGGTGCCCGTCGTCTACGCCAGCTTTCTCGTCAGCGTCGCCATCGGCTTCTGGCTGCGTGACCGCCGCAGCCTTGGACGCATCACCCGAGCCACGCTTCTCGGCGCCATTCAATTCTTCCTAGTCACCAATTTTGGCGTCTGGGTCTTGGGTCTTTCCTACCCGCGCAACAGCGCCGGTTTGCTGGCCTGCTATGTCGCGGGAATTCCGTTCTTTTGGAACACGCTGGCTGGAGACGCCGTCTACGCTACGTTACTGTTTGGCGGCTTCGCCCTTGCCGAGCGCCTCTTTCCAGCCCTCCGCGAACCGTCTTTCGAAAAAGCTTAGGCGATTGTCACATTGCCGCTGTCTCGTCGTAGCCCAGGCTGGTGCTATAATTCTCGCTCCATTATGGCGAAATCATCCCCAGAGGAAGCGGCGATCGCCCCTGAAGTGCTCGCGAAATACGAGACCGTCATCGGCCTGGAAGTCCATGTCCAGCTTCTGACGAAGTCTAAAATCTTCTGCGGCTGCTCGACGCACTTCGGCGATCCGCCAAATGCAAACGTCTGCCCGGTCTGCCTCGGCTTGCCCGGCGCTCTGCCGATTTTGAACAAGCGCGCCGTTGAACTGGCCATGCGCGCCTCGCTCGCACTGAACTGCACCGCGCACGAGCATTCGCGTTTCGCCCGCAAGAATTATTTCTATCCCGATCTGCCCAAAGGCTATCAAATTTCGCAATACGAGCTCCCGCTCGCCACGAACGGCTGGATTGAGATCGATCACGATGGCGCGAAAAAACGCGTCGGCATCACGCGTTTGCACTTGGAAGAAGACGCTGCTAAAAATGTGCACGAAGGCTTCTCCCAATCCGCCACCAAGACCTACATCGACTACAACCGCTGCGGCACTCCCCTCTGCGAGATCGTCTCCGAACCGGATATGCGCGCTCCCGAAGAGGCCTACGCCTATCTCACGACGCTTCGCCAGATCATGCTTTACACCGGCATCAGCGACTGCAACATGGAAGAAGGCTCGCTCCGTTGCGACGCCAACGTAAGCGTCCGCCTGCGCGGCGCAAAAGAATTCGGCACCAAAGTTGAAGTAAAAAATCTCAACTCGTTTCGTTATCTCCAAAAAGCTCTCGAGTACGAAGTCGAGCGCCACATCGGCGTCCTGGAATCCGGCGGCCGCATTTTTCAGGAAACACGCCTCTGGAACCAAGCCGAATCCTGCACCGTCTCCATGCGCTCGAAAGAAAAAGCCCACGACTACCGTTACTTCCCCGAGCCGGATCTGCTGCCCGTTCACGTCAGCACGGCGTGGCGCGATGATGTTCTCCGCACCCTGCCCGAATTACCGGAAGCCAAGCGCGCCCGCTTCATCGCCGCCTATGGGCTGACTCCCTATGACGCCGGCGTTCTCACCGGTACACAAGCGCTCGCCGACTTTTTCGAGGCTGTTCGAAAAGCCGGTGTACCGGCCAAGTCCGCCGCCAACTGGATTCAAACAGAACTATTGCGTCGGTTGAATGATTCGGGAAAAGAAATTGAGGCAACTCCAGTATCTCCCACGGCCCTCGCAGAACTCCTCAAACTTATCGAGTCCGGCCAGATCACTGGTTCCGTCGGGAAAAAAGTCTTCGCCACCATGTTTGAAACTGGCCGCAACGCCAGCGAAATTGTGGCTGCCGAGGGCCTCGCACAAATCAACGACACAAGCGCGCTCCAGCAGGCCGCCCGCGAAGTCATCGAGAAGTATCCCGACAACGTAGCCAAATTCAAATCCGGCAACGAAGGCGTTTTCAAGTTTTTTGTAGGCCAGGTCATGCGCGCCACCCGTGGCCAGGCCAATCCCCAGGCCGTCAGCGACATTTTGCGGAAGCTTCTTTCCTGACTCCGTGCCAAAATGTCTCGCAACGCTGCGGCGCGGGGCGACTAAAGTGAACCCGGGGATGTTTTTTGCCAAGCCTGGAGTCTGGGCCTTTAGCTGTGAAGATTTTTGTATCCCGCAAACTAGAATCACTAAGGTGGAAACATGCTCAGAGTAGGCGACAAAGCCCCCGCATTTCGCTTGAAGAACGACGCCGGCAAAGATGTCTCTCTCTCGGACTACCTCGGCAAACGCGTCGTGCTGTTTTTCTATCCGAAAGCCAGCACTCCCGGCTGAACGACCGAAACGTCCGAGTTTCGCGACGCAAAAAAGCAATTCGACGAGCTTGGCGTGGTCCTGTTCGGTATGAGCGGCGACTCCGTCAAAGCTCAAGCCACCTTCAAAGCCAAACAAAAACTCAACTTCGATCTCCTGAGCGATGCGGATCTGAAGACTATCGAAGCCTACGGCTCGCGCCGCATGAAGAAATTCCTTGGCCGCTCGTTCCTTGGCATTGTCCGCAGCACGTTCCTCATCGGCAAGGAAGGCCAGCTCGAACACATTTGGGACAACGTCAAGGCCAAGGGCCACGCTGCCGAGGTTCTCGCCGAAGTCTCGGCGAAATAATCGCCATGCGCGCCTTGTGGGGCCCGCCTTTCGAACTGAACCGTTGTTCACGTGTCAGAATCCAGGTCAGAGCTGAAATACAAACTCTTCCGATCCCGCCGGCGCAGGCTCGATGAATAGGTTATCGATGAGCCGGGTCTTGCCGAGAAACACCGCCAATACCGCAAAACACGGCCGAGCCACTCGCACCACCGGCTCAAATGTATCCGCGCTCACAATCTCTGCATAATCCACTACGGCCAGCGGCTCCGCCTCAAGAATCCGCCGCATGACGCCTTGCAATTGCATCGCATCGCGCACGCCGGCCGCCAATTCGTTTCGTGCCGCCAGGAGCGCGCGGTAGAGGACCCGCGCCGCCTTTCGCTCCTCGCCACTCAAATAAGCATTCCGCGAAGAGAGCGCCAGCCCATCCGCCTCCCGCACAATCGGGCAAACCACAATTCCGGCATCGAGATTCAGATCGCGCGCCATCTCGCTGATGATGCGCACCTGCTGCGCATCCTTTCGACCGAAATACGCGAAGTGCGGCTGCACGATTTCAAACAATTTCAGCACCACAGTAGCCACCCCGCGAAAATGCCCCGGACGCGAGCGCCCCTCCAGCTGTTCACTAAGGCCCTCGACATGGACGTAGGTTCGAAATCCATCCGGATACACATCCGCTGTCTCAGGCGCAAACAGCACATCGACGCCCAGCAGCGCAAGTTTCTCCGCATCCTTCGGAAGATCGCGCGGGTATTTCTTGTAGTCCTCTTTTGGCCCAAACTGCTTTGGGTTCACGAACACCGAAGCAATCACGTGCGAGCATTCCTGCCTCGCCCGCGCGACCAGTGCCGTGTGCCCTTCATGGAGCGCGCCCATCGTCGGCACCAGTCCGATGACCCGGCCCTCGTCGCGCGCACCGCGCGCGTATTCCTTCATCCATCCAATGGTTCGGATTATTTCCACAGAGGAGGTTTGCGTTTCACGGATTCCCGGGTCATGCGCTGGCCGCGATCGCGCGTTCACGATAGTAGTGGATCAAGTCCATCAAAATCGGCTGCGCTCCAAGCTGCCGCAGCAAGGTCGTAATCTGCCCGCGATGATATGTCCCATGATTCACCACATGTTGCATCGATTGCCACAGCGGATTCCGATACACGCCAAATTTCATCGTCTTGTATTCCATCATGCGGTTCAAATCTTCTTGCGTCAGTTTCCCGACAAACGTCAGCAGCCGCCCTTCCTGCCCCGCCCACTTCGCGCGAAGGCTCTCGACATCCGCACACTCCGAGACATCCGGCAGGTACGCCGGCGAGCGTCCCTGAAACCGCTCCAGCCAAACCCATTCCGCCCCGCAAATGTGCGCCAGCGTGTCGCGCACCGACCCAAAGCTCGACCCTAGCGGTTTTGTGAGCAGTTCGCTCGTCAAATTCGCTGCCGCATCGAGAGATCGGTGATTCGCCCACGCATTGTAGTCATAGAGCAAGCGCATCTCTTCCGGAGTCATCTCAACATCTCCTTGGCACCCTGCGACGGGCCCTGTCGACTGTCATTCCGCGCGGAGCGAGGAATCTGCTGGTTCGCCCTCTACCAATCGCCGTCACTATTGACCGGCGCTTCTTTCTCCTCTTTCGCCGTCTGCGCCGCGTGATACGACTCCCCATCGGAAGGAAACGTCCCTCCGCGCACATCCTGGCAATAATCCCGCGCTGCCTTCGAGATAATCTCTCCGACGTTCGCATATTGCCGTGCAAATTTCGGCGTCTGCCCAAACGTCAATCCCAGCAAATCGTGAATCACAAGAATCTGTCCGTCGCAGTCCGGTCCTGCTCCAATTCCGATCGTAGGAATCCGCAATTCGCGCGTGATCTGCGCCGCAAGCTCTCGCGGCACGGCCTCAAGCACCACCGCAAAAGCTCCCGCCGCTTCCACCGACCGCGCGTCCCGCAACAATTGCTCGGCCGCATCTGCCGTCTTGCCTTGCACTCGGTATCCGCCGAGCGCATTCACCGATTGCGGTGTCAATCCGACGTGCCCCATCACCGGAATTTCCGCCTCCGTCAGCCGCACGATCAATTCCAGCCGCCGCTCGCCGCCTTCCACTTTCACTGCTTCCGCGCCCGCTTGTTTCACAAAGCGCATGGCGTTGCGTAGCGATTCCGCCATGTCGCTGTGGTAGCTGCCGTACGGCATGTCCGCCACCACCAGTGCCCGCCGCGTTCCTCGCCTCACCGCCCGCGTGTGATGCAACATCTCTTCGATCGAAACCGGCAGCGTGCTCTCATACCCCAGGACCACCATCCCAACCGAATCGCCCACAAGCAAAACATCCACACCGGCTTCGTCCAAGAGACGCGCCGTCGCATAGTCGTACGCCGTCAAACAAGTAATTTTCGCCGAATTGGACAGGGATCCTGCAGCCAAGGATTTCCGCTGCAGCAGATCGGGCACAGTGATCTTGCCGTTGCCCGCGCAAGAAACTACGCTCATGGTGGCCTCCGGTGCCGTTCCCTAACCTCAAGATACAGCCCTGTACTGCACCTCCCGCAGAATACCAAATTCTCCCTCCCCTGGCCACCATTTCGCGATTGGGCAGCGTGTCAGTCTCCGTTTAGGCATCCCAGAACCTAGCCGTGAACCGGAAGGCCGAGCGTCTTACAGCACCGGCGGCACAGAACCTATACCGCTCCCTTCGTTTCGACAATGTACGCTTTCCCATTCTGAACCGCACTCGCGCTTCGCACGGAGGTCCTTCTACGGCGTGGCTTACTTCCCTCAATACGTCGTTGATGGTTATCTCAGAATATTCGAACGGAGAAAAGCGCCATTGCACCTATACCGCCGGCATCGCAAAATCCTTCATTTCCAGAGTTTTAGTTATCGCTTATCTGCAGGTCTAACGTGAATCCCCTAATCCCCTGCCTAATAAAACCCGCAAATCGGAATGCCTGGTGCTGTACTGCCCATCAGTGCGCCCAAGCACGCTCGTTCGTTCACTAAAATCCGGGCGGCCGCTCCCCCACCACGCCAAACGCCCGCTCTAGCGTCAGCCCGGCTTGCCCCAGAACTCCTTCCTCAAATAACCGTCCGATCAGCGTCACTCCATGCGGCACGCGCCTGGGCGGCGAAAACTTCGCCAGCGGCCTGCTTGGGTCCGGCGCCCAATCCGTGCGTGCCTCGGTCACCTCCACGAAACCCGCTCTCAGCGTAAGCGAAGGATGACCCGTGAAATTCGTAATCGTCAGCATTTCATCGCGCA